>Ga0255096_1000580_pt1 | contig 17038 bp, 17 predicted proteins | sample Colum_Atlam_RepA_2_FD_188563 | JGI IMG/M metagenome (GOLD analysis project Ga0255096, IMG submission 188563) | Freshwater microbial communities from Columbia River, Oregon, United States - Colum_Atlam_RepA_8d | ecosystem: Environmental > Aquatic > Freshwater > River | place: USA: Oregon...
CCCCGCCCCACCACCCATCGACCAGCAAGAAACAAGGGACAGGCTCCACCGCCCACACAGACCGTCCCGACCCAGTCGACTCGGACAGGTCATCAAAAGCAGGAATCAAAAAATCGTCCGGGATTACAAAAACCAGAAAGCAGATAAAGAAGGGGGGACGGTGATCCGGAAAACGGAGGAGAAGATCGGATCGGGAATAAACCAAAAGCGGCAATCCACCGAAAGTGAAGATAGACCGGGAAATGGGAAACGATCCGAAAGTGGGGATTGTGGCTCAACCCCCTCGCTCTCGGGCAGAAGTGGTGGAGCCGAGGAGATTCGAACTCCTGACCCCCACAATGCCATTGTGGTGCTCTACCAACTGAGCTACGACCCCACTGGCCCGAAAGCGGGGCGCACTGTAGGAAGTTCACCCGAACAGTCAAAGGACTTTTCCGAAAAATTTTAAGATCCACCATTCACGACTGCTCCATGGCAGAGAGAAAAACTTCGCTCCACCCTCTCGTTCTCCCCATCAACACGGTTCCAAACCGCCCGAAATAACCCGCAGAAACCCGCCCCGAAAACACCCGAATCATCCAGCACCACCCCCGAAGTAAAACCCACCCAAGGCGAAGCCCCACAACTCTCCCTGTCACCAGGCAGCAGCGGGATCGGGCCGCAGCGAGCATTGGAAGCGATCAAACCCTCCCTTCCCCGAGCTTCCCTGCGAGCGCAGGCCCGTTCCCGCGGAACCTCCGCCAAAGCAACCCCTACAAACCCTGAATCGCCGCCACCAGTCGCTCCAGACGTCGACCATATTCCACAAAATTGGCCTTCAACGCCGAGTCCGGCGGAGGAACCGCCGCACCACTCGCATCATGGAACACAGCCACCATGTGAGGCTCGATGCTCAAGGCTCCAGAATATCCACGCCGAAAAGCATCCTCCAAAATCCGAACCACCGCCCCATCCCCCTCTCCGGGCCAGTGATAGTCGGCATCATTCTTGGCATGGTTCCAACGGGCATCCTTGATGTGGATGTGCTCCGAGACATCGCGCACTTGAGTCCAGAACTCCCACGGATCTTGCCGCGGATGAGGCTCAGGCCGCGTGCGGTCCGCATTGAAGACCGGATTGGCAGTATCAAAAACCCACTTCAAACCCGGCACCGCATCCAGCAACCGCAACGCATGCCGCGAACTCATCCCGCCGTAATTCATGCAATTCTCGTGCAGCGGCTGGATACCGGCCTCCAGAAAGCGTTGAGTCACCTCACGCATCCGACGAAAACGTTCCTCCTCCATCAGGTCGGCACCCTCCCGAACCTTGTAGCTCATCACGCGGATGTACCGCGAACCCAAACGTTGCATGCGGGGAATCGCACGCTCCACCTCCGCCAAAGTGATATCGAAAGAGTCCTCCACGTTCTTGGACCAGTTCCCAATGGTCGAAGCAAAGCAGTACACCGAAACCCCCGCCGCCTGCAGGGCTTGCTCGACCTCATCAAAGGCCGCGTCCGGCAAGTCGTGGAGATTGGCCTTCGGGAAGCCCGGCAGCGTGATATTGCGGGCCTCGATGTGCTTCCAGCCCAACTCCCGGGCCGCGGCCAATTGGGACTCCAGGAGGTTTCCGGCTTCGTCGCCGATGCCGCAGTACAAGGAAGGAAAGCTCATGACGCCCGAGCCTAGGGGCCGCCCCAGAAAAACGCCACACCGCCCGAACGCTCGAAACATCACCTCCCAGGCCCGGAAAAATTCGTGCTACCCACGACAAAGGCCACCCTTGCGGGTGGCCTTGGGGTCGCGCCAAAACGGCGAAACTCTTGGTTACTTCTTCTTCTTCGAAGCGCTCGCGGCGACCTTGGCGTTGTCTTTCTTACGGATCATGTAGGCCTTACGGCGGGCACGCTTCTGAATTTTGTTGGATTGTTGTCCCATGGCTCGGATTTACTTTCGCGGATGTTTCTACTCTTGGGCGGGAAGATGAAAGAGCGGCGCGGCAGCTTCAACCTCTTTCTCGGTCTGGCAACCTTGGTCCTCTGCTGGGGAGTGCACGGTGCCACCCCTGAGGAAAAGCAGCGTGACAAGGAATTGGAGCAAAAGAAGAAGCTCGAAGCCAAGCAGATGGCTCAGATCCGCGTCTACCGCGAGGTCACTGATTTCTCCGGCCGCGCCAGCGAATTGGGAACCCTCGGAGTGAACAAGGCCACCGTGGGCCGCACCGATCCCGTCGAGATGACCGTGCAGCGCGACGCCGTCCTGGACGAGCGGGACGTGAAGCGGGCCACCCTCGTCGAGCAACGCGACCAGTCGTACTCCATCGCGGTCGAATTCGTTCAACGCGGATCCATGGTGCTGCACATGAACTCCGTGGCCGCCAAAGGACAGCGCCTGGTCATCGCCGCCCGCTGGTCCGATGGCACCAATGTCTTCAATCGCTGGATCGCAGCCCCCCTCCAGCGCCGGGCCCTTGATCAAGGGGTCATCGTCTTCACCCCGGACATGAGCCATGAGGAATCGGTTATCTTTGTTCGTGGTCTCAACAACGTGGCCATCAAGCTCAAGAACCAGGCCAAGCCTCCGAAGGAGAAGAAGTCCAAGCCTGCGGCCGCCGGCTCCACCAATGCCGCCCCCAGCTCCAAAACCGCCAAGCCCAAGGACCCGAAAGCGGACACCAAGCTGAAGAACGAATTCGACCCCTTCCAAGGCCAGTGATTCGCAACCTCCTTCCCCTGCTGTGCCTGTGGATCACCCTTGGGCTCCAGGCTCAGCCATTTAAATTACCCACAGCCAACCGCGCGATCCTCGATCCAGACGTCGGGGCTGAGCGGTATTTTGTCGGCACGTCCGGCAAGCCGTGGACCAGCGGCCAGTTCGGGTGCGTCCGATCGGGCGGCGGTCAATTGCATGAGGGATTAGACATCCGCCCCATGCAACGGGACCGACGCGGCGAACCCACCGATGATGCCCTGTGCGCGCTCGCCGGCCAGGTCGCCTATGTGAACACCCGCTCCGGGCTTTCCAACTACGGCAACTATGTGGTCGTCCGGCATGAGATCGATGGTCTGGAGGTCTTCACGCTGTACGCCCATCTGGCCTCCGTGACGTCCGGGGTTCGAGTCGGCACCCCGGTTCAAGCGGGCCAACCCCTCGGTCGGATGGGCCGAACGTCCAATACCCGCCAGCGGATCACTCCCGACCGCGCACACCTGCACTTCGAAATCACCTTCATGGTGGCCGCCCGCTATGCCGCTTGGCACAAGGCCAACATGGGCGAAACGCGCAACGACCACGGCAATTTCAATGGACGCAATCTCGTCGGATTGGATCCCGCGGCCGTCTTCCGCTCGCAGGCCCAAGCCAAGCCTGGAGCCCCTTTCAACCTCGCCCGTCACCTGAAGGAAACTCCTGAACTCACCCGAGTCCTGATCCGCCGGCCCGCCTTGGACTGGGTACGGCGCAACCCCGGTGCCGTCGAAGCCAATCCGGTGGCACAGCGTCAGGGCATCGCCGCTTGGGAACTTTCGCTGGGATTCAATGGCATCCCCTTGCGAGCCATCCCCAGAGCCGCCTCGGAACTGCCCGCCAACATGGGGCCTTACCGACTACTCGGAGTGAATCCCAAGACCCTCGAACAATTCCCGTGCGGAAAGCTGGTCTTCAAGCGCGGCCAACTCTGGACGTTGACCGCCAAAGGGCAGCAGCAGCTTGAACTGCTGACCTACTGATCCCGTTGATCAACGCCGCCACTCCGGGCGCCGTGAGCCGGCAAGGGTGGCGGTTGCAAGGACATCTCACGGTCGTGCTCGAGGAACTCCCGGCAGCAGTCAAAAAACTCCTCACGCGTCGTAGCGCGCCGGATTCGATGGAGGAAGTCGGGAGCGACTCCCTCGCCGATGAAGTTCATGTACTTCTTCATCTTCTCGACCTGCAACCGTTCGCGGAAGCCGGCCGTGGGACGAGTGACCTCGTAGAGGTGAGTGACATAGTCCAAGACCTCCCGACCTCGGGGTTGCCGCCAACGCCCATCACGTCGGTGTTCCCGGATTTGTTCGAAGATCCAGGGATTGCGAATGCAGCCACGACCGATCATCAACCCACGAGCCCCCGTCTCGCGCAGCACTTGTTCAGCCCGTTCCGGAGAATGCACATTGCCATTGGCCAGCACCGGGCACGGCATCGCTTGGACGGCGCGGGCGATCCAATCACTGCGGACCTCGGTCCGGTACATATCGGTGACCGTCCGGCCATGCACGGTGAGAAGATCGATTTGGTGCCGGGCAAAGAGCGCCAACAAAGCATCCCAGTCGGCGTCGTCACTGAAACCCACGCGCGTCTTCACCGTGAAGGGCACCTGCGTCACTGACTGACGCAAGGCGCCCAAGATGGCGTCAATGCGATGCCGTTCACGCAGCAAGCCCCCGCCAGCGCACTTGCGGTATACCACGGGCGCCGGGCACCCGAGATTGAGATCCACCGCCGCCACGGGGTACTGCTGCAATTCCCGGGCGGCCTTGGCCAACGCCACTGGGTCATTGCCGATGAGTTGGGCGATGGCCGGGCGACCGGTGGGGTTTTCGACGATGGACCGCAAGATGGGAGCGTCGAGCGTGCTGGTGCTGTGCACCCGGAAATACTCGGTCCAATAGATATCCGGCCCACCGTAGCGGGCCATGACACCCCAGAAGGGCAGGTCCGTGACATCTTGCATCGGGGCCAGCGCCAACACCGGCTCGGGTCCGGACAACAAACCTCGAAGGGGCAAGGCCCCGTGCGGGAGGGTCCGACCGGAAACCTCGACGGATCTTGGGGGTTCCATGGAGGTCAATCCTCCACCTTGGAGTCCCGACTCAGAAGGTCGTGGACCGCCTGACGAACGTTCTTGCCCTCATAGAGCATGGCGTACACCTCGGAGGTGATGGGCGCATCCACGTTCAATCGCCGGGCCAGCGCCCAGGCCGATTGGGTGGTGGGATAGCCTTCGACCGCCGAGACGGATCCAGCCAGGATTTCGGCCACCGATCCTCCGCGCCCTACTTTCTCACCGAAGCCCCGGTTGCGGCTCAATTTCGAAAAACAAGTCAGCACCAAATCCCCAAGTCCGCTGAGGCCGGCAAAGGTGTCTGCGCGGGCCCCGCAGGCCACGCCCAAACGCATCATCTCCGTCTTGCCTCGAGTCACCAGTGCCGCCTTGGCATTGTCGCCATAGCCCAGGCCATCACAAACCCCTGCGGCGATGGCGATGACGTTCTTCAAAGCCCCTCCCAACTCCACCCCAATGAGGTCTGAACTGCGATAGACGCGGAACGCGGGCTGGTGAAAAAGATCTTGGACTGTGCGCGACACGACCTCTTCGCGACTGGCCACCACCACGGCCGTGGGCACACCACGGGCGACTTCCATGGCCAACGAGGGGCCGGAGAGGGCAGCGGTCTGGAGACCCGGAGCCACCGAGTCCAGGATTCCGGTCATGGTCAGACCTGAGGTAAATTCGATACCCTTGGTCACACTGACGACCGGGCCCCGGAAGCCCGTCAACCGAGCCGCAGCTTCTCGGAACGCCTTGGAGGGAACCGCCACGACCACCACCTCGGCCTCGGCCAGGGCCGCATCGAACTCCGTCTCGAAGGCCCAGTCTCCCACCAGGGGAATACCGGGCAGGAACCGCGCATTGATCCGGGTCCGAGCCAGTTCGGAGACATGCTCCGGTCGATGCCCCCAGAGCCGCACTGAATGCCCACCCTGAGACAGCACCACTCCCAGCGCCGTTCCCCACGCACCCGCTCCCAAGATGGCAACCTTCATGATGCGGAGAGTTTGGATTTGCCGAAGCGATGTTCGGTCCCCGCCCTCAATCGCTCGATGTTGGCCCGATGACGCCACACCGCCAAAGCTGCCAGCGCCGAGGTGAAAGCGACCAACGGCCACCGAGTCGGGCCCGATACCGTGAAGATTGTGGCAACAGGCAAAATGATCGCGGCGGCGATCGAAGCCATCGACACATACCGGCTCAGAAAGAACACCAACAGCCAGGTGATCACCGTCACACCAAAAGCCGGAGGGATGAGCGCCGCCATGGCACCGGCGGAAGTAGCCACTCCCTTGCCCCCCTTGAATCCCAACCAGCAGGTGTAGTTGTGCCCCAAGACGGCCCCCAAGGCCGCGAGCGCCGGCAGCGCCGAGGAATTGGAAGGAGCCAGCGCCACGGCCAACGCCGGAGCGAATTGGACCGCCAGCGCCCCCTTCAGCAGATCCACGATCAGCACCAAGGCTCCAGGGCCCTTGCCCAGCACCCGAAACACGTTGGTCGCGCCAATATTCCCACTGCCCACCCGGGTGATATCGACCCGCATCGCCCGCGCCACCAGATAGCCTGTCGGGAGAGAACCCGCGAAGTAGGCCAGAACCAGCGTGATGAGGATTGCAGCAACCATTACGAGCGAGGTTGTACGGGGCAACAGCCTCTCGCGCCAAGCGGCGAGTGCCCAAGAGCTGGAAACTCCTCTCTCCAAAACCCCTGATTTCGCAACGAACCCACTTCGGGCGTCACAAAGAAGTTTCGATGAAATGCAAAAACTCCTTGAGCGCGCGGGTCCAGTTTGCGTTCATTCGCCCCCGCTCTTCCGGTTCGCCGGAGTGTGGAAAGTGGTAGGATGCCGGAGTGGTCAATCGGAACAGACTGTAAATCTGTCAGGCTAACGCCTTACGAAGGTTCGAATCCTTCTCCTACCACCATCTTTTTCTAAGGCTGTCTCTCGGGCTTTTTTCTCGGGGCCTTTCCCTCGGATCTGTTTCATGGGCTCGGAAACCGTCCTTGTTCTTCCGAGACACTTCCCTTGTCCATTTTCCCGCCACGATACCGGAACGCGGCCGGTTGGTTCCAACACGGTTCCATCATCGCAGAAATCCGACAAATCCCCGCCTGAGCCCGGACACCGTTGATGGATTAAACGGGTAGCCCTCAGTCTCCAGTCTGGCCAATTTTCGCGCAGAACACCCCGCCAAAAAACCTCGAGCCCAGAAAAGGAACAGGGGGCCCGAGGACCCTCAACGATCCCCTGCCCCCTTGCTGTCGACTCCCAGATTTCAAACCGCTTCGGCTCGCCCACCGTCTGCGGAGCGCCGCGCGGATTGAATCCGGCATCACTCCACTGGGTACTGGCGCATCAAGGCCACGAGCGCATCCACGTTCGGGCTTTCGGCGGTGCGGACATAGTGTCCACTGGTGCAGACGCCGCACAGCACGCTGTCCGCATTGTCGAGGCTCAGCAGCTTGCCCAAGCAGAATCCGCTGTTGAAATGGTCGCCGGCACCCGTGGTGATCTTGGGCTTCTTGCAAACCGGTCCCTCGACCACCGAAGCGATCCCACCCGAGACCGCCAGCGCATAAGCCACCGGATGCACCACGAGGGTATCCACGGGCACGCGCTGCTGAATGGCCACGCTGAGTTCGGCCAAGCCCTTCCAGTCGCGAGGCGAGGCATCCAGACCCAGCACGCCGGCGATCTCGTAGGCTTCCTTCTCGTTGAGACCCAGGATCACGTCGAAGCGGCTCTGGAACTTCACGATCAAGTCCAGCGCATGGCGGATGTCTTCGGCAGTGCGCTTTTCCGGATCGGCCAGATCGAAGAAGATCTTCCGACGGGGCCCCTGCAGCGCGGGCATCAGCTCCGCGTGCAAGCTCTCCCAGATCGCCGACATGTGCGGGAGCATGGTCCAGTTGACGAAGGCCACGAGGCTGGAGGAGGCGAACTTGGCGGCGAACTTCTCCTTGCCGTAGCGCTGGCACAAGTTGTCCCAGTGGATTTGCTTGAGGGTGTAGTGCTTGCCCACCATCAGCTTGCCGTCCTCGAACTCCAGGGCGTCGGTGAAGCCGGGCTCACAAATGGTGTGGACTTCGGCGCGTGCGGCAAACGGCTCGAACACCGGATGCAAGGCCGGCCATCCCAAGGAACCCACGTACGTCACGCCGATGCCCAGGCTGGCCAGTGCATTGGCCATGATCGGACCGTTTCCGCCCAACTTGGTCAGCACGTTCACCAATTCGACATTGGTGCTGCGGCCGGCAGCGGCAGCCAACCGCTGCGCATAGGCGGCAATGGTCGGAATGCGATCGAAGCGGACGGCATCGTAGCGCTTGTCCACCACGTGAAGGATTTCATCCACGAATCCATCCAAACCGACAAAGGCGGTCAGCGACGGAACTTGAGCCGCGGCAGCGGCAAGGCGGGAGGCGACGGAGGCACGGAATTCAGGCGTGTTCTGCATGGTCTATGAAACCGGAGTAAACCGGAGGCGCGCCGAATATGGCCATTGCTCGGCCGGGGTGAAGCCGGAAAGCGCCCGAACCCGCGTCCGCGTTCAATCCACCGTGACGCCCAAAACCTCGAGCAGGTGGTCCAATTCGTCATTGCTGTTGAACTGGACATCCAACCGACCCTTCCCGCCTTTGTAGTGCAGGGCGATGCGAAGACCCACGCGGTCGCGGATGCGATTTTCCAAATCTGTGAGATGCGGATCGACCGGTACCGGTACCGAAGCCAAAGCTGTCCGCGGATCCACCGCCAGTGACGGCGCGGCCGGATCCTTCTTGGCGATGGCGGCCTCGAGTTGGCGCACGGTCCATCCTCCGCGCATCGCGAGGCGGGCAAGCATCTCCTGTTGCTGGGGATCCTCCACGCTCAGGATGACCTTGGCGTGGCCCACCGAAAGACCGCCATCCCTCACCACTTCTTGCACCGTCGCCGGCAGCTTCAACAAACGCGTGGCATTGGCCACCACCACGCGACCGCGGCCCACTTTCTTGCCGACCTGTTCCTGGGTGAGGGAGAACTGGGTCATCAACTGCTGATAGCCCAAGGCCTCATCAATGGGATTGAGGTTCTCGCGCTGGAGGTTCTCGATGAGCGCGAGTTCCAACACCTCCAAATCGGTGGCCACCCGCTCGATTACGGGAACCTCGGTCAGACCGGCGAGCCCCGCGGCGCGCCAGCGGCGCTCACCGGCGATCAACTCAAAAAACTCACCCACCACCCGAACCACCAGCGGCTGGATGATGCCTTGCTCACGAATGGAGTCGGCCAGTTCAGCCAGGGATTCCGGGGGGAATTCTTTCCGCGGTTGCAGGGCCGAAGGACGAATACGGTCGCGGGAAATCTTGCGCACGAGCGAACCGGGAGGGAGCTGAACCGGAGCCGGTGCCGGCGGAACGGGAGGTTGAGCCACCACCGGAGCCGCGCTGCCGGTGACCGCAGGCGGTGTGGGCACTGACGACGTCGGTGGCGCGGCGAAGGGGGATTTGATTCCCCCACCCATCAGCGCTCCCAATCCGCGTCCCAAGGCCGGTCTCGACATGACCCTCACTCTAGGGACCGACCGATCCGGGTGGCAAAAGGGATTTCAGCCAACCCGCGGGTAAATCCCTCCCCAGCCCATCTGGTCACGGGCGGATGGCCTGAAAAATCGTCCGGGCCATCAAGGTCGCCCCGGCAGCATTCGGGTGAATCTTGTCGGGGAACATCTCGGGGTAGCCAGTCAGGGCATCATTGAGATCGATGACGGGCACCTTCTTGTCGGTGGTGACGGCCATCAAGGCCGGGATCACGCCGTCGTCCAGGATATGGCCGGTGATGCCCCAGGTGTCGGAATACACCGGCACCGGGAGGCAGGCCCACACCTGGGGCTTGGACTTGAGGTCGCGAAACTGATCAATCAACCAGCGGGTTTCTTGCTCGAAGAAGGCTTGGTCTTTCCAGTTCTGCGGCTTCGTGTCGTTGGTGCCCAACTTGATGATCACCATGTCCGGCTGCCAGGCCATGGCCGCCTTGAACTCGTCAGTGTTGGCGTACGGGAGGTCTCCAACCCGGCTCAGGGTAGCACCGCTCCGCCCGAAATTGCGCACCTCGAAGCGGTTGCCCAAGAGTTCGCCCAATTGCTTGGGATAATTGTTCTTCTCGCGCTCTTCGACACCCGCTCCAAAGGTGATGCTGTCACCCACGCAAGCCACCTTGATCACGCGCCAACCGCCTTTGCGGTCTTCGAAATCCTCAATCTTGATAAGCTCCGGCCGGAGCTTGCGACGGCAGCCCCAGGAAATCGCACCAGCGGCCAGCGGCAAGAGTGTTAGGAAATCGCGACGTTTCATCCGGCCCGATGAAAGCGGGGACCTGACCCGTGCGGCAAGCGGGGTGTTGGGCCTTTCTCCGAATTCTCGTCCCGATGCGCCCGGGAATCCCATCGCCCCACTCAGTGTGACACCGTGTTTCCAGGCACCCGGTTTTGCAGCACGGCCTGAGTTTGCTCAGTGCGGAACTGCTCATAGGCGACCCGGAACTGCGGGTGTTTGTTGCCCAGGATGGCCGTGGCCAGCAGGGCCGCGTTGATGGCACCCGCCTTGCCGATGGCCATCGTGCCGACCGGCACGCCCCCGGGCATTTGGACAATGCTCAGGAGGGAGTCCATGCCGTTGAGCGCCTTGGACTGCACCGGCACGCCCAGCACGGGCAACGCCGTCTTGCTGGCGCACATGCCCGGCAGGTGGGCCGCCCCGCCCGCGCCGGCGATGATCACCTCGAGCCCCCGCCCCGCAGCCGCCGCGGCGTATTCGAACAGGAGGTCCGGCGTGCGATGCGCGCTCACGACCGAAGCCTCGTACGGCACACCCAGGGCCGCCAACTGGCGGGCCGCCGCTTCCATCGTCTCCCAATCCGACTGGGAACCCATGATGATGCCGACCAGCGGGGAACTCATAAAGGGTGAGAGTGACCTCTGTGCGGAGGGATATTCAAGCCCGGGTGCGGGCCTCCGAGCGGCCCGTCACCAAGCAGCGGCCCGGTCGGTCGAGAAGCCGAAGCGGGTCTGGGACTGATACGCCTTGCCCGGACGAACCACGGTCGAAGGGAAATTCGAATGGTTGGGGGAGTCGGGAAAGTGCTGTGTTTCCAGACAAAAGGCCCCGTACCGCGGCTGGTGCACGCCATCGAAATGATTGGCGGTGTACAGCTGGATGCCGGGCTCCGTGGTATGGCAGGTCATCCTGCGGCCGGATTTCGCATCGAAGATCCGCGCCGCCAATTGCAATCCTCCGCCCCGGCGATCGATGACAAAATTGTGGTCGTAGCCCTTCGGCCCGCGGACATCCCGGATCCGCTCGCCGATGGGGTGGAAGGCACGGAAGTCGATCGGAAGGCCGGCCACGGGGGCGATCTCGCCAGTCGGGATCATCGCGGCATCCGACGGGGTGTATTGGCTGGCCTGGATTTGGAGTTCGTGTCCCAAGACATCCCCGTTGCCCGCGCCCGCCAGGTTGAAATAGGCGTGGTTGGTCAAGTTCACCACGGTCGCCCGGTCCGTCTCGGCGCGGTAAGTGATGAGCAACTCGTTCTGGTCATTCCACGCGTACGTCACGGTGACGTCCAAATGGCCGGGGTAGCCTTCCTCACCATCGACGCTGCGATAGCGGAATTCGGCGATGGCGATGCCGCCCTCGACCCTCGTGCGGGAACTCCAGAGCTTCGAGGCGAATCCCTGTCGGCCGCCATGGATATGATTACCTCCCTCGTTGGCGGTGATGCGCACCTCCTGGCCCTCCAGCGTGAACCGCGCACCGTGGATCCGATTGGCGTAGCGGCCGATGACCGAGGCGGCGGGCAGCCCCCGCTGGTAGGCGTCCATCGAATCGCCACCGAAGACGACGTTGGCCGACTGGCCGCTCCGATCCGGCACCTGGATAGACGTGATCGTGGCCCCGTACTCCGAGACCCCCACCGTGGCACCCGAAGCGTTCTTCAGGGTGTGCAGGCGGACCGGACGACCATCCGGCATCCGGCCGAAGTCGGTGCTGGCCACCGAGGCGGTCGTCGGTCGGCCCGCAGTGGCACAGCCAGCCATCCAGCCACCCGCGACCGGAAGGACGGCGGCGGCGGCGAGGTGTCGGAGGGCTTCGCGACGCGACAGAGAAGGAGCATTCATGGGAATCGGTGGTGGTGACTACAGCCACCGATCCGGCCAGAGATCAAGCCTGCGGGAGTTGGGAGAGCACGGCGGCGAACCGGCGCTGGACAAGCTCCCTGCGTCGCCGAGGCCTCCGGAGGCTGGGCGATTCGCGTTGGAGCCGATCTTTAGCCTACCGTCGACGGCGCGAACCCACGCGCCCTGAACAGCACCACCTCCCCGCTGAACAACCCCGGAGCATCGCAGGATCGGAGAGCGAGGGCGACAGACGCTGGCGGACACTCACGGAGAAGTCGCCCGTGCCCAGCGCGTGAAGGCAACCGTCAGCATGTTCTCAAGCGGATCGGAAGGATCATCCCCGGACCGTCGCCGCCTCCTGTCCGTCAGTTGCAAGGGACTCTCAGTTCCAGAAAGTTAACGTTGTTGAGTTTCAGTTGCCCCAACGCCTCCATGATGCCGTCGCCTGCTGCCCCCAAGTGCCTCGTCAATCGTCGCTGGAAAATGGATTGGTAGGCATCAAGGACATGGTTCGACTCCGAGACGGATTCTTCCGCAACCTTCGCCCACTCTTCCCCTATTTTCTGATCCCCAAATTCAGCATCCAGCCGTTTCCGAATGCCTGCGTCGTGCCGGATATCCTCTTCAAGAACTTGTTCGAGGTCGGTTTTAGCCGCCACATAAATCACTGCATCCAAGAGCAGCTGATTTTGACTCGCGCCCTCAATGCCGCGGGACACGAAAACACCCGCAATATTCGAGTACCCTGGGTTTCCAGACTCCTCAATCAGCCGCTTGCAATGGTCTGCGAGGGCGTTGCTTTGCACATTTCCCATGGCCGACCTAGCTTCAGAGACCGGGCGTTCAGCGCGAACCTCGATCGCACCGTTTACCTGATCAAACGCCGCCTTAGCCCCCGCACAATCCACCCCTAAACTTGTAGCGATGAAACGATAGTCATCTATGAACAACTTCTCTTTCAAACCGTTGAGATATTTTCTTGCATTACCGTACTTTGACGGAAGCTTGTCCATCGTCAGTTGAATGTGATCGAACGTGTCAATAGCACCGGAAAAACGAGAATCGCTTCTCAGATCGCTGGCGGGTGGCAATGGTTTTGAGTTGGCGCGACCTTGTTTCAAACCGGAATTCCACTGAGAACTATCCTGCATCGGGTCAGCGACTGCAGTTGAGGGATCATTCCCCTCGGAATTCAATGTTTTGACCCGATTGCGCAGCGCCTCCGGGAAGAGCCTCTTGTTCACCAGCAACAAGCAGGCAATGAACGATAAGAGCGCGATAACCCAACCTCGCAAACTCATCTTTTGCACCATATCGACCCCTAATTTTTTATTTTCCAACTCCAAACTAATTCACTTTTTATTGAATACTCCCGTCTCCCATAATAAATGCCTTTTCACCCGATACAGATGGTGGCCAGGCGTACTCGGCGTCGACTAGAGGAAACCTTTCATAAACTGTTCCCCAATCTTTAAGCATAATCACCCGACAATCAACCTCTACGGACAACGGATCGATCGGATTGCAGTTGTTTTGAAAACTCACAGCGCCCGTGCGTGCAATAAACTTATACGGTGCCCCCGGCGGATGGAGACCGGTTTTCGCAGGCGGTGATGCGTGATAAAAAGCAACCACGAAATCTTCTAGTACGTTATAGATGTTCTTCTGCGCTGGCACCCATTCAGAAGCCGGCACTGAACGATCACATCTATAATTTCGACGACGCAAATGTTCTACTATGAACATTTCTTTCGACACACTATAAGTTCCATTCGACTGAAGTTCACGATACTCATAAATATAATCGCCAGTAAACGTGTTCCTGGTTATCCGGTGCTTGGCAGAAAATGGTCTGTTTTTGTAGTAACCATAATAATCCCTCCGCCAAGTGTGAACTGCTAAGGCTGGAGTCAGAGTGGTTCGCCCGTCTAATGCCATATGTCCCGAATAAAGATCAGAGGCTAAACCTACCACTGTGCCAAGTTTATCAATGCTCGCAAACAAAGGTTGCTGTTTCTCTAATATTAGAACAAAAAGAAACACCAACACAAAGATGCGAAGAATACGTCGGAATTGAAGACGTGATCGACTCATTTGAAGTTGTGTTAAGTTGTGACAGTTCAGTTGACCCGACGGATGCGGAGGGCGCGACCTTCCGGAATGCCGTAATTGGTTCTAACCAACCCTAAGCATTGATCTGTCTTTACCACCCCCATTATTTTAGCAACCAAATAATAAAAATTATTTTTGCGCAGGCCTGAGACCCCAGCGGCACCGACTCATCGGCAGTGCCCGACTCGATTACCAACGCTCGGAGGGCCCCGAGCGCCCCCGCTTCAGGCCGCCGGCAGGCTCGCGAGGGCGGCGGCGAAGCGGCGTTGCACCCGCTCGCGACCGAGCACCTCAAGGAGATGGTACAAGCTCGGGCCCACCAGCTTGCCGGTACAGGCCGCACGGACCGGCTGAACCAACGCACCCACCTTGACCCCGAGTTCGGCGGCCAGGGCCTTGAGGGCTGCCTCGAGGGCTGGCGCTTGGAATTCGCTCAAGGCAGCAAAGGCTGCGTCCAACTTTTCCAAGGGCACACGAGCGGCGGCGCTCAGGGCCTTGGCCCGGGTCTCTGGATCCACCGGCACTGCGTCATCGGGCGCGAAGTAGAAATCTACGAAGGCGGGCAGGTCCTTGAAGAGCTTGCCCTTTTCGCGGGCGGTCTCGAGGGCGGCGGCGATGTACTCGGGCGGGAAGTTGGCCGTGGATATGCCGGCGCGGGCCAAGGCCGCGACACCCCGCTCCACGAACCGAGCAGGCTCCATGATACGCGTGTGCTCGAAGTGCAGGGCCTCGAGCTTTTTGACGTCGAACTTGGCTGGGCTGCGGTTCACGCGATCAAGCCCGAAACGGGCGATCAACTCGGACACCGGCAAAAACTCCTTCCCGTCGGCCGGCGCCCACCCGAGCAATGCCAAGTAGTTCAACACGGCCTCCGGCGTGAACCCGTCGTCCTGATAATTGGTCACGTGGGCCCCGTGGTCGCGCTTGGACATCTTGGAACCGTCTGGGTTCAGGATGAGCGGGATGTGCGCATACTTCGGCGGTTCCACTCCGAAGGCCTTGAACAGGGCGATGTGCTTGGCGGTGTTGGCCAGATGGTCTTCACCCCGGATCACATGGGTGATGCCCATTTCCAGGTCATCCACCACGTTGACCAGGTGGAACACCGGGTTGCCGTCGCTGCGCACGAGCACCCAATCGGGATCGGCCTCTTCGCGGTCGGTGAGCGGACGCAGCACATCACCGATGATGAGGTCGGGAATGGTGATTGCCTCGCGGGACATGCGGAAGAACACCGCCCCGTCGCGGTCGTAGGCCAGGCCCTTGTCGCGCAATTCCTGGATGCGGCGGGCGTAAATCTCGCCGCGACGACTCTGGAAGTAGGGACCGCAGTCGCCCCGACTCGGGCAGGCGGTGTCGCCGGTGGTGGGACCTTCGTCCCAGTCGAGCCCCAGCCAACTCAGGCCGCGCAAGATGACATTGATGGCCTCTTGGCTGTTGCGCTGGGTATCCGTGTCTTCGATGCGCAAGATGAACTTCCCGCCGTGATGGCGGGCGAAGAGCCAGTTGAAGAGGGCCGTGCGGGCCCCACCAATGTGCAGGTAACCCGTCGGTGACGGCGCAAAGCGAACTCGAATCGGAGCGTCCATTTCTGGAACCGATTCTAGGGCTTAATGAGCCGATGGGAAACGAGGATCGGCGTTCCAGGTTTGGGATCTCCAAACCCGGACCTCAACTCACTCCGGCGACCGGGCTGCAGACGAACGATTCAGTGCTTCAGGAATTCGTCCAAGGCGACTCGAGTAATGCGCCAGGCAGACCCGATCTTCTTGCCCTTGAGGGATCCGTCACCCAAGGCGGCCAGCACGTCCGCCTCGGAAACTCCCAGGCTCTGGGCCACGTCGGCCGGCGAGAGCAATTCCGGAATCGCCGAAGCCGCGCCTGATGCCGAACCGGCGGCCATCGAAGCACCGATCACCGGCGGCGCAGCCGTACCGAGATCGCGGGCGATTTGTGTCCCCAGCGCGAACTGAGCGGCCAAACCGGCAACCCCGCCGCCGCCGGGCTGCTTGAGCGACTCGGCCAGTTGAAGTTTCACGTAGTCGTTCAAGTTGCCGATGGCGGCCATGCTGGAGCGCTTGTCGATGGCGCCCTCGACCTCCGGCGGGACGCTGACGTTCTCGACAATGAAGCTGCCCAGTTCGATGCCGTACTTCTCGGTGAGGATCGGGTTGAGGAGCGGCAACAGCGCATCCCCCAACTCGGAATAGCGGGCCGCCAAGTCGAGCACCGGCACCTTGGAGCTGGCCACGGCATCGCTGAAGGCGCTGACGAAGCGCGAGCGCATGGTGTCCTGGAACTCGTCGATGCGAAAATGATGGTCGGTTCCCGCCACGTCCTTGAGGAACACCGGCACATTGACGATTCGGAAATCGTAGGTGCCAAAGGCCCGCACCCGCACGATGCCGAAGTCGGGATCCCGCACCATGATGGGGTTGCTCGTACCCCACTTGTTGCCGGTGAACAGCCGGGTGTTGACGAAGTAGACATCGCACTTGAAGGGCGACTCGAAATTGTACTTCCAGCCCAGCAGGGTGCTGAGAACCGGAATGTTCTCGGTCTTGAGGGTGTGCTTGCCGGGGCCGAACGTGTCGACGTACTGCCCCAGATACACGAACTGGGCCTTCTGCGACTCGCGAACCAGGAGCTGGGCTCCGTTCTTGATCTCCTTGTCTTGATCTGGAAAACGCCAGCTGAGGGTGTCGCGTGAGTCGTCTTCCCACTGGATGATCTCCAGAAACTGCGTCTTCAGGTAATCGATGATGCCCATGGTGCGTGTTCTCCTTGTTGGCCGACGGTTTCCCGTTTGAAAACCGAGATGAGCCAACCTTCTCTGAAGCGAACCAAACACGAAACCGGAATTTGGCCTCCCATTTTCCAACCCTTAGAGCCTGTCTGAAAATGGGTAGGGGTTCTGTTTGGGAGGGAAGGGTTCGATTGGCAAGGCGCGCGGAGGAAGCAGACCCGCAGCGGTC
>Ga0255096_1000582_pt1 | contig 16984 bp, 8 predicted proteins | sample Colum_Atlam_RepA_2_FD_188563 | JGI IMG/M metagenome (GOLD analysis project Ga0255096, IMG submission 188563) | Freshwater microbial communities from Columbia River, Oregon, United States - Colum_Atlam_RepA_8d | ecosystem: Environmental > Aquatic > Freshwater > River | place: USA: Oregon...
GAGGTGGGGGTTGTAGTAGGGGCTGGCCGCGGTGAGGCAAACCAGCCGGATTCCCAAGGATTCCAGCAATGCCAAGAAGGCGAAGGGTTCCGACAAATCCATCTCGAGGGCGTTGTTCGGATTGGCCCCGAAAGCATAGGGATAGCTTCCGGTCCAAGGCGTGGGAACGCCGGTGCCGTCGGGGCCCTTTTGGAAGGGGAAGCTATCGAACAAACTCAAGCGCACGCCGATGGCCAACCCCGGGGCATCGCGCCGGATGCCCGACACGATCTCGGTGAGGAACCGAGTCCGATGGGCGAAGCTTCCGCCGTAGCGACCGGGCCGGGTGACGGCTGAGAGGAATTCGTGCCCCAGATAGCCGTGGCAGTGCTTGATGTCCACGAAGTCGAAGCCCGCCCGCTGGGCTCGGACGGCCGCCGCGACCATGTCTGCGATCAGGTCATCCACCTCAGTGTCGCTCAAGACCGCTCGGTCGTCGGTGATGCTAAATCGGGCATCGAGCAGGGGGTGGCGATAGGCGATCCGCGGCTCGAGGCGGGTTTTGTCGTACGGGCGGGCAAATCGGCCGGAATGCGTGAGCTGCAAGCCCACCAGTAGGTCCTGATCGCTGCCGTGCCGTTCGAGGTGCCCAGCCAGCAATTCCGCGCGCAGCGCTGCCAGATCCGCCGTGTTGGCCTCGGAAAGAACCAATTGATGTGAGTTGGCCCGCCCGTCCGGGCGCACAGCCACGGCTTCGCCGCCCCAGATGAGTTTGGCGCCGCTTTGCCCAAAACGCCGCCAGCGTCGTCGAACCAGATCCGTCGGGCGTCCATCCGGTGTGCCGTCCCACCCTTCCATGGGCAGGATGGCAAAACGGTTGCCCACGGGCTTGGGAATGCCGATGCCCGTCGGGATCGGGCGGCCCAGCACCTCGGGACGGGCTGAGTCGTCGACCGGCAGTGGATGCCCGAGTTCGAGGAAACGCCGCCGCAAGTTCTCGGCGCTCTTCAAGGTCGCGAGTTTCGGAAATCGGACGGGTGCTGGAGAAATCATGGAACGGGAGTCAGGGCTGATCGGAGGTCAACGCATCAGGGTGGGTGCCATCCATCCCGCCCCGAGCAAAATGAGACCCGTGATGAGGCCTGCTGCCACGTCGTCCATGACGATTCCCCAACCTCGAGGGAGGTGCTGGAGGGCGCCGATGGGGCCGGGTTTGCCAATGTCGAGGACGCGGAACAACGCGAACGCCGCCAACCACCAAAGCCCGTGTGTCGGGAGTGATGTGAGGACTCGAGGAGGATGGATGGCTCCCAGCAGAACGCCGGCATGCAAGGGAAGCAAGGTGAGGGGAATGGCCACGATTTCATCGAGCACCACGGATCCGGGGTCGGTTTTGCCGAGCAAGACCTCGGCCCGCGAACAAACGGGAACCGCCAGCAAAATTGCCGCGAGCGTCACGATAACGGCCGTACCGAGAGGCAACGACAGCAACGGGTAGCTCAGAGCACAGCCGACAAGGCTGCCCCAGGTTCCGGGGCCGGGACGCAATCGACCTGACCCGAACCCTTCGGCCAGCCACAGGATGCCACGGTCGGAGAGGCGCATGGTCCAAGGACGGTATTCCGCCCGGTCTGGTTCTGTCCCGAGCAATTATCGGTGGAGAAACCGTCGGAGACCTGGGGTCCGGACGAATCTTGTCGGGTGACACCGCAGGGTGCGGTTCCGCGGGAGGAATCGTTGAGGTCGGTTTCGTGGGGTGAATAACAAAAAAGCGGGCGCCTTGCGACGCCCGCCTAACCCAAACAACCAAACTAATCCTCCTTTACCGGTCCACCTTTTGGGCATTCCGGAACGAATCCTCCCCTCGCGTCGTTGCGGCGTCTGGTGAGGTTTCTGGAGAACCAACAGGTTAATCATGACACTGACTGCGCCGTCGGCCAGTGGAAATTTTAAACGGACTTCTCAATGACCAGACACGATTGAGTGATCCGGGTGACGTTCTGGAGTCTTTCCAGGCTTTCGTTGTTCGGAACGAACGGCTTTGATCCAGCCCATGATTCTTCGGTTCATGGCGCTGCTGGCTTTGGGCGTGGCGTTGGTTCAAGCCGCCGGTACGCCGCAATCGCCGCAATGGATCTGGGGGCCGGCCGGGGCGGAGAATGAGGTGCGGTTTTTCCGGCGGACTTTCACCGTGCCGCCAGGAGCCATGGGGGGCGATGTGGTCATCGCGGCCGACGACGAGGCCGAAGTTTCCATCAATCGGCAGCGTCTGGGCTCCAATTCATCATGGAAAAAACCCACTCGGCTGAAGATTCGCTCGGTCGCCCGGGGTGAAAATGTTCTCGAGATTCGGGCGCGCAATCTTTCGGGAGGCGCCGGCATCCTCGCTCGGATCGAGTTTATGGTGAAGGATTCCCCGCGCGTGGACATCGTCAGCGACGGGACTTGGGAAACCTCATCCGACGGGGTGTCAGGATGGGCCCCCGTCCAGTTGCTGGGCGCTGTTGGAACACCGCCTTGGGGCCCTGTCGCATTGGATCCAGTGGCCACTCCAGTGGACGGCATTCAGGTCCAGGAAGGCTTTCGTTTGGAGTTGGTGCACAGTGCCCAACCCGGCGAAGGATCGTGGATTTCCATGACGCGGGATGATCAGGGGCGATTGATCATCAGCCCTCAGGGTACTGAACCCTTGCTGCGCCTCACCATCGAGCAGGGCAGGGTGGCCAAGATGGAGCGGTTGGAGACCCAAGTGCGCGGAGCCATGGGGTTGCTGCATGCCTTCGGCGCTCTGTATCTGAACGGACGGGGGCCCGACGGATATCACTTGTACCGGATCCGCGATGCCGACGGCGACGGCCGCTATGAATCGACCGAGACGCTTCGGCGATGGAACGGCGAAGGGGGAGAACATGGTCCTCACGCCTTGGTTCGGGGACCGGATGAACGCATTTACGCAGTGGCTGGCAATTTTGTGAATGTGCCGAGCGATCTCTCGACGAACTCCCCGGTGGGGCATTATGCCGAGGACCTAGTTCTGCCTCGCATTGATGACGTCAATGGATTCGGAGCCGGGCGCAAGGCTCCGGGAGGCTTCGTGCTGAGCCTGGATCGCGATGGTAAAGATGCGCGCCTGTTTACGGCCGGTTTGCGCAATACCTATGGCATCGCCTTCAATGCCGAGGGTGAACTCTTCGGTTTCGATTCGGACATGGAACGCGACTGGGGCACACCCTGGTACCGACCGTCGCGCATTCAGCACCTCGTCAGCGGTTCCGACCACGGTTATCGGGAGGGTTCCGGAAAATGGCCCGACTATTATGCGGATTCGTTGCCTCCGGTGGCCGACGTGGGCATCGGGTCGCCGACCGGTATTCGGTTCGGGACCGGGACGGCTTTCCCGGCCCGTTATCAGAAAGCGCTTTTCGGCTTGGATTGGGTCTTTGGACGTCTGATCGCTGTTCACCTCCAAGAGAGGGGTGCCGGATACACCGGCCGTGTGGAGACGATCTTCCGCGGGCAGGCCATGAACTTGACCGACTTGGAGGTGGGCCCGGATGGGGCGCTGTATTGCATCACGGGCGGGCGGGGAACCCATTCCGGTCTGTACCGCCTGACCGCTGTGACTCCGTCAGCTACAGAGACTATGTCTGCCCCGGTGGCCGGAGCCCGGGAGGCCCGTGCGCAGCGGCGTCAGACCGAGGCGGTTCATGGTCGAGTGGAAGCCGGATGGCTGGCCTCGGGGTGGTCGCAATTGGGATCGGCCGATCCCTTGTTGCGCCAAGCAGCTCGAATTGCCCTGGAATCGCAGCCGGTGTCGACCTGGGCCGAAAAAGCGTTGGCCGAGCAAGATCCCAAGATTGGCCTGACGGCGCTGCTGGCCTTGGCACGGTGCGGCGATGCAGCACAGCAAGTGGCCTTGCTCAAGGCTCTGGGCCGCTGGCCCCTGGACTCTTTGGATGAGGAGTGGTTTTTGACCAAACTGCGAGTGATTGAGGTGGCCTTCGCCCGACACGGCATCCCGGATGCCATTCGACCCATGGCCATTGAAAAACTGGGTCGGCAGTTCCCGGCCACGACCTGGCCCCGCAACCGGGAGTTGTCGCAGCTCTTGGTGGCACTGGGTGACGGGGAAGCGGTCTCGAAGATCCTTCAGTTGCGCGATGATTCGAAGACTTGGCAGGAGCAAATGCACTATACGGTGGTGATTCAGACCATGGCGCAGGGTTGGACACCGGCCTTGCGCCTGCGCTACTTCGCTTGGTTTCGGCAAGCGCCGTCCGGATGGGGGCACCTGCCGACCGCTTACAACCAGTGGTTCTTGGACGTCGACCAAAAACCCAATCCGGGTGCGGGGTTTGATCCTTTGGTCAAGCGCATCGGCCAGAAGGCGTTCGCTTTGGTTCCTGACGCAGACAAAGCTCCGATTGCAGAACTCTTGAATGGCAAAGCTGCAGGCGTCCCTGTTGCTCCTGCGGTTCCGACGCTGGCCCCCAAACGCTCGGGCGGGAATCGATCCTGGAAATTCGACGATTTGGCGGATGCCTTGAGCGGTCCGTTGTCGGGGCGGAATTTCAACCGAGGCCAGCAGGTTTATCAGGCCTCCCAATGTGGGGTTTGCCACCGTTTTCAGGGGGCTGGCGGCGCGGCAGGGCCAGATCTGACAGGGGTGTCCAGTCGGTATTCCCGGGCGGATTTATGGCGTTCCATCGTGGAGCCGAACGCGGTGATTTCGGAGCAGTACCAGTCGATGACGCTGACCTTGAAGGATGGTCAGGAAATCACGGGTCGATTGCTGGAAGACTCGACCCAACAGATTGTGGTGATGGTCGATGCCTTGACCGACCGGAAAGTCACGGTGTCGCCCGGAGAGGTGCGCCAACGGGTGGCTTCGAAGGTGTCTTCCATGCCCGAGGGTTTGCTCTCGGCCTGGGGACGTGAAGATCTCTTGGATTTGCTGGCCTATTTGGAATCGAACGGACGCCCGGATTCGCCGTTTTTCAAGCAGCCTTGAGCCCATTCCACAGAATATGGGTGGCCCAGAGTCCGATCATGCCGGCGGCGCTGGCCACTTTGACGATTGTGCCTGCGATCAACCCGAGCGTGGCTCCGATCCCGGCCCGGCGGGCTTCGCTCCAGGGGCGACCGCCGACCCATTCCCCGAGGATGGCGCCCAACAGTGGCCCGACGATCCAACCCACCGGAGGCCACCAAAGACCGAGTAAACCACCCAGGATGGCGCCGACCATGCCGCGCCAGGTGGCTCCGAGTCGCTTGGCACCATAACTGGCGGCCGCGAAGTCCAATGCCGCGGAGAGGGTTGCCATGACCACAAGGGTGATCAACACCCATGCGGCTGCCCCGCGATCACCCATCACCCAGCGGTGGCCCAGAGCTGCGATGGCGATCAACGGGGTGCCGGGGAGGCCTGGCAGGATCGCGCCTGCCAGACCGACGAGCATGATGAGGAGAGTCAGGATGAAAGCAGTGATTTCAGTCGTGGTCATGGTCGTGGTCGGAGCCGGCTTCTACGTAAGACGCTGGGAGAGGGAAATGGGTAGGGCAGAGATTGCGTTCGGCAAGGGCTTAAGGAATGCCCTTCGATTCGGAATCTGACCATTGGAATGCAGGGCTGCGTTTTCAGGCCCTCAGCCGACTCAGGCTGAGTCGGAGAAAAATTGAACAAAGGATCAAAAAACCGGTCGTTACACTTGTTCTTTCCTATCAGAAGAAGCCCCAAAGAAGGGTGAATTTTCGCAGGAGTGATGCGGTGGGATGCGGTGGTTAAAAGTGGGTGGCGGCGCTGCCCGGAGAGCACTTTCAAGGGTGCTGAAGTCGCTGCAGCATGAAGGTCGTGGTTGGCTAATTTTGAATGTAACGATCACGTGTCTGTAGAAGGAATTGGACGGTTGCCAGTTGACTCTGCGCTCCCCACCCGTTAATTTCTTCCCGTTCTTTGGATGCAGAGTTTTAAAAAGCGATCGTTGGCATGGCAGGGTTTTTGCGGGGATTTCAAAGTTCATCAAGGGTTGTTTTAATCACAATTCCTTAACAAATTTTGTTTCCATGTTTTACTTCAACAGAATTTTTATCAAAACCTCCGTTTTATAAAAATATTCGGCTTGTTTACAATCTTCTATAAAAGTTGGTTTGTGGCAGGTGTTTTAGTAAAAACGCGTCATTCTTAACTTGTTAAAGCAATTATTAAAATAATTGATAAAACCAAGTTATCAAAAGCAACAACCGATTTTCTGCCTGTAATTGATCTGCAAATTAAACGTAGGGCTGAAGTTTTGGCGTTTCGGTGTAAAATGAGTCGTTTAACAGTTGTGCAAATAGTCGTGCAAATTGTTGGTTAGTCTGGTTAATCCAGCCAACCCAGCTGTCGATTTTTGTCCCGCAAAGATGATCTCGATTGGCTGTTCTACAATTGGAGAGCTTTTCATTTACATCGAATGACATCGCCGTTCGTTTTCTGAGGTGTCGTTGTTCAACGCCTCAGAATCTCCACTAAGTCCTACAGAACTGATTCTGATTATTCCCCGGGGCGTACGGTCATCCTCTGACTGGCGCCCCGGTTTTGTTTCTGGCCCCCGTTTGCACGACGGGGGCCTTTTTTTAACCAACTCGTTCACGAGGCTGATGGGATGCGTGGGAGAGGCTGAACCAGGCCCCGCGCAACTTCTGAGGTCAGGGTTTTTGCTGGGACCCCGATCCAGCGAAAGACGTTTCCGAGTTGCCCCCCCAAGGGACAGGCTCCACCCAAAGGGACAGGCTCCACCCAAGGAACAGGCTCCACCCAAGGGACAGGCTCCACCCAAGGGACAGGCTCCACCCAAAGGGACAGGCTCCACCCAAAGGGACAGGCTCTTTCTGGAGAAGGTCGGCAATCGTTGGTTTTGCCTATTCCCGTCGGAACCGGCATCTTCTTTGGGTCGGATGCGTTGTTTCCTCTACATCTGGATTTGGAGTTGGGTGCTTGCCGGATTGGGCCCATCGAAGGCATTGGCTGCTCCTGACGCTACCAATTCCGTGGTCCCGGTGCCTGCCAAGGCACGGATTCAGGCTATTTCGGATCCTCACGCTACGTCGGCATTCATTCCGGATCTCGGGGTGATCAGGAAACTCGTGGATCGGGGCTTGTTGGCGCTTTCGGGTAAAACCAATGCCGCGGCCGCCTGGAAGGTGTGGGTCAAACCGGAGGATGTGGTCGGTTTCAAAGTGATTTCCGCGCCAGGGGCGCTCACCGGAACGCGGCCGACCGTGGTTGAGGCGCTGATTGATTCACTCATCCAATCTGGCCATCCGGCCTCCAAGATCGTGATCTGGGATCGTCAGGCCCGCGACTTGAAGGCTTCGGGTTTTGAAGACTTGGCCCACCGATTGGGTGTTCGATGTGTGGCCACAACCGATGCGGGTTGGGATGGAAACCAATTCTATGAGTCGGCGGTGCAGGGGAAGCTGGTCTTTGGCGATTTCGAATTCGGCAAAGGGGATCGGTTTGCCGTGGGACGTCGTTCGCATGTCTCAAAACTGCTGACCAAAGAAGTCACCCGCATCATACCGGTGACCCCACTACTGACCCACCACTCGGGTGGGATTTACGGACACCTTCTCTCGCTGGCTTTCGGTTCAGTGGATAACATGTTTCGGTTTGAGACGGACCCCAGCCGAACCGAGGAGTCGGTCCCCGAACTTTGTGCGTTGGATGACTTGATGCCCAAGGTGGCCTTCGGTGTCACCGATGCGCTGGTGGGGCAGGTTCGTGGCGATGACAAGGCCCGGTTGCACGATACGATCGCCCTCAATGAATTGCGCTTTGGCGCCGACTTGGTGGCTTTGGACGTCATCTCGATTGTGGACGTGACCGCAGCCCGCAAAGCCTACCCCATCGAAGGAGAACGTGCTTTGCGCACGGAACTCTTTTTCAACGCGGAGTTGCTGGAACTCGGTATTGCCAACACCAACCGGATCGAGGTGCTGCGGGCTCCTTGATGAAGCCTTCAGCGCTACAAATCCGGATTGAACGGGTGGCGGAGGCGAATCTTCCCCGTATTCGCACCTTGGCTGGGCAAATTTGGCGTTCCTGCTACGCCCAACTGCTTTCGGCGGGGCAAATTGAATACATGCTCGAGTGGATGTATTCGCCAGAACGTCTCCAGCAAGACTTCCGGTCCGGAGTCGTCTTCGATTGGCCGGTCGTGGACGGGATTCCAGTGGGCTACATGGCCACTGAACTCGATCATTCCGCTCGCGTGCTGCACCTGCACAAGCTCTATGTGTTGCCGCAGCATCACCGTCGGGGCACGGGCAGTGGGCTCCTGAATCAGGCCTTCCAAGCGGCTTGGGATGCAGGTTGCCAACACGTTCGCCTCAATGTGAACAAGGGGAACCACCCGGCCATTGCCTTGTATCGTCGACACGGCTTCGTTGTTGAAGCCTCGGTCGTGAACGACATCGGCGGGGGCTATGTCATGGACGACTACGTGATGGTGCGCCCCTTGCCGGTGAGCGCCTTCGGTTGAGCCGGGGGAGGCCAGGTTTTTGACCCAAAGCCGACTGAGCCGTTCCGGCCCCGGCTCGTCTGCCGCCCGAATTCGGCCTATTTCAGATCAATTGGCCAACTGTCCCAGTCGCTCCTGCAATTGCGAAGTCCAACGGCTGACGTAGCTCATCGCGCGCGCGGCTTCTTCAAGGGATTCCAGCGGCAGTCGGACGATCCGGTCCGGCGATGAGACCGGAGGAGCGGATTCCCAGGCGGCATTGAGGTTTCGCAGCGTGTTTTCCAAAGCCTCCCGTCGGGTGTTCACCTGCCGCTGAAGCGCCATCAACCGGTCACTCCATTCCAATGCCTGGCGCATGCGCTGGAGCTTGAGCATGGGGGAATCGGAATTGGGCGTGGTTGCCAAAAACGTGTCCGCATCGCGACAGGTCTGACCAATTTCGACAAAGAGATCCATGGTGCCGGCGGGGATGCGTTGGATATCCCGTGAGGGCGCGCCCCGTTCCAGTTCAAGCAGGTGGAAGAGCCTGTCCCGGGATTCTTTGAGCGTGTTGTACGCGGCATTGAGTTCGGCGGAACGCGTGTTGGCCTGGGCCAGTTCCGATTCCGTGCCGCCATGGAAGCGGTCCGGGTGGGTGGCCGCGGACAGTTCCAGAAAACGGGCCTTCAATGCGTCGGCGTCGAGCCAGGGACGGCGCGGTTCTTGGAGCAACTCGAAACAATCGGTCATGGACAAGGCAGACGGTGGCTCTGGAAGGCTCCGGCATCAAATGCTTCGTCACTCTATCCGCAGGGTTAGGTCTGGTGGATTGCTGACATTCCAGCGTGCCATCCACGCATAGCGCCCGGGGACGGATCGGATACCCTCTGTCCTACAACGCTTCCCTACCGGTGGGTTCTCCCTTGCAGTCGTGCGTCCCTGGAGGATCAATCTTCCACCGAATGCGCGGCCCGGCGACGGAGTCCACGGTTCACGTTGTCGCACTCAGCCATGAAACAGTTGCTTCGATCCCTCCTGCCGATGTGGGCCTTGCTGGCCGTCACCTTCGGCCTCCATGCCGCTCCGCTCCGCGTGTTCATCCGCGGCGGCGTCAAAACCCACGGCCCCAACCAGCACGACCATCCGCGATTCCTGGGTGAATGGGCCAAGCTCCTCACCGAGCGCGGAGTCACCGCCAGCGGTGCCATGGAATTCCCGACAGCCGCCCAACTCGAGGCCACCGACGTGCTGGTGATTTATGCGGCGGACGGCATGAAAATCACCGGCGACGAGCGTGGGCGCTTCGAGCATTTCCTCTCCCGGGGTGGTGGCGTGGTGGTGCTCCATGACGGTGTGGTCAGCGGTGACCAGCACGAGTGGTGCAAGAAGATCATTGGCGGCGCTTGGCGCTGGGACGGCGACAAGAAGACCCAGTGGCACGAGGGCAACGTCGGCGTTTATTTCGTCAACCCCGAGCACCCGATCGTGAAGGGCGTGTCGAACTTCGACTGGAAGGACGAGGTCTACAACCGCCTCGACATGGCCGAGGACGTCAACGTGCTGGCCCAGAGCTTCGTGGATGTCTTCAACATCTGGCCCCAGCTGTGGACCTACGAGAAGACGTTGCCCGAGGCCAAGGCTCCCTACCGCGCCTTCGTGAGCATCCCCGGCCACGAGTACGACTCGTTCAATACGCCTCATTACCGGGCCATCCTGTTGCGCGGCATCGCCTGGGCCGGCAAGCGCGCCAATGCCGACGAGTTCTGCAAGCCCGAGGAATTGGCCTCGCTCAAGTACCCGGCCGGTGGGCCGAAGCCCGCGGCCGAGGCGCTCAAGACCTTCCAAACTCATCCGGAGTTCAAGGTGTCTCTCACGGCTGACGAGAACGTGGCCGAGAAGATCATGTCCATGGATTGGGACGAGAAGGGCCGGCTGTGGGTGGTCGAGACACCCGAGTACCCGGGTGGCCGCGACGTGAACAAGAACGACTTCAAGGCCTACTGGAACCGCGCCCAGAACCCGGCCGCATTCCCGGTCGGCGGCAAGGAATCCCGCAAGCCGCTGGACCGCATCTCCATTCTCGAAGACACCAACGGCGATGGCGTGGCCGATAAACGGACGCTCTTTGCCGACGGTCTGGAATTGCCCACCTCACTGGTGTTCTGGAAGGACGGCGTGATTGTGGCCCAGGCCCCGGACATCTTGTGGATCCGCGACACCAACGGCGACGGCAAGGCCGACAAGGTCGAGACCTTGTACACCGGCTGGGGCACCTTCGACACCCATGCGGTCATCAGCAATTTTCGCTGGGGCATGGATGGATGGATTTACGGATCGGTGGGCTACACCCGCGGTCGTGTGAAATCGGGCGACGGATCCAAGGACTTCGGCGACATCGCTGCGGGCATCTACCGCTTCAAGCCCGATGGTTCCGCGGTGGAGCAAATCGCCGCCGGCGGTTGCAACACCTGGGGCTGCGAGATCGCGCCCGACAACGAAATCCTCTTCACGACCGCCACTTGCGGCGAGCCGATCTGCCACGTGGTGATTCCCGAGAAGATTTTGGCCCGCGGACAAGTCGGTGGCATGAAGTCGTTCCTGAATGTCATCGAAGAGAACAAGATCTACCCGGCCTTCGACGAAAAGCGTCAGCCCTATGTCCAGATCGATTGGGTGGGCGCGTGGACCGCGGCCGCGGGCGCGACAATTTATGACGGCGGCGCTTGGCCGGCCAAGTGGGCGGCCACCGAGCGGTATTCGTTCTTCATGAGCGAGGCCACCCGCCAGCTCTTCCACCACGAGTTTCTCGACCCCAAGGGCGCGACCTACCAGGGTCGCAAGGAAGACGGGCGCAAGCAGACCGAGTTCCTCGCCAGCACCGACTACTGGTTCCGCCCCATCCACAGCCGTGTGGGTCCGGACGGAGCCATCTACGTGGTCGATCTCTACAACCAGATCGCCGTCCACAATGACACCCGGGGTCCCGGTCACGGCGCCCGCAACGCGGCCTCCCGTCCGGATCGGGATCACCATTTCACCCGCATCTGGCGCATCCAGCACCAAGAAGCCAAGACGCTGCCGACGGTGAAGTTCGACCGCAACGACGCCGACACCTTGGTGGCGGCCCTGAACCATCCGAATGGGTGGGTGCGTTCGACGGCCAACCGGTTGCTCATCGAGCAACCCGCTTTGTTGGAATCGGCCTTGGAAAGTCTGGGTCAGTTGATCGGTGACACTTCGGCTCCGGCCGAGTCCCGCATCCAGGCGCTGTGGCTCTACCGTGTGGCCGCCTCCAACGGTCCGGTGCCCTGGCAGGATGGTGCGGCCGCGTCGGTGCTCAATGATCCGTCGCCATGGGTCCGCAAGAACGCGCTGCGGGTGGCCACCGAACTGGTTTCCAACCCGTCCAACCTCCGCTCCCAGGATTCCGATCCGGTGAAGACCACCGAGAAGGCGGTCATCGAGCGCCTGAGCGATCCCGACGGCCGCGTGCGCATCAATGCCTTGATGGCCGCGGGTTCCTTGCCGGCCTCCCGCGCTCTGGCCGATGCCGTGGTGGCCGCTTGGCCGAATCTCAAGGATCGCTGGCTGGAGTCCGCGGCCGTGGGTGCCGCCGACAAGGATCCGCTGCTCTTCCTCGAGGCCTCCTTCGCCTCCAAGGACCCGGCTTTCCTCGCCAGCTATGTGCCGCACTTGGCGCGTCTGGTGGCCAACCGTCGTGATGCAGCCTTGGCCGGTCGCATGGTGCAGTTGCTGGCGCGTCAATCGGCCGCCACCGACGGCCTCAAGGCGGCTGCCCTCGAAGCGTTGTCCGCCGCTCTCGACGCCCGTCTGCAGCCGGAACTGGATGCAGCCACTCTGGGTGCCCTGAAATCGCTCCTGGCCTCGGGTCGGACGGCGGGTTCGGTGTTGCCGCTCGTGGCTCGCTGGAAGGCGGCCTCAGCCCTGTCGGCGGAACTCAAGCCGGCCATTCAGGCCGCTTCGGCCCAGATTCGGGACGCTTCGTTGTCGGATGCTTCGCGCGGCCAAATTGCGGCCAACCTCATCGGTGTCCGCAATATTGATGCGTCGGTGATCCCGGCCGTCGCCGGCTTGGTCACTCCGAGCATCAGCCCGGCGCTGCAGAAGTCTTTGATCGAGGCCCTGGGGTCCGCACCCGAGGGCGGGATGGCCCTCGTCGAACGATTCGCCCAATTGCCCACCGGTCATTTGGAGACGGCCTTCGCCCAGGTGCTCAAGCGGGCCGACTCATCGGCTGCCTTCATCGAGGCGTTGGCTACCCGCAAGATCGACGTGGTGCTGCTGGGCCCCGCCCGACTGCACCGCCTGCGCACCCACGGTGACGCCAAGATCGCCGCCCGGGCCACCCAGGTCATCGACGACCTGAAGGGACCCGAGGCCAAGGAGAAGGACGCCCTCATCGCCAAGCTCCGTCCGGAAGTGGAGAAACCCGGCGACGTGGCCAACGGTAAGAAGGTCTTCACCGCCAACTGCGCCGGCTGCCACATTTACAAGGGTGAGGGTCGCAACCTGGCCCCGAATCTCAACGGCATGGGCGCCCACGGTGCGGCCGACTTGCTCATCCACATCGTCGACCCGAACCGCGTGGTCGAGCCCAACTTCATCAGCATTAGCATCGAGACCAAGTCGGGTGATCAGTTCGATGGTGTCATCGAGCGCGAGAATGCTTCTGAAGTCGTCCTGCGCGACGCGTCGTCCGATCACACGCTGCGCGTCTCCGACATCGCCAGCCGCAAGTCCACCGGTCGCTCACTCATGCCCGAGGGCTTCGATGCCTTGGGGGCCGCGGCCCTGCGCGACTTGCTCGCCTACATGACGGTCGACGACAACCGCTTCCGCATCATCGATCTGGGCGGGGCCTTCACGGCCAACAGCGGTCGTGGCCTCTACATCACGCCGGAGCAGGAGGACGACACCGTCACCTTCCGCAGCTACGGCCTCAAGCGCGTCGAAGACATTCCCTTCGATGTGATCAGCCCGGAGAAGGCCGTCGCCAACGTGGTGGTCCTCAAGGGCGGCGCTTCCGACTCCTGGTCGCGCAAGAATCTGCCCAAGCGGGTCGAGGTGAAGGTCGGGGTGGCCGCCTCCAAGCTGCACATCCTGGGCGGCGTGGCGGGCTGGGGTTATCCCGCAGTAGGCGAGAAGATCAACGCCCTCAAGATCACGGCCGTCTTTGAAGGCGGCGCGACGCAGGAAATCCTCCTGAAAAACGGCGTGGAAATCGCCGACTACCGCGGCAGGCCCGATGTGACCGGTTCCAAGGGGTTGCCAAGCTGGACCAAGGGGCCCGGCCAAATCCGTTGGCTCTCCAAGAACATCACCAAGCCCGGCGTGATCCAGAAGCTGGTGCTCGAGAGCTACGACAACGAGGTGGCGCCCACCCTCTTCGCCATCACGGCCGAGCTGGGTGCGCCGGCCGGTCCGGAGCAGGCTCAGGCCGAGGCGGTCGCGGCTCCGCTGAAGTGGGGCGCTGGCCTCAAGACGTTGCTCATCGGTGGTGGTGCCTCGCACGACTACAACCGCTGGTTCAACCTGGCCGATGTGGCCATGCTCAATGCTTCCGGGCGCATCTCGGCCCAGTACCGGGAGCCGCAGGATGTGACCGTCGACGCCGTGAAGTCGGCGGACATCCTGCTCATCAGCGCCAACAAGGCGTTCCCTGACGCGGCGGTGCGCGAGGCCATCGCTGCCCATGCTGCGGCCGGCAAGGGTCTGGTGCTGCTGCACCCGGGCCTGTGGTACAACTGGGCCAACTGGCCCGCCTACAACCGTGAGTTGGCTGGCGGCGGTTCGCGCGGCCATGACGCGTACGGGGAATTTGAAGTCACGGCCTCCGGCGTGAAGCATCCGCTAATGCAGGGTGTTCCTGAAAACTTCAAGCTCAGCGACGAGCTCTACTACTACGAGGCCGACCCGGCGGGAACGCCCATTCAGGTGCTCGCCACCGCCCGCTCCAAGTCCAAGAACAAGGACTTCCCGCAGGTCTTCGTGGTCAACCATCCCAAGGCCCGCATCGCCGGCATCACGCTGGGTCACGATGGCATCGCCCACGGGCATGCCGCCTACCAGCAGTTGCTCAAGAACGCGGTGCTGTGGACGGCCCACAAGGAGGCCTGGATCACGGCCAGCGCGAAGTAAACTTCAGGCTGGATTCGATGCAGCGCGGCGGGTGTGCCAATCACCCCGCCGCGCTGTTTGTTTTTCGGCGACCGGTTGAAAGAGTCCGCGCGTCGGCTCACAGTGCCCAGACAACGGTGGGTGCCGTTGATGGGGCCCTCGATGAAGCACCGAATTCCTACACCGAACGGTTGGAGAACCTTTTGGACCACGATCCTGATCGGGTGGGCCATGGCTCTCCGTTCGGGGGCTGTCACTCTGGATCTGGACTTTCGGCCCACTTGGGATGCCAAACCGCTGGAGCTCGAGGCGCTCCGCCATGAGACCGGAGCCGGCGAGTTGCTGTCGGTGACCCGCTTGAGCGCCCTGCTTTCGGGAGCCGCGCTGGAGACCGCCGACGGGAACTGGGTGGAAGTGACACCCGCCCATGCATGGATCGATCTGGCCTCGGGTCGTTTGCGTTGGACCTTGAATTCGGTTCCGCCGGCGCAATATCGGGCGTTGCGTTTTTGGATCGGGCCGGACTCGGTCGAGAACCACGCCGATCCGGCCAAGCGGTTGCCCGACGATCCGTTGTCACCTGGGCTCAATGGCCTGCATTGGGATTGGCAGGGTGGGTACATCTTCATGGCGCTGGAGGGGCGCTACCGTTCGGGAACCGGGCCCATCGCCGGCTATTCGCTGCACTTCGCCCGGGATCCCCGCCGCACCCAAGTCTCATTGGCCACCTCGCTAGACTTGCGACAAGACCGCGTCCTCCGGTTGGACTGGGATCTGGCCTCGCTGTTCCGCTTGCCCAGGCCGATCTCACTGGCGCGGGATGGGCATTCCACCCATTCGCGCGAAGAGGATTCATTGGCCGATGCTCTGGGCCGAAACCTGCCCTTGTCGTTTCGCGCAGGAGATTTGCTCGATAGCCTAGGGGTCGCCGAGAAGGCGACGGTTCCTCCCGTCGTTCCCAAAGACTTGCCCCCAAAATACACGCCCCATCGATTCGCGATGGCGGGAACCTTTCCCATCCCGCCGCTCCCGCGGGACAATCCGTTGATCGAGGAACGAATCGCGCTGGGACGCCGGTTGTTTCAAGAGACCGCCTTGTCGGCCGATCGATCGATCTCGTGCGCATCCTGCCACGCGGCGGCCTCGGGGTTTTCGGATTCGCGTCGTTTCAGTCCGGGCGTTCAGGGCCAGTTGGGAACTCGGCAGTCCATGGCCTTGGCGAATTTGGCCTGGAAGCGGGAGTTCTTCTGGGACGGTCGAGCCCGTTCGCTGCGGGATCAGGTATTGATGCCCATCCAGGACCCGACAGAGATGGCCGAGACCTTGGAGTCGGTGGTCGGCAAGTTGTCCGGAATGCCGGAGTACCCGGTGCTGTTCGAAAACGCTTTTGGGACGCCGCGCATCGACGCCGAACGCATCGCGTTGGCCTTGGAACAATTTGTCCTGACCCTGACCCATTTCCGGTCCCGATTCGATTTGTCGACTCAAGGAAAGGCGAGCCTCAGCGATCAGGAACGCCGCGGGTTGGAACTCTTCATGACCGAGAACGAACCGCGTATGGGCCAACGTGGGGCCGACTGCTTCCACTGCCATGGAGGGCCGCTCTTCACTGATCACCAATTCCACGACAACGGATTGGATCTGGTGCCCTCCGATCCGGGGCGGGCCCGCGTCACCGGTCGAAATGCCGATCGGGGCAAGTTCGTGACGCCCACCTTGCGGAATATCGCCCAGACGGCTCCCTACATGCACGACGGACGGTTCCAGACCTTGGAAGCGGTGGTGCGGCATTACTCGGAGGGTGTTCAGGCCAGCCCCAATCTGGATCCCAATTTGGCCAAGCATGCGGCCGGAGGGCTCCATCTGAGCCTGGAAGACCAATCGGCGCTGGTGGCCTTCCTGAAAACCTTGAGCGATCCGGTTCCGGAGTCTTCACAGCCGAAACCGGAGCGGCCCAATCCCTGATCAATCCCAGATTGCGCGCGAATGCCTCCATGTAACCGCGACGAGTCCCTGACGTCTTTTTTCCGAAGCCATGACCACCCATCCTCTCAAACTCACGACCCTTTCCCTCTGCCTTTGGAGCGCTTGGGTTCCGCTTCAGGCGGCCGCACCCGCGAATTGGCCTGCCTGGCGTGGGCCTTTGGCGAGCGGCGTGGCTCCCGACGCGCACCCGCCGACCCAGTGGAGCGAAACCCAAAACGTGCACTGGAAGGTGAGCATCCCGGGGCGGGGAACCTCCACACCGGTGATTTGGGAGGATCAGGTGTTCATTCTCACGGCGGTTCCGACCGGGCCCGGGCCTGAGGCGCCTGCAAAGGCTTCTGATTCCGGTGGTTCGCCGACAGAGCGGCCTGATCGACCGGATCGTCCCCGTCGTGGGGGGG
>Ga0255096_1000583_pt1 | contig 16981 bp, 15 predicted proteins | sample Colum_Atlam_RepA_2_FD_188563 | JGI IMG/M metagenome (GOLD analysis project Ga0255096, IMG submission 188563) | Freshwater microbial communities from Columbia River, Oregon, United States - Colum_Atlam_RepA_8d | ecosystem: Environmental > Aquatic > Freshwater > River | place: USA: Oregon...
CGTTCGGCAACATCCGGCTGGAGACCGAGACCGTCCACACCGCCGCCGACGGCCGGCGCTATCTGGTGCTGCACGGGGATGTGTTCGACGACGCCACGCGCTATTCGCGCCTGCTCAAAGCACTGGGCGACCATGGCTACGAATTCATGATGTGGCTACAGGGCATGCTGTGCGGCGTGCGCCAACGACTGGGGCTGGCGCGGCACTGGTCGCTGGCGGCCTACGTGAAGCAGCACATCGGCAGCGCCCTGCGGTTCATTGCCGAGTTCGAATCGCTGGCCGTCGCGCATGCCGCCGAGCGCGGCTTTGACGGCATCATTTGCGGCCACATCCACGCCGCGGCCTGTCGGCTTGAAAGCGAGGTGCGCTACCTCAACTGCGGTGACTGGGTAGACAACTGCTCGGCCATCGTCGAGCACCTCGACGGGCGCTTCGAGCTGAAACGGATGGACGGCATCGCGCCGACCCGTCCCGCTTACGACCCCGAACCGGACTACCCCAAGGGCTTCTCCGGCCTACGCGACTAGGCGCTCTCCCGCCCCACCGGCGCCCGCCACCAGTTGCGCTCCACGCGCGAGAGCACCGTGCAATCGCAGTGACCGCCGTGCGCTTTCAGAAACGCCAGCGTCGACGCCACCGGCAGACCGCGCGCCAGCAGAAAACGCCGCGTCGCGCTGAAGCCGTGGGCGCAGCTGCGGGTCCGCAGGTCCTGTTCGAGCACGTCGAATAAATCCAGCAAGTCGCGCGGCAACAGCGCGGTATCCGCGGGCGCCGCCTCAGGCGGCGCGGGGGCCAGCAGCAGGTTCTGAGTCACAGCCAGTCGGTCCTCGGGTTACGCGCCGGCATTCTGCCCGGGCTGCGTTAAAAATTGTCGTGCGCGGGGTGCGCACGCGGGCCGCCGAGGATGACGGAATAAAGCACCCGCGCCCTGATCGGGCGCAGGCATCCGGGTAGCGGCGCTAGTGACCGCTGGCCGGCGGCAGTTTGGCCAGCGCGCGCTGCACGGCTTGGCGCAGGCTGCCGTCGGCAGCGGTCAGCCGCGCGCTCCACGCCAGCCAGTAGCGACGCGAACCGGCAGCCGCCGCCTGCGCGGCGGCGTCCTGCAAGTGCTCGGCGGCCAGCAAGGCGCCCAGCTCTCCAAGCACCTCCCAGTCGTCTTCGTCGGCGGCCGCAATCAGCGCCGCAAACACGCTGCCCGGGTTGGCCACGCCGCGATGACGGAAGAGTTCACGCAGCTCGGCGTAGGCGTAACGCTCGCCGGCCTCGCTGCGCGGCGACAGGGCCAAGAGCTGCGCGCTGGCGCTGGCGACCACCGCCGGGTCGCTGTCCTTGACCACCATGGGCAGCAGCGCCACCGGATGCACGATGTGCTGGGCGGCGTATCCGGCAATTTCGCCGGCCAGCGCGCAGCGCTCGGCGGCGGTGCTGTGGGCCGCGGCCTGGGCGTAGAGTTCGGCCAGCGGCAGGATGTCGCGCTCGTTCACTTCCTTGCCGTAGAGCATCAGGCTGTGGCGGAGCACGTTCAGCAGCGCGGCGCCGTCGAGTTGGCGCCAGTCGCCGCCGTGCAGATAGACCCGCACTTCATGCGCCGACGCCGGCGCCCATTCGTCGGGGCCCGGACCGTCCTCCGCTTCGCCCGGCGGCGGTGGCCACCAGAGGCTCGCGACCAGGCTGTCGGTCAGAAAACTGCGAAAGGCTTCGACGTCGAAGTCGGGCGGAAACGCCGAGGCCTCACCGGCCGCCTGCCAGTCGGCCAGCAGTTCGCGGAGCCCCGGCCACAGGGTGTCTGAAGCCAGCAGGCGTTCGGCCTCAGCGGCGGCGCGTTCGGCCGGCAGGCCGCAGGCAGCCAGCACGCGCGCGGCGAACACCGGACGCTGGGCGTCGTCGAGTTGCTCGGACAGCAGTAATAAGGCCGGCACGTCTTCGCCCAGACCTTGCAACAGCGGGGCGAACACCTGCAGCGGATTCCAGCGCTCGCCCGGCGTAAACCAGCCAATCTGGCGCACGCGCTGGGCGAAGGGATCGAGCTTGGCCCAGACCAGCGGCTGGCGTTCGCCCGGCGTGGCCTCGCCCACCGCGGCGACCAGCACCACTTCCGGCGCCAACGCGGGGCGATAGCCCAGCACAAAAAACACTTCCAGCGGGGCCGAGCGCAGCGTCTCGAAGTCGAGCTCTAGCGGCGGGTCGGCAAGTTCAAGCGTGCAGGTCTCGGCCATGCGGATGTCCTTCATCGGGCTTAAGGGCGGCGGCGTGGCCGGGCGGGGATTATGCCTGCTCCGTATACGTCTCACGATGCCATCCGGGATGGCGAAGCGCCGTCGGCGATGGCAAGCTCTCGCCACCTTCAAAGCCTCGGAGCCTTCGTCATGTCCGCTGCCCTCACCCAAGCGCTCGATTCTATTTTGGCCAACACCGTTGCCAGCGCCGGCGGCGTGCCCGGCGTGGTTGCCATGGCGACCGACCGGAACGGCACGGTTTACGAAGGCGCGGCGGGCCTGCGACAGGCGGGCGGCAACGCCGCCATGACGACCGATTCCATCGTCTTCCTCGCCTCCTGCACCAAGGCGATTACCGGCATCGCGGTCATGCAGCTGGTGGAAGAAGGCCTCATCAAGCTCGAAGACGAAGCCGCCCGTCACCTGCCGGAAATCGGCCAGCTGCAAGTGCTGACCGGCTTCGATGCCGATGGCCAGCCGCAAATGCGCCCGCCGGTGCGCCCGATCACCATCAACCACCTGATGCTGCATACCTCCGGGCTGGGCTATGAGTTTTTCAGCGCCGACGAAGCCCGCTACCGGCAGGTGAAGGGCGTGCCCACCATCCTCGCCTGCAACGCGGACGCCATCAAAAGCGCGCTGCTGTTCGACCCGGGCGACGCCTGGTGCTACGGCTCGAACATCGACTGGCTGGGGCTGATCGTGGAGAAATTCCGCGGCAAGCGGCTGGGCGAGGTGCTGCGCGAGCGCCTGTTCGGACCGCTGGGCATGAACGACACCTCGTTTGAGCTAAGCCCCTCCATGCGCTCGCGGCTGGTGACTATTCACCAGCGCCAGCCAAACGGGCAGATCGTGCCGGTGCCGGAACTGGTGCTGCCGCAGCCGCCGGTGATGGACATGGGCGGTCACGGCCTCTACGGCACCACCGGCGATTACCTCAAGTTCATCCGCATGATCCTGAACGACGGCAACGGCACCTACGGCCGCGTGCTGAAGCCGGAGACCGTCGCCGCGCTGTCGCAGAACGGATTGGGCGCGCTGAAAACGCCGGGCTGGACCACCTCCATGCCCAATCTGGCCAACAGCGGTGACTTTTTCCCCGGCTTCTCCAAATCCTGGGCCTATACCTTCCAGGTCAACGACACCGCCCTGCCCACCGGCCGCCCGGCGGGCAGCCTGAGCTGGGCCGGGATCGCCAATTCCTTCTATTGGATTGACCGCCAGACCGGCCTCGGCGGCATGTGGAACACGCAGATTCTGCCGTTCCTGGATGTCTCCTCCTGGCCGGGCTATGTGAACTTTGAAACCACCGTGTACCAGCATCTGGCGCGCTAAAGCCCCCGCCTTAAACGATAGAAGGAGCCCGGCTGCATGGGACCGTTCCGAGAATACAAAGTCATCCACGTGGCCGAGGGCGGCTGCGGCACGATCTTCTTTGGCGCTTCGGGCATTCCCCTGAAGAAGCTGGAGACGACCTTGAACCAGGAAGCCGCGCAGGGCTGGCAGCTGGTGTTTCAGGCGATCGAGCGCAAGCGCTTCTGGCTGTTCTGGGCGCGGGAATCCGTGATCTGCACGCTAGGTCGCTAGACATGCGCGCCTCGCTGCCCGCGCGCGCCGTGCTGGCGGCGATTGCGTGTTGGCAGCGGCACGGCGGTGGCGCGCGCTTGCTGGGCGCGAGCTGTAATTTCACGCCCAGCTGCTCGGCCTACACCGCCTGCTGCGTTGAGCGCTTCGGGCTTACGCAGGGCCTGCGGCTCGGCTGGGCGCGCCTGCGCCGCTGCACGGACCGCGATGCGGTCGGTACACAAGCAGACGAGCCCCCAAGCGCGGCCGGCCAGCATGCTTGATCAGCACCGGCTGAACGCCGAGGAGGAGACGCTACGCCAGCGTGTGCGTGACCTGCCGGACGCCGCCCGGGCCCGCTTCTACGCTGACGCCGGCGAACGTCTGCGCGACCCGGACACCTACGCGGTGCTCAATTTCTCGCTGATCTGCGGCATCCATCACCTCTATCTGCGCCGCTACGGGCTGTGGCTGTTCGAGCTGCTGCTGAGCGTGCTGGGCATCGTGCTGCTCGTGACGCCCTGGTTTGCGCTGGGTGTCGTTTTGCTGCTGGCGCTGCTCGGCACCGAGCTCTACTGCCTGTTCCGCTCGCAGCTCATCGTGCAGGACTACAACAACCGGGTGATGCGAGAGGTGTTGGCGGGAATGGGGGCGGAGCGCTGACAAAACGACACACGGAACCCATACACCTTGGCGGATGTCCGCCTTCAGGCGGCGGACGCAGTTGTGTGCGTGCCGATGTTTTTCAACCAGACCTCAAGATTGATTGCCCGCCACAACTCCGGGCTGTAGTTCCCTTGCCCGCCTCGGTGGTGCTCCAGCAAGGACGCCACGCCCGCCGGGTCAAGGTACGGCTCGCTGAGCAGCGAGCCTGCACCAAACAGACCTTGTAGATAATCCCCAAGCTCCCGCTTGAACCATTGGTCCTGCGGAACCGAGAATCCGACCTTGCCCTGCCGCTGCCGAACCTTGTTCGGCAGAATTCCTTTTGTGGACTCTCGTAATAGCCGCTTGGTGCTACCGTTAAGAATCTTGAGGCTGTCAGGGCATCGAAACGCGAGCTCTGCGATTCGGTGGTCAAGAAACGGGACACGGGATTCGACGGAATGCGCCATGGAATTACGGTCTGCTACGCGAAGAATGGCCTGCATACCTGGATTGACCAGCGACAGATACAAATAGTTAACAAAGACATCTCCGCGAAACGGCGGCGCATAAGACTCCGGCGCTCGTGGCTGCTTTTTGATGAAATCAAGCGTGAGCCACCGCAGCTTGGGGCGCAGTGGCACCGTCGGCCGCGTTAACTTTCGGCGCTCGAAATACTGGAAAACATCTTCTGTGAATTTCGACTTGTCGCCGAAGACCTTGGCATATCGCGCGGCCTGAAACAGCGACTCTGCCCAGTCGATCTGATGGTTCTGCTGGATAAAAAACGCCTCTTTGGCCAGCGAAAAAAAAACGCCGTTGATGTAACAAGCCGGCCATAAACAAAGGAAACGCAGCGTGATACCCGCCCAGCATTTCGTCTGGCCCCTGACCATCAAGGGTGACAACCACGCCGGTTTCCCGAACCAGTTTGAATACCGACCATTGCGCGAAAATACTCAGTGACCCGAACGGTTCGTCCTGATGGTAGACCAGCGATTCGACATCCTCGATCAAATCGGCAACTGACGGATAGGTGAAGTGCGGCGTAACGCTCGTTTTTTCCAATACGGCGTCAATGTATTCGCCTTCATCGTGCGGACTGTCTTTGTATCGGGCCGAAAATGTATTGATTTTTGGCCGCATCCGGTCGGCCAGGCATACGATGCTTGACGAATCGAGACCGCCGCTAAGACACGCGCCCAAAGGCACATCGCTCATCAGCCTTAGCCTGATGGAGTCTTCCAGCAGGTCACGGAAGTCGGCACACGCCGCGCGCCGGGAAATTGCGGGCGGGATGGTCGGATCGATGTCCCAATATCGACGTGGTTGCGGCGGTGCCAGCGTTGAGGCGAGGGAAACGATGAGTGCTTCTCCGCCACGCAACTGTGCAATGTTGGAAAAAAATGTGGAGCTTCGCCGATCTGTTTTTCCCGTGGTCAGGTATTCAAAAATCGTCTGCTCGTTCAAGGTCCGGGATACGCGATGGCTCTGAAGGAGTCCCTTGATCTCGGAAGAGAAGGCGAACACCTCCCTATCGAGGTAATAGAAGAAGGGTTTTTCCCCAAACCGGTCCCGCGAACAGAACAGACGCCTCGCCCGCAAATCGAGCAATACAAATGCCCACATGCCATTGAATCGGGATAAACAGCCCTCACCCCATTGCGCGTAGGCGGCGATGATGACCTCTGTGTCGGTTCTGGAAACAAAACGATGCCCAAGCGCGACCAGTTCTGACCTTATCTCCTCAAAGTTATAAATCTCGCCGTTATGAACCAGCCATATTCCGCCATCGGCGGCCGCCATCGGTTGATGCCCTGCGGCAGACAGATCGAGAATTGCAAGACGCCGATGGTCCAGCGCGAAGTTGTAGCCGTGCTCTATCGGCTCACTCGCTAAGGTTTCCAGAGAGGTATGCGGCGAGAAACTGAACGCGCTTTCCCGGATCTCACAAGGGGTGTCGGCGCCAAACCCAGCGACTGCGATGCTTGTTTGCCAATTTCCCGTTACAAACCCAGCGTCATCCGGACCACGATGCCGCAGCGTGGCGGTCATCGCCCGGATGCTCGCGAAGTCTTCGCTTACCAAGCGCTCTCCGGGCTGCAACAACACAAAACCTGTGATCCCACACACCCTGAATACCTCATGACCGCAGTCTGACGGGAATCTAGCCGCAGATGGAAATGACCTTGCGATTTAGATCTTGAATATCATGCAAGCCCAAAGAGCGGTTGCGACCTAGTCGTAACTTAGGGAATGGAATAATGAGACTCCTTGCGGCCCGCGCAACATCAACGCACGATGATTCGTACCGCCTCAAAGGCCTCGGCAAACGAACTACCGCATTGAACCCCACGCACACGAGCCAGACTTTCAATATACTCAGGCGCGGCATAGCTTCTGAACCCTTGGGATCGGTAATTAGCCAAAGCGGCTATCTTATGGGTTAAGTGCTCTTCACTAAGACACACAAACGCCGAGTTCTCGAAGGATGTGACGTTCTGCGGTAACTCATAGCCCAGCAGCGTAGATCGCTTAAAGGCGCGGAAGCCCTCCGCGTAAACCGTAGCATGGTCTTGATGGTTATCGAAGGAACTGGGAAGCAAGACCAGTTCCGGCTGATATTCCTTGTTTAGTCGATAGAAGTGCTCAAGGATTTCCTGCCGGTGCGACGGGAAATAGCGTACCGGAAAGCGCGCGACCTCGATCGCATCGGGAGCAACGCCAATTGCCGCGACGCATGCGTGGCACTCCTTTTCGAGGACATCCTTCGCAAATCCGGTCGGCACGGACTCGTCACAGCGGCTAAGCGCGAGATACCGCACTTCAACACCGGACTCAACGAGACGGACCATGGCTCCGGCACAGCCGAATTCATCATCTGTATGGGCACACAGCACCAACGCCCGCCGCACGCCACCAAGAAAAGAAAGCATATTTATTAAGCCTTTCTCTCGAGCATTTTGCCCGGGTTACCCACTATCGTTTGGTTATCCATTACCTCTTTGAGCACCACTGACCCAAGCCCCAACGTCGCCCCTGAACCGATCCGGGTCTGATTCATTATGGTCACGCTGGGGGCAATCCATACCCCGTCTCCCGTATGAACGCTGCCGCCCAACATGGCATTCGCGATAACGATGGTATTAGCCCCCAGCACCACGTTGTGGGCAATATGCACGAGATTGTCTATCTTGCAGCCTCGCCCGATCACCGTGTCTCCCAGCGACCCACGGTCCACACAGGTGTTGGATCCAATTTCCACACCCGACTCAATTAAAACGCCACCCAGATGTGGGAACCGCCAGTACGTGCCATCGTCGTCTTTTTCATAGCCAAATCCTGGCATCCCGATAGTGCAATTGTTACCAATGGTCACCAGCGGCGCGACCCTACAATTCGCTATCACCGTATTTGCTCCGATTGTCACCCCAGCCCCCAGAACGACCCGTGGACCGATGACACAACCATGACCAAGGCGTACGTGCTCACCTATCACTGCATCAGACGCTATTGGGTTTTCCCCAAGCGCGGGGAGATCGGTCCGGATCAAGGCATCGAAGAACCGGTCGACAATTTGGGTGAACAGCAATTTTGCGTTACGCGTCTTGAGTACCGTGAACAGCGGGGGGGCATCAAGAACTGCCGCTTCCGGCACAAGAAGAACAGCCCCTGCAAACTGCCGCAAGCAATTGGGGTTTCGGTTGAGGTTTCGCGCCGAAATCCATGCCATATCGTTCGGGCCCGCTTCACTATTCGGCGCAACCCCTGTTATGGCAGTCTCTTCATCCTTGAGAAGAACCTCGATTACCAAGGGGTTCGCCTTTATAAAGTCGAGGAGTTGCCTCACGCTGATCATATGCACATCGCTGGTAGCGTCGGTCTGATGAAATTGGTACACGCCTCTCGGCGTGAGCCCGGGGCTTAGTTAAAGAACTATTCTAGAGATGCTGCGGCATTTCGCGCACCGAAAGCCAACCTTGGAAAGGTCGTATGGAGAAGATTACTAGAAAGAAATCCGTGGGCGCAAAAAAAGTTCTAGTGCTCCTTTACAACCGGTTTACCAACGACTCCCGGGTTCTCAAGACTTGCACGTCGTTGGCAAACGCAGGATATCAGGTCGAACTCTGGGCAAGCTACGGTGCCGATCTGCCCGAGCATGAGATCGTTAGCGGCTTCAAAGTCTGGCGAAAATTTGGCAAACCGACGGTCTCCCTACAGTCTCAACCGACATCTGGGAACGAGGTGCGGGATGCTCAGCGCAAGCTGGCGTGGGTTTCGGTAGTTAGGTCCTTTGGGTCTGCCGCGATCGCTTCAGCCGGTCGGATCATTCGCGAAAGCTTGCGCATGAGCGCAAAGCATCTGAAGCATAGAACACCGCGTTTTCACGACCTACTGAAAAACAGGTACATCGTCGTAGAACGCCTTCTGATGCGCGCTAATAGTCCAGCCAAACGCCCCGCACGGCGCATAGTTTCTACCTTGAATACGCAGACTGAACATCTCTTAAGCGAGGGCGCGTTCGTCGAATTCGACTTCATCCATTGCAACGACCTTTTGCCACTTCCGCTGGCCAGCGCCATGAAAGCGCGAGCACCCGGGCTTAAGCTAATTTACGACTCTCACGAATATCAGATTGAGTCAGCTGGCCTGATAGGCAAGCCAGAGAAAAAACTGCTTTTCGAGAAATTGGAAAGCGACAATATTGGTTCGGCTGATGCAGTAATCACGGTTGGCGATTCAATCGCAGGGGAATACCAACGCCTCTACGACCTACAGAAAGTCCATGTCGTCCGCAATTGCCCACCTCTTACCCCAGATCGAGCCGAAAACGAGTATTTTCGGGAGAAATATCAGCTAGCTCCTGAAGATATCATCTTCCTGTACCAGGGCGGGCTCATGAAAAACGTGCGTGGTCTGGAAGAAACACTTCGCTGTTTTATACGGTTAAGCCAGGCTGGATTTACCCGGCATTTCATCGTCTTTATGGGCTTTGGCAACATGGCGTACCAAATCCAATCCGCAGCGCAGACCCACAGCAACATCTTGTTTCACCCATCGATCTCGTCGGAGCGCATTCCTGAAGTGAGTTCGTCCGCAGACTACGGCACCATTTTCGCGCCCAACAACTGCCTTAGCTATTTCTATAGCCTCCCCAATAAGCTGTTTGAATACATCGTCTGCGGGCTCCCAATCGTTACGACCCCGCTGTACGACATGCAGAATTTGATTCAGGAAGAAGGTATAGGCCACACCACGGCGGACTTCACTGAGGATGCGATCTATAAGACCCTGTCGCAGATCGACACTCGTCCGACGCCAGAACTCCGTGCGCGCATTCGGGCACTTCATCGCGACAAATATAATTGGGGTATCGAAGAAAAGACCTTGCTTGAGGTCTACCGAAATGCCTGAATGGACGACCGTCTCTGGTCTCGCGCGGTGCTCGCTAGGCTTGCGCCCACCGCTCCAGCGCCTCCCGAATCCCCACCCAACCCTTGTAGTCCACCATCGCTGCATCTAGCCCCGTCATGCTGGCGGCGAGCTGGGCGCGGAAGTCCGGCACGCGGCGCACGGTCTCGGCGAGTGAATGCACATAGGTGCGGATGGTGAAGAGGATGTCGCCGCTCTGCGGGAGCTTGCGCAGCGTCTGACGCTCGCGACGAAACCACAGGTTGTCGGCGAGATGCTCGTTGACGAGGCGCAGCGCGTCCGGCACGGGAACCGGCACCGGCTGATGCAGGGCGGGCGTATCGACAATCGACCAGTTGAGCCGCCACAGCGGGCGCTCCGCGCTGAGCTTGTGGAAGAGGCTGTCGGTGGCGGCGCCAATTTTCTCGGCGTAATGCGGCACTGGCTGATGAATGCCCATCAGGCTACGGCCGATCTTGCTGGTGAGGTCCCAGCGGTTGGGGAAGCACACCGCCGCCGCGGTTAACACCCACTCGCCCTGCGCCAGCGACATGACGCACAGATCTTCCTGCACCTTGAGCGCAGCCTTCGCAATGGGATGCAGGGTCTCGCCAGCCGATTCGACCGACGGCGTAAGCGCCGGAAAATACCGGGGCAGATGCGACTCCAGCAGCGCCAGCACTTCGCGCGATCCCGCCAGCCCCTGCGGCAAACAGGCCAGCACCTGCGTGGGCGCTTCGCGCAGCAGGCGGCGTTTCTCTGCGAGATCTGCGGCGTAGTCAGCGTCGACCTCAATCCACTGCGCCAGATCGAGCACCCGCGCCCCGATTTGCATCCGCTCAGGCTTGCCGTCGAGCGGGTTGTAGAACATCCGTGCGACCGCTCTCAGTCGCGCGCGGCGGCGGTGAAAGTACCGCCGGTGTCAATTGAGATGCGGTAGGTCATAAAAATCCTCTCTGCAGCACGGCGGCGTTATCCGTATGCCCGCGTCTAGATTAAACCGTCGTCGTGGCGCCGGGATGCGCCGCTCGTGGTAACCAATCGCCGCCAACCAGGCCGTCGCCTGTAGGCGCGGCGCGTGCGCCGCGATATTCCCCGGCGCTTTCGCCAAACCCAATCGCGCCCTCACGGCCTCAGGCGGCAAACACCGGGAAGCTCTCGAACTCGCCCTTCAGCACCTGCGTCGCACAGTTGCCCCGCAGCCAGCCGTCGATGGCGGTGGCATACACCCGCCGGAAATCGGTGGTGTGGATGAGGTTATCGCCCTCGTCCAGCGCGGTCAGGCTTAAGGGCTTGCCGTAGTGCCCGCCCTTCACGCCCTTGCCCGCGAAATACATGAAGTTCGCCGTGCCATGGTCGGTGCCGCGATTGGTGTTTTCCGGCGCGCGGCGGCCGAACTCGGAGAACACCATCACGCTGACCCGGTCGCCCTGCCCCAGCCGCTCCATGTCGCGGGTGAAGCCGTGGACCGCATCCGCCATATAGCTCAGCAGGCGCTGATGCAGATCCGGCTGCTGCACGTGGGTGTCGAAGGCGTTGTTGCGGAACGCGAGGTAATACAGCTGCGCCGGCAGGCCGGCGTTGATGCAGGCCGCGACCTTCGGCAGCTGCAGGGGCGCGATGCCGTAGTCGACCGGCGTTTTGTATTTCGCCCAGGCCTCGCGCACCAGCGCCGAAGCCTCTGCCGCGCTGACCGACACCTTGTTCAGATAATCGAGCGCCGCATTGGGCCGCGCGCCCGCAGCCACTTGCTCGATCAGCCCATGCTCCTGCGCCAGCGTGCGGCGCTGGAAGCGTTCGGGATCATCAAACACCACCGGGGTGTGATGCCGGCTCTTCACGGCCAAGGACTGCGAGGTGTCGATGTTGACCAGCAGATTGGGCCGATTGTCGGAGTCGATGGCATCGGCCAGACGGCCGTACCAGCCGTATTCGTCTCCGCTGTTGGGGGTCGCCGTATGCCAGTAGGCCATGGACGTGAAGTGTGAGAACGAGGGCTGTTCGTAGCCGCAACCGTGCATCAGCGCGAGTTCGCCGTTTTTCCATAGCCGCTCAAAACCGAGCAGGCCGGGGTTGAAGCCCCAGTGCTCGTCGAGCTTCCGCAGCGCCTTCTGCTTGATGCCGATGGTCGGCCGCAGCTTGTAATAGGCGTCGTCGCCGTAAGGCACGATGGTGTTGAGCCCGTCGTTGCCGCCGGACAATTCCAGCACCACCAGAATCCGGCCTGCGCGCGCAGCTTCTGCGGCGGCGGCCTGGGCCACGCGACTCAGCGGGAGACTGCCGGCGACAAGTCCGGCGCCGGCGTATTTCAACCATTTGCGGCGAGTGATCATCCCAGCTGGTACTCCGGTCGGCTCAACATCAGGTGCAGCAACACGCGCAGCGGCTCTTCCAGCACGGTAGCGGACGCCAGCACATCGGCGCTGCCCAGTTCGTGTTCCAGGGTTTTCGCGAGCGCACGGCGTGTCTCGTCGGCCAGCGGCACGGCAAGAAAGCGCGCGGCGAAATAGTCGACGACTTCCAGCGGCGTTTTCAATTCTTTGATCAGTACCATCTGCGCCAGATCGAGCCGCGGCAGATTGCGCACAATGGGCTTCACCCGCTCAATCGCCATCTGCCAGCCGCGGTAGCTGGCATAGCGGGTATTGAAGGCCTCTGCGCGGTCGACCTTGTTCGACATGGCCATCATGTCGTCGCCGGCTTTTTCATCGACCGGCCGGGTGGCGGAGATCATGTCTTCACCCGCCCGCAGCCGCTGGTGCACGGCGCGAATTTCCGCCCCCGTTGGATACACCGGATAGCGGTCCTCGGGAATGAATTCGATGTCCGGGAACGCCAAATCCAGCGCGAAATTGCCGCGTTCGATGAGCAGGCTGGGCGTGATCCAACTCCGTCCGTAGGTCCAGCCGGCGACCGTCGGCGGGAACAGCAGGTGCTGGCCCAGGGCTTCGGTCACGCGGTTGAAGTCCGGCACGCCGGGCAGGGCCGGCTGGCCAAGCCGGCGATAGGTCGAGACCACAAACTCCACCGGGCTTTTGATGCGCGTGCCGCGCGAGGCCTCGGCGTAGAAGTCTTTCGAGAGGAAGATCGTCTCCAGCAGCGGCGCGATGTCGTAATGCGCCTCGCGCAGTCGCTGGCCGAGCGCGGCTTTAAGTTCGGGCGAGATCTCGTCGCGCACGAAGAAGCGATAGAGCTTGCCGCTGATATAGCCCGCCGTGGGCGGCGCCTCGAGAATGCGGTCGATGATGCCCACACCGTCGTAGTTGGCGGTCTGGCCGAGGAACGTTTTGGGTCCGGCATCGTGCTTGTCTGCGTCAACGTGGAACGTGAGGCCCACGAAGTTCCAGCCGGTAAACGCGCGCGCCGCCTCGCGAATGTCCTGCTCGCTGTACTGGCCGACGCCCATGGTGAAGAGTTCCATGATCTCGCGGGCGAAGTTCTCGTTGGGCGAGCCTTTCACATTCACGCCGGCGTCGAGGAAAGCCAGCATCGCCGGGTCTTGCGCCACGTTGATCAAGAGGCTGCGGAAATTGCCCAGACCCTCGCGCTGAAAGAGTTCCACCTGCTGCAGCATCTTGCGGTAGTCGCGGACTTTTTCTTCGCTGGTTGCGAAGTGCCCGTGCCAGAAGAGCGCCATCTTTTCCTGCAAGGGTCGCGGCGTCGCGACCATCCGGTTGGCCCACCACACGGCGACACGTTCAGTTTCGAGCCGGCTGGCGCGCAGCCAGTAAAAGAACTGATTGACGATGGCCTGCTGCGGGCGATTGCCCGAGGCCTTCACCTTGATGCCCAGCGCCTCGCCATTTTTTTCGGCCAGCGCGGTGGTCGCCGGCCGGCTGGGCGGGAAAGGATCGATGCCTTCGTCGAAAATGCCGGAATGATCAAACGCCGGCAGGTCCGCCGCCGGCGCGCCTTCAAAGTAGACCAGACGGCGCACCGCGGCCTGCGGGGAGAGCTTGGCCAGCGCGTCGATATCTGCCGGTGTGCCGCCAAAGCCGGCGCGCTCCAGCAGGTGGCGGGCCGTTTCGCGGTTCCAGTCGGCGGCGCTGATGGGCGACAGATCGCCGGCCCAGTCCGGGGATTCCTGCGCAGATGCGAACGGTCCTGCGGTGAGCAGGACCAGCGTGGCCGCGGCAATCAGTTTTTTCATGCGCCAACTCCCGACGAGCGCGTTGCAGCGCGTTGACGATTGAGAAATGCATTCATCACGCTAGCCACATACACCGGCGCTTCCTGTTGCGGGTAGTGCCCCGCGTTACGGCACACGGCCAGTTCCGCGCGCGGGTACCAGTTAAGGAAAGTCTCGCGGGCGATGACCTCGGTAAAAGGCGGCATGTCGAACTCGCCGATGATGACCAGCATCGGCGTCTGATTGCCGCGCACGTCGTCGAGAAAGCCCTGCTCTGCCGAGCTTTTGAGGTAGGCGATATTCGCCTCGCGCAGCCGCGAGGCGCGCTGCTGGCGAATCTTGAAGCGCTCCCACTCTGGCCCGAGGCGATTGCCGGTAAGCGCCGCAAAGGCCTGCCCCAGCAGGTCATCGCTGTCGATCGAGCCCTGAATCAGCGCCAGACCTTCCGGGGTGAACGACAGGCCTGAAGCAGCGACCGGCGTGGTGAGCACGGCGGAGAGAATCCGCTCGCCGCCGTCCAGCACCACCCGCTGCGCGAGCATGCCGCTCAGCGAATGTCCGACCACATGAAAGCGCTGCCAGCCGAGGTTGTCGGCCAGCCGGAGGATGTCGGCGGCCGCCTCGCGCGGGGTGTATTCACCGGGCAGGTTGCGGGACTCGCCGTAGCCACGGATTTCTGCAAAAGCGTAGGTGAAGCGCGCGGTATCAAAAAACTGCCGCGCGAAGGCCCAGGTGTCGCGACAGCCGTAGAAGTCATGCATCACGATGACGCCTTCGTCACCGTGCCCGTAGAGTTCATGCCCGATAATCATGGCGGTCTTGCTCCTCTGCCTGCGGGTGGCCGCTGCTCATGCGGCCGTGACCGAATTAAACCTGTACCCGTGCCGGAAGGGAAACGTGTCGCGGGGTTCCAGGCGCAATTGCCAGTCCCATCGCGGCGCAAGCGCCGCTCCTACAGGGTGGCGGGTGCTGCGGGATTTCGGGCGCAATTGCCGGCCCTAATCGCGGCGCACGCGCCGTTGGTGCGGCACCTGCAACGAGGTGCCGCTGGCCGTGTAGGAGCGGCGCGTGCGCCGCGATGCTTCCCCGCACGACTGCAAGCCCCTTGTCGCGGCCCCGCCGGCAAGACAACAACACCCGACGCGCCTAAAACCCTTTGATGACCCGCGCCCAGGCGTCCAGCGCGTGTTCCTGGCCTTCGACCACCTGCACCACGAACTGGTTGTAGCCGGCATCGCGCAGGGTCTCGATCTTCCCGCGCAGCTCGGTCTCGGTGCCGGTGAACGTGAGCTGGCGGATGAGCTCGGCGGTCAGCAGCGGGCGCTCGTCGTCGCGCACGTACAGCAGGTGCCCGGTATGCAGGTCGAGGTAGCGCGCATCCGCCGGCTCGTAACGCTGATACAGCGTCTTGAAGGCGGCGACCACCGGCGCCCACGCCGGGTCCATCGGCAGGATGCTGCCGCGCTCGTCGGCTTCCACCAGGTTATGAAACACGATCGCCGCCAGCGGCCCGGCCTGCGCCATGGCGCGCGGACTGTCGGCGGCCTCACCCTCGGCCAGCACGCAGCCCAAACTCAGCGCCGTGCTGTAGCGATCTGCAGGCGCGGTGTGGGCCGCGTCCCAGCTTTCTTGCATGGCCTTAAGGTCGGCGACCGCCGCGTGCTCGTTGCCGGCAACGGTGATCCAGCCGGCCTTCATGCGTGCACAGACCGCGCGCGCTTTCGGCCCCATGGCCGACATGTGGAGGTCGATGGGATCGCGGGTGTTAATCAGCCCGCGGTCGGGATGCAGCAGGCGAATCTTGCGGTGCTGGCCTTCCATCTCGACTTCCACGGTCTCGTGGCGCAGCAGCGCGTAGACCTCGTCGACATAGCGCGCCATGTCTTCAAGTTTGACCGCGTTCAGCCCCATGCAGCGCCGACCGGTGAAGCCGGTGCCCACGCCAAACAGCACGCGCCCGGGCGCGAGCTCGTTCAGCGTAGCCAGCGCAGAGGCGGTGACGGGCGAGATGCGGTTACTGGGAATGGCGACGCCCGTGCCCAGCTTGATGCGGCTGGTGTTGGCGGCGGCCAGCGCCATCACGGCGTAGACATCGGCGCATAGCAGCTGGCTGTCGTAGAACCAGGCGTGGCTGAAACCCAGCGCTTCAGCCCGCTGCACCGCTTTCCACGAATGCGTGGAGGTCATGACCGAGATACCAAAATCCATGCGCGCACTCCCCTGAAAATCTTTTTATTGATGTGATTGCAAAACGCGGACGCTTCGCCGCATTGAACGCCGCGACCGTCCGCATTTCATCCCTCAAGTGAGGGCTCCCGCGCGCTGCCTCAGGTCGGCGGCGGCCAGGGCGCGTCGATGTCAGCCGCGGCCAGCAGCGCCGCGCGGTCGCCGACCGGCGGATAAATCCACTGCGTGTTGACCATCTGCTTGAGCGCTTTGACCTCGGCGCCAGACTGCTGGATCGCGCGCTCCCAGCCCATGGTGAAGACCGCGCCGTAATCACCCAGATCGAGGCAGGTGACGTAGTCCGGCTGCGCGTAGTCGCGCATCGGCAGGCCCAGCAGGTCGTGGGCCGCGTTGTAGCCGGCGCATTTGCCCATGGGCACGGCGTGCTGGCAGGACATCAAGGCCAGGTGATCGGCGTCGACCTGCGCACGGGCCACGTCGCCGGCCACAAACACCGTTGGCGCGGCAGGCAGGCGCAGCTGCGCGTCGACCACGGCCCTGCCGGCGTCGTCGCAATCACCGGGCAGGCTGGCGGCCAGCGCCTGCGCCCGAAGCCCGGTGGTGATCACCACCAGATCGGCTGGCAGGCGACGGCCGTCGGTCAGCGTGACGGACTCGGCGCCGATCCCGGCGACCGTCACGCCGGTTTCCACCGTGACGCCGGTTGCGCTCGTCGCGGCCGCGATTGCAGGCGCCGGACCTGCGCCCAGCGCCGGGCCCAGCGTGCCGCTGCGTTCCAGCAAGCTGACCTGCGCCGCAGCGGCACGCTGGGCCCGGCGCTGGGCGCAGG
>Ga0255096_1000586_pt1 | contig 16950 bp, 15 predicted proteins | sample Colum_Atlam_RepA_2_FD_188563 | JGI IMG/M metagenome (GOLD analysis project Ga0255096, IMG submission 188563) | Freshwater microbial communities from Columbia River, Oregon, United States - Colum_Atlam_RepA_8d | ecosystem: Environmental > Aquatic > Freshwater > River | place: USA: Oregon...
AGAAGAAGGCCGCATCGTCACCGGCCAGTCTGCAGACACCGATACGGTTGTCGCGTCAGTTAAAGCTTACGTGAACGCGTTGAATAAATTGGTGGTGCGCCGCCAGAAATCTGCCCCTGACAGCGACATGAAATCGGTAAACTACAAGGATCGGGCTTAATCGCGCCAACCTGCGGCAGTTTCTGCAGGTTAAGTGCAATTGTATAGTTAACGGCGGAAAGGCGCAGGCAACGTGCGTCGGCCCTTTCCCTATGCTGGCCATGGCCTTATATGAAGGCGCCCGCCTCAGTTCTGAGTCGCGGGCGTCTTCTTTTTTCGTTGATCAAGGATCACCTTCGTATGTCTATCCTCTCGGGCATCTTCTCGTCAGACATGGCGATCGACCTCGGCACGGCCAACACCTTGGTCTATGTGCGCGGCAAGGGCATCGTTCTGAACGAGCCGTCGGTCGTGGCTTACCACGTCAAAGACGGTAAGAAGCAGGTGCTTGCCGTTGGGGAAGACGCCAAGCTGATGCTGGGCCGGACCCCGGGCACGATCGAGGCGATCCGCCCGATGCGCGACGGTGTGATTGCTGACTTTGACAGCGCCGAAGAGATGATCAAGCATTTCATCCGCAAGGTTCACAAGCGCACGACCTTTTCGAAACCGAAAATCATCGTCTGCGTGCCGCATGGCGCGACCCCGGTGGAAAAGCGGGCGATCCGTCAATCTGTGTTGTCGGCAGGCGCACGCCGCGCTGGCCTGATCGCTGAACCGATTGCGGCTGCAATCGGCGCTGGCATGCCGATCACCGACCCCACCGGCAACATGGTTGTCGATATCGGCGGCGGTACCACCGAGGTGGCCGTGCTGTCCTTGGGTGACATCGTTTATGCCCGTTCGGTCCGCGTCGGCGGTGACCGGATGGACGAAGCCATCATTTCTTATCTGCGTCGCCACCAGAACTTGTTGATCGGTGAATCGACTGCAGAACGCATCAAGACCAGCATCGGGACCGCCCGTATGCCCGACGATGGGCGAGGCGCAAGCATGACCATCCGCGGGCGCGACCTGCTGAATGGTGTGCCGAAAGAAACCGAAATCAACCAAGCGCAGGTTGCCGAAGCCCTCAGCGAACCGGTGCAGCAAATCTGCGACGCCGTGATGCAGGCGTTGGAAACCACTCCGCCGGATTTGGCGGCAGACATTGTCGACCGTGGCGTGATGCTGACCGGCGGTGGTGCATTGCTGGGCGATCTTGACCTGTCCTTGCGTGAACAGACCGGCCTTTCGATTTCGGTTGCCAACGAGCCGCTGAACTGCGTGGCTTTGGGCACCGGCAAAGCGTTGGAATACGAAAAGCAGCTGCGTCACGTTATCGACTACGATAGCTGATCTGCGGAAGTGGAATAAGGCGCGGCGGCCTTTGGGCCATTTCGAATGAAACAGGCCGGTCATGGCAAGAAACCGCATTGATCCCGAAGACTTTCACCGCCCGCTGCGCCGGGTTTTGGTGGCAGTTCTTGTATTGCTGATGTTGGGCCTGTTCTTTCTGTGGCGCATTGACAGCCCACGGGTGGAACGCTTTCGTTCGGCTTTGGTAGACCGCTTTGTGCCATCGTTCTCTTGGGCGATGGCACCGGTGACTTGGGCTGCGGGCGTCGTTGATGACTACCAGTCTTACAGCCGCCTTTACGAACAAAACCAACAGCTGCGCGAAGAACTGCGCCAGATGAAGGCGTGGAAAGAAGCCGCACTTCAGCTTGAACAGAAAAACGCCCGCCTGCTGGATCTAAACCACGTCCGGCTGGACCCGATGCTGACCCATGTCACCGGGGTTGTGCTTGCCGACAGCGGTAGCCCGTTCCGGCAGTCTGTTTTGCTGAACGTGGGCGCCCGCGACGGCATCCGCGATGGTTGGGCCACAATGGATGGCATCGGCGTTGTTGGCCGCATTTCTGGCGTTGGCCAACAAACTTCGCGCGTTATCTTGCTGACGGACAGCAACAGCCGCGTGCCGGTGACCGTGCAACCGTCGGGTCAGCGGTCAATCATGAGTGGTGACAACTCTGACCTGCCGCCGTTGGACTTTTTGGAAGACCTTGACGAAGTGCGTCCGGGCGACCGGGTTGTGACATCGGGCGATGGCGGCATGTTCCCGGCCGGATTGCTGGTGGGCTCTGTGGTGCTTGGCACCGACAAGCGGCTGCGGGTGTCGCTTGCTGCCGATTACCAGCGTTTGGAATTCTTGCGGGTGCTGCGCAGCCACGATCTGACCCCGATCACCGACGCGGGCGCGCTGATTGCACAGCCACCGTTGCAAGGGCCACCAAAACCGCCAACCACCCCCGAACCCGCAAGTGAGCCAGAGGGTGGCACCAATGGTTAACCACCTTTCGATGTGCGGCAATAATGTGCGGTACTGTGGGGCCCGCCATGATTGACGCCGCCTCGCGCGAGGTTTGGCTGCACCGCGCGTTGTTTGTTGCAATCGCCTTGGGCCTGTTGTTCTGGCGCTTGCTGCCGCTTCCCTCGCCGATGATGGCAGACTGCGGTGGTTCCGCAGCATGGTGCCGCTTTACGGTCTGGCTGATGCGGATGCCGGGGCCAGACCTTCTGCTCTGCGTGATTTTTGCTTGGATGATGCGGCGGCCCGATTATTTGCCGGTAATCTTGATCGCCGCCGTGGTGCTGCTGGAAGATATGATTTTGATGCGCCCACCGGGGCTATGGTCAGCGATTGTACTCATAGCATCAGAGTTTGTGCGCGTACGCGTCGCACTGACTCGTGAATTGAATTTTGGCGTCGAATGGCTTTTGGTGGCAGGATTGATGCTGGCTATGCTGGTCATTTACCGGCTTGCTTTTGCGATGGTCATGGTGCCGCAAGCGGGCTTTGGCTTTGCCATGCTGCAAGTGGTTTGGTCTGTGATATTCTATCCGCTGGTGGTGTTCCTGTCGCGCTATGTGCTGGATCTTCACAAGCCCGCAATGGGCGAAATTGACGCCTATGGGAGACGCATGTGAGACGGCTGCCCCGTGATACCGAAGCCACTTCGCGTTCGGTCACCCGGCGCGCGCTGTTCATGGGTGGCTGTATGGCGGCAATGGTCGCGACCTTGGGCGCGCGGATGCGATTTCTTGGCGTCGAACAGGCCGATGAATTTCGCCTGCTTGCCGAGGAAAATCGGGTCAACATTCGGCTTATCCCCCCCGCCCGTGGGCTAATTCAGGACCGCAACGGCAAACTGATTGCAGGAAATGAACAGAACTATCGCGTCATCATCACCCGCGAAAACGCAGGCAAGACCGATGAAGATGTCGAAACGGTGTTGAACCGTTTAAGCCATGTTATCCCGATGACCGCCGAAGATCTCGCTGACACCATGAAAGAGTTGAAGCGCAACTCTGCCTTCGTGCCGATCACTGTCGCAGATCGCGTTACATGGGAAGATTTTTCCCGCATTTCGGTCAATGCCCCTGCCCTGCCCGGCGTGACGCCAGAAGTTGGCCTGTCGCGTATGTATCCGCGCGATATCGATTTTGCGCATGTCGTCGGCTATGTCGGCCCTGTGTCTGAACGCGATCTGGCCGAAATCGAAAACCCTGATCCCTTGCTGACGATTCCCAAATTTCAGATCGGCAAGATCGGTGTTGAAAAATGGATGGAAGACATCCTACGTGGCAGTGCCGGCACCAAGCGGATCGAAGTTAACGCCGTTGGCCGCGTGATGCGCGAACTTGACCGTGAAGAAGGTATCAAGGGCAAAGACCTGCGCCTGACCATTGATGCGGGCGTTCAGAACTTTGTGCAGGCCCGCTTGGGCACCGAAAGCGCCGCCTGCGTGGTGATCGAGGTGAACACCGGCGACATCATCGCGGCGGTCTCTTCGCCGTCCTTCGACCCAAACCTGTTCGTGCGCGGGATCAGCACTGCAGACTACACCGCGCTGACCGAACATGATCACCGCCCCTTGGCCAACAAGGTCGTGCAAGGCGCCTACCCGCCGGGATCGACCTTCAAAATGGTCACGGCGCTTGCGGCTCTTGAAGCGGGGGCGATTGATGAAAACACCAGCGTTTACTGCCCGGGCTACCTTGATACCGGCGGGCGCAAATTCAACTGCTGGAAGCATGGCGGCCACGGTAAAGTAGACCTGCGCAAGGCGCTGGCCGAAAGCTGTGACGTGTTCTTTTATGATGTCGGCCAGCGCGCCGGGATCGAGAAAATTGCCGCCGTGGCGCATGAGTTGGGCTTAGGCATACGCCACGATCTGCCGATGTCGGCAATTTCCGAAGGCAAAATTCCCGACAAGGCGTGGAAGCAGGAAAAATACAAACAAGACTGGGTCATCGGCGATACGATCAACGCGTCGATCGGTCAGGGCTATGTGCTTGTCACACCGCTGCAACTGGCGGTGATGGCCGCGCGGATCGCCAGCGGCACAACCGTGGCACCGCGCCTGATCCATTCGATCAATGACGAACCCGTGCCGGTGCCGGTGGCAGCCCCGCTTGGCGTCGAAGGCGCAAAGCTGCGCGCAGTTCAGCTTGGCATGTTCGAGGTTGTAAACGGCGCGCATGGCACAGCGCGGGCGGCGCGGATCGTCGATGATGCGATGCAGATGTGCGGCAAAACCGGCACCGCGCAGGTCCGCAACATTTCAACCGCCGAGCGCGATAACGGTGTGATTTCCAACGATAACCTGCCGTGGCGCCAACGCGACCATGGCCTGTTCGTGGGCTTTGCGCCGGCAGACAATCCAAAATATGCGGTTGCGGTTGTGGTCGAACACGGCGGCGGCGACCACACCGCCGCACCTATCGCACGCGACACCCTGTTGCGGGTGATGACAGGCGAAATGCCACCGCTGGACGCTTATCCGTCGGATCAGCGCGGGCGGATCGAAACGCTGCTGAACGGGCTGCAGCTGCGTGAACCCGCCGTGGCGCAGGCCACGCCGTCGAAGGTATGAGGCCAGCATGAGCTTCCTTGAAAATCGGCTAAAGCTGGCACCCACCGGACTTGCAAAGATATTCTATATCAATTGGGCGCTGCTGCTGGTGCTGACCGCCATCGCCGCCATTGGCTGGGTGATGCTGTATTCGATTGCAGGCGGCAACATCGACACCTGGGCCATGCCGCAGATCAAGCGCTTTGGGCTGGGTCTGGTGATCCTGTTTTCGGTTGCCTTCGTGCCAATCTGGTTCTGGCGCAGCATGTCGGGCGTGTCATATCTTGTCGCGATGATCCTGCTGTTGATCGTTGAATTCTTTGGCACGGTCGGGATGGGCGCGCAGCGTTGGATCGACATTGGCTTCATGCGCTTGCAGCCATCGGAACTGATGAAGGTGACGCTGGTGATGATGCTGGCCGCCTATTACGACTGGCTTGACGACAAAAAGGTGTCGCGCCCGCTTTGGGTGCTTATTCCGGTAGTTCTTATCGTTGCGCCGACGATCTTGGTGCTGATGCAGCCAAACCTTGGCACATCGGTCATGCTGATCGTGGCCGGTGCCGGGGTGATGTTCGCCGCAGGCGTATCGTTTTGGTATTTTGGCGTGGTGTTTGCCCTAGTTGGCGGCACCGTCGCCGCAGTGATCATGTCTGAAGGCACACCATGGCAATTGCTGCACGATTATCAATACAAGCGCATCCACACCTTTCTTGACCCGGCCGCCGACCCTCTGGGTGCCGGATATAATATCATTCAGGCCAAAATCGCGCTGGGGTCTGGGGGGTGGGGCGGCAAAGGCTTTATGCAAGGCACCCAAAGCCGCCTGAATTTTTTGCCCGAAAAGCACACAGACTTCATCTTCACCACGCTGGGCGAAGAGTTTGGTTTTGTTGGCGCCATATCCCTGCTTGGCCTTTACACGCTTGTGCTGATCTTCTGCATTGTGGCTGCTATTCAAAACAAGGATCGGTTCAGCCAATTGTTGATTATCGGTGTAGCGATGAATTTCTTTTTGTATCTGGCGGTTAACCTTTCCATGGTCATGGGCATGGCACCAGTTGTCGGTGTGCCGCTGCCGCTGCTGTCTTACGGTGGGTCCGCCACTTTGGTGATTTTGCTGGCCTTTGGGCTGGTGCAAAGCGCCATTGTGCATCGGCCACGCTGATGCAGCGCCACAAACGCTTTCTTTGGGCCTTCGGGTTTGGCGCCGTGATCGCGGCGCTAAGCCTTATGCTGCCACTGGCAAATCCGCTTCGTGCCCTGCTTGGCGCGAATGCCTTCTTTGTCGTCTATCTGGCGCTGATGCTGCAACTGGCCCAAAGTGCCACGCCGCAAGCGCTGCGCAGCCATGCCGAGGTGGATGACATCGGAATCCCGTTCATTCTGCTGCTGGCCGCGGCGGCTGTTGGCATTAGCCTGACGCCTATTATTCTGGTGTTGAACGGCCCCGGTGGCGGTGGCCTGCTGCCTCGCCTGATGGCTTTGGCCGCAGTGCCGCTGGGCTGGTCAACGGTGCAGGTTTTGATCGGATTTCACTACGCCCATCTTTTTTACCGACCCGACGGCGACGGCATCGGCGGCCTAGTGTTCCCCGGCCAAGACGCGCCCGGCCCGTGGGATTTTCTGTATTTCTCGTTTGGTATCGGCATGGCGGCGCAAGTTTCGGATGTGACCACCAACACCTCTGGCATGCGCAGGGCCGTGCTGGCACATTCGGTATCGGCGTTCTTTTACAACACCATAATCGTCGCCTTGGCAGTTAACGCCGCAGTAACAGCAGCCTTGTAGCATCGCGCGCGGGGCCTTACTGCTTGGCGAAAAGGAGCCTGCAATGAGCTTGACCATCTTCTTTGCCGCCACCTCGGTATGGGACGAATATCGCGAACTGCTACCCCTGCTGTTGTCTCAAGCAGGCATTGCGGCAAAGGTGCTCACAGAAGCCGCAGATCCCAGCACCGTCGATTACATCATCTACGCGCCGTCGGCGCCGCTGCAAGATTTCACGCCCTTCACCCGTTGCAAAGCCGTGCTTAGCCTTTGGGCCGGGGTGGAGCGTATTGTTGGCAATGCTACTTTGACACAGCCGTTGTGCCGCATGGTCGACACCGGGTTGACCGAAGGCATGGTGGAATGGGTGGTTGGCCATAGCCTGCGCCATCACCTTGGCATGGATCGCCACATTATTAACCCTGACCATATCTGGAACCCGACCTTCCAGCCTTTGGCGCGCGAACGGGTTGTTGCAATGCTGGGTATGGGTGCGCTTGGCACCGCCTGCGCACAGGCCCTTGCTGCGCTGAACTTCAACGTGCGGGGATGGAGCAGGACGGCAAAACTGATTGACGGGCTATCGTGCGACCATGGCGAGGCTGGGTTGGAATCGGTGCTGCGCGATGCCGACATCGTCGTCACACTGCTGCCAAAAACGCCCGAAACCGAAAATCTGCTGAACGCCCAGCGCCTTGGCTGGATGAAACGCGGCGCGGTCATTCTGAACCCCGGTCGCGGCCCGCTGATTGACGACGACGCCCTGCTGGCCGCGTTAGACGCAGGCCATATCAGCCACGCCACGCTGGACGTATTCCGCGTTGAACCTTTGCCTGCGGGTCACGCCTATTGGCGCCATCCCCGCGTTACCGTCACCCCGCATATCGCCGCGGACACCCGCCCAACCGGGGCTGCGCGGGTGCTGGTGGAAAACATCCGGCGGGGCGAAGCGGGCGAGCCTTTCTTGAACCTTGTCGACCGCGCCCGCGGATATTGATTTGCGGGAAAGCTAGGCACCGGATTTTCGAAAATTATGTGAAATCTGGGGTTTGGCACGTCGCGAATTGAACAGACCGATTTGCGCGTTCTGGGGAACCTGCCGCAAAACAAGGGGCAGGCAATGAAATACGCAACGGGGGCTGGGCTGGTATTTCTGGCCGGGGTGCTGTGGTCGGTGCAAGGGCTGATCATTCGCAACATCCACGAGGCCGGGTCTTGGGCAATCTTGTTCTGGCGCTCTGCCGGGATGGTGCCGGTGTTGCTGCTATGGATCGGCTGGGGCTCTGGCGGGAAAGTCGGCCGCGAACTGCGGTCAGTCGGCCTGCCGGGCGTGCTGGGGGGCTTGGGTCTGGTTATGGCATTTTCTGGCGCAATTTACGCGTTTCAAGCCACAAGCGTTGCCAACGCCGTCTTGCTGTTTTCCGCCTCGCCGTTCTTTGCGGCCATTCTGGGTCGGGCCTTGCTGCACGAACAGGTAAGCGCTCTGACTTGGGTCGCAATTGGGCTAGCGGCAATTGGCATCGCGGTGATGGTCGGCGGTGGGCTGGCGGGCGGGGCGTTGGACGGCAATATTGCGGCCCTGCTGTCAGCTTTGGGATTTGCCATTTTCACCGTCACCCTGCGTTGGGGCAAGCTGGCCAATATGATGCCAGCTGTGGTGCTGGGTGGCGTGTTTTCGATGATTGCCGGTGCCTTGGCGCTGTCGGTCATGCAACAGGTACTGCTGGTGCCGGGGCGCGAAATTGCAATTGCCGCCGCAATGGGCGCGATCACGCTGACGGGTGGCATGCTGCTATACACCATTGGCAGCCGCGTGGTTCCGGCGGCCCAATCGACGCTGATATCCTTGGTTGAAGTATTGCTCGCGCCGGTGTGGGTCTGGCTGTTCTTGGGCGAAACCGTGTCGCAAGGCACGCTGATCGGCGGGGCGGTGCTGCTTGGGGCTGTGGTGCTGAACGCTTATGGCGGGCGACGGTTGGCGATGGCGTAAGGGGGCTGTCTGCCCCCTTGGCGCGATGCGCCTACCCCCGAGGATATTTCGGCCAAGATGAAGATGTCCAGGAAAAGCCGCTTTAGCGATGCCTGCGAAAGAAGCGGGTACGGGCGTAAAGCTCTTCCAGCCGCTTCATCCGGCCTTCGGTGACGCCCCAAGTCAAATCCTGCACCGACGACAACAGCGTTTCAACCAGCACCATCAGCGTGACGTTGCTGTCCCAAGCCGACGGCGCTTCGATATGGCAGGCCAAGGTATAGCGGGCATGGGTTGCCGCCGGGGACACCCAGCGATCAGTGACAAGGATAATCTCTGCCCCCTGCTCTTTCGCCATTTCGGCGACTTGCAGCACGGCATTTTCATAACGGCGGATATCGAACACCAGCAGCACATCGCCCGGCTTCATATCAAGCAAAGCGGGCGGCCAGGTTGAAGAGCTATCGGACAGCAGCGTTACTGCCGGGCGCACCACGGTCATCAACGAGGTGAAGTAATCTGCGATAGAATGGGTGATCCGGCCGCCCATTGCAAAGACATGGCGGGCCGGATCGGCCAGCAGGGCGGCGGCGGCGTCAAATTCGGCGTGATCAATCTGGCCCAAGGTGGCTTGCAGGTTTGCCACCACGGCATCGGCAAAACGGTTCAAGATATGGGTATCGGGCACGCCCCCGGCCCAACGGTCATGTTTGGCCAGCGGCGACACCAGCATCGCCTCGACCTCTCCACGCAGCGACGCCTGAAAGTCGGGGTAGCCTTTGTAGCCCAGTTTTTGCGCCAAACGCACCACCGTCGGCGTCGAAACCGCCGCGGCTTTGGCCAGAACCGTAATCGACCCAAGTGCCGCCACCGGATAGTGCGACAGGATATGCGTGGCCAATTGCCGTTCTGCCCGCGTCAGATCGGGAAGTGCCGTGCGCAGTTGATCGTCAAGGGTCAGTCTGGCGGTCATCAAAGCCCCCTTTATCCTGCCTGAGCCTAGCGCAGAAATCTGATTTGGAAAACATCGTAACAGAAGCGCCCCGAAAGAAACATTCTTGACAGAAGGTCAGCAAAGGATGAGCCTTTGCGAAAAACAGGGATGACTCGGGCCTGATGCCAAGCGAACCAAAACACGATGCAACGCGGTTTTTGCCGGTGATCGAGAATGAAGCGGCCACCGGGCGGCTCATCTTGGTCTGCGAACACGCGTCTAACATGGTTCCGGCGCGCTGGGGCGATCTGGGCCTGTCGGCCGAGCAGCGTGCGGCGCACATTGCATGGGATCCGGGCGCTTTGGGACTGGCACGAGGTTTGGCGCAACGCTTGGATGCTGTGCTGATCCATGCGCCGGTCAGCCGTTTGGTCTATGACTGCAACCGCGCGCCAGACATGGTTGGCGCGATGCCCGCCCGGTCTGAAGTGCATGATATTCCGGGCAACGCCGTAATTTCGCCCGAGGAACGTCTGGCCCGCACCGAAGCGGTCTATCTGCCGTGGACCGAAGGCCTGCACGGTCTGATCGCGCGGCGCATTGCGCTGGGGCTGCAGCCCGTCATCGTGACGATCCACTCCTTCACGCCGGTCTATTTCGGCAAGCAGCGGCATGTTGAATTTGGCATCATCCACGATGCAGATGCCAGCCTTGCCGTGGCTATCCATACTGTTGCGGGCAAGCTGACCAAGCTGAATGCGCAGTTGAACGCGCCCTATTCGGCGGCAGATGACGTCACCCACACCTTGCGTGTGCAAGCGACGTCCTATGGTCTGCCGAACGCAATGTTGGAAATCCGTAACGATTTGATCGCAACGCCAGAGGCGGAAAACGCGATGGCAGATCAGTTGGCCCCGGTTTTGAACATGGGGCTTGTTGAGATTCAGAAGCAGGCCAAGGCCAGTTAAGCCTTTGGTTTGAAATATGAAGCGGGCAAATGCCCCAATATCGACAAGACCCGGACAACGAACCGGGAAAACCAACAGTGGAGATTCCGTATATGCCCGGCAACATGACATTTGACGAACTGAAGGCCGCCGTTTCCAGCGGCGAAATTGATACCGTGCTGGTCTGCGGCGTTGACATGCAGGGCCGCCTGATGGGCAAACGCTTTCACGCGCAGTTCTTTGTGAATGGCGGCTGGGAAGAAACCCATTGCTGCAACTATCTTTTGACCGTCGACATGGAAATGAACACGGTGCAGGGCTATAAATCGTCCAGCTGGCAGACCGGCTATGGCGACTATGTCTTGAAAACCGATATGTCGACGCTGCGCCGCGTGCCGTGGCTGCCCGGCACGGCGATGGTGTTGGGTGATACGCTGGATCACGACCACAACCCGGTCGAACATGCGCCGCGCAACATCTTGAAAAAGCAGGTTGCCCGCGCCCGCGCGCTTGGGTTTGAACCGATGATGGCGACAGAGCTTGAGTTTTATCTGTTTGAAAATTCGTACGAAAATCTGCGCGACGGCGGTCTGCGCGACCTGAAGCCGGTTTCGGCCTATAACGAAGATTACCACATCTTCCAGACGACCAAGGAAGAAGACGTGATGCGGGCAATCCGCAACGGGCTTTATGGTGCGGGAATTCCCGTCGAAAACTCGAAGGGCGAGGCTGACGCAGGCCAAGAAGAAATCAACTATCGCTACTCGGATGCGCTGGACACCGCCGACAACCATGTGATCGTGAAGAACGGCGTCAAGGAAATTGCCTGGACCAAAGGCAGATCCGCGACATTCATGGCGAAATACGATCACCGCAAAGCAGGCTCGTCCAGCCACATTCACCAAAGCCTGTGGACCAGCTATGGCGAGGCCAGCTTCTTTGACCATGACGACAAGCACGGCATGTCGGCCACGATGAAGCATTTCTTGGCGGGGCAACTGGCCCATGCGCAGGAAATCACCGCGTTTCTTGCGCCTTACGTCAACAGCTACAAACGCTTTACCGTTGGCATGTTTGCTCCCACCAAAGCGGTATGGTCAGCCGACAACCGCACCGCGGGTTTCCGCGTTTGCGGCGTGCATACCAAGGCCGTGCGGGTGGAATGTCGCATTCCGGGCAGCGATGTGAACCCCTATCTTGCCTGCGCCGCCCTGCTTGCGGCAGGTCTGGATGGCATTGAACGCAAGCTGGAACTTGAACCGGAAATGTCGGGCGATATGTACAATACCATCGGTATCCGTGAAATTCCGCATAACTTGCGCGAAGCATCGGTACTGCTGAACGGATCGAAAATGCTGCGGTCCGCCTTTGGCGATGACGTGATCGACCATTATGTCCATGCGGCAGAATGGGAAATTGCGGAAACAGATCGGGTTGTGACCGATTTCGAAGTGCAGCGCTTGCTGGAACGGGCATAACAGCGTTGGGCGGGGTCTTCCCCGCCTTACCTATAAAGTGTCGGGGAAGCCCGACTTACGAGGTGTAAAGATGAAACCCATTCAACTGATTTCGCCAGTGGATGGCTCGGTCTATGCCGAGCGTATGCCGCTTTCGCTGCAGGCCGCGCAGGCCGCCGCCGCCCGCGCCAAAGCAGCGCAAAAGGCATGGGCTGCGCGCCCCTTGGCTGAACGCATTGCATTGGTCAAAGCGGGCGTCGCCAAACTGAACGAAAACGCGCCGAAGATCGTCGAAGAACTGGCATGGCAAATGGGCCGCCCGACGCGCTTTGGCGGTGAATTCGGCGGCGTGAATGCGCGTACCGATTACATGTCGGAAATCGCGGCAGCCACGTTGGCCCCGACCATGGTCGAAGACAGCGACAAATTCCGCCGCTACCTTGCGCGCGAAGCCTTGGGCGTCGTGTTCATCGTGGCGCCGTGGAACTACCCGTACCTGACCACCATCAACACGCTGATCCCCGCCCTGATCGCGGGCAACACGGTGGTTTTGAAGGCTGCAAGCCAGACCATGCTGGTCGGCGAGCGGCTTGCCGAAGCCTTTCATGCCGGCGGCGTTCCGGCGGATGTGTTCCAAAATGTCGTGCTGGATCATGCCACCACCGAACACCTGATCGCAAACCGCGCCTTCAATTTCGTGAACTTCACCGGTTCTGTCGGCGGCGGTCAGGCGATTGAAAAAGCGGCTGCGGGCACCTTCACCCCGCTTGGGTTGGAACTTGGTGGCAAAGACCCGGGCTATGTCCGCGCCGACGCAAATCTCGATGCCGCCGTCGATACGCTGATGGATGGTGCGATGTTCAACGCCGGTCAATGCTGCTGCGGGATCGAACGGATCTATGTGCATGAATCGCTGTACGATGCCTTTGTCGAAAAGGCCGTGGCTTGGGTGAAAACCCTGAAACTCGGCAATCCGTTTGACGCCGAAAGCACGCTTGGCCCGATGGCAAACAAACGCTTTGCCGCCGTCGTGCGTGGCCAGATTGCCGAAGCCGTGGCCGCAGGGGCAAAACCGCTTATCGACCCCGCGCTGTTTCCGGCAGATGATGGAGGCGCCTATCTTGCCCCGCAAATCCTTGTGAATGTTGATCATTCCATGCGGGTGATGATGGAGGAATCCTTTGGCCCCGTGGTCGGCATCATGAAGGTCAAAGACGACGCCGAAGCCATCGCGCTGATGAATGACAGCCCCTACGGCCTGACCGCATCGATCTGGACCCAAGACTATGACACCGCAGCGGCGATTGGTGCACAGATTGAAACCGGCACGATCTTTATGAACCGCGCCGATTACCTTGATCCGGCACTGTGCTGGACCGGTTGCAAAGATACCGGTCGCGGCGGCTCGCTGTCTTACCTCGGGTTCCTCTCCGTGACCCGCCCGAAATCCTACCATTTGAAGAAGGTGTGACATGACCCACAGCGTTCCCAACCGGAACTGGTCTTATCCGACAGCGATCAAATTCGGCGTCGGCCGCATTGCCGAACTGGCCGAACATTGCGCGGCGGCAGGGGTGAAAAAGCCCCTGTTCGTTACCGACAAGGCGCTGGCGACCCTGCCGATCACCGCCGATGCGGTGGCAGTGCTGAAGGCGCATGGCCTTGGCGCAGCGGTGTTTTCGGAAGTAGACCCGAACCCGAACGAAACCAACATGGCCGACGGCATCAAGGTTTATCTGGCAGGCGGACATGATGGCGTGATCTGCTTTGGCGGTGGATCTGCGCTTGATCTGGGCAAAATGATCGCGCTGATGGCGCATCAACGCGCCGATCTTTCGGTTTGGGATCTGGAAGACATCGACGATTGGTATACCCGCGCCGATGGCGGCAAGATTGCGCCGATCATCGCTGTGCCCACCACCGCCGGCACCGGTTCAGAAGTTGGCCGCGCAGGGGTGTTGACCAACTCTGTGACGCACAAGAAAAAGATCATCTTCCATCCAAAGCTGTTGCCGGTGGTAACGATCTGCGATCCGGCGCTGACTGTCGGCATGCCGAAATTCATCACCGCAGGCACCGGCATGGACGCGCTTGCCCACTGCCTCGAAGCCTATTCGTCACCGTTCTACCACCCGATGTCGCAGGGCATCGCGTTGGAAGGCATGCGGTTGGTGTTTGAAAACCTGCCGAAAGTCTACGCCAACCCCAACGATCTGGACGCCCGCGCACATATGATGTCGGCCGCCGCGATGGGCGCTGTTGCGTTCCAAAAGGGGCTGGGGGCGATTCACTCGCTTAGCCACCCGATTGGCGCGGTCTATGGCACCCACCACGGCACCACCAACGCCGTTGTCATGCCGATGGTGCTGGACATGAACCGCGCTGCCATCGAAGATCGGATCAACGCTGCTGCTGCTTATCTTGGCATCAAAGGCGGCTTTGACGGCTTCCGCGCGGCGATCATGGACCTGCGCGCGACCCTGAACATCCCGGCAAACCTGACGGCAATGGGCGTCAAGCGCGAAGACCTCGACATGCTCACCGACATGGCGTTGGAAGACCCGTCCTGCGGCGGCAACCCGGTGGTGATGACCCGCGAAAACACCCGCGCGCTGTTTGACGCCTGCATGTAATCTCTTTGCCTATCGGGGCGCGGCCGCTCCGATAGGCAACTTTCTTTCTGTCGGACTTGGGCATGAGCAAACACCTCACCACCGAAATCGCCGTGATCGGAGCGGGGGTAGTTGGCCTTGCCATTGCAGAAGCCCTGATTGCCGAAGGGCGCGAGGTTACACTGATTGACCCCGCAGCCCCCGGCATGGGGGCGAGTTATGGCAATGCGGGCACCATCGCAGATTACGCGGTGATGCCGGTCGGCAGCCCAGATGTTTTGAAGAACCTGCCATCATTGCTGTTCGACAAATCCTCCCCACTCGCCATCCGGCGCGCGGCCCTGCCCGCGCTAATGCCCTGGCTTGCCCGCTTTGCGCTGCAATCACTGCCCGGCCCGACAAAACGCAACGCCGCCGCCATTGCCGCCCTGGTGGCGGATGCCTGCACAAGTTGGGAGGCTTTGGCAGACCGCATTGGCGGCGCAGATATCTTGCAACGTCGCGGTTGTCTTTACATCTATGAAACCAAAGCCGCGTTTCGCGCCGCCGAGGCTGACATGGCATTTCGGCGCAGCCTAGGGATCACTGTCGACCTGATCTCACCCGAAACACTGGCGGAGATGGAGCCCGGCCTGCCGCCCGTCGAAGGCGGCGCTGCGTTCTTTCCAAAGGCAGTCTTCCTGAACGACCCCGGCGCAATGGTCGGCAATTTGGCAACCGCAGTACAGGCCAAGGCGCAGTATGTTCAGGCCGAAGCACGGCAACTGACGCGGCAGTTTGACGGCGTTATCGTTGAAGGGCCGGGGCTGCGCTTGCATGCCCGCAAGGTCATTCTGGCGGCGGGGGCACATAGCCGCGCCTTGGCGGCACAGGCCGGCGACAAGGTGCCGCTGGATACCGAGCGCGGCTATCATGTGGAATGGGATATGCCAAAGCCGCGGCTGACGCGGCCCAGCTGCCCGACGGCGCGCGGGTTTTATCTGTGTCCGATGGCGGGACGGTTGCGGGTGGCGGGCACTGTAGAGTTGGGCGGGTTGACCGCACCACCGTCGCCGCACCGGATTGCAAAGCTGGTTGAAGGGGCGCGGGCGATATTTCCGGATCTGGGCGCACCTGATCGAGAGTGGATGGGGTTCCGACCATCGATGCCGGATTCGCGGCCGGTGATCGGGCCAAGCCGGGGCGGGGCTGATGTGATCCACGCCTATGGGCATGGCCATATTGGGCTGACGCTGGCACCGATCACGGCGCGGCTGGTGGCGGCGGTGGTGGCGGGGCGCGAGCCGGAGCTGGATTTGACGCCTTATCTGCCGCATCGGTTCTGAAAAGCAGCATGGTCCCAACTCGGGACCTTTTAATACCATTGCATATCAACATCTTAATACCGTCATTTTAACGGATTCTTCATGAATCGCGCAAAATGAGCCGCGGCGCGGGATGCTGGTGCAGGGCCTCCGGCGGGGATATTTAGGCCAAGATGAAGACCCGCAGCTTCATCTTGGCCTATATATCCCCCGCAGAGCGTCCACCGCCGTAACGGATGCGGCGTTGAAACTAGGCCCCTAGAAACGAAAAGCCGCCCCGAAGAGTGGCCTTTAAGAGGTGCGGCGGGGCAGAAGGTCAGCCCAGCATGGTCAGCACATGCGGGGCGACTTCGTGCCAGCCTTCCCACATCATCTTGAGCGCGACGTAGACAATGATCGCAAGGCCAACATAGGCAATCCAGCGGTGCTTGTTCAGCAGGCGGGCGATAAAGGTGGCGGCGAGGCCCATCAGCGCGATCGACAGCACAAGGCCGATGATCAGCACGGTTGGGTGTTCGCGGGCAGCACCGGCGACGGCGAGTACGTTATCAAGACTCATCGACACGTCTGCCAGCACGATTTGCAGCGCCGCCTGACCGAAGGTTTTGCGCGGCCCGCCACCGGCAACCACGCCGTCGGCGTTCAAATCCTGCCCGGTCAGCGCCTCTTCGGCGCGGTCTTCATCGGCGTGGCCTTCGCGCAGTTCGCGCCACATTTTCCAGCAGACCCAAAGCAGCAAGATGCCGCCTGCCAGCAGCAGGCCGACGATGCCCAAAAGCTGAGTGGTGATCAGGGCAAAGAAAATCCGCAGCACGGTTGCCGCGATGATGCCGACAAGGATGGCTTTGGTGCGCTGATCCTTGGGCAACCCGGCGGCGGCAAGCCCGATGACGATGGCGTTATCGCCGGCAAGCACAAGGTCGATCATCATGACTTGCAGGAGGGCGTAGAAGCCTGCGGCGGTGAAAATTTCCATCGTCGGGTCCGGGTTTAGGAAAGGTTGCTGGTTAAGTAGGGGTT
>Ga0255096_1000589_pt1 | contig 16930 bp, 16 predicted proteins | sample Colum_Atlam_RepA_2_FD_188563 | JGI IMG/M metagenome (GOLD analysis project Ga0255096, IMG submission 188563) | Freshwater microbial communities from Columbia River, Oregon, United States - Colum_Atlam_RepA_8d | ecosystem: Environmental > Aquatic > Freshwater > River | place: USA: Oregon...
TCTTTTGACAAGCTCCTTTGCCGGCAATGTGCGCGGCATGGGCCCGGCGGTGGCGGAGATGGAGTTCGATGAACGCGAGAGCGAGCCGTTCCTGTTGTTTGCAGCCGACAAGACCGACCCAGGAGCCTACAACCTGCCGCTGTACTTGGCCTTCGCTGACCCCATGCATTCGCCCGGTTTGCTGCTGTCGCCCGAAGTCGGCCGCGGCTTTCGTTTCAGCGTGATGGATGTGGCCCACGATGCTGCAGATGCGATGGTCGAGCTGGAGGCTCCCCAGGACCTGTACGACCTGGCTACTTTGCTGCGCGATACGGAGCGTTATGTGGTCGAGAGCGTGCGTTCACGAGCCACCGGCGACATCGCTGCCGTAGTTTCGACCACGCGCCTGCACAACATCGCGGGCAAGTACACCGGCAAAGATGATCCAGTGATGCTGGTGCGCGTGCAGAAGCAGTTCCCCGCCACGGGCGAGGTACTCGGCCCCTTCTCGATGGGCCACTATGTGTCAGGCGGCATGCGCGGATCCCACACTCTGCCGCTCATGCCGGTGGCTCAAGGTGCTGAGGTGAGTTGGTTCGATGGTCCGCCCATGGTCAGTTGTGCTGCCTTTTGTGTGCACGACGGCAAGCTGACTGAACCCGTAGATGCCTTCGCCCATCCGTTCTGGGACGAGGTGCGCTATCGGGTCGCGAAGAAGGCCATCGCCATGCGGCAGCAAGGCTTCTTTGGTGCAGCGATGCTTCCGATGAGCGAGCTGGAGTACACCGGCATTCGAGAGCGTCTGGACCGTTTGCAGCCGCGGTTCCATACGCGCGCAGCCAAGCCGCGAACGCAAAAGGTTTAGTGATAGTCACTTAGGAAGACCCGTGCCTATTGCCTAGGCGCGGGTCTCTTACTGCGACTGAGACTCAGTCTCAAAATTATCTTGAGTTCCGTCCCGCACGCCTTAGCTTCGTTGGCATGTACTTCTGCCCCCAAGCTCCGGCGGATACCGAACCGCAGATCGATCGCACCAGCCTCGCGTGGTACGAGCGCGTGTCACTCGGTGGTTATGCAGAAGTCCACTTCAACCAAGAGGAAGGCAGCGGCAAGGAGCAGCTCGACATCCATCGCTTCGTCCTCTACCTCGGGTACGACTTCGCGGATTGGATCCAACTGCACTCCGAGACCGAGTTCGAGCATGGCTACCTCAAGGAGACCGGTGGCGAGAACGGCGATGGCGAGCTGAAGCTCGAGCAGCTCTACCTCGACTTCGCCTACGGCGAGGCATGGGGTGTGCGCGCGGGGCGCTACTTGCAGCCGTTGGGCATCGTCAACCAACGCCACGAGCCCGAGGCCTTCTATGGTGTCGAGCGTTCCTTGTTCGACACGACTGTGATCCCTACGACATGGTTCGCCGATGGTGTCGGTGCGTACGGTGCTATCGCTGAGGACCTGCGTTGGGAGGCCTACTTGGGCTCCAGCCTCGATGGCAGCGAGTTCAGCGCCACGAAAGGCATCCGTGATGGTCGCATGCAGGAACGCTCCGGCCTGAACCAACCGGCGGTGAGTGGGCGCTTGTCGTGGCAGCCCTCCCCCACTTGGGCGGTGGGAGTGTCGGGCTTTCATGGTGGCCTGAACAACGGTGATGAAGGCACCTTGCCGGATGTCGACGCGAACTTGACGATCGCGTGCCTCGATGTGGAAGGACGCGTGGGGCGCTTTGAGTTCAAGGGTGCCGCCGCCAGCGAGTGGATCGATGGTGCGGAGACCTTGGCCGCCGGTGTGGGTGATCGGATTGATGGTTGGCAACTGCAAGCTGCGCACCGCGTGTTCCCGGACTCGTGGCGCACCGGTGTACACGCCGCCTCCGATGCGGCCTTTTTCGTGCGCTACGACTGGGTAGACACGCAGGCACAACTGGCAGATGCGAGCGAGGCCGACGACGCGGCCAAGCGCGATGAGTGGACCTTCGGCGTGTCGTATTGGCCTGTACCCACGGTCGTGATCAAAGCCGACTACCAACTGCGCGACGATGAAAGCGCGGAGGGCTTACCAGAGCGCTTCAACATGGGCTTGGGCTGGAGCTTCTAAGCACACGCATCATGTCCATCCCGCGCTACCTGCCTGTTTGCTTGACACTCGCGCTGCTCGGTGCGGGCCAGCCTGTGGTGGCTTCTACGCTGGCGTCCTCCACGCAAGCGTGCGGCGTCGATGTTTCGGATGCACTCCTGCGCACCTTCTACCCAGCGATGACTGGACGCAGCCCGATCGTGTTGCCACGCACCACCGCCAAGCGCGGGCGCACGGTCACCACGGAGGTGCACGGTTGGCAAGTCGTGCAGGCTGACCAAACACTGGGATTTGTGCTGGTAGACGAGGCCATGGGCAAGAGCCGGCCGATCACATGGCTGTTGGCTGTGGACGCCGACTTGAAGGTCTTGGGCATCGAGATCCTTGCCTACCGCGAGTCGCATGGTGGTGAGGTCAAGCGCAGAGACTGGCGGGCCCAGTTCCGCGGCGCCCACAGTGCCAGCCCGTTACAGCATGGACGCGACATCGACAACATCGCAGGCGCCACCATCTCCTGCCGCAGCATCACGTCCGGTGTGCGCGCCAACTTGGCTTTGCTGGCCCAGGCCAAGCAAACCGGACAACTCTCAAGCGTCATCCCCGCTGTGACCGCGACGCCAGACCTTGATGTGGACGAGGGCAGCTACGCCTTCCGTAGCCAAGTCGTCATGGGCACCTTGCTGACGGTGCTTGTCGACGACGAGCCACAACAGGCGTTGCAAGCCAGCACTATCGTCTTCGAGGAAGTCCGCCGCTGGGAACGCATCCTGAGCGAGCGCGATCCCAACAGTGAGCTGTCGCAGTGGCTACAGTCGGCGAAGGGCGCGGCCACCAACTCGGCGACAGCGGACCTCCTCAGCATGCTGCGCGCAGCGCGGCGCTTGCACCTCGAAACAGAGGGCGCGTGTGATGCCACCATCGGACCGTTGGTGCGCGCTTGGCGCGAAGCCGATGCACGCGCTGAAGCACCCGCGGTGCAGGCACTCGACCAAGCACGCCAAGCCTGCGGCTGGCAGTGGTACGAAGAAGACACCGCCGCTGGCACATGGCGCGTTTTACAGCCAGCAGCGTCCTTAGATTTCGGTGGCTTAGCCAAGGGCTGGGCCTTGGACCGTGCCGCCGAGAAACTGCGTCAAGCGGGCTTGACGCGCGTGCTGCTCGATTTCGGCGGGCAAATGCTGGCTTTGGATCCGCCCCGCGGTCAAGCCGGCTGGACAGTCACTCCGGCGAGTGGTGTCGCGGATGGCCAGCCGTTCACCCTAGCGCATGGCTCGGTGGCCGTCAGCGGCGATGACGAACGCGGTCTACGGATTGATGGTCAGCGGATCTCGCACATCCTCGATCCGCGCACAGGCACACCTGTCGAGCCGCGCGCGCCGGTCTTGATCTGGGCACGCAGCGCGCTGGACGCCGATGCTTGGTCCACGGCCCTGTACATCATGGGACCTGCCGCCATCCCGCTGCTCGAAGCACGCGGCCATCGCGCCCAACAGCCACGCCCATGAGCCGGGTGCGATGAAGGAGTTCCTGATTCCGAAGGGTGGACTCGCTGCCTTGCAGCCGAGCACACGCTTTGCCTTGTTGCTGTTCTTGGTGTTCACCCTCGCGAGCTATGCCGTGATGGTGGCGCTAGGCCTCAGCCGCTCGGGACTGACTCCGGACTCCATCGCGCTGTACTACGGCGGTGTACACCCGGACGAAGGGAAGACCACCGGCGAACTGCTCGACACCACGCACTTTCACTTGTTCGCGATGCCGCTGCAGCTGTTCGTCGTTGGCCATGTGTTCCTCTTGGGTCGCGCTCAAGCACGCTGGCGGCAGCTGGTGGTGTTGGTCTGCTTCCTAGGTGCTGGTCTGGACCTAGTAGCACCATGGACGATCCAATGGTTCGGAGCCGAATGGGCTTGGACCAAGATCGCCGCACGCGTCTGCCTTGCCCCTACACTGCTGATGATGACGCTGTTACCCATGCTTGAGCTGCTGGCCCTCAAGCAAACGCGGCCTCCACAGCGCGAAACGCTGTAGAGGCCGATCCTGCACTCAGCTGCTCAGATGCTGAGCTGGGATGCGAGGAGTAGTGCGATGCGTGTCCGCGGTCACAGCTCCTCCATGTCACTGAGCTTGGGGGAAACTCTGCAGTGCCGCGAGGAAAGCCGCTGCTGCGGGCGATGGTTGCGAACCGCGCACCGTGATCGTGCCGAAAGCGATCGTGCGCACGGGGTCGACCAATGGCACGGCCACCAAGTCTTCCGCGGCGCGGCCTGTCAGAGCAACCGCGGGCAACAAGGTCGGCGTGCCCGCCACGCGCGCCGCAGCCAACAACGATTCGATCGTCGACAGCTCATACGCCACATGCGGGCGTCGACCCGCGCTCGCGTACCACACATCCGCAATCTGTCGCATGTCATAGCCTTGCGGGTGCAACGACACACGCACGCCATCCAAGTCCGCTGCAACTGCGCTGGCCTTGGCGGCAAGAGCATGCGTGCGCGGAACGACGACACATAAGGGACCTTCGCTGAGCGCTTCGTACGCGAGGTGCGGCGAAGCCCGCGACATGATCCCCAAGCCGACCTCGCAGCGACCTGCTTCGACTTCGGTCTCGATCTGATGCGAAGGGCGTTCCTGCACATGCACCGTCACGCCCGGATGCGTCACGGACAGGCGCGCCAATGCGCCTGGCACCCACGCCATGTGCACCGAGGGGATCACCCCCACCTCGACATGCCCTGCTTGCCCGCTGGCCAAGGCCGCCATGGAGTCGCGCACTTCGTCGACACGACGCAGCACACCGCGCGCGCGCTCGGCAAAGGCCTCACCTGCCTGCGTCAAGCGCACGCGCTTGCCGATGCGCGCCAGCAACTGCACACCGAGGGTCGCCTCCAAGACATGGATCTGCTGCGTGATGGCCGGCTGCGAGACGCCGCAACGCTCTGCCGCGCGTGTCAGGTTCTCTGACTCCGCCACCGCCAAGAAGTACCGCATTTGACGCAGTTCCAGATCGCCAGCCATGTCACTCATGGTAGCGACCCACGCGGCAAGTGATACTGCGCACATGCCTACGCACGCCCGTCTGCTCGTTCTGCGGCTCCTGTTGTTGTGCACAGCGGCGCTGTGCAGCGCCTGTGCCAGCACACACAGTGCGCCGGTGCTCGTGCTCGATGGCTGCGTGCCAGCCGAAGCTCCCACAGTCGTGCCGTTCGATGTGGTGACGTTGCTGGATGCGCAGCACACCACAGCCGGACGACCCGAGTTCGAGCAAGTGCACGGCAACTACGCCTATCGCTTTGACAACGAACAGGCGTTAGCGCGCTTTCGCGCCGAGCCGGCGCGCTATGCGCTCGCGTTCGGAGGCGGTTGTGCCGCCATGGGCCCGTTGAGCGGTGCAGGCGCGCCTACGCGCCACTTTGTGCACGACAAGCGCGTCTACCTAGCCGCCAGCGAAAGCTGCCAAGCCAGCTTCTTGCAAGCACCGCAGGCGCACTTGGAGCCGCTGCCCGAGACAGTCGTGGGTGACGAAGCAGGCGCGGCTCTGGCGTTGCAATGCGCGCGCTGGCTAGGCGGCGATCGCACGCCCGGCCACGACTTTGCCCTGCGTTCGACCAAGGAAGAGACCGAAGGCAGCCGTCCTTGGGTCGTGCGCAAGCTGCGTGTGCTGACACACGATCAGGTCTGGGTGGACTATGTCGCTTGGAACGCGGACGCTTGGTGGTCTCGTGGTCGCTGGACCAAGGACGGAGCTGAAGGCTGCGCGCGCTCAAACAAGACGCCAGAACGCGGCTACGATGCCGGGCAACTCGCCGCCTTGCGTCGCAACATGCTGTGGGAACCTCTGGCAATGGCGCGCGAAGTGTGCGCAGGACGCGTGGCCGCCAAGTCGCTGGGTCAAGCACAGTGGACCATCGCTGGACGGAGCACTACTGGCCACGCGATCGAGCTGTGCTGCGATGGCGTGCGCCTCGTGTGGTTGATCGACCCGGCCGATGGAGCGCTCGTGGCCCAGCGTGGTGTGCGCCGCCGGCGTGACGCGCGTGTAGCCGAAACGACGGAATTCCTCGATGAATGGACCTCCTCGGAAGGCTTGCGCGCCCCTTTGGTGCGTGTGCGGGCCGATGGCATCGAGCGTTGGGACGAGGCCCAGCTCGTGACCTTCGAGGAGCGTTGATCCACGGCCGCTGCTAGGCTGCTAGGACCGTATGCAGCCGTACGCACCGACCACTCCGCGTCCAACCAACGCGCGCTCCGGCGTGGCGTGGCTGCGCATCGTTGTGGCGCTTGTCATGGCGCTGCTGCTGGCCTTCGTCGCGGCCGAGCTGTGGTTGCGCTGGAATGCCCCAGCGGAATCACGCCTGCCGTTCGATGAGGATCCGTCGTCCCGCGTGCACATCGCCGCCACGACACCGGGGCTAAGCTACGAGCTGGGCGCGCATCGCACCTCGAACTTCCTTGGCGTCGAGGTGCGCACCAACTCGCGTGGGCTGCGCGACAACGAAGCGCGCACACCGCGTGCCCCGCGCGTGGTGGCCGCACTCGGCGACTCCATCACGTTTGGATGGAGCGTCGGGCAAGAAGACGCCTGGCCCCAAGCGCTCGAACGCCTGTTGCAAGCGCAACAACCCACCGAGGTCGACAACTACGGTGTCAGCGGCTACTCCACGCGCGATCAACTTGCCGTGTTGGAGGCCAAGGTACTGCCCACCAAGCCCGACCTGATTGTGCTGGGCTTCTTCATGAACGATTGCGAGCCGCACGGTGTATCGCCGCTGCACCTCGCCTTCCGGAAAGACTCGTGGTTCGCGCATTCGATGCTCTACGAGCGTCTCGTGCGCGCCGGTCGCAAGGCCGAGCTGCGCAAGTACCAAGGCAGTCTCTACCGCTGGGTCACGGACCCTGCAGGCCCGAACTGGCAAGCGTGGCTCGGCGTGGTGGAGCGCTTCGCAGACACCTGTCGCGCCGCCGATGTGCCCGTGCTCGTAGCTGTTTTTCCCGCGTTTTGGAGCTATGACGACTTTGCGCAGTACCCGTGGAGCGCGGTGCACACGCAAGTGGTGCAAGCCTTCGAAGCGCGTGGTCTGCCAGCCTTTGACCTAGTGCCGTACTTTGCAGCTGCGGGGCTGACGGCCGCCAGCGCCAAGGTCGACGACGAACACCCGAACGCGCGCGGCCACGCGGTCGCCGCGCAAGCCATCGCCGAACAGCTGAGGCAACGCGGCCTATGAGCGACGCGCATCAAAGCGCTCCAGTGAGATCGAGCATCTGGATCTTGCTGGCCCTGGCCACTGTGGTGCGCGTGGCGGTGCTGCTCGTGCCCGGCCCCGACCTGTCGGAACAAGGCCGCGTCATGGCCGAAGAGCTGGCGCGCGGTGTCGCAGTCCACGAGTGGTTGAGCCTGTCACCTTTACTTGACTGGCAGGACTACCAACAACCGTTCTGGGGCGGGCATGTCTTCGCCACATGGCTTGCAACACCGTTCTGCGCCCTGCTGGGAGAGACACTGTTCGCGCTGCGCCTTGCAACGCTGCCCTTCGCTTGGGCGCTTGTCGCCTCGGGCTTCTTGCTGGTAGACCGCATCGCCGGCCGACGCGCGGCATGGATCACGGGTTGCTTGTTAGCTATCCCCGTGCCTGGGTTCCTGCTGTTGTCGAGCACATTGCAAGGCACGCATTGCGAGGCACTGGGCCTGGCCTGCTTGTCTATTTTGCTTGTCGTGCGGGTCTTCGAAGCAGCGCGCCTCGGGCGCATCGTGCTGCTGGGCTTGGTGCTGGGTCTCGACCTGTGGTTCGGCTACCCGGCCTTGCTGCCAGCCTTGTTCGTGGCCGCGTGGCTGGCCTGGGCCGCGCGCCCACCGCTGCGCAGCTGCTGGAATCCACGGCTTTGGCTGGCCTTCGCAGTGGCGGCGTTGGTCGGCGCCTATCCATGGTTGCGCCTGGCCGGCGCCGAACAATCCTCCACCCAGGTCTACGGCCTGCCCGCCAGCCACTGGTTCGATGTGCAGCGCCTGCTGACCGCCCTGGGCACCAAGGTCGAGCTGCTTGCGACCCAAGACCTGGCGCTATCGTTGTGGCTGCCGGGCTCCGACTACCTGCACATCGGCTGGCTCGCGCACGCAGCAGCTTGGAGTTTGCTTGCCTTGTGGGCGTACGGGCTGTGGTCACACCGCAGCGACCTCCTCAGCGCCGCACAGCCGTCAAGTAATCCTGACAAGCTGCGCGCCGCCCTGACCGCCGGGCTGGTGTTGTTGCCCGTCTATCATGTGGCCCTGCTGCTGTTCTCTACCTTTGATTTGGGCCCGCGCGACTGGATCCAGAACATGCGCTACTTGCTGCCCTTGTGGCCGCTGAGCGTGTTCGGCATCGCCTTGGGTCTGGCGCGTTGGACAGCACCGCGTGCCGCGTGGACCACCGCGGCTTTGGTAGGCCTGTGCGCCGTTGGCACTGCCGGTCGACTCGACACCGCCGCCTTCGGCCGCGACCTGCGCACGCCTATCGCCTCAGCCCGCCAACATGGACGCATGACCGCACTTTGGCGGCGGGGCAATCAAGCGGCCCTCCAGCGCGCCCTCACGCGCGTGCAGACGCGCCCCGCGGCCGAGCGTGATGAGTACCTTCATTCTCTCGGCCTGTGGTTTCGCTTCTGGAGCGCCCCCACTTCCAAGCTCGGCAAGCTGGACGAAGCGCGGCGCGCAGACTCGCTGCGCACGCTGCGCTGGCTGGGCGAACAGGTGCCGCCCGAGCAGCGTCGTTTCTTCGTTTTGCCCGCAGAAAACGAGGTCATTCGTCTGGCGGAGACGGTCGCGGAACGCCACTGAGCAGCGCTTCAGAAACGTCCCCAGGCGCACATTTGGGACAACCGGCAGCTCACCAAAGTGCTATGCGCTTTCCTATATCTATTTGAATCTGTGGCTACTAGGCTCTCTTTTGTCGCCGCGGTAGCGCGGTCACTGCGGATCTCGTGCTGGGAGCAACGCAGCGGCCTCGGCTACCAGCGCCCGGGTTCTTGCCAGCCCGTCGACGCGGTACCGGAGGAGACGACACCACGATGGCGCATCGGACTAACCACCCGGTGCGCCATCTTCCATTGGGTCTTCCCTGCACAGCACTTACGCCGGAAACGCGCGTAGACTGCAGCGTCATGGTGCGCATTCTCGGTCTCTGCCAAGGCGACCCCAACAGTCGCTCGAGCTATTCCGGCTCGGCGAGGCAGTGCTTCCGCGCCGTGGGTCGCATAGACGCCTTGCACACAGCGGTCGACGCCAGCATCGGGCAGCCGCTTCAGCATGTGTTGCGTGCGCTTGCCAGCGTGCGCGCCCGCCGCATCCGCGGCAGCCAATTGCTCGGCGCATGGAGCCCCGCCTCCGTGCGCGCACGCTCGCGGCGCGCGGCGGACCTTGCACGCCGTGCACGCGACCAAGGGGCTGACGCGCTGCTCCTGTATGGATCCAACGCCCATCCCAAGCTCGCTGACCCAAGCCTCGACCTGCCCAGCGGCGTCGCGCTCGATGCCACCTTCGCGCAATTGGCGCGCTCCAAGGAAGGCTGGTTCCAGCACCTCAGCCCGCGCGAATCCCAGCGCTGCATCGCCGAACAACAGCGCGTGTTCGAGCAGTGCGAGCTGCTTTGGCCACGCACACAGTGGTGCGCAACTTCCTTGAGGGAGGACTACGGGATCGCACCCGAACGGCTAGTCGTGACTTCGGCCGGCAGCAATCTAGACACGCCGCCCGCAGCGCACGGCGTGCACGATGGGCGCACGCTGCTCTTTGTGGGCCGTGACTGGGAGCGCAAGAACGGTCCTCTGGTGCTGGCCGCTTTCCAGCATGCGCGCCGCCAGCGCAGCGATCTGCGCTTGCTGGTCGCCGGCCCGGCGCAACAGCCGCACGGACTGCCGGCGGAAGGCGTCGAATTCGTGGGGCCTGTGCACAGCGAAGCGCGCTTGCATGACCTGTATGCGCGCAGTTCGCTGTTCGTCATGCCGTCACGCTTTGAGCCCTATGGCATCGTGTTGGTCGAGGCACAGGCAGCGGGCTTGCCGGTGATTGCCCTGGATCGTGGAGCTGCAAGCGAGATCGTTGCCCATGGGTCGACGGGAACACTCGTGCAGCACGAAGACCCCGAGGAACTGGCGGCAACGATGCTGGCATGGCTGAGTGATCCTGCGCGCCTTAAGGCCGCAGGCGACGCAGCGGTTGCGCATGTGCGCTTGCATTGCACATGGGACCTGGCGGCGGCACGCATCGTCGCATCGCTACGGCCGTTGGTGCGCGGCGGGTAGGATCCGCAGCGACAGCAAAATCGGCCCCGCAGCGCGACGCCTTGCGACAAGCTCTGCCATACTGTCATGCCTCCCGAGCGGCTGCGCCGTTTGGCCATCCACGAACCTCCGCGGCCTGCGATCTGCCGCGCACACGACCACATGCAGCATTCCTCCCCTCTCGCAACCCGCGACACGCAAGCCTTTGTGAATGGAGTGCGCGAGCGCGTCGGCACCGTAGTCGTTGGTCAAGACATCGTCGTCGAGCGCTTGCTGATCGCGTTGTTCACCGGCGGCCATGTGCTGTTGCAAGGTGTGCCGGGCCTGGCGAAGACCTTGTTGGTGTCGGCCTTGTCGCGCACGATTGACCTCGACTTCGCGCGCGTGCAGTTCACGATCGACCTGCTGCCGGCCGACATCCTCGGACAGGAAGTGCTCGACCAACGCACGAACGAGTTCCGCGTGCGCAAGGGTCCGATCTTCACCAACTTGTTGTTGGCGGACGAGATCAACCGCGCTGCACCCAAGGTGCAAGGTGCGTTGCTCGAGGCGATGCAGGAGCGCAAGGTCACGATCGGCTCGGAGACCTTCAAGCTGCCGGCTCCGTTCTTGGTTATTGCCACGCAAAACCCGGTGGAACAAGCGGGAACCTTTGAGTTACCCGAAGCGCAGCTCGACCGCTTCATGTTGGTGCACCGCTTGAACTATCCGCGGCGCGAAGACGAGCGCGAGATTCTGCTGCGCAACTCGCGTTTGGGTGTGCAGCGCTCGGACAAGGGCGCGATCGTGCAGACCGAGTTCGATGTGCTCAAACAAGCTCCCGTGGGCTCCAGCGAAGACTTGGTCGCCGCAATGGAAGCGGTCAACCGTGTGCACGTCAGCGAGACCTTTGTCGAGCACATTGTGGACCTGATCGATCGTTCGCGCCATCACCCCGAAGTCGAGCTTGGCTGCAGTCCACGCGCGGGGATTTCGCTCGTGAAGAGCTCGCGTGCACGCGCGCTGCTGCATGGGCGCGACTACTGCGTGCCCGAAGATCTGTACGCCTTGGCGGAAGACGTGATGCTGCACCGCATGCGCTTGAAGTACGAAGCCATCGCCTCCGGACGCACCGGCAAGCAAGTGCTGCACGAGATGCTCAAGGCCCTCGGCGCACCGCAAGGAGCGTGAGCGCGTGAGCGCGCACGAGATCCAAGCGGGCTCGGGCGAGTACCGCATCGATGACCTGCGTCCGCTCGACGCGCGTCAGTTCGCGGTGGCGGTGCGCAAGCTCGCGGACGGGCTGTTGTACGGTCTCGATCGCTCGCCTTTTGTGGGCTCGGGCGTCGAGTATGTGCAGTCGCGTCCGTGGGTCGATGGAGACTCGGTGCGTGCGATCGATTGGCGCGTCACCGCGCGTACCGGCAAGTTCCATGTGAAGGAGTTCGAAACACCGCGCAGCTTGCCGACATGGTTGCTGATCGACACCTCGGCCTCGATGACCGTGCAGTCAGGGGCACTTTCCAAGTACGAATTGGCTGTGCGTGTGGCTGGCGGCTTGGCCTTTGCTTGCCTGGATCGAGTCAGCCCGGTGGGCGTGATCGCGGTCGGCGATCGTGCCATGCGACTGCAGCCCAGCATGTCCAAGGTCAAGGTGCTCGAATGGATGCTAGCGCTGCGCGACTATCGCACGAGTGAACGCACACACTTGGCCGCGCGTGCACGCGAGCTGGCGACAAGCGCGGGGCAGCGCTCGTTGATCATTGTTCTCAGCGATCTGCACGAAGAAGGCGCGGTCGAAGCATTGAGAGCCCTCGCGCAACTGCATGATGTCGTGGTGTTGCGCTTCGAAGATCCCGCCGAGCGCGGCCTGCGCGGCGCTGGCTTGGTGCGCGGACGCGCAGCCGAAAGTGGTGGCGCGTTTGTGACGCGTGGTGCGCGCTTGGGAGCAGTCGGTCTAGAGGAATCGGATGCCTTGCTGCGTCGCGCAGGCATTGATCTCTTGGTTCTGCGGCCTGGTGAAGCAGTACAAGCACCGTTGCGCAACCTCTTCCAACATCGTGGCCGCACAGGCCAGGGGATCCGCTGATGCTGCGCGCTTTCGCAACGCTCTGTCTGGTTCTTTTGACAATGACGGCCAGCCCAGCGCAAACAGGCCGTGGGCCGCGTGAGTCCACCATCGGCCTGCCGGCGGTTTTGGACGATGTGCGCCTCGCGGGTTCAGAGCTGGAAGCACGCAAGATGGATGACCTCGCACCCGCTACGGTGCGCATCATCGAGGCTTGGCCGGATGGCGAGAATCAATGGCGCTACAAGCTGGAGTGGCGGGCCTTCACACCCGGCGAGCACGACTTGATGCAGCTCTTGCGGCGCAAAGATGGCTCGAGCACCGGCGAGCTGGCACCGCTCGTGGTGACGGGTACAGCGGCTTTGGCAGAAAGCGGCGTGGTCAAGCCCACGGCACCGCAAGCCACGCAATTGGGTTCAACCGGCGGCTACCGCCTGATGCTGTGGGTGCTCGGTGGTGCTTGGTTGGTGGGCTTGGTTTTGATCGTGCGAGCCATGCGCTCCCAACGCTCGCAAGCACAAGCCGCGCGCAGCATCAGCTTGGCGGAACGCTTGCGGCCGCTAGTCGAACGCGCGGCGCGCGGTGAACTCGACCAACGTTCCACCGCGCAATTGGAGACGGCTTTGGTCGCGCTGTGGCGCAAGCGCTTGCAGTTGGAAACGCAGGATCCCACGACGTGCATCCAGCAACTCAAGGCACATGCAGAGGCCGGGCCATTGTTGCGTGGCTTGGAGCAATGGCTACATGCGCCCCAAGGCCGTACGCAGGTCGATGTGAGTGCGCTCTTGGCGCCCTATGCGCACCTCTCTGCAGGTGAGTTCGGTGCACCACTGGAAGCGGAGAGCAAGCGCTGATGGATGCTCTCTACGCCTTTCGTCATCCGGAGCTGCTGCTGCTGCTGGTTGTGCCTTTGGGCCTGCTGATCTGGAGCTGGTCGCGTCAGGATGGCGTGGCGCTGCCGCACGAAAGCAACACAGGCAAAGGCCGCGGTTGGAACGTGGCCTTGCGCGTAGCGGACTGCGTGCCGGCCTTGTTGTTGGCAGTAGCAGTCTTGTTGTTGGCCGGCCCGCAAGCGTGGGGCGAGCCCAAGTCACGCCGCGCCTTGACGAACATCCAGTTCTGCGTCGATGTGTCCGGCAGCATGATGGCTCGCTACGGCGATGGTACGCGCTACGACGGCGCGATGGAGGCGATCAACAGCTTTGTGGATCGCCGTCAGGGCGATGCCTTTGGCCTGACCTTCTTTGGCATTGAAACGCTGCACTGGGTTCCGTTGACCACGGACACATCGGCGTTCCGTTGCGCGCCGCCGTTCATGCGACCAGGCAACTTGCCCCAGTGGTTTGGCGGTACCTACATCGGAAATGCCCTACGCCAATGCCGCAAGGTGCTGTTGGAGCGTGAAGAGGGCGACAAGATGATCGTCCTCATCACCGATGGCTACAGCGCGGATCTGTCTGGCGGAGCCGACGAAGAGATCGCGCGTCAATTGGAGGCCGATGGCATCGTCGTCATGACGGTCCATGTGGCAGAAGGCAACTTGCCTGATGAAGTCGCGCGCATCGCAGCCCGTACCGGCGGTGAAGCCTTCAAGACGGACAATCCTGCTGCTCTGGAGGCATGCTTCGCCAAGATTGACTCCATGACCAAGACCAAGATGGTCAAGGCGCAAGCCGAAGCCGCGGACGACTACACCATGTGGAGCCTCGCGGGCTTGGGGGCGCTGGTACTGGCGTTGTTGTGTGCCTTAGGACTGCGAGCCAACCCATGGTGAGTGCCCCATGATGGTGGACCTGCACACAGCGACATGGATCGCCGGCGCGGTGGCCTTGCTCGCCGCCGGAGCCGAGTGGTTGCACGCACGGCGTGTCAAGAGATTGCGACACCTAGCCTTTGGCCCGGGCGGAGCGCCGCGCATGTGGACCAAGGTTGCCGCACCACTGCGGGTGCTGGCCTTGGCCGCTGTCGCGTGGGGCTTGTTAGTGCTGCTTGTTGTGCCCCCGCGCGCCTTTGATGCGCAGGGCGAGCTCAAGAAAGATGATGTAGATCCACAGCACATCTTGCTGGTGTTGGATGTTTCGCCGTCCATGAAACTCAAGGACGCAGGGCCCAACCGCGATCGTTCGCGTATGGCGCGGGCGCGCGAGGTCATGGAGTCCTTCTTCGATCGCGTGCCGCTGAAAGAATGGCGCGTCTCTGTCGTGGCGTTCTACACAGGCGCGATCCCCGTCGTCGAAGACACCATGGACTTTGAAGTGGTGCGCAACATCTTGGGTGACCTGCCCATGGACTACGCGTTTCAACCGGGAAAGACGGAGCTATTCGCTGGCCTGAAGGGTGCGGCCCAGATGGCAGACAAGTGGAAGCGCGACAGCACCACTGTGGTGGTGATCTCGGACGGCGATACGGTGCCTGCTTCGGGGATGCCGCGTATGCCCGCTTCTGTGCGCAGCGTGTTAGTCGTGGGTGTAGGCGACAGCAAACAAGGCACCTTCATCGATGGCCGCAACTCGCGTCAAGATGTGGGCACCTTGCGCCAAGTGGCGACACGCTTGGGCGGCACCTTCTTCGACGGCAACGAGAAGCACCTACCGACTGCGCTGGTGGCCGAATCCGCATGGCGCGAAGGCGACGATGACCTCATCCAATGGACCTTGCGTGAGTTCGCGCTCTTCGCGGTGACAGCCGGCGCCGCCATCTTGGCGTTGCTGCCTCTACTACTGGCGCTCTTCGGCAGCGGGTGGCGTGCGGGAGTGCGCTCCACAGTTCGATCTGGGGCGTATGCCAACTCAGGCACCAAGTCCTAACGTTAATGGCTAGACAGATCGCTTGGTAGGCGCGTGCCGATCATGCATTTGCGCTAGGCGATACCAAGCACCTTAGGATTCGGGTGATTTTCCTTGTTGACTGTATCCAAGTGGATACAATCAGCGGGTGACCGAAGTCCTGCAAACCGAGCGCTTCCGTCGCTGGCTCGAACGGCTGCGCGACCGTCGCGCACGCGCCCGGATCGCCGCGCGAATCGTCGCCGTACAGGAAGGTCACCTCGGAGACTGGAAAGCGATCGACCGCACCATCTCGGAACTACGCGTATCGATCGGACCTGGATACCGCATCTACTTCACGCGACGCGGCAAGACGCTCATCATCCTGCTTGCTGGTGGCGACAAACAATCCCAGCAACGCGACATCGAAGCAGCACGACGCCTCGCAGAAGCACTCAATAACCCCGACGAAAGCTAGCCCATGACATCCAAACAACGAGTTAGTACCTCCAAGAAGCAGTCTTCCCGCTCCGCAGCCAAGACGAGGCCGCGCAAGGGAGCGAAGCTCTCCAAGTTCGACGCAGCGGACTTGCTCGATTGTGAGGAGACGGTCGTCGAATTCATCGATGCTGCGCTTGAGACGGGTGACCCTGCTGTGCTGATCCGTGCACTTGGCGTGGTGGCGCGCGCTAAGGGCATGGCGCAGGTTGCAAAGCGATCGGGCCTAGGTCGAGAGAGTCTGTACAAAGCGCTACAGCCCTCCTCACATCCTCGACTTGAGACCATCCTACGCGTAGCGCAGGCGCTAGGGATTAGGCTGCATGCCTCCGCAGCGTGAACGATCACGAGTCCCTTCCAATGGGCCGCGCCACCATCCGCGAGCAGCGCACGCTCCACAGTTCGATCTGGGGCGTATGCCAACTCAGGCACCAAGTCCTCAAACTAGTGGCTATGAAACACTTCTTGGTCTCCGCTCTCCTGCCCCTGTCGTTGGCTCTACTCGGTGCCTGCAACCACACCAGCACGCCAGCCAAGACAGCCCACCTCGAACCCTACACCTGTGGTTCGATGCAACGCCTCCATACGATCGATGGCATCTACCTCGGTAGCCAGCCCGCGCAAGCGGACTTGACACAGGCCAAAGAGACCGGAATCAAGACGGTGGTGAGTCTGCGCCACACGGCCGAGGTGAAGGACTGGGATGAGGCTGCTTCGGTGCGCGCACAGGGCATGGAGTGGATCCAGATCCCTTGGAATGGCCCCGATCAGCTGACGGATGAGGTCTTCGACCGCTCGCGCGAGGCGTTGCGCAGCGCCCAGCGGCCGATGCTGTTCCATTGCGGCAGCGGCAACCGCGTGGGAGCCGTGTGGATCGCCTTCCGTGTGCTCGACGAGGGACTGCCCTTAGAAGCCGCGGTCACCGAGGCCAAGACCATTGGCCTGAAGACGCCCGAATTCGAGACCAAAGCGCGCGACTATGTTGCCCGCAAGGTGAAGGGTTGACGCTAGACTGAGAGCATGAAGAAGGCCGTGCTCATTGCTTGGCTGCTGCTGCCCGCTGTGGCCGCGGCCTACCACTACGGACCGGGTCAGGAGGCCTTGCGCCTCGATGATGCTGGCTCCGCCATCGCCCGCGGACGCGCAGCGTCAGCACTCGCACGCGCGACAGCCGCCCAAGAGGGTGATGCGGCCGCGCGCGAACACTGGGCCACGGCAGATGAGGCCTTTGGTGAAGCACTGACCTTGCTGCCCAAGGATCGTGTCGCGGAAACGCGCGCGGTGATCTTGGAGCGTGCCAAGGCGCAGATGCAGACGA
>Ga0255096_1000590_pt1 | contig 16909 bp, 20 predicted proteins | sample Colum_Atlam_RepA_2_FD_188563 | JGI IMG/M metagenome (GOLD analysis project Ga0255096, IMG submission 188563) | Freshwater microbial communities from Columbia River, Oregon, United States - Colum_Atlam_RepA_8d | ecosystem: Environmental > Aquatic > Freshwater > River | place: USA: Oregon...
TAGGTGACTTTGCTAAAGTATTAGAGCGTTCAAAGGTGCTAGTTAAATCAACTTGGAAGGCGCGCGATTTAATACAAACTCCCTCCAACATTAAAAACCCAGTTTGGATGGCAGCTCAGGCAAAATCACTAGCAAAGGACTCTACGCTCTCTCTAAAGATTAAATCAGGTCGCCAATTGGCAGAGTTTGGCGGGCTTAGCGCTATTGGTAACTCAAGTGTAAAAAATCCTCCAAGATTTGTTGAATTAAGTTACAAGCCAAAGGGATCAAAGAAAGCGCCACATGTGGTCTTAGTCGGTAAAGGAATCACCTTTGATACTGGAGGAGTTTCTCTAAAGCGCCCTTATGAAGCGATGGCTCCAATGAAAAGTGATATGGCTGGGGCAGCTGTTGTGTTAATGGCAACAATTGCAGCTGCTGAATTGAAATTAAATGTTCGAATCACAGCGCTACTGATGCTTGCTGAGAACTCTCTTTCAGGCACATCAACTCGCCCATCTGATGTAATCACTCATTATGGTGGAACTACAGTTGAGGTAATCAACACTGATGCTGAAGGAAGATTAGTGCTGGCAGATGGCCTTGCTTATGCTGATAAGAATCTAGACCCAGATTACTTGATTGATGTAGCAACTCTAACTGGAGCTGCAACTCTAGGGCTTAGCCGCTATTACGGAGCGATGTATACAAGAGATAACAAACTCGCTAGAAAACTCTCAGATATTGGCGATTACACAGGAGATCAAATCTGGCATATGCCTTTGATTGATGATTATTCAGTAGCTCTAGAGAGCAATATCGCAGACTTTAATCACACCGCCGATAAGTTTAAGTTTCAAGGCGGCTCAGTTACTGCTGCGCTGTTTCTAGAAAACTTTGTTGGCAAGCGCAAGTGGGTTCATCTAGATATTGCTGGCCCTGCCAGATCTGAAGTTGATGCAGGAGAAAATGTAAAAGGTGGAACTGGATATGGAGTTCGCCTTCTCACTCAGTGGCTAGCTACGCTGTGATGTCAGGCATCGGGGATAAGGGATTTACAGAGAAGTTATTCCCTGAACGCGGAGATATGCGGGCTTTTTCAAATACATTTATTCCAGAGACAGAGATTATTCAAAAAGCTAGAAGTAGAGGGCAGGAAATTGGCACCTATGATGCCACTCCAGCAGTTGGATCTCTTCTTCGCTATCTCACCCATTTAATAGGAGCTAGTTCAATAGTTGAAATCGGAACCGGGGCTGGAGTTAGTGGTTTATGGATTTTTCAAGCGATGAGTCCAAAGGGGTTATTAACATCAATTGATGATGAAGTTGAAAATGCTAAGTTAGCTAAGCAAGCTTTTGATGAGGCTGGGATAAATTCATCACGCTATCGCTTAATTACTGGTAACTCTCGAGAAATTGTAGGAAAGCTAGCCGATAGCCTCTATGACATATTTATTATGCGTAAGAGTGGAGACTTACTTGATGGAATTGAGAATGCTCATCGCTCACTTCGCCCAGGTGGAGTATTAGTCATAGATCGGGCACTTCTCTCGGGAAAGGTTGCTGATCCAACACAGCGAGATGAAGATAGCGTGGCCTATCGAGAAGTTATTAAGGTGATTAAGGACTCATCAACGCTCTGGCTTCCAATGTTGCTACCAGTTGGCGATGGCGTAATGGTTGCGACGAAGATTTGATTAAAGAATAGGATAGGTGCATGTTCGGCATTGGAATGGGCGAGTTTCTAGGATTAGTAATCCTAGGCTTATTTCTAGTTGGCCCAGATAAATTACCTGAAGCTGCAAAAGATTTTGCCAGATTTATTCATAAGGTTAGAAACTTCACAACCTATGCCTCACGTGAATTGAAAGAAAACCTAGGGCCTGGATTTGAAGATTTGCAAGTTAGTGATTTAACTCCAAAGAAGTTGGCCCAGAAGGTATTAGGAAATGCGCTAGATGATGTTAAGCCACTAGCAAATGATCTTAAGAGTCAGGTTAAGGCGAGTAAAAAGGTAATAGATGAGGCAGCTAAAATAGATCCAGATTTACTATGAGCCTTTCAAGAGATGAAGTAATAAGTCAGATTCATAGCGCGCTTGCAACTGTTTCAGACCCCGAGCTACATAGACCACTTCCAGATCTAGGAATGGTTGAAAGTGTTAATTTCGATAGCGGGCTAGCAAATATCAAGATATTGCTAACTATCTCAGGATGTCCTATGCGAGATAAGTTAAAGAGCGATGTTACTAGCGCTGTATCTAACGTCGCTGGAGTTGAAAAGGTTGAACTTGAATTTGGGGTAATGAATGAAGCCCAGAGAGATAACGTTAAAAAGCTTCTGCGGGGCGGTCGAGAGAAGTTCATTCCATTTGCTCAACCTGATTCCTTAACTAGAGTCTGGGCTATCTCATCAGGTAAGGGCGGCGTAGGAAAGTCATCAGTAACAGTAAATCTTGCAGCAGCGCTTAGTAAGCGCGGTTTTAAAGTAGGCGTACTAGATGCTGATGTCTATGGCCACTCAATTCCAAGGCTTTTAGGTATTGAAGGGCAGAGACCAACAGCTATTGATCAGACATTCATTCCAGTTGAAACCAATGGAATTAAGGTAGTTTCAATTGAGATGTTCAAACCAGATCGCGCAGACCCGGTTGCTTATCGCGGCCCACTGCTTCATAGAGTTTTAGAACAGCTCTTAAGTGATGCATATTGGGGAGATTTAGATTTCTTGCTTCTTGATCTGCCTCCAGGAACGGGGGATATTGCAATATCTCTTGGTCAATTAATTCCAGCATCAGAAATTATTGTGGTGACAACTCCTCAGATCGCAGCTGCCGAAGTTGCAGAGCGAGCAGGGCGAATTGCCCATCAGTTAAAGCAACATGTAATTGGAGTAATTGAGAATATGTCTGCCTACACAGATCCTGTAAGTGGCGCTCAGGTAGCCCTCTTTGGTCAAGGCGGAGGGCAAGAGACTGCAAAGAGATTGAGTCAACTTGTTGGAGTAGATGTTCCGCTACTTGCTCAAATTTCATTTGATATCAAGCTCCGTGAAGGCGGAGATGAAGGATCACCAATAGTCTTTAGAGATCCAGAATCAGATGCAGCTAAGGGTTTTTTTGCAATTATTGATCAGTTAACAAAGCGAAAGAAATCTCTACTTGGCGTTCCCCTTGGGGTCGCTACCTAATTTCTCATCAAGCATTTCTTTGATGTCGGCCAACAGTTCTTGACGCATAGCTGCAATCTCTCTGACCATGAATTCAGTAACTGCCAAGTTGCGCTCATCGCGATCACGATCTTCTTGAGAAGTTACCCGATCTCTATCTGCTTGACGATTTTGAGCAAGCAAAATTAGCGGAGCAGCATAAGAGGCTTGAAGTGAGAGCATAAATGTCAGGAATATAAAAGGATATTCATCAAAGCGTAGGTTTTCTGGCGCTACAAAGTTCCAGACAATCCAGGTTGCAACAAAGACTGTCATATAAACCAAGAAACGTGCAGTGCCAATGAAGCGAGCAAAGGCCTCTGATACGCGACCAATTACTTCAGGATCATACTTAGGACGCAGGGAGCGACGAGACTCTCTTGGAGTTTCAAGTTTTGACTTACCAGCCATTGTCATTTTTCTGCCTCACTTCTACGCCAATTTGAAGGTAATAGGTGATCAAGTACATCATCAACAGTTACAGCGCCAAGTAAGCGATCATGTTCATCAACTACAGGTGCTGCAAGTAAGTTGTAGTTAGCAAGGTGGCGAACCACATCATTTAGAGGTGTATCTGTAGAAATTGCATTTGTCTCTTTCTCCGCCACTATCGCCAGGGATAACGCAGGAGGTTCACGCAGTAAGCGCTGCATGTGGACCACTCCGATTAGTCTTCCAGTAGGCGTTTCAAGTGGTGCACGACAGACAAAAACCTGTGCAGCAGATGCAGCAGAAACGTCTTTCTGTCTAAGGACTGCTAGTGCTTGGGCGACAGTGGCATCACCAGAGAGAATTACTGGATCTGTAGTCATCATGCCACCTGCTGAAAAATCCTCATATGCCATGAGACGACGAACATCTTGAGCTTCATTATTTTCCATCAGACTTAAAAGACTCTCTGCTTTTTCACTTCCGACTTCCTTAAGGACATCGGCAGCATCATCAGGATCCATCTCACTTAAAACATCAGCAACTAGCTCGCCCTCTAGTAGAGAAACTAGGGCAAGGCGATCTGCATCATCCATCTCTTCCAGAACATCAGCCAATTTCTCATCATCTAAAGTATGCGCAATTTCTCTCTGACGAGTTGTATCAAACTCGCGAAGAGCGGCGGCTATATCTTGAGCAGGAAGTAGAGCTATATCCTCAGTTGGCGCGCTTAAATCTGGAATGTGAGAAGAAACTTCTATTTCAACGCTGCTCCAAGAAAGTGTTTGAGTTGAACGACGCCCAAAAGATCTAGTTTTTTCTTGAACATGCACATGCTCGGCATACCAATCTTTGTTATCGCGCAACTCCATACCAATATCTTCAATTACTACGACATTACCGTTTTCTCTAAGGCGAGTTTTATGATCAAGTAACTCACCAAGGAGTGTAATTTCTCCATGTCTTGGTTGATAGCGACGTATGTTTAAAGAGCCAGTTATAAAGACTCCACCATCATCAATTGAGGTTACTCGAGTAATTGGAATGAAGATTTTACGTCTTTGGGGAACTTCGACGATAAAACCTAAAATTCTAGGAGCTAGGTTGTCCTGTCGCAGAGATGCAATGGCGTCGCGTATTTTTCCTACGCGATCGGCATTTGGATCAAATACGGGAGTACCAGCGAGCTTGGCTAAAAATACTCGAGTTAATTCCTCTGTTCGCATCAGGTACCTCCATGGTCCAAGGCTATCGGATAGTAAGTTGAGCCGGTGCGCGATCAAAACCATACCCAGATGCCCAGTGGTCGTGATATTCCATTATTACTTCTCGGAGTGATTGGAATTGGAACCTCTGGACCAGTAATTGCCTTGAGCGCGATGCCAATTATCACTCTAATTTTCTGGCGAAACCTTGGCGGAGCGCTAATCATGGCGCCCTTTGCTTTGAGAAATGGCCAGTGGTTAAAGAGTGAAAATCGTCGAGGTCTTGCCTGGTCAATGGCGGCAGGATTTGTTCTAGCGCTTCACTTTATTGGATTTTTCATAGCAATGAGATACACCACTGTGGCAGCAGGAACTGCCCTTACCGCTCTTCAACCAATCTTTGCTGCCTACTTTGTTAAGAAACTTGGCGGCCATATTCCAAGGCGAGCTTGGATTGGAATGGTCATTAGTTTTATCGGAGTTTTGATCATTACTGGAGTTGATTTTCAGATTTCAACTAGAGCTTTCATTGGAGATATAGCAGCAATTATCTGCGCTGCGCTTGCTGCGCTATATGTTCTACTTGGCTCTAAAGCGCAACAAACCCTAGCAACTTCGACCTATACCACTTTATGTTATTTAACTTGTGCGCTTACAGCTCTTCCGATTGCACTGATCACTGGCGTACAGCTCATTGGATTTGAAGCTAAGCAATGGTGGTTATTACTTGCACTAATCTTGGGAGCACAGATTCTTGGCCATACGATGTTTAATTTCTCACTCAAGAGAGTATCTCCAGCAATTGTTTCTTTAATAGTTTTCTTTGAAGTTCCAGTTGGCGCTCTTCTTGCCTTTTGGTGGCTTGATCAATTACCTCCACTTGGAACTGTTCCAGGGTTGATTCTTTTATTAGCAGGGTGTGCGATTTTTGTTATGCGTAGCAAGGATGGAGAAAAAGGGTAGCCTTACCCTCATGCTTATTGATTTACATACCCATACCAATGCAAGCGATGGGACTGATACGCCTTCTGGGTTAATCGATAAGGCAATTGCTGCAGGTATTGGGGTATTGGCTTTAACGGATCATGACACTACTCGCGGCTGGCAGGAGGCATCTAGCGCTCTGCTCAATCATCCCTCTGGCTCTGATATGGAATTGGTCTTGGGCTCAGAAATTTCTTGCCAAGATGAAGATGGGCTCAGTATTCATATGCTTGGTCTGCTCTTTGATTCAAGCCATCAAGCGCTCATTGATGAACTTGATAAGACAAGAGAGCATCGCCTATTTCGTATGGAGAAGATAATTACTCGCCTAAATGAAGCTGGAATTGAAATTAGCATAGATGAGGTTTATGCCATGCGATCCGGAGATGCCACGCTCGGTCGGCCACATCTAGCTGACGCTTTAGTTGCTAAGGGACATGTGGCATCGCGCCAAGAAGCATTTGAAATTTTCTTACATAATAAATCTAAATACTATGTCAATCACTATTCACCAACCCCCGAGGCTGCTATAAAGCTGATTAAGCAGGCTGGAGGTGTTGCAGTAATCGCTCATCCATTTGCTTCAAAGCGTGGCAAGACACTTAAAATTGAAGCATTTGATCACTTAATTGCTGCCGGACTTGATGGAATTGAAGTTGATCACCCAGATCACTCAGATAGTGAGAAAGCTGAGCTTGTCTCACTTGCAATAGCGCGAAACCTCGTTATTACTGGCTCAAGTGATTACCACGGAGATGGAAAATTAAATCGATTAGCGCAATTCACCACAAATCCTGAACAATGGGCCCAACTTGAGTCAAGAGCAAATCAGAGAAGGGTTGTGAAGCGATGAGCGATATCAGCACAATTACATTTGGTTTGCAGGCATTTGTAACCTTACTTGTAATTTTAGATCCGCCAGGTGCTACTCCAATCTTTTTATCCGTTCTAGGAGATCGCACTCGGCGTCAGAGAACTCTTCTTGCCTGGCAAGCTGCTGGCACATCGCTATTTGTTATTACTTTATTTGCTCTCTTTGGCCAATTTATCGTTGATTACCTTGAGATTTCTATGCCAGCTCTAAGAGGAGCTGGGGGGCTACTACTTCTATTGGTCTCACTTGATTTACTAAAGGGAAGTGACTTTAACGGTGGTGGAAAAATTCCAAAGAACTTGGCTTTAGTCCCACTTGGCACTCCACTACTGGCAGGCCCTGGAGCAATTGTAACTATCATGCTCTTTAGCCAAGAAGTTTCTAGCACCTCTATGACCTTTGCACTCTCACTTGCGGTACTTGGAGCGCATCTGATTATTGGAGTTACTCTGATGTTCTCGCTTGGAATTGTGAAAATCATAAAAGAATCTGGAGTGGCTCTCCTTGCAAAGATTGCAGGCCTTCTAACTGCTGCAATTGCATTTGAGATGTTAATGACTGGAATTAAGGATCTCTTTGCCTCATGAGTTTAGGTTTTTTCTCCCCTGATTCCATAACCTGGAAAGTTCATTCCGATCCTTCAATGTTTGTGGGAGGAATTAGAGCGCTGCTACAGCAAGCGCTCCATCCTGAGGCGATGGCGGGAGTGGCAGCGCATTCCAACTTCCGCGAAGATGCTTGGGGAAGACTTGAGAGAACTGGAGATTATGTTGCAACTCTTACCTTTGCTAGCAAAGAAAAGGCTGAGAAGTTAGCTTCCAGAGTTAGAGGTGTTCACGAGAAGTTAAAGCTTGATGATCAAAGGCTTCTGCTCTGGGTTCATATGGCGATGGTTGATTCATTCTTAGATACAGCGCTTCGCTCTGGCCTTGTTTTAAGTGAAAGAGAGTGCGATCAATATCTCGAGGAGATGGTGATCTTTGCTCGCTTAGTTGGTATTGATGAGGAGAAAGTTCCAAGAAGTGTTGCTCAATTAGATAAATACTTCATAGATATTAAAGATGAGCTCTATGCCAGCGATGATGCCAAACGAGCTGCATTATTTATAGCCCTTCCTCCGCTTCCACCACTTCTTCGCTTTGGAACTCCAATCGCTCCGCTATGGGGAGGTATTACGTCCATTGCAGCAGCCTGCCTTCCTAAGTGGGCTAAATCTTTATACGCCTGGCCAACTCTTCCTGGCCAAGATGTTGCTACAAATATCGCTCTTAGATCTCTGCGAAGCGCACTTCTTTTAGTTCCTGAAGGCTTAAGACAGACACCTGAAATGAAATTTGCATTTGCACAGATGGGCGCAGATAAGTGAAGACTTTAGTAATTGCCAATAGCGCAGGGGGAGTAGGAAAGAGCACCTCCGCTCACTGTATAGCTGTAGCTGCAAGTGAGTATGGCAAAAAGGTTTTATTAATAGATGCAGATCCAGCAGCTGGCTTAACTTTTGCTTGCGGTATTGAAAATCCTAGAGTTAGTACCAAAGAGTTTCTATCTGGCCAGTTCTCAATTGATGCCTCAATAATTAAAAGCGGAGAGCGATTCTCAATCATTGCCTCATCTAGTCGCCTTCTTGCTATAGATATTGATCAAGCTATCTCTCCAGCAAAACTCATTGAGCTGCTAGCCAGCTTTGATTTAGTAATTATTGATACGCCAACTGGGGTATCAAGGATTACTACCTACTTTATGGCCAGCGCTGATCTAATCGTGCTTACTAGCACAACAGAAATTCTCTCTCTTCGAGGAGCGCTAAATAGTAAAGATTATGCCGAAAGCGCAGGCCATAGCGGGCAACTACAACTCTTAATTACTAAGGCAACTCAAGTGCTTGATGATGAGTTTAAATCATTGATAGGTGATGATTTTAAGCTCCTTGAACCAACAATTCGCTCTTCTTTGCAAGTATCTGCCGCTCAGAGCCAGGCTATGAGCGTATTATCTTTAGATGCAAAAAGTGAAGTTGCTGCCGATTATCGCGAAGTTACCTATTCATTATTGGAAAAATTAGAACTTATCTAATTTAAGCGCCAGCAAATCCAACTCGACGTTCAGCAATATCGCCAATCTCAATCGAACCAATTTTTCCTGCAGGTACTACAAACTGCCGCCCTCTAATATCGGTTAGCGCTAAAGGGGCCGAGGAAGTTAGAGCTTTGTTGACCAGAGCTAGTACTTCATCACGATCAAGAGAAGTTTCTATCGTTAGCTCACGAAGCTGATCAGCTACGGATATGCGAACTTCTGACTTTGCAGATTCTGGCTTCCCACTCTTTTTTGTACTCATAGCCCTATCCTAAAGAGTTTTAGTAGATTTTGCTTCTTCATATTTCTAAAGACTTCTAGCTCTGTAAGGGAAAGCCAGAGATTCCCCGCCAGAGTAGATTGGTAACTAGGGATGTTGCTTCAGAGCGATTAATTTTTCCATCTCTTTCAAGCCAATGGCGAGCGGTAATTTGAGCGCAACCGATTAATCCAATTGCCAGCACCATCGACTCCTCTTTTGGAAATCCAGTATCTAGTGAGATAACCGCGCTAACTGCTACTGCGCAGTCATAGGTCATGCGATCAAGCCTCTGTCTTACTTGAGGTTCTGCGCTCATATCACTTTCAAATAGCAATCGAAATGCTCCACCTTCATCATCGATAAATTCAAAATATGCAGCAACGGTGGCCTTTACTCGATTCTTATTCTCTTTATTTGAGGCGATAGCTTTCTGAATAGCAAAGACGAGAGAATCGATATGAACATCTAGTAGGGCTAGATACAGGTCTAGTTTTGAAGGAAAGTGTTGATAGAGCACTGGCTTACTAACTCCGGCTCGATCTGCAATTTCATCCATAGCAGCTGCGTGATAACCCGAGACGGTAAAGACCTCAAGGGCGGCGCTTAGTAGCAGGGCGCGTCGTTCATCTCGCGGAAGGCGAACCCGATTATCTACTTTCTCACTATTGCTCATCGGAGCCATGCTACGAGATTTGGCAAGATTTCACTAATAGAACTCGTGTAGCCTTCCGAACCACGATGAGAAAACCACGCTTACTTCTAGTTCACGCCCATCCAGATGATGAGACTATAAACAATGGTGTAACTATGGCTAAGTATGTTGCTATGGGTTATGGCGTAACTCTTATTACTTGCACCAGAGGTGAAGAGGGTGAGATTTTAGTTCCAGAGCTCCAACATCTTGCAAGTGGAAGAGAAGATGCTCTTGGTCCAGTTCGCGAAGTTGAATTAGCAAATGCGATGAAAGTTTTGGGAGTAGTTGATTATCGCTTTCTTGGTTCTTCAAAAAAGTCATGGCGCGATAGCGGAATGATGGAATCAGAGCCAAATTCAAGAGAAGATAATTTCTGGAGCGCTGATGTTGATGACGCAGCTGAATCTTTAGTTGAGGTAATACTTGAGATTAAACCTGATGTGATGGTTACCTATGATGAAATCGGCGGCTATGGACATCCTGATCACATTCAAGCCCATAGAGTTGCAATGCGAGCAAGTGAGATAGCAGCCGAGCGTGGTTGGCAGATTCAAAAAATTTATTGGAACACAATTCCTATCTCAGTTATTGAGCAGGGAATTGAGGCGATGAAGGGTAGTGGAAGTGATTTCTGGGGAGTAGAGAAGGCTGAAGATTTTCCTTTTGCTCAACCAGATAATTTAGTAACAACGGTAATTGATGGCCAAGATTTTGTAGATAAAAAGATGGAGGCGATGAGAGCTCATCCGACTCAAATTGCAGTGGATGGACCATTCTTTGCTCTCTCCGATAATTTAGGGTTTAAAGTTTGGGGACAAGAGTTTTATCGCTTGGTCTATGGCAAAGCCAGCGCTCCATTTAATCAAGAGGGGCGAGAGACCGATCTCTTTTCAGGAATCCAGCTATGAAGTCTTTAATCAGTCTGCTCTTTGGAGCGTTAGTTGGAGTCTCTGGAACATTTCTTCATAATGCATATAGACCTTTTGGGCTAATAGTTTCATTACTGGCGCTACTTCTAGGACTTCGTTTGGTGAGAAATATGTATCTCTCTAAGTCATCTCTTGCACTTTTTGCCATTGGTTGGCTCTTTGTAATTGTTAGAGCATCAAGTCTTGGTAATGGCGGAGAAGTTCTAATTGAGGCTAATGCCTATGGAAATCTCTTTGTATTTGGGGGAGCAGCGCTAATCTCTTGGAGATTACTTAAGAGAATTTAAGTTCTAACTCCTCCAGCTCCAGCTCTGGCCAGATGGTGAGTCACTTACAGAGATACCAAGTAAGGCAAGTTGATCTCGTATCTGATCACTTAAGGCAAAGTCCTTACTTATCCGGGCGCCCTGTCTTGCCTCTAATAGGACTTTGGCTTCATCTGGCAGCTCTTTTGTTGGCATCTGCTCAAGTAGTTTTAAAGCAAGAAGTGGTTCAAGTGCCTCTAATATCGCTGCCTTCTCTCCATCTGAAAATTGATTATCTTTTTCAAGAGATCTGAGCTTGAGCATCACTTGAGGGGTATCTAAATCTGATTGGAAGTGAGTAAGAATTGCTAGGACAAATGAGCTGGCTACATCTGAATAATCCTTGGGAGCCAATTTCCATTGTTGATACTTCGCTCTTAAACGCTGCAAAGTTGAATTAGCAGCGCTAATCGAATTCCAAGATAGATCCATCTGAGAGCGATAGCGGTTTTCAAGGAAGCAGAAACGCAGTGATAGAGGGTCAAATCCACGTGCGATCACATCAGAGAGAAGAACTACATTCCCAGAACTCTTTGACATCTTTCTTCCTTCAAATAAGAGATGCTCGCCGTGGAGCCAGGCGCTAACTGCTTCACCTTCTACTAAAGGATTTGATTGGGCTCTCTCGTTTTCATGATGGGGGAATCTAAGATCAATGCCACCGATATGTAGATCAACATGTCCTTGCAGATAATGAAGCGACATTGCAGAACATTCAATATGCCAGCCAGGAAATCCTGAGCCATAAGTTGTCTGCCAGATCATCTCTTTGCGATTGCCGGCAGCTTTCCAGAGGGCCCAATCGGCATGGAATCTCTTTGCTCCAGCTTCAACATATTCATAGTGATGACCAGGCTTGAGCGCATCTAGACGATTTCCACTTAACTGGCCATAACTATCAAACTTAGTGCTATCAAAATATATTGAGGAATCATCGCCTTGATAGGCAAGTTTTAACTCAATTAATTTTTCGATGTGCTCAAGCATCATCTCGATACACTCACTTGCTCTGGGATAGTTGTGAGCTGGGAGAATATTTAACCCTGCCAAGTCCTTGTGAAACTTCTCTTCATATTCTCTTGCAATAGAGTAAGGATCGCGTTTTTCAAGTTTTGATTGAGCCAGCATTTTATCTTCTTCAAAATCTTCACTCATATGGCCAACATCTGTAATGTTCTGAACTACCTTGACTTTAAGACCAGAAAACTCCAAGGTTCTACGGACTAGATCACTAAGCAAAAAAGTCCTTAGATTGCCAACATGAGCATCGCGATAGACAGTTGGTCCGCAGCAGTAGATTCTTACCGCTTTGCCATCGCTGGCAGTAATAGGCAGCACTTTTCGCTCTAAAGTGTCATAGATATATAGCCCATTATTTGGTTTTGGCTCGCGCTCCACCCCCTTATTTTGTAGGATTAGACCCTGCAATGTAAGCATCGCATATGCCAATTCGGTGTTTATATCTTTTAGTTTTTTCTCTGAAAGGAGTTTCAGGTGACATACATCATCGCCCTTCCCTGTGTAGATGTAATGGATAAATCTTGCATTGAAGAGTGCCCCGTTGATTGCATCTATGAGGGCGATCGAATGATGTATATCCAACCTGATGAGTGTGTGGATTGCGGGGCATGCGAACCAGTTTGCCCAGTTGAGGCAATTTATTATGAAGATGATGTTCCAGCTCAATACAGTGAATACACGGCGGTCAATGCCGAATTCTTTGACGAGCTAGGCTCACCTGGCGGAGCAGCAAAAGTTGGAAGAGTTGGCAAAGATCATCCAGTGCTTCTGCAGATTCAAAAAAAACCTGCAGGCGAGTAAGTAGGCAAAGATAAAACTCCCTGATTTTCCTTGGGATGCCCTTGCGCCATATGGGCAAAAAGCTCGAGCCCATAGCCAGGGAATCATAGATCTCTCCCAAGGCACTCCAGTTGATCCCACCCCAGATTTCATTCAAGAAGAACTAAAAGCCGGTAGTAATTCACCAAGCTATCCATTAACTACTGGAAGCGCTCCGCTTCGAGAAGCGCTTAAGAAATATTGTATTGAAACCCTTGGTGCAAGTGGTGACTTTGATGTCCTGCCAACAATTGGCTCAAAAGAATTAGTAGCGCTATTGGCATATATGTTGGAGGCTAAATCAGTTCTAATTCCAGAAATTGCTTACCCGACTTATAAAGTTGGAGCGCTATTGGCTAAGGCTGAAGTAATTGAAGTGGGAATTGATGCCAATACTTGGCCAAAGAGAGCTGATTTAGCCTGGATTAACTCACCATCAAATCCAACTGGGCGGGTTCATAGCAAAGGAGAACTTGAGGCCTGCCTTGCCTGGGTAAGAGAGTCTGGAGCAATCCTTGCAAGTGATGAGTGTTATCTGCCCTTTACCAATGGAATTAAAGCTCACTCTATTTTGGCAATTGCTAAGGGCGATAACACCTCACTCCTAGCGGTTCATTCACTCTCTAAGCGATCAAATATGGCGGGCTATAGAGGAGCATTTGTTGCTGGTGATTCTAAGTTGATAGCTCAATTACTAGAGATAAGAAAACATATGGGGATGATGCTTCCCCTTCCAATTCAGCGTTCAATGGCGATCGCCCTATCAGATCAAAGCCATGTTGATAAGCAAGCAGGGAGATATCAAGCAAGGCGAGGAGTGCTAGCTGAGGGTGTAGTCAAAGCAGGATTTAAAATTGAATTTTCAGAAGCTGGGCTCTATATCTGGTGTAGTAGAGATGAAAGTGATTGGGATAGCGTGGCTTGGTTTGCTGAGTTAGGAATCCTTGTTACTCCAGGAAGTTTCTATGGAGTTAAAGCAGATAGATATGTTCGCATCGCTCTAACTGCTAGCGATGAAAATATCTCAAGTGCAGCCTCTCGCATTATCGAGGCGATAAAGCCATGATAAATAAGGCTATTTTGCTTGTTGGCGGCCGAGGAACTCGTCTTGAAGAACTAACTAGAAATACTCCAAAGCCAATGTTGAAGGTAGCAGGAGCTCCAGTTACGGAGCATCAAATTGCTAGAGCGCAAGCAGCTGGAATAACTGAGATAGTCCTAGCAACTTCATATCTAGCTGAGGTTTTTAAGCCTTACTTTGGCGATGGATCAAAGTTTGGCCTATCAATTAAGTATGCAATAGAGGAGCAACCCCTAGGAACCGGCGGAGCGATTGCTAATGCTGCCAAATCTTTAAATCTTGCAAGCGATGAATCTATCTTTATCTTTAATGGCGATGTTCTTAGTGGCCATGATCTAAAAGCCCAGGCAGAGTTTCATGAAAGCAAGGGCGCTGATGTAACTCTGCATTTAGTAAGAGTGGAAGATGCTCGCGCTTATGGCTGCGTTCCACTTGATTTAGATGGAAAGGTTTTAGAGTTTCTTGAAAAAATGGATCAGCCCAAGGCAAATACTATTAATGCTGGTTGTTACATATTTAACAAGAGTGCAATTGAGCAGATTCCCCCAGGCGCAGTGGTAAGTGTTGAGAGGCAGACCTTTCCAGAGCTTTTGGAGAACAAGGGCGCTTTATATGGATATATTGATGATTCATATTGGATTGATATGGGAACTCCAGCTTCATATATTAAAGCTTCAAGAGATTTGATTTTAAACTCTGAGATCTCACCTGCTACTAGGCAGGTAAGAGATGGAGTGATTATCTCTAAAGAGGCTAAGGTAGATGCCACAGCAATAATTGGAGCGCGTTGCCAGATAAGAAGCTCAATTGTTTCAGCTGGGGCAAGTATTGGTGATGGTTCAATAATTGATAACTGCTATATCGCACCTAATGTTTCAATTGCAAGTAATAAAAAAATATTTGGAGAAATAATCAATAATTAGCTCATGTTTGCCACAAAATTAAGGGAGAAATCGACAAATTGGGGATTAATTTCTACCCAAAAAGTCACGGCAGCGACTTGACACATCCGAATAACAAGCGTGTAATTAGGCCCTAGTAGGCCCACCATCAGGCGTGGGCTCTGTTTTTTAGGGGTATAACTGATGACTGATGCTCGTCGAATAGAGCAGACTTTCATTCCTGGTCCAAGTATCCAATTGGGAAATGGCGAGATCGTTGAGCTATCGTGGCAAGAGCGAGCGCTATGTGCCCAAACCGATCCCGAAGCTTTCTTCCCTGAAAAAGGTGGTTCAACCCGTGAGGCTAAGCGAGTTTGTCTCTCCTGTGAGGTTAGACAAGAGTGCCTTGAATACGCTCTGGCCCATGATGAGCGCTTTGGTATCTGGGGCGGACTTTCAGAGCGCGAACGTCGTCGCCTCAAGCGCCGTCCAGCTTAAATTTAATAGCTGTAAGAAAACTAGGTTATCAACTAGAAGAGCTAAGGAAAACTGGTCTAACTTTTCATTTAAACAAGAGGCGGTGTAATGCCTACTTCAGATAATAACTTTGTCACTGCAATTATCGTCTCTCACAATGGAGCTCTCTGGTTACCTGAAGTTGTGGCATCCCTTGCTAAGCAGAGACGGGCAATAGATCAGATAATTGCGATTGATACTGGCTCTGAAGATAGTTCAGTGAGATTACTAAGAGGGGCTGGCATTGCCACAATATCTACTACTAAGGAAACGGGCTTTGGCGCAGCAATTAAAGAAGCGCTTAGTAATTCAAAAGTTAAACGCGGTTATGAGTCAGATGTTGAATGGCTCTGGCTTATTCATGATGATTGCGCCCCTGATGCAAACGCACTTAAAGAGCTTTTAGCAGCCCTTGATGAGCGACCAGCAGTTGCAATGGCTGGGCCCAAGTTGCGCGGCTGGCATGACCGAAACCATTTATTGGAGCTAGGAATTAGCATCGCCTCAAATGGCGCTCGCTGGACGGGACTTGAATATCGCGAATCTGATCAAGGCCAACATGATGGAGTTAGTGAAGTATTAGCCGTTAGTACAGCTGGGGCGCTAATTCGCCGCGATGTCTTTGAAGAGTTAGATGGATTTGATCCAGAACTTTCTTTATTTAGAGATGATGTTGATTTTGGTTGGCGCGTACACACTGCTGGACACTCAGTAATAGCAGTTCCAAAGGCTATCGCTTATCACGCTGAGGCTGCCTCTAATGAACGTAGGCGAATCGATGTCTCAGATGCTTTTCTTCATCGCCCACTACTTCTAGATCGCAGGCATGCCGCCTATGTTTTAATGGCCAATACATCTTGGTGGCTCTTGCCTTTAATTGCTATACAACTTCTCTCAGCATCGCTATTTCGCGCAATTGGTTATCTGCTAGCAAAACTTCCTGGATATGCCTTAGATGAGATTGCAGCAGTTGCTCTGGTAATTCTGCAGCCGCAGGACTTATTTAAGGCGAGAGCAAAACGAAGGAAGAATCGTTTAGTTTCATCAAGGGTGATCTCTCGTTTTGTTCCACCTAGAGGATCACAGCTGCGATTAGCAATTGAGCGATCTAGCGCTTCCATCACTCGAACTTGGCGCCGCTCCTCCATATATGAAGAAAATGGCGTTACTAACTCTGCTCTAGATCTAAATGATGAAGCTCTAGAAAATGCTGATATTGATTTAGTCCAAGCCCCATCACCGATTAGATGGCTTACTCGTCGCCCAATACTTAGCGTCTCGCTGCTTGTTGTTTTATTGACCTTAATTGCCTCCCGAAATCGTTTTGGAGCAATAGTTGGTGGCGCTCTAGCGCAAACACCTACAAAAGCCTTTGAACTATTTTCAATGTACTCTGATTCTTGGCATACCGTGGGTCTTGGCTCAAGTACTAGCGCCCCGCCCTGGGTGGCCTATATTGGATTTGGTTCCTTACTTACCGGGGCAAACTCCTCACTATTTATTACCGCATTATTTCTTGGCGCAGTTCCTCTTGCGCTCTGGGGTTCATATCTTCTTGCAAAGAAATTCACCGATCTACACTTTCTTGCACTCCTTGCAGCCCTGCTCTATACCTTCTCGCCAACGACGTTAAGCGCTATTAATAG
>Ga0255096_1000591_pt1 | contig 16906 bp, 17 predicted proteins | sample Colum_Atlam_RepA_2_FD_188563 | JGI IMG/M metagenome (GOLD analysis project Ga0255096, IMG submission 188563) | Freshwater microbial communities from Columbia River, Oregon, United States - Colum_Atlam_RepA_8d | ecosystem: Environmental > Aquatic > Freshwater > River | place: USA: Oregon...
GCTACGGCTAATGAGATACGACAGGATTGTAGGGAGGTGATCTGGATTGTGCACTAGTTACCAGCGGTTGCAGCCGGCAGTGGCAATCGCCAGAATCGGGCACTGCTGCCTGTATGGCGGTCCAAAACGAGGGGAACCAACACCATGAAAAAACTGATTACGCTGGGTCTGGCAATCGCACTGGCCCATACCGCAACTGCACAACCTGCCAAACCTGCCCCAATTCTGCCCGAACAGATCCAGTGGAATGGAGGGGCCAATGGCGCCGCACAGACTGCAATGGTGGTGGGCGCAGCCGACAAGGCGGGCCTGTATCAGCAACGAGTTCGTATGCCTGCCGGCGCGAAAATCATGTCGCACACCCATCCTGATGAGCGCATCAGTGTTGTGCTGGAGGGCACGATCTATGTCGGATTCGGCGAAAAATTCGATGAAAGCGCCGTGGTTGCAGTGCCTACCGGTGCTGTCTACGTAGCACCTGCAGGCGTGCCCCACTACGTGTGGGCGAAAGAGGGCGCAGCGATGTATCAGGAAGGTGGCATGGGGCCGACCGGCGCCAATTTCATCCCCGCTGAGTAGGCCACTTTCTTTACCGCATCCATTTGCGGTATGCCCATAACGCCGACGCTGCACCAATCACTACCAGCATTGCCAGTACGATGAAGTATCCGTATGGCCAGTGCAGCTCCGGCATATGATCGAAGTTCATGCCGTAGATACCGACGATCAGTGTCGGCGGCATGAACAGCGCTGTCAGTACCGTAAGGTCGCGTATCGTGTTGCTCAGCGAGTGTGAAGTCAGCGACAGGTAACCGTTGATCAAGTCGCCGCAGATGTCGTAGTACATCGTGCACAGCCCGTGCAGTCGCTCGCAGCGTTCGTACAGATCCTGCAATGCATGCTCGATATCACCTTCTTCGTCGATCAGCCGCTGCGGGATTTCCAGCCGCAGGTTCTGTATCAACCGTTCGTGGTAGCTGTAGATGCGTTTGAGTTTGCGCAAGCGTGATTGATAGGCGATAAGGTCGCGCATCAGCGCATCGTTCGGGCTTTCCTGCATGGCATCTTCGAGATCGTCGAGCCGGTTCTCGAACAGCAGCATGCCATCGAGGTAGTGCGTCACCGAGAAGCGCATGATGCGCACGCCGAGCAATCCCGGGCTCACCAGCAGGTTTTCACTGCGCGCAGAAGACCAGTAATGGTTGATGGCCTGGCTGGGGCTCTCATGGCAACTGATCAGGCAGCGGTCGCCGGCAAACAGCGCCAGCGTCATTTGAGTGATGGTCAGATCAACATTGAACTCGGTAATGTCGCGATACAGCAGCAGTGTATTGCTGATGAAGTTCTCGGTTTTCGGTGGATGGCGGAAACGCTGTAGGTCATCGATGGCAAGCGGGTGGCAATCCATCTCGAGCAGGAAATTGCGTTCCTTTTCTTCTGCCTCGCCTTCCAGATCGATCCATATCCAGGCGCCGGGCAGGTCACGCCATTGCTGCACCAGTTCCACGCCGCCTTGCAGCCACTTGTCGTTGCCGTCGGCAGCAGGAATCAGTAATTGGGCGCGGATCATCGGGACACTCCTGTTATAACGGCATCCCATGGTACCCGCAGCGCTGTCGATTGCGCATATCCACTAGAATGCATTCTGTTGCCATTGTTCCCGGTGTTTCCCACGCATGACTGTAATCCATGATGTTGCCATTCTCGGCGGCGGCCATAACGGACTGGTATGTGCCACCTATCTGGCGCAGGCTGGGCTGCGGGTAGTACTGGTGGAGAAAAACCCGGTGGTGGGTGGCGCTGCCGTGACGGAGGAATTTCATCCAGGCTTCCGCAATTCGGTAGCGTCATATGCCGTGAGTCTGCTGCATCCCAAGGTGATCGATGACCTGCAATTGACACAGCATGGTCTGCGGATCATTGAGCGGCCGGTCGCCAATTTCTGGCCACACGAGTGGGGGGCGGCCTCGTGATGCCGCAGGGCACTGCCAACCGACAGCAGGCAATTGCCGTGCTCTCGCCACGCGATGCCGCGCGACTGCCTGCCTACGAGGCAATGCTTGAGCGGGCCGCCACCGTGTTGCGGACCTTGCTGCTGCGCACACCGCCCAATGCCGGCGGTGGCTGGTCGCAGTGGTGGAAAACCCTGCAGCTCGGCCGGCAATTGCATGGCCTCGATATGGTTGACCAACAACTGCTGGTAGAACTGTTCACCCAGAGTGTCAGCGAGCTGCTCGATCGTTGGTTCGAACATGATCTTGTGAAAGCCGCATTTGCATTCGATGGCATTGTCGGCACGCTGGCATCACCCTCAACGCCGGGCACGGCCTACGTGCTGCTGCATCACTGTTTCGGCGAGGTGAATGGAAAGAGTGGTGTGTGGGGGCATGCCAGAGGCGGCATGGGCGCCATAACCGAGGCGATGGCCGCGGCGGCGCGGGCAGCAGGTGTTGATATCCGAACCGATGCCCAAGTGATGATGGTAAACGACGACGGCCACAAGGTTACGGGCGTCACGCTGCGCAGTGGCGAGGTAATTCGGGCCAGAGCCGTGGCGGCCAATATTCCGCCCAAGTTGCTGTTCCGTGATTATTTGTCGGTGGAGTTGGTGGCGCCGGAAGTGCGCGAGCGGTTTACCGCCATTGCCAGTGGCTCAGGGACTTTCCGCATGAACGTTGCATTGCGCGAACTCCCCGATTTCTGCTGCCGACCCGGTAGCCGGCAGCAGGATCATCACGGAGCGGGCATTGTCATCGGGGCGAATATCGACTACCTCGAGCGCGCCTATCACACGGCGATGCTGGACGGCTGGTCGCGCGAGCCGGTGGTTGAAATGCTGATTCCGTCGACGATCGATAGCACGCTGGCACCCCCCGGCCACCATGTGGCGAGCCTGTTCGTGCAGCACGTGCAGCCAAGGTTGCCCACTCCGCGCAGTTGGCAGAATCCTTCGGAAAAACAAGCATTTGCCGATGTCGTCATCGACACCGTGAACCGGCAGGCCCCGAATTTCCGTGCTTCGATCATCGGCATGCAGGTGCTGTCGCCATGGGATCTGGAGCACCGCTTTGGGCTGGTGGATGGTGACATTTTTCACGGTCAGCTGCGGCTGGGGCAGTTGTTCTCGGCGCGTCCGGTGCTGGGCAGTGCTGACTACCGCCTGCCGGTGAACGGGCTGTACCTGTGTGGGTCCGGTGCGCATCCTGGCGGCGGAGTCACTGGGGTGCCGGGGCACAATGCTGCACGCGAAATACTGCGGGATTTCCGGCGCGGCAAAATCGGTCAGGTTTGACCCAACCAGCTGCGTTGCGTATGGACCTGATGGCATGCGTTGATTAGGCTAGCGATATGCGCCTCTTCCCGCTATCCGCTTTGTGCTGCAGTGGCCTCGCCACCTTCTTTTGCATGGCTCAGCCCGTTGCCGTGCCGGCCGAGACCGTCTTGCCCAACCGCTTGCAGGTAGTGGTGAGCGGACACAAGCTGCCGCAGGGCAGCTATGGCTTCTACGTGCAGGAGGCTGGCGGTGGTGCCACCGTGCTCGACATCAATTCCGCAGCCCCTCTCAATCCCGCCTCCACCATGAAAGTGCTGACAACGCTGGCAGCACTGGAACAGCTTGGCCCTGATTTCAGCTGGCACACCGAACTTTATGCACTTGGCCCGATAGAGGGCGGTACCCTCAACGGTGATCTGCTGGTGCATGGCGGTGGTGATCCCTACCTGCTGGAAGACCAGGTACGCAACATGCTGAAGGCCCTGCAGCGTCAAGGCATAAGCCATATCAGCGGCGATCTTGTCCTCGATACCAGTTATTTTGATGCCGGTGTGGCAGAAGACGGTTTGATCGACAACCAGGACGATCGTGCCTACAACGTGCTGCCGAATGCGCTGATGAGCAACTTCCAGGCGGTGACGTTCTATTTCCGTCCGGCTGCCGATGGCAAACACGTCGATATCAGCGCTGATCCGGCGCTTGCCAACCTAAAATTCACCAATAATCTGACGCTGAAGAATGCGCCGTGCGAGGGCTATCAGCGCGGGGTGCGCTTTGATGATGATGCCGCCAACCCCGACAATGTCGTGTTCAGCGGCGCGTTCCCATCGCAGTGCCGCGAATTTGCGCTGGTGCGGGCCGTGCTGACGCCGGAACGCTTCTTCTTTGGTCTGTTCACCCGGCTCTGGCAAGAACTCGGCGGCGAATTCAGCGGACAATTGCGGCAGGGCACGGTGCCGGACGGTGTCGTGCCACTAGTACAGTGGTCTTCGCCCCCGTTGGCCGAAGTGATACGTTCCATCAACAAGTACAGCAACAACCTGATGACGCGGCAGACGTTGTTAACCCTGGGCGCCGAGCGGTTCGATGCCCCGGCCACGGTGGACAACGGGCAGAACGTTGTTGCCGAATACCTGATGATGCTCGGCATCGATAACACCGGGCTTGAAGTAGCCAATGGCTCCGGCCTCTCGCGCGCTAGCCGCATAAGTCCTGCCCTGATGAACCGAGTGCTGCAACACGGGTACCAAAGTCCATGGATGGCCGAGTTCGTTGCGTCGTTGCCGATCAACGGCGTTGACGGCACCATGCGCAACAGGCTGCGCAGCGAACGTATGCGCGGTAATATGCACATAAAGACAGGAACCTTGGATGAAGTGTCGGCAGTTGCCGGCTATGTAACCGCACAGTCAGGGAGGCAATACACCGTGGTGGGCATGCTCAACCACACGATCGCTGATCGCGGCCCGGGTGTCGAGTTGATGGATGCGCTGCTCACCTGGGTTTATGAGCAATAAACAAACGATCAATACGCGCATCAGGAATCCCAGCAATATGCCAATCCAGAACGCCCGCACCCCATCGCGGCTCACCCTTGCCATTGCAGCCATAGTACTGGCTCAGGCCGTTCAGGCGGCCGAACAACAGACTGGGCTGGAAGAAATTACCGTCACCGCCCAGAAACGCGAACAATCGCTGCGAGACGTGCCGCTTTCGGTCAACGTGGTCGACGCAGAACGTCTCGCCACCGGCAATATCAACAAGCTGGCTGATCTGGTCGAATTTGTCCCTAATCTCAGCATGACTGAGACCGGCATCAGCACGCAGCTGTATATCCGCGGCATAGGCTCCGCCAACAATCAAGGGTTCGAGCAATCAGTCGGCCAGTATGTTGATGGCGTTTATTACGGGCGCCAGATGCTGATGCGCGCGCCCTTCCTCGATATCGTCCGTATCGAAGTCTTGCGCGGCCCTCAGAGTACCCTGTTCGGCAAGAACACCATTGGTGGTGCGATTAACTACACCACTGCACGGCCGACAGACGAGGAGGAAGTGAATCTGTATGCCCTGCGTGAATTCGAATCAAATCAGACCGAACTCACCGGCATTGTCTCCGGCCCACTCAGTGATAATGTGCGTGCGCGGCTGGCACTGCGCTCTTACCAGGAAGATGGCTACATCCAGAATACCTTCAAGAATACTGATGAGCCGCAGCGAGACGAAGATACCTACCGCCTCACCGTCGATTGGGACATTACGCAGGATCTCACCGCCAGCCTGAAGCTCGAACGCAATGATTTCCAGACCGCTGGCCGTCAAATGGAAATTGTGAAGGATGCACCGAACCTGTTTCCGGCTGGATCGACGCCCATTGCCGGCATGACTGCCGCCCAGGTGTTGCGCGCGTTCGGTCAGCCCTCCATGGATTCCGAACTCGATTTCAAGCGCCAGTCGAACAATCCCGAGAACAGCGATAGCCAGATCGAAAACCAGACGCTGACGCTTGAGTACAACCTGGGTGACCTTACCCTTACATCGATCACTGCCCACTTGAGTTATGAGTTCGACGAACTCTGTGATTGCGATCTAACGCCTGCCAACAGCTTCACTGTGAGAGTGGGCGAGAACTACTCGCAGCTCAGTCAGGAGTTGCGACTCAGCTCGCCGACCGGCGGCAAATTCGAATGGATCAGCGGTGCCTATTTCCATGACGCCGAAATGACCTCGTTAGAAGCGCTGGAAATTCCTGCAGATTCGTTCTTGCGCACGCTGGCACTTGCGTCCTCCGATCCGACCCGCCGTGCGCTTGCTGCGGTGGCAGGCACGCGCCTGTGGCGGGACAACGGTCAGGACAGCAAAACCAGCGCGGCTTTCTTCGAGGGGACGTGGAACATACGCGATGACTTGCGTCTTTCGCTGGGTGGCCGCTACACCCGCGAAGACAAGTGGGGCTACCGCAGTCTGAACGTGTTCGACATTGCGACCAATGCCCCTACGGTGAGTGCGCAGGCGCCCTTGGTGTACTTGGGTGCGTTCCGCATTTATTCGCGACAGTTGGCCGGCCGCACCATTGCGCCGGGTGTGGTTGCGCCGGATCACAACCTCAGTGGCGACCGCAAGGAAGATCAGTTCACGCCGATGATGAATGTCGAATGGGATATCAACGACCAGACCATGCTTTATGCCAGCGCCACGTCCGGCTACAAGGCTGGTGGTTTTGATGGTCGCGCCAACAATCCGTTCTCGTTCGAGTTTGAGGACGAAAAGGCGCAAGCCTATGAAATGGGCAGCAAGAGCCTTTTGTTCAATGGCGCTGTTGAGCTGAACGCGGCGTACTTCTTCACCTACTACCAGAACCTGCAGGTGAGCCAGTTCGATGGAGGCTTTGGTTTCAATGTGGGCAATGCAAAAGAAGCAGAGGTGCAGGGCCTCGAACTCGATGGTCGCTGGGCAATGACCGACGATCTTACGCTGTCGTACTCTTACGCGTGGCTTGATTTCGAATTCACCGATTTTAGCAACGGCAACTGCTACAACCGCCAGGTGCCCGATGGCGATATCGTCAATGGTAACCGCGTGTGCAACTACACTGGCAAGGGTGGCCAGTACACGCCGAAAAACAGTGCCAGTCTTGCATTTGATTACACGCGCGCAGTCACCAGCGGTATCAATTTTGTCGGCAGCCTGATGCTCAACTACCGCTCTGAACAACAAGTCCACGATAACCAAGATCCGAACATGGTGATCGATGCTGTCAACCGCGTGAACCTGCGGCTTGGGCTTGCGGGTGACAAGTGGCTGGCCGCTTTCGTAGGCAAGAACCTTACCAACGAAAAGGTCCTGACCTATGCCGCCAACGTGCCACTGTCGGCGAGCTAATTCGGCACCAACACCTTCTACGGCTTCGTGGATCGTGGCCGCCAGCTGGCGGTGGAAGTGGGGTATCGTTTCTGACGCCGATGAGAATCCCTCCCGCAGCAATTTAAGACTGTCTTAAGGATGCGGGTCTACCTTGGGCTCCATGGCAAATCGGCCTGGAGCCCAATGTGATTACCCAACCGTTCAATCTGGAACTCGATACAGTTGCTGAAGAAGGCAGCGAAGTGCATGGCAGTCTGGTGCAGCGCTTCCTCAATCCGCTGCCCGAATTCCGGTTGCTGTCGCCACGTGATGATGGCCGCACCGACGTCAAACAGTTCATACGGGATCGTTACAACGCAGCCTATGGCGCTGAAGTGACCCACTTCCTGCCGTGGCTGCTGACCATGCAATGCCTTGGCCATTTGTCCGGCTCTGCCGGTTTACAGCCGGCCGGCTCCTCCCCGCTGTTTTTGGAACAATACCTTGAAATCCCCGTAGAGCAGGCGCTGGCCACCAAGCTGGGCGAACCGGTTGCGCGGCATTCGATGGTGGAAGTCGGCAACCTGGTGGCGGCCCGCAAGGGGGCCAGCCACCTGCTGTTTCTGATGTTCACTGCCGTACTGCATGCCGCCGGCTACCAGTGGATCGTATTCACTGCTACCCATGCGCTGCGCAACAATCTTGAAAAGCTGGGCTTTCCGCTGGTTGAACTCAAGCAGGTGGATTCCAGCACGCTGCCGGGAGAAGTCCGCTCCGAATGGGGCAGCTACTATGCCACCGAACCGGTGGTGATGGCTGGCAACCTCCAGCATGCCGCTGACCTCATCAGCAGCAAAGGGCTGTACCGTCGCATCGCCCGCGTGTACCGCGAGAATATCCGCCTACTGGCGGCCGCCGTCCAGGAGAAAGGCCATGCTGCTTGACCGGCTGCAGCGCCAGCACTCCAGCAGCCGCATCGTACTGCGTGACGGTAACGATGCGCTGACAGCAGCGACGTTGCTTGAGTGGATTTCTGCTGTAGGCCAACTGCTGCGGGAGGCCGGTGTCAGCAGGCTCGGTTTGCATGTCGACAATTCGGTGCCATGGGTCGTGTTCGACCTCGCCTGCCGCCAGCGCGGTATTGTGTGTGTGCCGCTGCCGTTGTTTTTCACACAAACACAGTTGTTGCATGTGATGGGCAGTTGCGGACTTGATGCTGTTGTGACCGCGCAGGCTGACCAGTTCCGCGCGCACTTCAAATTTCGCAAGGATGATGTTGCCGGCTCGCTGACCCTGCTCAGCAACGGTGCCAGACTGGCAGTGCCGCTGCCGGAGGGCACCGGCAAGGTGACATTCACTTCAGGTTCCACCGGCACGCCGAAAGGCGTGTGCCTGGGTTGGGATCAACAGGAACGCCAGGCTCAGGTATTGGCCGAAGCCGTCGGTCTGGATGCTCCGCGCCACCTCTGTGTGCTGCCGCTTGGCACGCTGCTGGAAAACGTAGCCGGCGTCTACGCCCCGCTGTGGGCCGGCGGCGAGGTGGTGGTATGTCCGTTGGCCGAACTCGGGTTCCAGGGGTCACGTCTGGTGTCACCGCTACCGTTCCTGAAAACACTCAGTCGGGTTCAGCCACAGACGCTGATATTGATTCCACAACTGCTGCACCTGCTGGTGCAGTCCGTGAAAAATGGCTGGCAGCCACCGAAGCTCGACTTCATTGCCGTTGGGGGCAGCCGGGTATCGCCGGTGCTGGTCCAGGAAGCGCGCGCACTCGGCTTGCCGGTGTACGAAGGGTACGGTCTATCCGAATGCGCATCCGTCGTCAGCCTCAATACGCCGCAGCATGATCTGGCGGGTTCGGCCGGCCATGTGTTGCCTCATGTACAGATCAGCGAGCAGAACGGCGAACTGGTAGTGGCCGGCAACGCCATGCTCGGCTATGTCGGCGAATTGCAATCGTGGTATCCGAAGATGATAGCCACCGGTGACGTGGGTCACGTGGACAGCAATGGCTTCGTCCATATCAGCGGTCGCAGCAAGAATCTGCTGATTTCCAGTTATGGCCGCAACATTGCGCCTGAATGGGTTGAGAGCGAGTTGCTTGCCACGCCGCTGTTTGCCGATGCTGTGGTATTCGGTGATGCGCAGCCTTACTGCGTAGCACTCGTCAGTGTGCGTGACCCGGCTGCGCCTGATGCAATGATCCAAGCCGTGATCTCTGCCGCCAATGCCCGCCTGCCTGATTACGCGCAAGTCCAGCGCTGGTACCGGTTGCCGGCCCCGCTGGGGACCAATCCGCAATTGCTGACGTCCAATGGTCGTCCGCGTCGCGCCGCCATTGCTGCTGCTTTTGCCGCAGAGCTGGCTGCCTTGTATCCCGCAACCGAAGTGCAGCCGCGCAAAGTGAGCGCCGGCGTACAGTAATGAGTGGAGTCTGTATGTCCTTTCATCAACAGCTGATCGAAAACACCCGCCAAGCCCAGCAGCATCTGCTGTCGGCCCCCATCATCGCCCGTTGTTTCAGCGGCAATATCTCGCGCGATGACTATGTGGCATTTCTGCTACAGGCCTATCACCACGTGAAACACACAGTGCCCTTGCTGATGGGCGTCGGTGCGCGGCTGCCCGAATCGAAGGAGTGGCTGCGTGAAGCCGTCGCCGAATACATTGAAGAGGAGTGTGGCCACCAGGAGTGGGTGCTCAACGACATCGCCGCCTGCGGCTATGACAAGGAAGCCGCTCGCCGCTCGCAACCGCACCAGAGTACTGAATTGATGGTGGCGTATGCATGGGACATGGTTAGCCGCGTCAACCCGCTTGGTTTCTTCGGCATGGTGCATGTGCTGGAAGGCACCAGTATCGCGCTGGCAGACAAGGCTGCTGCCAGTATCGGTGGTGCGTTGCAGCTGCCGCCGAAAGCCTTCAGCTATCTGCGCTCGCACGGCTCGCTCGACCAGGAGCATGTGAAATTTTTCGCCGGCCTCATGAACCGCATCAACGATCCGGCCGAGCAGCAGCAGATCACCCATGCCGCCAATATGTTCTTCTTTCTTTACGGCAATATTTTCCATGCTATGACGCCTGCACACGGCTTGCCTGCATTATCCGCAGGGACAGGAGAGTGAAATGCAATTGAACGACAAGGTCGTACTTGTTACCGGCGCCACTGGCGGTATAGGCCGCGCATTATGCGCGCTGCTGTCAGCTGCCGGCGCCAGGCTCGTGCTCAATGCAATGGTGGAGACTTCGCTGCGCGCTCTGCAGCAGGAGTTGGGCCAGCGCCATCTTGTTGTAGTGGCGGATGTGAGTTTGCCCGAGGGTCGCGATCTGGTGGAACAAGCCTGTCATAGCGCCGGTGGCGTCGATGTGGTCATCAATCTTGCCGGTATTCTCGACAGCAACCTGTTCACCAATCAAGGCGAGGCAGCCATCATACGCCTGCTGGAAGTCAATGCGATTGCGCCTATCCTGCTCACCCGCAGGCTGCTGCCCCAGATGTTGCGCAAGCCGCAGGCGCGTATCGTCAATGTCGGTTCTATCTTCGGCAGCATTGGCCATCCCGGCTTCGCCACCTATTGCGCCAGCAAGGCAGCAACAAAGATGTTCAGCGAGGCACTCGCACGCGAGCTCGCCGATACCGGTGTCTCTGTGGGGTACATCGCTCCTCGCGCCACCAACACACCGCTCAATACTGATCGTGTCATCATGCTCAACGAGGCGCTTGGCAATACCACTGACACGCCAGAGCACGTGGCTGCCGCCATCTTTGCGATGGCAGGCAACAAGTCACGTTTGCGCTATCTCGGGTGGCCGGAATCCCTGTTTGTCCGCATCAATGCCATACTGCCCGGCGTGGTTCACAACGCGTTGGTCAAAAAGCTCTCTCTCGTCAAACAAATACTGGGCTGATCAGGAGGTCACCATGCTGTACGCACGTCAATCAGGTTCACTGTTGTTCATCGCTGCCACGCTGCTGTTGCCGATCGCGGCCTTTGCCGCGCAGGAAAGCGATCTCAAGCATCTGCAGGACCGCTGGGCCGAAATCAATTACCAGATGGAAGGCAAGGCGAAGGAGTCAGCGTTTGATGCGCTGACCAATGAAGCCAACTCGCTGGTTGCCAGCGACCCTGCGTCTGCTGACCTGCTGATCTGGAGCGGCATCATCAAGTCGACCTACGCCGGCGCCAAGGGTGGCATCGGCGCACTGTCGCTGGCGAAAGAATCGAAAGTTGATCTGGAAAAAGCCATGGAGATCAATGCCAATGCGCTGCAGGGATCTGCCTATACTTCGCTTGGGGCGTTGTATTACAGCGTCCCCGGCTGGCCGGTGGGGTTTGGTGATGACGACAAGGCCGAAGAACTGCTGAAGCAGGCGTTGGTACTGAATCCTGACGGGATTGATTCCAACTATTTCTATGGCAGCTTCCTGGTTGAGCAGAAACGTTACGCTGAAGCGCGTACCTACCTCGGAAAAGCCCAGCAGGCACCGGCCCGTGCCGGGCGTGCACTGGCCGACAGCGGTCGCCAGCAGGAAATCACTGCAGTGCTGGCGAAGATTGCTGGCAAATAGCTGGCCTCGCGTGCTGCAATCTCATCGTTAGCAACACGCTGCGGAAACGCCATGCAGCTCTTGATGGTAGAAGATGACAGGCCGCTGGCCAGTGGCCTGCAAAAAGCGCTGCGGGCGCAGGGATTCACGGTCAATCACGTGGAGACCGGTGCTGCGGCGTTGCATGTTATCGCCACCGAAAAACCGGACATGGTCATTCTCGACCTCGGTCTGCCCGACATTGATGGTCTTGCCGTACTCAAAGCCCTGCGCAAACAGCACGCGGAATTGCCGGTATTGCTGCTGACCGCGCGCGACACTGTGCAGGACAAAGTGCAGGGTCTCAACGACGGTGCCGACGACTACCTCGCCAAACCTTTCGACATGACCGAGCTTTTGGCGCGTTTGCGCGTCATGGAGCGACGACTCTCGAAATCAAAAAGCCCACTGCTGAAATTCTCCAACATCGAACTCGACACTGTGGAGCAGAGCGTGGCGCTCAATGGTGAGAAGGTAGAGATGTCGCGGCGAGAGTACATGCTGCTGAAAAGCCTGATGGAAAACCCCGGCCGTGTACTTACGCGCGCCTCGCTGGAAGGGCGGCTTTACAGTTGGGGCGAGGAAGTGGCCAGCAATGCAGTGGAGGTGCACATACACCATCTGCGCAAGAAGCTTGGCAATGATCTTATCAAGACAATACGTGGCGTTGGTTATCAGCTGAGTGCACCACCGCGCAGCGGTGACAGTGCGTGAGATCGATACGCCAATTCCTCCTGCTTGGCGCGCTGGCGGTGCTGACGCTGTTCAGCTTCCTCGCTGCTCTGCGCGGCTATCAGAGCAGCATGGACGAAGCTGAAACGCTGTTTGATACCCAGCTGCTTGATCTGTCGCAGTTGGTGGCCAATCTCGACGTGGCGCGTGTCACCAACGATTTCCGGCTCGGCAACAACCTCGCCTTTCAGGTGTGGCAGCAGCAGACGCTGCTGGGTGCTTCGCACCAGGCGCCCACCACTGACATGACGCCGCGCGTGCAGGGTTTCGACTTCGCCAATTTCGATGGGTACCGCTGGCGCACCTATGCCCGATTCGATGAAGACGCCGATCGCTGGATCATGGTGGCGGAACGGACTGACCTGCGCTTTGTGCTTGCCGAAAACGTGGTGCTCGAAACCGTATTGCCGATCCTTCTCGGCATTCCGGTGACGGGGCTGTTGATCTGGTTGATCGTCAGCAAGGGGCTGAAGCCATTGATCCAGTTGTCAGCAGATCTGCAGCAGAAGCCTGCACATGACCTCACTCCACTGCAGTCGCGCGAGACTCCGAATGAGTTGGTGCCAGTGGTGCAGGCAGTCAACGGCATGATCCAACGGCTTGGTGCCGCACTGGAGCGCGAAAAGCGGCTGTCCGCCGATGCTGCGCATGAGCTGCGCACCCCGATCGCTGCATTGAAGATCCAGCTCCACAACCTTGCCCAGGAAGTCGATGCGCGCAGCGATTCGTTCCAGCAACTGCAACAGGGCGTCGAGCGCATGGGGCATCTGGTGGAGCAGTTGATGGCGCTGTACCGCACATCACCTGAGCGTTTTGCTGAATCCTGTATTGAGCTCGATCTGCATGCATTGGCGCAGGAATCGGTGGCACGCTTGTATCCGTTGTTCGATGCGAAACAACAGGCGTTGGAACTGCTGGGCGATAGCTGTCTGATACGCGGCGAACCATTCGCGCTTGAAACATTGCTGGCCAATCTGCTCAGCAACGCCAGCAAGTACACACCGGTGCAGGGTAAGGTGCAGGTGAGCGTTTTGCGCAAACCCGACAACCGCGTCGAGCTGGTCGTGCAGGATAACGGTCCCGGCATCAATGAGAAGGATGCCGGCAGGATCTTCGAACGTTTCTATCGCGTTGAGCGCGGCAGTACTTCAGTGCCTGGTTGTGGCTTGGGTCTGACCATCGTGCAGCACGTGGCCGATCTGCATCATGCCGAGGTCAGTGTTGGCATATCCGACTTCGGCAGCGGTGCAGCGTTCCGGGTAGTATTCCCGGCCGAGGACAAGCACTGACATGAACAAGAACGCACTCCGCAATTCCATCCTGGCTGCACTCCTGCTTGTCGCCCGTGCGCAGGCAGCTACTCCCGAAGTGACGCTGGTGATACGCGACCATCTGTTCTTTCCCGCCACGCTGGAAATTCCAGTCGGTCAGAAAGTGCGCCTAGTCATCGATAATCAGGATTCGACACCGGAAGAATTTGAAAGTTATCCGCTCAACCGCGAAAAGGTCATTCCCGGTAATACCAAAACCGTGGTCTTCATTGGGCCGTTGCCGCCTGGCGAATATCCGTTTTTCGGCGAGTTCTATCCGAAGACGGCGCAAGGCAAGGTGGTGGTGAAGTAATGTTCCTCGACGCCGTCATCCTGATCCTGCAGGAAATCCTGGAAGCCGCCCTGCTGCTGAGTGTGTTGCTGGCGGTGAACCAGCAGCTGGGTCAGCATTTCGCCGGTACCCGCAAGTTGACTCTGCGCTGGTATGGCGCTGCCATCGTCAGCGGAATTCTTGGTGCCGCAGTGTTTGCGTGGGCGATGCCATCGGTGTCCGCGTGGTTCGACTATGTCGGGCAGGAAGTGACGAACGCCCTCATGCATGTCATCGTCATCGCCTGTCTGTATCTGCACTGCTTGCTGCTGCAGTCGAAAGTGCAGCAGAAGGCGCAGTGTGACCTCGGTATCGGGCTGGCACTTATCGTTGTCATCACGTTGTCAATTACGCGCGAGGGCGCCGAAATCTTCCTGTACCTCAACGGCATCATGAGTACTCCCACGGCTGTCATGCCAGCCTTGCTCGGCTGCAGCGTTGCCGGTGGCATCGGTGTCAGTGCCGGCATTCTGCTGTATTACTTGCTCATTGGTTTCTCGCGCAAGGTGACGTTGCGTATAGGTCTGGTATTGCTTGCGCTGTTCGCCGGCAACATGGCGGCGCAGGCGATCCTGCTGCTGACACAGGCCGACTGGCTGCCCTACACGCCGCAGCTGTGGGATAGCTCTATTCTGCTTACCGAGTACAGCGTGACTGGTCAGTTGTTGTATGCACTGGTTGGCTACGAAGCTACCCCTTCACTTGCCCAGGCGATCGGGTATGTGGCGGCCATGCTACTGTTGACGAGCACGCCGCTGTTTCGCCGGAGTTGGCGCAGCCAGCCGGCCCAAAGGGAAACTCCACAATGAACATCCGCCACAGTCGAGTCTTCGCTCTTGTTGTGATGGCAGGGGCCAGCCGGGCGGTGCTGGCCGATGGTCTTGTGGTCGACAAGGTTTATCACCCCTACGTCGACGCGCTTGAGAAGGAGTTCGAATACCGTGCTGTGGTGCAGGATACCCAGCCGGGCCGGCAGAACCTGTCGCAAGTGCACCAGCTGTCACTCGGCTCTGCTTTCGGCGATCGGTTGTTCGCCGAGGTCTATATGATCGGTGCCAAGAACCGCGCGAGCGGCTTCGGCGTGGAAGCGTGGGAAGCCGAATTGAAATGGCAGCTGACCGAGCAGGGTGAATACGGTATCGACTGGGGGGTTCTGGCTGAATACGAAGACGAGCGGCGGCGTGATGCGCACGAAGTTTCACTGGCGCTGTTGGCGGAGAAAGAGATCGGTCAATTCAGCGCCACGGCCAATCTCTTCGTGGTCAATGAATGGGGCAAGGATGTGATCGACGAAGTGGAAACTGTGTTTTCGCTGCAAGCCCGCTATCGCGGCAATGCCACCTTTGAACCTGGTGTCGAGCTCTATGCCGGCCAGAACTCACGCGGTGTCGGTCCTGTGCTGCAGGGCACCATCACCACTGGCCAGCGTAAAAGCCTGCACTGGGAAGCCGGCGCTATTATCGGGATTGGACACGAAAGCCCGGACAAGACCTGGCGCTTCCTGATCGAGTACGAGTTCTAGTCGGTCTGTTGGTTGTCGTTATCGATGTCGTTGTTGTCGGCGTCGGCGTCGGCGAGCGGGTTGCGGTTTTGTTCCCGGATGCGAGCGGCCGCATCGTCATAGAGGAAGGGCAGGTAACAATAACGTTTGCCTGCTGTCACGCGCGTCGCCTCGTGCAACAGTGAACACGAGAACACCACGGCACCGCCTGCTGGCGGGCTATAGGTCTGGCGGCCGAATTCCGGAAACCGCACCTCACCACCCTCGAACTCGCCGGTATTCAACACCAGCGATACTGCAAAGCGGCGATGTGCCGTGCCACGAGTGGTGTTGTCCCGATGCGGCTGGAAGTGGGCAGCATCGGCGCTGTCATAACACGCGACGATATGACGTTCGATACGAGTGGCATTGAACTGGAAGGCGCGTTGCAACTCCGGTGCCACTCGCCGGTGGATACGCGCCATGCAGGCGTTGCGCAGCTGTTGGTCGTCAATGATCTTGTCGGAACGGCGCTTGTGTGAATAGTCGTAGACTCCCACTGTCTTGCCGTCGATGTCGCGCATGAAACCGGAATCAGTGGCGCCGCCGGCTTCGTAGTAGTCGATCAGTTGGCGGCATAGTGCCGGTTCAAATACGCGCGGAATAATCAGTACAGGTGCCGGGATCTGCACTTTGTTGACGATACCGGCCGGTGGCGCGCTGGCGAGCACCTGCACTATTGCATCAGCATGACGCGCCGGCTCCAACGTAAACGGGACATGCGCATACACCCGCAGACGCTCATCGAGTATCACCGTCAGTGGCTGGTAGCGGTTGGCTTCCACCAGGCCGAAAGCCTTGCTTGCAACCAGTTCAAAGTCGTGTAGGAAGCGTATGCCGGGCAAGTGATCCTGCAAACGTTGCTGCCTTAAGTCTTCGCTGTCAGTGCTTATGCCGAAAAACGCAGCATGGTGATCATCAAACGCCGCCCGGCGCTGCCGGACATGATCAAGCAGGGCGCGCGAATAATCGCGGCCGGCAGAACCGAAGAAACACAGCACCAGCAAGTGACCTGCCACAGCATCAATGTGGAAACGGGGGTTGGTGGCAGAAGCGACCGTAAACCGCGGGGCGGGGTCGCCGATCGTTGGGATTGGCATTGGGTGTTAGAGCTGATGAACAGGCAGTAAGCAAAGAGTAGTACAGATCGCCGACAAGAGGCAGCGCTGGCCTTGCTGCTGAAGAGGTTCCGGCAACGCGCCAGAGTTTTCAGGACTGGCCCACCGGCTCTTACGGTGTAGTTGAAAACTGGCCCAAGCCGCGGCCCCAACACCTTTGATCGTCCCACCGA
>Ga0255096_1000594_pt1 | contig 16888 bp, 11 predicted proteins | sample Colum_Atlam_RepA_2_FD_188563 | JGI IMG/M metagenome (GOLD analysis project Ga0255096, IMG submission 188563) | Freshwater microbial communities from Columbia River, Oregon, United States - Colum_Atlam_RepA_8d | ecosystem: Environmental > Aquatic > Freshwater > River | place: USA: Oregon...
GGCTTGAACAGCTCAAGTGCCATTTTCTTCGGAAGACCAGCCTGATGCAGGCGTAGCGTAGGACCTACGACGATCACCGAGCGGCCAGAGTAATCGACGCGCTTACCGAGCAGATTTTGGCGGAAGCGGCCCTGCTTGCCCTTGATCATGTCGGCCAGGGATTTGAGCGGACGCTTGTTGGAACCCGTGATTGCACGACCACGGCGACCGTTGTCGAGCAGCGCATCAACGGCTTCCTGTAGCATACGTTTTTCGTTACGCACGATAATGTCGGGGGCGCTTAGGTCGAGCAAGCGCTTCAATCGATTGTTGCGGTTGATGACGCGACGATACAAGTCATTCAAATCAGAGGTTGCAAAACGGCCACCGTCCAGCGGAACTAGTGGACGTAAATCTGGAGGCAATACCGGTAATACGTTCAGAATCATCCACTCTGGCTTGTTCCCGGAACTAATGAATCCGTCTAGCAACTTCAAGCGTTTCGACAACTTCTTCAACTTGGTTTCGGAGTTGGTATTGGGAATTTCTTCACGAATGGCAGCAGCCTCTGCATCGATGTCCATGTCGTGCATGAGATCCTGTACAGCCTCTGCGCCCATCTTGGCCTGGAACTCATCACCAAATTGTTCGAGAGCAGCATAGTACTCTTCATCATTCAGTAGCTGTCCCTTTTCCAGAGTCGTCATCCCAGGATCGGTGACCACAAACGATTCGAAGTAGAGGATGCGTTCAATATCACGCAAGGTCATATCGAGTATCAGACCGATACGGGATGGCAGTGACTTCAGAAACCAGATATGAGCTACCGGACTTGCCAGCTCAATATGGCCCATACGCACACGGCGCTCCTTGGTGAGCGCCACTTCAACGCCACATTTCTCGCAGATCACACCACGATGCTTAAGTCGTTTGTACTTGCCACACAGGCATTCATAGTCCTTGACCGGCCCAAAAATCTTTGCGCAAAACAGCCCATCTCGTTCCGGCTTGAATGTACGGTAGTTGATGGTCTCGGGCTTTTTGACTTCGCCGAATGACCAGGAACGGATCAACTGCGGCGACGCAAGCCCAATGCGAATGGAGTCGAAATCATCAGACTGCTTTTGCGCTTTGTGAAAAGCTATCAAATCTTTCATTGTCGGTTCCGCCTTTGCAAATATCTAAAATTCAAATGTTGATGTGTGCGATGAGTGCGAAAGCTCTCCGCAATCAGTTATCAACATCCAGCTCCATATCGATACCGAGTGAACGGATTTCTTTCAAAAGTACGTTAAAGGATTCAGGCATATAAGCCTCCATCCGATCATCACCATCCACGATGTTCTTGTACATCTTGGTTCGGCCGTTGACATCGTCTGACTTGACAGTGAGCATTTCCTGCAACGTATACGCGGCGCCGTAGGCTTCAAGAGCCCAGACTTCCATTTCACCGAAGCGCTGACCACCAAATTGGGCTTTTCCACCCAACGGCTGCTGGGTAACTAGTGAGTACGACCCAGTGGAGCGCGCATGCATCTTGTCATCAACCAGATGATTAAGTTTGAGCATATACATAACGCCAACAGTCACCTTGCGATCAAACGTATCACCTGTGCGTCCGTCATAAAGCGTCATCTGACCATCTTCACTCAGCCCGGCAAGCTTAAGCATTTCCTTAATCTCAGCTTCGCTGGCGCCGTCGAAAACATTGGTTGCCATCGGAACACCGCTCTTGAGGTTCTGGGCAAGCTCGAGAATTTCCTGATCGGTGAGCTTATCGAGCGTCTCCCTGCGATTAGCGCTGCCGATTCCGTTGTAGACGCGCTCAAGGAACTTGCGAAGATCGGAGATCTTGGCTTTTTCATGGTGGTAGTCCCACAGCATCCCATTGATCTTCTCACCCAAACCTTTGGCTGCGGCACCTAAGTGAGTTTCTAGGATCTGGCCAACGTTCATGCGAGACGGCACACCCAACGGATTCAGCACGATATCGACTGGATTCCCTTTTTCGTCGTAGGGCATATCTTCCACAGGCATAATGACCGAGATAACACCCTTGTTACCGTGGCGTCCCGCCATTTTGTCACCCGGCTGAATGCGGCGCTTAATTGCCAGATATACTTTCACGATTTTGAGAACGCCCGGCGCCAAGTTGTCACCTTGGGTAATCTTGCGTTTCTTATCGGCAAAGTATTCGTCAAGGGCTGCTTTACGTTCAGCCAGTTGCACGCCAGCTTTTTCCAACTGCTCGCTCAATTTGTCATCAATAAGACGCAGCTTGAACCAGTCATCATGCTTGAGTCCGTCCAGATACTCGTCGTTGAGAAGATCGCCTTTTTTGAGCTTCGGACCACCGGCTACCGGTTGGCCCAGCAATGCCTTACGTAAGCGGGCAAAAGTGGCGGTTTCAACAATGCGATATTCATCGTCAATGTCTTTGCGGACTTTTGCCAACTGCATGGCTTCGATTTCAAGCGCACGCTGGTCCTTTTCGAGACCATCACGAGTGAATACCTGAACATCGATTACTGTACCTTTCACGCTGCTCGGAACACGCAAAGAAGTATCTTTAACATCCGATGCCTTCTCGCCGAAGATGGCGCGCAGCAGTTTTTCTTCCGGAGTCAGCTGCGTTTCGCCTTTTGGCGTAACCTTGCCAACCAGAATGTCTCCGGCATCCACCTCAGCACCAATATGTACGATGCCCGACTCGTCGAGACGCGCCAGTGCGCTTTCGCCCACATTCGGAATATCGGCCGTGATTTCTTCAGCACCAAGCTTCGTGTCTCTGGCAATACAGGTTAGTTCCTGGATATGAATCGACGTAAAGCGGTCTTCTTTTACCACGCGCTCAGAGATCAATATTGAGTCTTCGAAGTTATAGCCGTTCCAAGGCATGAACGCGATACGCATGTTTTGGCCCAGCGCCAACTCACCGAGGTCGATAGACGGGCCATCCGCAAGAATGTCCTTCTTCGATACCACATCACCGGTTTTGACCAGTTTTCGTTGATTGATACAGGTGTTCTGATTGGAGCGGGTGTATTTGATCAGGTTGTAGATATCGACACCCGCCTCACCGGTTTCGGTTTCATCATCATTGACACGCACAATGATGCGACTGGCATCCACGTAATCGACCACCCCGCCACGTCGAGCTACTACGCATACGCCGGAGTCTTGGGCAACATTGCGCTCCATGCCGGTACCAACAAGCGGCTTCTCTGATATAAGCGTAGGTACAGCCTGGCGCTGCATGTTTGATCCCATCAAGGCACGGTTAGCGTCATCGTGCTCAAGAAATGGAATGAGTGATGCAGCCACCGACACTACCTGCTGTGGCGATACATCCATGTACTGGACTTGTTCGCGCGACATCAGTGTGAATTCGTTCATATAACGAACAGAGATGAGATCCTGAGTAAGACGCCCTTTTGAATCCACAGGTGCCGAAGCCTGAGCAATCACGTAACCACTCTCTTCAATGGCCGAGAGGTACTGCACTTCATCCGTCACAAGCCCATCGATTACCCTGCGCACAGGACTTTCGATAAATCCATATTCGTTGGTACGTGCATAGGTTGCCAACGAGTTGATAAGACCAATGTTCGGCCCCTCAGGCGTCTCGATTGGGCAGACGCGACCGTAATGAGTAGGGTGCACGTCGCGAACCTCGAAACCCGCACGTTCACGCGTCAATCCGCCAGGTCCTAGGGCAGAGATACGGCGCTTATGAGTAACCTCGGACAATGGATTGTTTTGATCCATGAACTGAGACAACTGTGACGAGCCAAAAAACTCCTTAATAGCTGCGGCAACTGGTTTTGCGTTGATCATATCCTGAGGCATCAGTCCCTCACTGTCTGCCATGGACAACCTTTCTTTGACCGCACGCTCAACACGCACAAGCCCGACGCGGAACTGGTTTTCGGCCATCTCGCCAACACTACGGATACGGCGATTACCCAAATGATCGATGTCATCGACCACACCGAACCCATTGCGGATATTCACCAGAGTCTTAATAACGTCGACTATATCTTCACGGCTAAGCACACCGTCACCGGTAGAGCTCTCGCGGCCCAGACGACGATTGAATTTCATGCGGCCCACAGCCGAAAGATCATAGCGTTCAAGCGAGAAGAACAAGTTGCTGAAAAGATTCTCAGCTGACTCCTTCGTCGGCGGTTCACCTGGTCGCATCATCCTGTATATCTCGACGAGAGATTCCATACGATTCTGTGCTGGATCGATTCGCAGCGTGTCAGAAATGAATGGGCCGCAATCAAGGTCGTTTGTGTAGATGGTCGTGAACTCTTTCAGCCCCATCTTCACAAATGTCGTGAGCATTTCCTGCGTCACTTCTTCGTTACAGCTAAATTTGATTTCACCGGTTGCCTTGTCAACAATATCGCTGGCAAGTGCATTGCCAATGACAAATTCTGCCGGCACATCAAGACGGACTAACTTGGCCTTCTCCATCTCACGAATATGACGATTGGTAATACGCACGCCGGATTTGACGATCTCGACATCGCCGTCCTTGATACTGAAATTCAGTACCTGGCCGCGCAAACGAGCTGGCACTAGCTCAATGGCTATGCCGCCATTCTTGTCGAGGAAGTAATTATTGTTGTCATAGAACATCTCAAGGATGTCTTTGGTGCTGTAATCGAGAGCCCGTAACAGGATTGTGGCCGGCAATTTCCGACGACGGTCAATACGCACGTAGACGAGATCTTTTGGATCGAACTCGACGTCCAACCACGAACCACGGTAAGGAATGATTCGCGCCGAATAGAGCAACTTACCCGAACTATGGGTCTTGCCCTTGTCGTGATCGAAGAACACACCGGGTGAGCGATGCAACTGGGACACAACGACACGCTCGGTGCCGTTTATCACGAAGGTACCGCTTTCAGTCATGAGCGGAATTTCACCCATGTAGACTTCCTGCTCCTTAATATCCTTGATTACTTTGGCAGTGGACTCTTTCTCGTAAATGATCAACCGCACTTTTACGCGCAACGAAACGGCATAGGTAGCACCGCGAAGGATGCATTCACTCACATCGAATTCAGGCTTACCAAGACGGTACGACACATACTCCAGCAGTGCCTTACCTGAGTAGCTGACGATTGGAAAGATCGACTTGAAGGCTGCATGCAGACCTTTATCCAGCCTGTCTTCTGGCTTGACCTCTACCTGAGTAAACTCCTTGTAGGAATTAATCTGGATTTCAAGGAGGTAAGGGATATTCATGGCGCTTTTCAGCTTGCCAAAATCTTTCCGGATACGTTTTTTCTCAGTGTATGTATATGCCATCTGCTATTCCTGATAACCGTGTTTCCGATTCGCCACCTTGGTCGCTTCAGATAGGAAGCTAGAGTGGCACCAACATCACTTACTCAATTCACGGGGTACGGCCGCGCGTCTTGAATATCCATCGACCTGCTGACTAGCGATCTCTACTACGCAGAAAGGTGGAGCTCAGGAGAGCCCCACCTTTTTATTGCCCTAACAAGAACGACTTATTTCAGGTCTACTTTGGCGCCAGCTTCTTCCAGTTTGGCTTTCATGGAAGCTGCATCGGCTTTGTTTACACCATCTTTCACGGTGGACGGAGCGCCGTCGACCAGGTCCTTTGCTTCTTTCAGACCCAAGCCAGTCAGCTCGCGCACCACTTTGATAACGTTTACTTTCTTCTCGCCGGCGCTGGCCAAGACCACGGCAAACTCATCCTTTTCTTCTACAACTGCAGCCGCAACCGGAGCTGCTGCCACAGCAACTGCTGCTGCTGCCGATACGCCGAACTTGGTTTCCATCGCGGACACCAGTTCAACGACTTCCATCACGGTCAGATTGGCAATACCTTCAAGGATATCTTCTTTGGAAAGAGCCATGACTCTTATCTCCTAGTTTCAAAATGTTGATAATTGATAAAACAGAACTTCAAACAGAAATCACGCTGCCTGCTGTTTCTGGTCACGTACAGCTGCCACACCACGAGTAACCTTGGTAGGAACCTCGTTCAATGTGCGAGCAAGCTTGGTAACCGGAGCGAGCATCAAGCTCATGAGCGTTGCGATTGCCTGATCATAGGTCGGCAGGTTAGCCAACACATCAATCTGGTCTGCCGACAACAATTTGCCACTCACAGCCAGTGCTTTAACTGCAAACTTGTCATTCTTCTTAGCAAATTCCTTTAGCACGCGCGCAGCGGCCCCCGGATCAGCCTGAGAAAATGCAAGCAAGGTCGGACCTTTCAATGCGGGACCAAGGCACTCAAACTCAGTACCGGCCACCGCCTTCTTCAGCAAGGTATTTCTGACTACACGCAGATATACCCCGCTTTCTCTCGCAGTTTTACGCAGAGAGGTTAGGTCCGTCACAGCGATACCACGGAAATCCGCGACCACTGCAGACAAAGCACTTTTAGCAGCTTCACTGACTTCAGAGACGATCTGTTGTTTGTCTTCAAGTCTAATAGCCACTAACTTAACTCCTGATTTGAATCCAGCCGCTTGCGGCTGGTTCGGATGTTACGTTCCTGCGACGTCTGGCAGTCGCCGCAGGCCCTATTCGGTGAATCCTGGTCTTGCTGGCCGCAGGGCAGTCAGTAACTGCCTCACAGGTAACAATGAACTGGGCACACCATCTGCGCAGGAAATTAAGATGACGGTTTCGATTGCCGCGCAATGTCAGGGGATACTTGACAGTTTCGCTGCCTTCTTGTGACCGTCACACCTGCGGTCTTTGATGGTCCTGTCGCCACGGAGACGACAGCACCCCAAAGTCTTTACGGGCGGACATATTCCCCGCCCTAATTCGATCAACTATACGCTGAGGGTGGACTGGTCCAGCAACAAGCCAGGACCCATCGTCGAGGACAGAACCACCTTCTGGATATAGATACCCTTGGAGGTAGACGGTTTTGCACGCTTCAGATCGGCCAGCAGGGCTTCCAAGTTGCCTTTGACAGCGTCTGGGTTGAAGCCAATTTTGCCTATACCGCCATGAATGATGCCGTTTTTGTCAGTGCGGAAGCGCACCTGACCGGCCTTAGCATTCTTTACTGCCCCGGCAACGTCTGGTGTGACCGTACCTACCTTGGGATTGGGCATTAACCCTTTCGGTCCAAGAATAGTACCGAGTTGGCCAACAACACGCATCGCATCAGGACTTGCGATAACGACATCAAAATCAAGGTTGCCATCCTTGATGCTCTGGGCTAGGTCATCAAAACCCACGATGTCAGCACCGGCATCTTTCGCTTTCTGTGCATTCGCGCCTTGAGCGAAAACCGCAACACGCACCGTCTTGCCGGTTCCGTGCGGCAGCGTGGTAGCGCCACGCACATTCTGATCTGATTTGCGTGGATCAACCCCAAGATTGATCGAAACATCGATAGATTCTTTGAATTTCTTCGAAGAAAATTCACTCAACAGCGCAACTGCTTCCTCAACAGAGTACAGCTTGCCGTTCTGAACCTTGCTTGCGATCAGCTTGGTTTTTTTAGTCAACTTGGCCATTACACAACACCCTCAGTTTCTATGCCGGCGCTACGGGCAGTACCTGCCAGCGTGCGAACGGCTGCATTCAGATCGGCTGCAGTCAAATCGGGCATTTTTACCTTGGCGATTTCTTCAAGTTGCGCTCGGCTCAGCCTGCCAACTTTCTCGCTGTTAGGACGGCTGCTGCCACTCTGGATACCGGCCGCTTTCTTTAGCAGCACACTCGCAGGTGGCGTTTTCATGATGAAAGTGAAGCTGCGATCAGCATACACAGTGATCACAACCGGAATTGGCAAACCTTGTTCAATACCCTGCGTCTGGGCATTGAAGGATTTGCAGAACTCCATGATATTCACGCCATGTTGGCCGAGAGCCGGACCAACGGGGGGACTTGGATTGGCCTTACCAGCTGCGACCTGCAGCTTGATATAAGCCGTTATTTTCTTTGCCATTTTTACTCCTTTGGGTTCAAACGTCCAAACCGGTTGGACTCCCCTTGCACGGGGCCATAGTTGTCCCCGCGACTTTGTTAGTGCTCAAGTCACATAACGAGAGCAGATTTGTTTTTACCGCTTTTGTCTCACCATCTCCCTATGGGAATTCTAGTCCAACAATTCTTGCATCACCGTGAATCAACCTTTTTCAACCTGAGAAAACTCGAGTTCTACCGGCGTGGAACGCCCGAAGATCAAAACCGCAACACGAACACGGCTCTTCTCGTAGTTAACTTCCTCAACAGTACCAGTGAAATCATTGAATGGACCATCGATAACTCGGACCATTTCACCAGGCTCATAAACTGTTTTGTGCGACGGCTTGTCGACCGTTTCCTCAAGGCGATTAATAATTTCGTTAACTTCACGCTGAGTAATTGGTGCCGGCTTGTCTGCAGTACCGCCAATGAATCCCATTACCCGCGGGGTCTCCTTGACCAAATGCCAAGTCTCATCGTTAAGCAACATTTGAATCAGCACATAGCCGGGAAAGAACTTCCTTTCACTGCGGCGCTTTTGGCCACCACGCATTTCGAGCACTTCTTCAGTCGGAACCAATACGTCTCCAAAAAATTGAGACAAATTTGACAAGGCTATCCGCTCTTGCAGCGATTGCTTGACCTTCCGCTCGAAACCGGAATAAGCGTGAACCACATACCATCGCTTATTGTCAGTATCAGTCGTCATATTCTCTGTATTCCTTCGCGAAATTGGCCTACTTGGTCGAACTTGAGAGTATCGCTACACCGTACCGGCAGATCAAACGCCCAGCATCACTTTCAGCAACCAGCTCAGCGTGGAGTCAAGGGCATACAGAATCAATCCCAACACCACAACAGCCGCCACAACGATGAGCGTTGTATGGGTAGTTTCTTCCCTAGTTGGCCAGACAACTTTCCGAATCTCAGTCTTGGCCTCTACGCCGAGCTCAATAAAAACGCGGCCTTTTACCGTTTGGGCAGCAATAACGCATGCAACCACCGCCAGCACAACAAGCGCCAAGGTACGATATATCCAAGAATACTCGGCGTAGTAACTATTACCATACACGCCCAACATAACTAGAACCGAAACGATTACCCACTTCAGGTAATCGCCACTAGTTCCAACCGGTTTTACTTTGTCGTTCATACGCTGCCTGAAGTGGCAGGCCAGGAGGGAATCGAACCCCCAACCTGCGGTTTTGGAGACCGCCGCTCTGCCAATTGAGCTACTGGCCTATCATCTGTTTAATCTGATCGCTATCAACCATGTCGCACGTAATTCATCGACGACAAAGCCGGAGTTCTTTTCAGAACCCCGGCCTTTATTTACTAACCAATATTACTGAATGATTTTTGCCACAACGCCCGCACCAACCGTGCGACCGCCTTCACGGATTGCGAAACGCAGACCTTCGTCCATTGCAACAGGCGCAATCAGCTCCACCACCATTTTGATGTTGTCGCCAGGCATTACCATCTCGACGCCTTCTGGTAGCGTCACTGCGCCCGTTACGTCCGTTGTACGGAAGTAGAACTGCGGGCGGTAACCCTTGAAGAATGGCGTGTGACGACCACCCTCTTCTTTGCTCAAAATGTACACTTCCGACTCGAATCTCGTATGCGGCGTAATCGATCCCGGCTTCGCCAACACCTGACCACGCTCAACGTCTTCACGCTTCGTACCACGCAGCAGTACGCCTACGTTCTCGCCGGCACGACCCTCGTCCAGCAACTTACGGAACATTTCAACACCCGTGCAGGTCGTCTTCGTCGTCGGCTTGATGCCTACGATTTCGATCTCTTCCCCCACCTTCACAATGCCGCGCTCTACACGGCCGGTCACTACTGTTCCACGGCCGGAGATCGAGAATACGTCTTCGATCGGCAACAGGAAAGGCTTCTCAATGTCACGCACCGGCTCAGGGATATAGGTATCCAGCGTCTCAACCAGCTTGCGTACTGCGCTGGTGCCCATCTGATTGTCATCTTTGCCTTCCAGCGCCATCAGCGCAGAACCGATGATGATTGGGGTATCATCACCAGGGAATTCGTACATGGACAGCAGCTCGCGAATCTCCATTTCCACTAGGTCCAGCAATTCCTTGTCGTCCACCATATCAGCCTTGTTCATGAACACAACGATGTACGGTACACCCACCTGACGCGACAACAGAATATGCTCGCGCGTCTGCGGCATTGGACCATCAGCGGCCGAGCACACCAGAATTGCACCGTCCATCTGCGCTGCACCAGTGATCATATTCTTCACATAGTCAGCGTGGCCAGGGCAGTCAACATGCGCGTAATGGCGCACTGCCGAGTCGTATTCAACGTGAGACGTATTGATCGTGATACCGCGCTCACGCTCTTCAGGTGCGTTGTCAATCTGGTCAAAGTTGCGAACCGTGCCACCCCAGGTCTCCGCACACACACGCGTCAACGCTGCTGTCAACGTCGTCTTGCCGTGGTCAACGTGACCAATCGTGCCAACGTTAACGTGAACCTTCTTACGCTCAAATTTTTCCTTCGCCATTGGGCTTCTCCAACTGAATATTTGTAGGTTGCTGTGGATTACTAATTGCCTTTGCCTTTATTGATGATCGCGTCAGCAATATTTGTTGGCACTTCGGCGTATTTGGTGAATTCCATCGTGTACGTTGCACGGCCTTGGGAGGCGGAGCGCAAATCTGTTGAGTAACCGAACATTTCTGCCAACGGAACTTCGGCGGTTATGGCTTTGGCACCCAGCTGGTCTTCCATCCCAAGAACGATGCCTCGACGCCGATTCAAGTCACCCATAATGTCACCCATATAGTCTTCAGGCGTGACAACTTCAACTCGCATGATGGGTTCGAGCAGCGCAGGATCAGCTAGCAACGCTCCTTTCCTCAACGCCATCGACCCAGCAATCTTGAACGCCATCTCGTTGGAGTCAACATCATGGAACGAACCATCAAATATCGTGACTTTCATCGCGAGCAGTGGATATCCAGCGATACACCCATTCTTCAGCTGCTCCTGCACGCCTTTATCCACTGCCGGAACGTACTCACGGGGTACCGTACCGCCTACAACTTCGTTGACAAATTCGTATGCAGAGTCAGGGGGTAAAGGGTCAAGTCTCAGCCACACATGACCATATTGGCCGCGACCACCGGACTGTTTGATATGCTTGCCTTCCACTTCAACCGACTTACGGATCGTTTCGCGGTAGGCAACCTGTGGCTTGCCGATGTTAGCCTCGACGCCGAACTCGCGGCGCATTCGATCAACAATGATCTCAAGATGCAGTTCACCCATACCTGCAATTATAGTCTGGCCGGACTCTTCGTCAGTATTGACTCTGAATGAGGGGTCTTCCTGTGCCAGTTTGCTGAGAGCAACACCCATCTTTTCCTGGTCAGCCTTGGTTCTCGGCTCCACAGCCAGTGAGATGACGGGGTCGGGGAAATCCATTCTCTCCAGTGTAATGATGTCGCCGAGCGCACACAGCGTATCGCCCGTTGTAATGTCTTTGAGCCCAACAGCCGCAGCGATGTCACCTGCAAGTACTTCCTTGATCTCGTCCCTGGCATTAGCGTGCATCTGCACCATGCGTCCCACCCGCTCTTTTCGGGACTTTATCGGGTTGTAAACAGAATCGCCGGAACTCAATTTCCCCGAATACACACGAAAAAAAGTAAGAGTCCCAACAAACGGATCGGTAGCAATTTTGAAAGCAAGGGCTGCAAATGGCTCATTATCGTCGGACCTACGGGTTGCTTGAGTCAAACCATCCTCAAGCACACCTTCGATCGCTTTAACTTCGGTTGGCGAGGGCAGATACTCTACGACAGCATCCAGCATGGCCTGCACGCCCTTGTTTTTGAATGCCGACCCACACAGGACAGGAACAATTTCGCTGTTCAATGTGCGTCTACGCAGGCCACGCTTAATCTCATCCTCGGTAAGAGGATTGCCGTCAAGATACTTGTTCATCAATTCTTCGGTAGCCTCGGCGGCGGCTTCTACCAGATTTTCATGCCATTTCTGGCACGCATTCTTCATTTCTTCAGGAATGTCCGCGTACATGAAGGTAGTACCCTGATCGTCTTCATTCCACACGATGGTCTTCATCTTGACCAGATCAACAACACCCCTAAACTGGTCCTCTGCACCAATTGGCAACTGCAACGGCACTGGATTCGCCTTCAGGCGCTCCTTCATCTGCATTACAACGCGGAGAAAATCAGCGCCAGCGCGATCCATTTTGTTGATGAAAACCAAGCGCGGTACTTCGTAACGATTAGCTTGACGCCATACAGTTTCTGTCTGAGGTTGAACTCCAGAGCTGGCACAAAGAACTACAACAGCACCATCGAGTACACGAAGTGATCGCTCTACTTCAATGGTGAAGTCCACATGGCCGGGAGTGTCGATAATGTTGACCCGATGCTCCTCAAACTGCTTATCCATGCCTTTCCAGAAGCAGGTGGTAGCAGCAGAGGTAATGGTGATGCCACGTTCCTGCTCCTGCTCCATCCAGTCCATGGTGGCCGCACCATCATGGACTTCACCGATCTTGTGGTTAACCCCGGTGTAAAACAAGACGCGTTCTGTGGTCGTTGTCTTACCAGCATCCACATGCGCGCATATTCCTATATTGCGATAGCGCGCAATGGGAGTCTTTCTGGCCACAACAGAACCCTCAACAATCTTGAGACAAGACTAGAAACGGTAGTGTGAGAACGCGCGGTTGGCTTCTGCCATACGATGAACATCTTCGCGCTTCTTGACTGCGCTGCCACGACCTTGAGAAGCATCCAGGATTTCTCCTGCAAGACGCAAAGCCATCGATTTCTCGCCACGTCCTCGCGCATACTCAACAAGCCAACGCATTGACAGGGCATTGCGTCGCTCAGGACGGACCTCAACCGGAACCTGGTAGGTAGCACCACCCACGCGGCGAGACTTTACTTCCACCATCGGTGCGATGTTGTCTAGAGCCGTTTCAAATACCTTCAGCGGATCGGAATTGCCCTTCTCGCCGATGGTGTTCAAGGCACCGTAAACAATTTTCTCGGCAACTGATTTCTTGCCGTCTTTCATTACATGGCTCATGAATTTGGCAAGGATAATGCTACCGAATTTTGGATCAGGCAGTACTTCGCGTCGAGCAGGGACTCGTCTTCTTGGCATGACACTCTCTCTTCAGGGTAATCCGGGATGACCTAGAGGCACCCGGCCTTACTGTGTTGGCGGGATAAATCAGGATTTCGGTCGTTTGGCACCGTACTTAGAGCGCCCCTGACGACGGGCGGACACGCCGGACGTATCAAGAGAACCACGAACCGTATGGTAACGCACACCAGGCAAGTCTTTAACACGACCTCCGCGGATAAGTATCACGGAGTGCTCCTGCAGGTTATGACCTTCACCGCCAATGTAAGACGTCACTTCGTAGCCACTGGTCAAGCGCACGCGGCACACTTTCCGCAACGCCGAGTTAGGCTTTTTAGGCGTTGTCGTATACACACGCGTGCACACGCCGCGGCGCTGAGGACTGCCTTGCAGGGCAGGCACGTCACTCTTTTCCGACCTGCTTCTTCTAGGTTTACGAACCAGCTGATTCACAGTGGCCATTCAATTCTCCAATGGAACAATGCAGGAAGCCGAGCTTCCCGTCATACAAATCAAAGTGCGCCCGCCCTGAGCGGAGGGACGCGCATTTTAGGGAGCTAATCGGTGACCGTCAACGATTCAGACGCTGCCGGCCCGCCCCACCCCATGTTTTCATGCAATTTCCCGACAGCTTTCCGGTTATTCCCCGGAAGAACCCCCGGATTCAAAGTCCATTTCAGCACTCAGCGCTTCACTGAGAGCTGCCTCTACTTCACGAGCAGAGGCCATTTCCTGGTTGCGCCGATTTTCGGATTGTTTGCGTCGATTTTCGTGATAGGACAAACCGGTACCGGCCGGAATCAGTCGGCCAACCACCACGTTTTCTTTCAGACCCAATAGATAGTCTCGCTTCCCGGTAACTGCAGCCTCAGTAAGCACCCTTGTAGTCTCTTGGAAGGAAGCAGCCGAAATAAACGATTCTGTTGCCAACGACGCCTTGGTGATGCCCAGCAATACCCTTTCAAAACTAGCTTCTTGCTTGGCACTCTGACGCAGCCGGTTGTTCTCCTGCATTACGCGGACATGTTCGACCTGCTCGCCCTTGATGAAATTCGAATCACCCATATCAAGGATTTCGGCCTTACGAAGCATCTGACGCACAATGACTTCGATGTGCTTGTCATTAATTCGCACGCCCTGCAATCGATAAACGTCCTGCACTTCGTTGACAATATATCGCGCCAATGCCTCGACTCCTTTCAGCCGCAGGATATCGTGTGGGCTGGGAGGACCATCGGAAACCACCTCTCCCTTCTCGATAAACTCGCCTTCGAAAACGGTCATCTGACGCCATTTCGGAATCAGCACCTCATAATGGGCGCTACCGTCTAGGGGGTTGACGCCGTCAGCAGGAGTGATGATCAGGCGACGTTTGCCCTTCGTTTCCTTGCCAAAACTGATCGTGCCAGAAATTTCGGCGAGAATGGCAGGCTCTTTTGGCTTGCGCGCTTCGAACAGATCCGCAACACGCGGCAGACCACCAGTGATGTCGCGAACTTTGGAGCCTTCCTGAGGAATACGGGCGATAACGTCACCGATTTCCACTTTGCGGCCGTCAGTTACAGCGACGATTGCCTTGGCAGGCAGGAAGTAATGCGCCGGGGCATTGGATCCCGGTAGCGTCAAATACTTACCTTTTGCATCCAGCAACGTGACGGCAGGACGAAGTTCTTTGCCCGCAGACGGGCGCTCGGCGACATCCAGCACCATAATGCTGGACAGGCCAGTCACATCATCAGTCTGCTGCTTGACACTAAGACCTTCATCCATAGCCTCGAACGAAGCAGTACCAGCAACTTCTGCCACGATTGGGTGCGTATGCGGATCCCAGTTGGCAACCACCTGACCGACTTTGACTTTAGCCTTGTCAGCTCCGTTGATAACAGCGCCGTATGGTAGTTTGTAGCGCTCTTTTTCACGGCCATGCACATCGTTGACGACCAATTCACCTGAACGCGACACAACGACTAGCTGACCACTGGTACGCTGTACTGTTTTCATATTGCGTAGATGGATCGTACCTTCAGTTTTCACCTGTACACTGTCGTTGGCGGTTGCACGGGACGCAGCACCACCAATGTGGAATGTACGCATGGTCAGCTGGGTGCCCGGCTCGCCAATGGACTGGGCCGCAACCACACCCACAGCTTCTCCGATGTTGGCGAGGTGGCCACGAGCAAGGTCGCGACCATAGCAAAGACGGCAGATACCAGCCTCAGCCGCACAAGTGATCGGAGAGCGCACAAGCACTTCATCAACACCATTGGTTTCCAGCTTTTCTACCAGCTTTTCATCGATCAGCGTACCGGCTTCGATCAGGGTTTCGTTATCCGCATTGACCACATCCCTGGCTATCACCCGACCCAATACGCGCTCGCCAAGCGCAGCGATAATATCGCCGCCCTGGATGATTGGGGTCATGGTCAGGCCATTATCAGTACCGCAGTCATGCTCCTTGATGACAAGATCCTGTGAAATGTCAACGAGACGGCGAGTTAGATAACCGGAGTTCGCCGTCTTCAGCGCGGTATCAGCCAAACCTTTTCGAGCACCGTGCGTCGAAATGAAGTACTGCAATACGTTTAGGCCTTCGCGGAAGTTAGCGGTAATAGGCGTCTCAATGATCGAGCCATCCGGCTTAGCCATAAGCCCGCGCATACCAGCAAGCTGGCGGATCTGGGCAGCAGAACCCCTCGCACCAGAATCCGAGTAAATGTAGACCGAGTTGAAAGATTCCTGCTGAACTTCTTTACCATCTTTATCGATAACAGATTCCTTTGATAGACCATCCATCATCGACTTGGCAACAAGGTTATTAGCGCGCGACCAGATGTCGATTACCTTGTTGTACTTTTCGCCTTGGGTAACCTGTCCGGCCGCGTACTGCGCTTCGATCTCAGCAACTTCTGCTTCAGCTTGAGCAATGAGCTTCGCTTTCTCGTTCGGAATTACGAAATCATTCACACCAATGGAGGCACCCGAATACGTCGAGTAGCGATAACCCATGTACATCAACTGGTCGGCAAAGATAACAGTTTCTTTCAAACCAACATTTCGGTAACACACGTTGATAATGTTGGAAATCTGCTTCTTGGTCATTTTGTGGTCAACCAGCGAAAATGGCAGACCTTCCGGCACGATCGTGTACAAAATAACACGACCCACTGTAGTACTGAGAATGCCGGTACGCGAGGTTTTGGAACCGTCTTCATTTTTTAGCACTTCAGTGAGGCGAACTCGGATCTTCGCCTGAAGGTGCACGTTCTTGGTTGTGAAAGCGCGTATAACCTCATCAATATTCGCAAAAACCATACCTTCGCCCTTGGCATTCACACGCTCACGGGTCATGTAGTACAGGCCGAGCACGACGTCCTGAGAGGGAACGATGATAGGCTCACCCGACGCTGGTGACAGGATGTTGTTGGTCGACATCATCAGCGTACGCGCCTCAAGTTGCGCTTCCAGCGTCAACGGCACGTGTACTGCCATCTGGTCACCATCGAAGTCGGCGTTGTAGGCGGCGCACACCAATGGGTGTAACTGTATGGCCTTGCCTTCAATAAGTACCGGCTCAAACGCCTGGATACCGAGACGATGCAGAGTTGGTGCGCGGTTCAAAAGGATCGGATGCTCACGAATGACATCAGCCAGAATATCCCAGACTTCTGCCGTTTCCTTTTCCACCATTTTCTTGGCGGCTTTAATTGTGGTAGCAATACCACGCAGGATTAGGCGACCGAGAATGAACGGCTTGAAC
>Ga0255096_1000598_pt1 | contig 16799 bp, 13 predicted proteins | sample Colum_Atlam_RepA_2_FD_188563 | JGI IMG/M metagenome (GOLD analysis project Ga0255096, IMG submission 188563) | Freshwater microbial communities from Columbia River, Oregon, United States - Colum_Atlam_RepA_8d | ecosystem: Environmental > Aquatic > Freshwater > River | place: USA: Oregon...
GCCGGCGCAGGCCGAAATCACCATCAACATCGACAGCCCGGTGATCGAACCGATGCCCTTTGCGGTGCCGGATTTCATCGACGAAGGCGGCGCGGGTGAATACGCCACCAACATCGCGCGGGTGGTGGCGGCAGACCTTGCGGGCACGGGCCTGTTCGTGGAAACCCCGAAAGACGCTTATATCAGCCGCATCACGTCGTTTGATGCGCCGATTGCCTATCCTGACTGGCAGGCGATCAACACCCAAGCCCTGATCACCGGCGCGGTGCAGGCGGGCGGTGACCGCATCGTTGTGAAGTTCCGGCTGTATGACGTGTTCACCGGCGCGCCTTTGGGCGATGGCCTGCAATTTGCCGGCACCCCCGGCACTTGGCGTCGGATGGCGCATAAGGTGGCTGATGCCGTCTATTCGCGCATCACCGGCGAAGGCCCGTATTTTGACAGCCGCGTGGTTTACGTTGCCGAAAGCGGCCCGAAAAACCAGCGTCAGAAGCGGCTTGGCGTGATGGATTACGATGGCGCCAACATCCAATATCTGACCGACAGTTCTTCGATCGTGCTGGCACCGCGGTTCTCGCCCGCAGGCGACCGCATTCTTTACACCTCTTACGCTTCGGGCTTTCCGTCGATCTATCTGATGGATGTGGCCAGCCTGCAAACCCGCAACCTTGGCGAACTGCCCGGCACGATGACCTTCGCGCCGCGCTTCTCGCCCGATGGCAGCACCGTGGTGTTCAGCCTTGAACAAGGCGGCAATACCGACATCTACGCGATGGACATCGGGTCGGGCCAAATGCGGCAGCTGACCAACGCGCCGTCGATTGAAACTTCGCCCAGCTATTCCCCCGACGGGTCGCAGATCGTGTTCGAATCCGACCGGTCCGGCACCCAGCAGGTCTATATCATGTCGGCCAGCGGCGGCGAGGCGGTGCGGGTTTCTGGTGGCAAGGGCCGCTATTCCACCCCGGTCTGGTCGCCGCGCGGCGATATGATCGCCTTCACCAAGCAAAACGAAGGTCGCTTCCACATCGGCGTGATGCTGACCGACGGCACCGAAGAACGCCTGCTGACCGCCTCTTTCCTGGATGAAGGCCCGACTTGGGCTCCGAACGGCCGCGTGATCATGTTCACCCGCGAAGGCGCGGGCGCGGGCGGGCAGGCTGGCTTGATGTCGGTTGATATCTCTGGGCGCAACCTGCGGCAGATCCCCACCGAAGGCCCGGCATCAGATCCGGCTTGGTCGCCACTTCTACAATGATAATTCGCGTGCCGCCGATTCCATCGGCGGCGCAAAGCTGTTATATAGGGCGCAATCGAGCCCAATAAGAAAAGGAAAACGCGCATGACACTTCTTCCGAAAGCCCTTTTGCTGGTGGCAGCCCTTGGTCTGGCCGCTTGTAACAACCCCGACCGCTATGGTGCCAACGGTGGCAATGGCGGTGCTGGCGGCAACGGTGGCTTTGTTGACACCAATGGTCTGGGTGACCCGTCGAACCCGAAATCCATCGCCTATTTCAACCAGTCGGTCGGTGACCGCGTGTTGTTCCCGGTTGACCAATCGACCCTGACCGCAGAAGCCCGTGGCATTCTGGCTGGCCAAGCGTCGTGGCTGGCAACCAACGCCGACTATGCCATCATCATCGAAGGCCATGCCGACGAACAGGGCACCCGCGAATACAACCTTGCACTTGGCGCGCGCCGCGCTGCTGCCGTGCAAGACTTCCTGATCAGCCAAGGTGTTGCCCCCAGCCGGATGCGCACGATTTCTTACGGCAAAGAACGCCCGATCGAAGTCTGCTCGGAAGAGGCTTGCTATGCCAAGAACCGTCGCGCTGTGACGGTTCTGTCGATGGGCACGGGGGCTTGATCTGATGCGTTGGCTGGTTCTGTGCCTTGCCTTTCTGCCGCCGTTGCTGTCTGGCCCCGCGCTGGCGCAAGACAAGGCGCAGAGTTTGGCCGACATCAAAGCTGAACTCGCCCTGTTGATGGGCGATTTCAACAATCTGAAAGCAGAGCTTGTCGCCTCTGGTGGGGCGGCAAGCGGCGCTGGTGGCGGCGATGCGTTGCAGCGGATGGATGCGATCGAAGCGCAACTGACGCAGCTGACCAACAAGGCCGAAGAGATCGAACTGCGGCTGAACCGTGTGGTGTCTGATGGCACCAACCGGATCGGCGACATTGAATATCGTCTGTGCGAACAGACCGAAGGCTGCGATCCGGCGAACCTGCCGGAAACCCCGGCGCTGGGGGGCGATACCGCCGCCGCAGCCCCGACGCTTGACAGCACGGTTCCCGATAGCACCGGTGCGGCGGCTGCGCCTGCCGATGACGGTCCTGAACTTGCGATGGGCGAAAAGAACGATTTTGACCGGGCCAAGGCGGTGCTCGGTCAAGGTGACTTTCGCGGCGCCGCTGACCTCTTTGATACCTTTACCAAATCCTATCCTGGCAGCCCGCTGACACAAGAAGCGCAGTTCAACCGAGGCGAGGCTTTGACCCAGTTGAACGACACCGCAAACGCGGCGCGTGCCTATCTGGATGCGTTTTCGGGCAAGCCCGAAGGCCCGTTCGCCGCGGAATCGTTGCTGAAACTGGGGCAGGCTTTGGGCACGCTGGGGCAAACGCCGGATGCTTGCGTGACTTTGGCCGAAGTGGGCCGTCGCTTCCCCGGTTCGGTTCACGCCACCAATGCGCAGGTGTCGATGCAGGGGTTGGGGTGCCAGTAGGCAGCCTGACACACCGGTTTTTGCAAGGCCTGGGGGCGGCGGCAACGCAGCCTCTGGGCCTTGCTGTTTCTGGCGGTGGCGACAGCATGGCGATGCTGCACCTTGCGGCGCGGGCGGGGCTGGCGGTGCAGGTGGCCACGGTTGATCACGGGCTGCGCGCCGAAAGCGCGGCCGAAGCGGCGATGGTCGCGGCGGTCTGCGACGGCTTGGGGCTGCGCCACCACACGCTGCGTTGGCAGGGCTGGGATGGCAGCGGCAATCTGCAAGACAATGCCCGCCTTGCCCGCCGCAGGCTTTTGGCCGCTTGGGCGCAGGCGCAGGGTTTGCCCGCCGTGGCGCTGGCGCATAGCCAAGACGACGTGGCCGAGACATTCTTGATGCGGCTGGCGCGAGGTGCCGGCATTGACGGGCTGGCGGCAATGGCCCCGGCATGGTCCGAAGCCGGGGTGGTCTGGCTGCGCCCGCTGCTTGCCGCCTCACGCGCTGACCTGCGCGGCTATCTGGCCGGGCTTGGGGCAACCTGGGTTGATGACCCGTCAAACGATGCTGATCGTTTTGATCGGGTAAAAATGCGCAAGGCTTTGAAAACGCTTGCGCCCTTGGGGCTTGGTGCGCCGCGTTTGGCCGAAGTGGCGCAGCATCTTTTGCAAACCCGCAGCGCGCTGGACGCGGTCACCGATGCCGCCGCACAGCGCCATCTTTCTGAAACGCACGGCATCGTGACGCTGGCCGCCGCGCTGTTTGACGAACCGCCAGAACTGCAACGCCGCCTGCTGCAGCGGCTGATCCTGTGGCTTGCGCCCGCCCCCTATGGCCCGCGCGGGGCGGCGCTGCAGGGTCTGTTGGCGCGGCTTGCGGCGGGCAAATCCGCGCAGCTTGCCGGCTGCCACTTTTTGTTCCACCGCGCTCGCCTTTTGGCATTCCGCGAGGCGAAAGCGGTTGGCCCCGCCGTGGCGGCGACGCAGGTCTGGGACGACCGCTGGCGCTGCCCCGATGCGCCCGCAGATTGCGAAATTCGCGCGCTGGGGGCGGATGGCCTTGCGCAGGCAAAACTCTGGCGCAGCCTTGGCTTGCCGCGCGCCGCCTTGCTGTCGCAGCCGTCTTTGTGGCGCGATGGGTGGCTATTGGCCGCGCCCATTCTGGCCGGATTGCTTGAAAACGGCGAAAATTGGCCCGTTTTCGTCACCCAACCGGGGCTTGCGCTATTTCATTCCGCTTTATCGCATTGAACCTGCGCGACTTATCTCTATCTTAAGGGGAACCGCCGATATTGGCCGCAAGGTCATAGGCCATTCTATACGGAGAGCTTCGTGGGTAACGCACGAAACATTGCATTTTGGGTCGTCCTGTTTCTGCTGATTCTGGCCTTGTTCCAGATGTTCAACGGCAGCACTGGCTCTTCTGTCTCGCGTCCGGTGCCCTATTCCGAATTCATCCAGCATGTCGAAGCTGGTGATGTGCAGTCGGTGACGCTGGATGGGGAAACTGTGGTTGTGAAGGCCAAGGACGGTTCCAGCTATGGCACCATCGCGCCAACCGACCCGAATTTGACCGATCGTCTGATCGCCAAAGGCGTCGAAGTCACCGCGAAATCGCAGCAACAGTCGGGCATCTTCTCGCTTCTGTCGCTGTGGTTGCCCTTCATCGTGCTGATCGGCATCTGGATTTTCTTCATGAACCGGATGCAGGGCGGCGGCAAAGGCGGGGCGATGGGCTTTGGCAAAAGCCGCGCCAAACTGCTGACCGAAAAGCAGGGTCGCGTCACCTTTGACGACGTAGCAGGCATCGACGAAGCCAAGGATGAGTTGGAAGAAATCGTTGAATTCTTGCGCAATCCGCAGAAATTCAGCCGCTTGGGTGGCAAAATTCCGAAAGGCGCGCTGCTGGTTGGCCCGCCCGGCACCGGTAAAACCCTGCTGGCCCGCGCTATTGCGGGCGAGGCGGGCGTGCCGTTCTTCACCATCTCGGGTTCGGATTTTGTCGAAATGTTTGTCGGTGTCGGCGCAAGCCGTGTCCGCGACATGTTTGAACAAGCCAAGAAAAACGCCCCCTGCATCGTGTTCATCGACGAAATCGACGCTGTTGGCCGCGCCCGTGGCGTTGGCATCGGCGGTGGCAATGATGAACGCGAACAGACGCTGAATCAGCTTTTGGTGGAAATGGACGGCTTTGACGCCAACGAAGGTGTCATCATCGTCGCCGCCACCAACCGCCCCGACGTGCTGGACCCGGCGCTGCTGCGCCCCGGCCGTTTCGACCGTCAGGTTCAGGTGCCGAACCCCGATATCAAGGGCCGCGAAAAGATTCTGTCGGTGCACGCGCGCAAAGTTCCGCTGGGCCCCGATGTTGATCTGCGCATCATCGCGCGCGGCTGCCCCGGCTTTTCGGGTGCCGATCTTGCCAACCTTGTGAACGAAGCCGCGCTGATGGCCGCGCGCATCGGTCGCCGCTTTGTCACCATGGACGATTTCGAAAACGCCAAAGACAAGGTGATGATGGGTGCTGAACGCCGGTCGATGGTGATGTCGGAAGACGAACGCAAGCTGACCGCCTATCACGAAGCTGGCCACGCGATTGTGGGTCTGAACGTGCCGCAGCACGACCCGATCCACAAAGCCACCATCATTCCGCGCGGTCGCGCCTTGGGTCTGGTGCTTAGCCTGCCCGAACGCGATCAGCTTTCGGTCACCTACACCAAGTACAAGTCGAAAATCGCCATGGCGATGGGCGGCAAGGTGGCAGAAGAGCTGATCTTTGGCGCTGAAAACGTGACCTCGGGTGCCACCAGTGACATTCAGCAGGTCAGTCGCATCGCCCGTGCCATGGTCACGCAGTTTGGTTTTTCCGAAGTGCTGGGCAACGTCGATTATGCCAACGAACGCGAAAGCTATCTTGGCACCTCGTCGGGCGGCACCAGCCATTCGGGTAACACGCAAAAACTGATCGACGACGAAGTCAAAAAGATCGTCGACGAAGGCTATGCCCGTGCCAAGCAGATCCTGACCGAAAAGAACGATGATCTGCATCGTCTGGCGCAGGGCTTGCTGGAATTCGAAACCCTGACTGGCGATCAGATTCGCCGCGTTATCGCCGGCGAACCCTTGGACGCCAAAGATGATGGCATGGGGTCCGATAACGGCGGTTCGGGCGTGGTTGCGATCCCCAAGACCCGCGCCAAAAAGCCCAGCCCGACAGAGGCGCCGGAGCCCTCTGCGTGAGCGTGAAACAAGATTGGAACCCCGAAACCTACGCAAGGTTTCGGGGTTTGCGTTTGCGCCCCGCGCTGGATCTTCTGGCACAGGTTGGCGATTTACCGCCGGGCGACATTGTTGATCTTGGCTGTGGTGATGGTGCCGCCGCTGCATCCTTGGCGGCGCGGTTTGCGGGCAGGGCGCTGATTGGCGTCGACAATTCCGCCGCGATGCTGGCCAAGGCGGCGGGCTACAGCGATTTGCTGCAGGCCGATATTGCCGACTGGCAGCCGCAATCCGCCGCGCTGATCTTTTCCAACGCCGCCCTGCAGTGGTTGCCAGATCACGTCAGCCTGCTGCCGCGTTTGGCGCGCGGGCTTGCGGCGGGCGGCACGCTTGCAGTGCAGATGCCGCGGCAGTTCATGGCCCCGTCGCACCGGTTCTTGCGTGACATTGCGGCGTCGATGTTCCCAGCGCGGTTTGATTTCGCGCAATACACCCCAGCCGTTGCCCGTGCCGAAGAGTATCACGCGCTGCTGTCGCCGCTTGGGCAGGCCGAAGTGTGGGAAACCGATTATATCCAGCGGCTTGACCCGGTGGTGGGGATGCATCCTGTGCGTGCCTTCACCGCGTCGACCGCAATGCGTCCGATTGCCGAAAAGCTGTCGCCGTCTGAACTTGCCAGCTTTTGCGCCGCCTATGATGCGTCGCTGTCGGCCGCCTATCCGCTGCAGCCCGATGGCGCGGCGCTGTTCCCGTTCAAACGGGTGTTCTTTACGCTGAAGGTCTAAGATGCCCGCGCTGAAAACCACCGATTTTATTGGCACCATCACTTGGCTTGGCCATGTCGCGGACCGCGATGTGGCGCTGCAAAGCGCGCCGCTGACCGAATTGATGGCGCGGTTTTCTGGCCCCGAAGCCGAGGCGCATGGCGGGCTGACCCGGCCGTCTTGCAGTCGCGTTACCGGCCAATACAAACGCGGCACCGAAATTCGCAACACCCGGCAGTTTTCGGTCATGGGCGCCGAAGACCTTGCCACCATCGCCGCCAAAATGGGGCTGGATCGGCTTGATCCGGCGCTTTTGGGCGCAACCATGGTGATCGCGGGCCTGCCTGATTTCAGCCACCTTCCGCCGTCCAGCCGGTTGCAAGCCGACGGCGGTGCAACGCTGGTGGTCGATATGGAAAACCGGCCCTGCACGCTGCCCGCACGCCCAATCGAAACCCGTCACCCCGGCTTTGGCAAAGCGTTCAAACCCGCAGCAGCAGGGCGTCGTGGCATCACCGCTTGGGTCGAGGCGGAAGGCCTGCTGCGGGTCGGGGCGCAGGTGCGTCTGCATATCCCCGACCAACCTGTTTGGGCGCATCTGGCCGATGCGCGGCGCGGTTAAAGCAAGAAATCCGTCGCAATCAGCGCGCCGGCTGGGCTGATTACAGTTACAGCAAAATCCGCGATCTTGTCGCCATTGACGTCGCCTTGCACGACCCAACTGGTGCCCGACCCAACCTGTCGCAAGTCGCCGTGGTGGCCGGTAAACGCCCCGGTGCCACGCCAGACGAAGGCTTGGTTCAGCGTCAGGGTGGAATCGGCGTCGATCACCCGCAGGTCAATCTTGTCGCCCTCGCTGCGGACGAAATCGCTGATCACATCGCGGTCTGCCGGCAGGCTTTCTGTCGTGGTCGAGAACACAAAGCGGTCGGCGCCGATCCCGCCGGTTTGCACGTCACGGCCCAACCCGCCATACAAATAGTCGGTGCCATCGCCGCCCAGAAGCCTGTCGTTACCCGCGCCACCATACAGCGTGTCATTGCCCACCCCGCCATGGCCATAGTCATTGCCGCCGCCAAGGTTCAGCCGATCATTGCCCGCGTTGCCCAAGAACTGGTTGGCGTTGTAGCCAAACGCAATCGTATTCGCGACCGTATCGGTCAGCGTGTCATCATAGGCAGAGCCGCTGATCTCGTTAAAGCCGTTCAACGTGTCGCCCTCGGCATCGCCGCCATGGCCCACGGTTGTCGCGCCATAGGTCAGCTGGATATTAACCGCCGCCGCCGACCCGACGTAATACAGCAAGTCAGTGCCATCGGCCCCGCCAGACAGCACATCCGCCCCCAAACCGCCGACAATAATGTCGTTTCCCGCGCCACCCGAGATGGTGTCGATGCCAGTGTTGCCTTCCAGATAATCGTTGCCGTTGCCGCCCGAAATACTGTCGGCACCGCTGCCGCCATAGATCGTGTCGTTGCCATAGCCGCCGCTGATGGTGTCATTGCCGCCCACCCCGGTCGCGGCATTATCGCCCAGCAACACATTCGCCAGACTGTTGCCCTGAATAAAATCAGCGCTGTTGCTGCCACGGGCGTTTTCGATCTGACCGTTCACAATCAGCCGGTGCCCGACATTGCCTGCGGTGAAATACATGCCTTCGCCGCTGGTCGGCGTGCCATCGCTTGCCGCCCCGGTGTAGGTCCAATTCAGGTTGATATCGGTGGCGGTGGCATAGGTGCCGGTGAAAACCAGCCAATCCGCCCCACCGTCACTATCGGTCAGCGTTACCGTCGCCAATCCGGTTGCCAATTGGTTAATCGTGTAAATGGTCATGTCAGAACTCCTGTCAGGAATGACGTCTGAGCCAATAATTTCTAAAATACGCGTGGCAGTTGCACTGCTATGCAACGAAGGTAACGCAGGGGGCGGGGCCGCTCAAGCGGGCATGCGGGTCTGCCGGATGACAAGTGCTGTCATCTGCTGTTGTGGAAAATTTGTTCCACAAATAGAAATTTCCCTATCGGCGTTCCATTTTTTCCGATCGGAAACCTGCGCTGGCGATTTTGCATGGGAAGAAGTCGGAAAAGCACGTTTGATTTGTCATTTCCTCCGCTATCACGTCGCCAACGGGATATTCCGCGCCCTTGGGAGACGAACATGGCCTTCAAAACCGACATCGAGATTGCACGCGAAGCCAAGAAAAAGCCGATCATGGAGATCGGTGCAAAGCTTGGCATCCCGGCAGAGCATCTGCTGCCCTACGGCCATGACAAGGCCAAGGTTGGCCAAGAGTTCATCAAGTCGCTGGCGGGCAAGCCCGATGGCAAACTGATCCTGGTGACCGCAATCAACCCGACCCCGGCGGGCGAAGGCAAGACCACCACCACCGTTGGTCTGGGCGATGGCCTGAACCGCATCGGCAAAAAAGCCGTGGTTTGCATTCGTGAAGCTTCGCTTGGCCCGAACTTCGGCATGAAGGGCGGCGCTGCAGGTGGCGGCTACGCTCAGGTCGTTCCGATGGAAGAAATGAACCTGCACTTCACGGGTGACTTCCACGCCATCACCTCGGCCCACAACCTGCTGTCGGCGATGATCGACAACCACATCTACTGGGGCAACGATCTGGAAATCGACGCCCGCCGCGTGGTGTGGCGCCGCGTCATGGACATGAACGACCGCGCCCTGCGCGACATCGTTGTCAACCTTGGCGGCGTGTCGAACGGTTTCCCGCGTCAGACCGGCTTTGACATCACCGTGGCTTCGGAAGTCATGGCGATCCTGTGCCTGTCGAACGATCTGGAAGACCTGCAAAAGCGTCTGGGCGACATCGTTGTGGCCTATACCCGCGCCAAGACCCCGATCTACGCTCGCGACATCAAGGCTGACGGCGCTATGACCGTTCTGCTGAAAGACGCGATGCAGCCGAACCTAGTGCAAACGCTGGAAAACAACCCGGCCTTCGTGCACGGCGGCCCGTTCGCCAACATCGCACACGGCTGTAACTCGGTTATCGCGACCAAGACCGCGCTGAAACTGGGCGAATACGTTGTGACCGAGGCTGGTTTTGGTGCCGACCTTGGCGCTGAAAAGTTCTTCGACATCAAGTGCCGCAAGGCTGGCCTGAAACCGGCAGCTGCCGTGATCGTGGCCACCGTCCGCGCCATGAAGATGAACGGCGGCGTTGCCAAAGCTGATCTGGGTGCGGAAAACGTCGAAGCCGTGAAGAAAGGCTGCCCGAACCTTGGCCGCCACATCGGCAACGTCAAATCCTTCGGCGTGCCGGTCGTGGTCGCAATCAACCACTTCTTCAGCGACACCGATGCCGAAATCGAAGCAGTGAAGGCCTATGTGGCCGAGCAGGGCGCAGAAGCGATCCTGTGCAAGCACTGGGCACATGGTTCGGCTGGCATCGAAGATCTGGCGAACAAGGTCGTGCAACTGGCGGAATCGGGCGCTGCAAACTTCGCACCGCTCTACCCCGATGAAATGCCGCTGTTCCAAAAGCTGCAAACCATCGCCAAGCGCATCTACCACGCAGATGACGTGATCGCCGACAAGTCGATCCGCGATCAGCTGAAAACCTGGGAAGCTGCTGGCTACGGTCACCTGCCGATCTGCGTCGCCAAGACCCAGTACAGCTTCACCACCGACCCGACCGTGCGCGGCGCGCCGACCGGCCACACTGTTCCGGTGCGCGAAGTGCGCCTGTCGGCTGGTGCGGGCTTCATCGTCGCCATCTGCGGCGAGATCATGACCATGCCGGGCCTGCCGAAGGTTCCGTCGGCCGAAGTGATCCGTCTGAACGCTGACGGCAACGTCGAAGGTCTGTTCTAAGATACTGGCGGGTGCCTTCATCGCCTTGCCTTTGGGGCGCATCGGATTTACCTGATGCTGGACCAAAGGAGAGCGCGATGAAGGCCCCCGCTGACTGCCATTCCATGCAAGACTTGCGCGTGCAGATTGACGCGCTGGATGCGGAAATCGTGGCGAAACTGACGGCGCGGGCGGGATATATCGACCGCGCTGTTGTCTTGAAACAAAGCGAAAACATGCCCGCCCGTATCAATGATCGGGTCGAGGATGTGGTTGCCAAAGTGCGGGCGCGGGCCGTGGCCGAAGGTCTGGACCCTGCCTTGGTCGAAGACCTCTGGCGTCGGTTGATCGAATGGTCGATTGCGCGCGAAGAACAGGTTCTGGGGCCTGATTGCCCCTGAAAGGGTAAAATGACGGCGACGCTGATTGACGGAAAAGCCATCGCGGCGCGGATGCGGGCCGAAACGGTGATCGAGGCGCGGGCCTTGGCCGAAGCGGGTTGGGCGCCGAAACTGGTGTCAATTTCCGTGGGCGACGTGGCGGCGGCAGAGCTTTATGTGCGCAACCAGCAAAAGCAGGCCGAAGACGCCGGTGTGGCGTTCGAAGCGCGCAACTATCCCGAAACAATTTCGCTGGAACAACTGGTTGGCGTGCTGTCGGGCCTGAACGCCGATCCGCGCGTGAATGGCATCATCATCCAGCGCCCCTTGCCGTCGCATATTCCGGTGAAAGCGCTGCAAAAAGCTGTGCATCCGTTGAAAGACGTTGAAGGCATGCACCCCGCCAGCATTGGCAACATCGTTTATAACGACTTGGCGCTTGGCCCCTGCACGGCTGTGGCCGCGGTAGAGATTCTGAAAACCCTGCCGCTGCGGCTGGAAGGCTTGGATGTCTGCGTGATCGGCCATAGCGAAATCGTCGGCAAACCGATTGCGTTTTTGATGATGGGCTTGGGCGCGACCGTGACCGTCTGTCACCACATGACCCGTCAGGTCGCGGTGCATAGCCGCGCCGCCGATGCGGTGTTCGTCGCCGTGGGCAAACCCGGTCTGGTGACGGGTGAAATGCTGAAACCCGGCTCGGCGCTGATTGATATTGGCATCAACCGGGTCGATGGCAAAACCGTGGGCGACGCTGATTTTGAAAGCTGCTCGAAAGTGGCGGGCTGGATCACCCCGGTTCCCGGCGGCGTTGGTCCGGTGACCGTGGCCACCCTGATGAAAAACGCCGTGCTGGCGACCCGTATGCAAATGGACCATTACCGCAGCGCCTTCGCGGCGGCGGTTTGAGGAGAACGACAATGACGGCTAAAGTGATCGACGGCAAAGCCTTTGCGGCCAACGTGCGCGGGCAAGTGGCGGCGCATGTGGCGAAACTGAAGGAAGAACACGGCATCCAGCCGGGTCTTGCGGTGGTTCTGGTGGGCGAAGATCCGGCCAGCCAAGTCTATGTCCGCAACAAACACGCCTCGACCATCGAAGTCGGGATGGCCTCTTTCGAACATCGGCTGTCTGCTGACACCTCTGAAGCCGACCTGCTGGCGCTGGTGAAATCGCTGAACGCCGATCCGAAAGTTCATGGCATTTTGGTGCAGTTGCCGCTGCCGGCGCATCTGAATTCTGAACTGATCATCAACACCATCGACCCCGCAAAGGACGTTGATGGCTTTCACATTTCCAACGTCGGCCTGCTGGGCACTGGCCAGAAGTCGATGGTGCCCTGCACCCCGCTGGGCTGCCTGATGATGCTGCGCGACCACCACGGGTCGCTTGCGGGTCTGAACGCGGTTGTGGTCGGCCGCAGCAACATCGTTGGCAAGCCGATGGCGCAATTGCTGCTGGGCGATAGCTGCACCGTGACCATCGCGCACAGCCGCACCAAAGATCTGGCGGCCGTTTGCCGCGGTGCCGATATTCTGGTGGCCGCCGTTGGCCGCCCCGAAATGCTGACCGGCGATTTCGTGAAACCCGGCGCCACCGTGATCGACGTGGGCATCAACCGGATCGAACGTGACGGCAAAGCCAAACTGGTGGGCGACGTGCATTACGAAAGCGCCGCCAAGGTTGCAGGCGCAATCACCCCGGTTCCCGGCGGCGTTGGCCCGATGACGATTGCCTGCCTGCTGGCAAACGCGCTGACCGCTTGCTGCCGCGCCAATGGCTTGGCTGAGCCCAAAGGTCTGACCGCCTGATCGACAAACTTGCACGGCAGAGTCATTTATTGCTGCCGTGTATAATTCCCCCCGTTGCCAGTGCTGACCGTAGCGGCTAATCAACGCGAGTAGTCAGTAACGCGCCGGGGGGACATGTCGGCGTTCATTTCAGAACTAAGAACCGAATTCGAATCTCGGGTGCCCTACACGGTCTGGGCCGTGCTTACGGTCGTGCTAAGTGTGACCGGGGCGTTTGGCAGCCGCTATTCCTACAGCATCGTTGGCCGCAGCTTGCTGTGGGCCGTTGTCATGGCGGTTTCAATCCTTGTTGGCACCGTGCTGCGCACCCTTGTCAACCTGACCTTCCGCACCGTGCGGGTGCGGCTGCGGTCAGTGATGATCGCGGCGCTGGTCAGCCTTGTCCTGACGCCGTTTCTGAAGCTTCTGTCAAACTCGTTTGTTGTCATGGCCGAGGTTAGCCACCCCGATGTGTCAGAGATTGCCTTTCTGGTCGCCTCGGTGTCGCTGGCGATAAGCGCGCTGCGGGTTGTGCCGAACAACACTGTCGCCGGGCTCGAGCTTGGCTTTGCCGAAGCGCCGCAGGATCAAGACGCTGCTGCCGCAGACCTTCCCGCCGAACCCGTGCAATCGCGGCTGATGCAGCGGCTGGACCCGGCGCTGCGCGGCGAGCTGTGGTCAATTTCGGTGCGCGATCATTATGTTGATGTGCGCACCTCGCAGGGGCAGGCCAGCCTGCTGTTGCGCCTGTCTGATGCAATTGCCGAAGCTGAACCCGCCGAAGGCACGCAGGTGCATCGCTCGCATTGGGTGGCATGGGCCGGGGTGGCGGGCGTTGATCGCGAAGGCGCCAAGGTGTTCTTGCAATTGCGCCACGGCATCCGGGTGCCGGTTTCGAAAAACCACCGCGAAAAACTGGTGGCGCGCGGGTTGCTTTAACGGCGCCCTGCGTCGCGAGGCATCGGGATCGGCAGCGCCTGTTTGCCGATCAGAACCGCCAGCGCGGTTGCCTGCATCAGGCTGGTCAGCGCCGGATCATCGCTCCACAACCCGCCAGTGTAGGTGCCATAGGCGGGCAGGATCACCCGGTTGCGATCAATCAGAAAACAGCGCTGGCTGCGGCCCGCAAGCCGCGCCTTCGGGTGGTAATGCCCGGAGATTTCCGGGGTATCGGGCGTGGCAATATGGCGAAACTGCAGCCCCTCGATGCGGATTTCGCGCAGGTGACTGCCGCCAATGCTAACCGGCCCCGCATCGTGGTTGCCTTCGATCCAGACCCAATCGCGCCCCGCCATCAGGCGCAGCAGCCAAAGTTGGTCGGTGTCGTCCAAACCTTCGGCGGCGGTCAGATCATCAAAGCTGTCGCCAAGGCAGATCACCCGTCGCGCCTGCGTCGCGTCGATGTCGTCATCCAGCCGTTGCAGCGTGTCGCGGTTTTCAAATGGCGGCAATAGCGTGCCACCGCGCCGCGCCAGCCGTTCAGATTTGCCAAAATGCAGGTCAGAAACCACCAGCAGCGCCTGATCAGGCCACCACAGCGCGCCGGATTTCAGGGCGCAAAGCGCGGCAGAGGCAAGGCTAAAGCGATACATGGTCGCAGCTTTGCCTGCCCGCACGGCGGTTTTCAAGCCAGTCCGGCATCGCGCATCAGGTGCGCCGCCGCCGCCTCGGCCAGCTTCTCGCGGCCCGCGCCATCAACCGGCACTTTGCCAACCTCTAGAAACAGCGGTGCCGCCAGCGGCGACGGGCGGTCCAGCCGCACATGGTCGATATGCGGCGCAAGCCGGGTCAGCATGGCTTCAAGCCTGCCAAAGTCGATCAAGCCGCGCATCGCCTCTTGCCGGGTGATCTGCAACATCAAATGGTCGGGGTCGTATTTGCGCAAAGTGTCATACAAGATGTCCGACGAAAACGTCGCCTGCCGCCCGCTTTTGCGCCTGCCTTGGTGGCTGCGTTCGATCAATCCGGCGATGATGGCGGTGTTGCGGAAGGTGCGCTTCATCACCGCATTGCCCGCCAGCCAAGTGTCCAGATCATGGCGCAGCGTGTCGCGGCCAAGCAGGCGGGCAGGGTCGGTGGTTTCGTGTAGCCCCCAGATCAGCGTCGCATAATCGGTCGCCACAAAACCAAGCGGCGCAAGCCCCTGATCCTCCATGCGTTTTGTCAACAGCAGGCCCAGCGTTTGCTGCGCGTTGCGTCCGGCAAAGCCGTAAAGGCACAGATGTTGCCGCCCGTCATAGGGAAAGGTTTCAATCAGCAACCGCCCCGGCGCGGGCAGATGCGACAGCTCGCGTTGCAGTGACAGCCAGTCGTTGGTGTGGGCGGGCAGGTCGGGCCAATCGGGTTGCTGCAAGATCTGCAACAGCCGTTCGGAAAGCTGGGTCGAGGTGGCAAATTTGCTGCCCGAAAACACCGCCACCTTCGGGTCGCGCCCCGGTTGCCGGGTGACCTCGACCGTCAATTCGTTCAGCCCCTCATAGCGCACCACCTGCCCGCCGATCAAAAACGTATCGCCGGGGGTCAGGGTGCTGGCAAAGGCCTCTTCAATTTCGCCCAGCGGCGTGCCGCCCATCCGGCCTTTCAGCCGCACTTTCAGCGTTTCGGTGTCGATGATGGTGCCAAGGTTCTGCCGGATCACCGCCGCCGTGCGCGGATCGCGCAGTGTCCACAGCCCGCCGCGCAGCATCAGCCGCTGCCATTTGTCATAGGCGCGCAGCGCATAGCCGCCGGTGGCGGTGAACTCCAAACAGGCATCAAATTCCGCCCGCGTCAGCGCCGCATAAGGCCCGGCGCTGGTCACTTCGGCGTAAAGCTGATCGGCATCGAACCCGGCGGCGCAGGCGGTGGCAAGGATGTGCTGGCAAAGCACATCCAACGGCCCCGCCCCGCGCGGATCACCATCCAGCGCATGCGCCTTCACCGCCTCCAGCGCCGCCTGACATTCCACCACCTCAAAACGGTTGGCAGGCACCAGCAGCGCCTTTGACGGCGCGTTATAGCGGTGATTGGCCCGACCAATCCGCTGCACCAACCGCTTGACGTTTTTCGGCGCGCCGACCTGAATCACCAGATCGACATCGCCCCAGTCGATGCCCAGATCAAGGCTGCCGGTGCAGACAATGGCGCGCAAGCGGCCATCCGCCATGGCCTGTTCCACCCGATCACGCTGTTCGCGCGACAGGCTGCCATGGTGAATCCCGATCGGCAAATCGTCGCTATTGGCCAGCCACAGGTGATGGAAAAAGATCTCGGCCTGCGCGCGGGTGTTGTGAAAGATCAGCGTGGTGCGGTGCCGCGTCACCTGATCCAGAATCGCCGGAATAGCATAGCGCCCGCCACCCCCCGCCCAAGGCGGCGGCGCTGTGGTTTCCAGCATGGCAATGTCTGGGTCAGGCCCCGCATCGGCCTGCAGAATGTCGCAATCTGCCGCCAAGAACCGCGCCAGCGCTGGCGGGTCTTCGACGGTGGCCGAAAGCCCCACCCGCCGCAGCCCCGGCGCAAGCCGGGCAAGGCGCGCCAGCCCCAGCATCAGCAGATCGCCGCGTTTGCTTTCGGCAAGCGCATGAATTTCATCCACAATCACCCGCTGCAATCCGGCAAAGATCCGCGGCGCATCTTCGTAAGACAGCAGCAGCGCCAGACTTTCCGGCGTGGTCAGCAGAATATGCGGCGGATCGGCACGCTGGCGACGCCGCTGGGTATAGGTGGTATCGCCGGTGCGGTCTTCGATGCGGATCGGCAGGTCCGCGCCCTCTACCGGCCGCCGCAGGTTGCGCCGGATATCCGCCGTCAAAGCCTTGAGCGGCGAAATATACAGCGTGTGCAACCCCTTATGACGGCCTTCGGCCAATTCGGCCAAACTGGGCAGAAACCCCGCCAATGTCTTGCCACCGCCGGTGGGCGCGATCAGCAGCGTCGATGCCGCTTGCGCCCGCGCCAGCATCGCCTGTTGATGCGGGTGCAACGCCCAGCCTTGCGCGCTGAACCAATCCAAAAGGGGGCGGGGCAATTCCATGTTGGCAAGCTAGGGCGCGGCACGCAAAAGGAAAAGGGTTTCCCCTTGCCGATCCGCGCGCCACAGCCTATCCAAAGCCCCATGAAATTACTCTTTCTTGGCGATGTCATGGGG
>Ga0255096_1000601_pt1 | contig 16787 bp, 20 predicted proteins | sample Colum_Atlam_RepA_2_FD_188563 | JGI IMG/M metagenome (GOLD analysis project Ga0255096, IMG submission 188563) | Freshwater microbial communities from Columbia River, Oregon, United States - Colum_Atlam_RepA_8d | ecosystem: Environmental > Aquatic > Freshwater > River | place: USA: Oregon...
TCGGGGACTATCTCGGCATTGGTGCCGGCGCACATGGGAAGCTGACGCACACCGCAAGTGATGGCTCGCTGGTCATCGAACGCACACGCAAGACGCGGATGCCACAGCATTATCTGGCGGCAGCGGGTGACTACTGTGTAGAGCGCAAGTCAGTTCCTACCGCAGAATTGACGCTGGAGTTCATGATGAATGTGTTGCGCTTGTGCGACGGCGCAGACCGCCATTATTTTCAGTCACGAACCGGCCTCGCCTTGCCTGTCGACTCCCTGACAATGCTGAAACAGCGTGGGCTGATACAGGCGAACCCGGCACGAGTGGCTCCAACTGCTCTGGGACTTGCCCACCTGAACTCGCTACTGCTCGAGTTCCTGCCGGCGTAGGCATCGATGTCGTTATTTGCGCTGATCCTGCCCCCTTCTTTTGGGCGCTGCGCCTCTGTTTGCAAGCCGGATACGTGGAAATCCTGCTCTATGCGCTAGAATGGGGCAAATACCGCAAGGGCCCCTCCCCATGGCAAATACCATCGCCAGCACAAGCCCCGCCAACCGCAACGCCTGCTCCCACGGCTTCATCAAGGCCACTTGCTCGGATTGCAATCTCAAAGGCCTGTGTTTGCCGATTGCGATGGACATCCCCGAAATTGAACGAATCGATAAAATCATCCAGCGCGGCCGTCCGCTGCAGGCTGGCGACCATCTGTACCGCGCCGGCGATGTGTTCAAGGCCGTCTATGCCGTACGCTCCGGCTCCATCAAAACCTACCTGGTCGACGAGGACGGCATAGAGCAAGTCACCGGTTTCTACCTGCCCGGCGAAGTGCTGGGCTTTGACGGTGTTGGTACCCATCAGCATGGATGCAACGTGGTGGCACTGGAAACGGCCGCTGTGTGCGAGATCCCGTTTGAACGGCTGGAGGAGCTGTCGCTGCAGATTCCCTCGCTGCAGCACCATATGTTCCAGCTGATGGGTAAACAAATCGAAAGCGACCACCAGATGATGCTGACACTCAGCAAGAAGAACGCTGAAGGTCGTATCGCTACGCTGCTGCTCAGCCTGTCGCAGCGTTACGCCCGTCGCAACCTGTCATCGTTTGCCATGCGGCTACCGATGTCGCGCATGGACATGGGCAACTTCCTCGGGCTGACGATTGAAACCGTCAGCCGCACGCTGAGCCGGCTGCACAAGGAAGACGTGATCGCCGTTGAAGGCCGCGAAATCGTCATCAAGAACCGCGCCCGCCTCGACGAACTTTGCCACCTGCTGCAGTAAGCCCCTGCCCCTTGCTGTAAATCAAGCAGTCGCCACTTGGTGATTGTGTGTACCGTACGGCTGCGCCGAGAATTTCCAAACTCTTGTTTCGCACCCCGGTTTCCGCAGACTGCGGAGGTTTCCATGAACGCACCTACGGCAACGCAACAGCTCATACCCGGCACCTATATTTTCAACGGCCACATGGCGATGAAGGGCTATAACCTCAATCGCATGTGCTACTCATTCAATTCGGCCGACAACCGCAAGAAGTTCAAAGCATTCCCGGAAGCGTACTGCAACGCCTATCACCTCACGCGCGATCAGATTCATGCGGTGACCGATCTCGACGTGCTACGGCTGTTACAGCTCGGCGGCAACATCTACTACCTCGCCAAACTGACCGGCATCTATAGCCTTTCGGTACAGGATCTTGGTGCCCAGCAAACCGGTCTCTCGCTTGATGAGTTCCGCGCGATGCTGGCAGCGCAGGCATAAGCGGGAGCACTGTATGGCACGCATCATCGGCGCGCTGACGTCGTCACATATCCCCTCCATCGGCAACGCAATTTCGAACGGCAAGCAGGATGATCCGTACTGGAAGCCCTTCTTTGACGGCTATGAGCCAGTATTGCGTTGGCTGGATGAACAGAAGCCCGACGTGGCGGTGGTGCTCTACAACGACCACGGCCTCAACTTCTTCCTCAACAACCTGCCGACATTTGCAGTAGGGGCCGCGCAGGAATACGTGACGAAGGACGAGGGCTGGGGGCTGCCGGTTTTTCCGCCGTATCGTGGTTATCCGGAAATGTCGTGGCACTTGATTGAGAGCCTCGTTGAACAGGAATTCGACATTGCCATGTGCCAGGAAATGGCGATGGACCATGCCTTCATCAACCCGATGCGCCTGTTCTGGCCTGGCCAGAATCCGCCGAAGATCAAGACGATTCCGGTGGCGATCAACACGGTACAGTTCCCGCTGCCGCGACCGTCGCGCTGCTATGCACTGGGGCAGGCAATAGGGCGGGCAGTGGAATCGTGGCCGGGCGACGAAAAAGTGGTAGTGATCGGCACCGGCGGCATGTCACACCAGCTTGATGGCGAGCGGGCCGGCTTCATCAACAAGAAGTTCGACGAGATGTGCATGGAGACACTGCTGAATGATCCGCAGCGGCTGGCAAAGTACAGCAGTCTTGAACTGGTGCGTGAAGCCGGTGCGCAAGGAGCTGAAATCATCATGTGGCTGGCGGCCCGCGGTGCGTTGCATGGCAGGGTCAGCAAGATCCACAGTAGCTACCACATCCCGATATCGAATACGGCAGCCGGCGTGTTGGCGCTGGCCAACCACTAGTGGCACCGCCAGCAATTCGCTGGCCTCGCCCCTGCCCGTCCATGCACAATTGCATGTATGAAATCCCTGCCATTCCTGCTTCTGGCGCTGGTGCTGGTCCCGTTCGCCCAGGCGCAATCCCGGCCGCCGCAGCGCATCGTCAGTATGAACGTGTGTACCGATCAGCTGCTGCTGTTGTTGGTCGAGCGCTCACGTCTGGCATCGCTTAGCCGCTTTGCGGCTGATGCGGCATGGTCCTCAATGCCGGCTGAGGCCATCGGTATCACGCCAAATCGCGGTCAAGCCGACGAAATAGTGGCGCTGCAGCCCGATCTGGTACTGACCAGCGCCTTCAGCGGCACCTTTGCCGCGCGAGTGCTAGAACGACTGCACTTGCGGGTGGAGCGCCTCGGGTTTGCTGCTACGCGTGAGGAAGTCTTTGGCCAGATCGCGCAAGTCGCCGATTGGACTGGTGAGGAGGCTTCTGCCCGGCAGTTGATAGCCACCACACGTGCCCGCATCGAGGCCAGCGTTCAGCAGCTACGGCCACAGCTCGCGGGCAAGAGTGCGGTGTTTCTCAGCAGCAACGGTATCGCCTTCGGCAGTTCCACCTTGCAGGATGATTTTCTGCACAGCGTGGGCCTGCGCAACATCGCCGCGGAAGCCGGCATCAGCGGCCCGGCGCCCCTTTCGCTGGAACTGCTATTGCAGGCGGCACCTGACTTCATCATCAGCGAGCCACGCGGCACACTGGATGCCCAGATGGCACATCCTTATCTGCAGCATGCAGCCTTGATGCACCTCAACCCCCGCCGCCTCAGCCTGCCCGACCGCTGGTTTGACTGCGCCGGCCCGTGGCTGGCTGATGCCTACTCCAGCGTAGTGTCACAACTGAGCGTCACACCATGATGCGCGTTGCGCTGCCGCTCTTATGGTTGCTGGTGCTGGTGTTGTGGCTGTTGGAACTTGCAGCTGGCCCGGCGATGGTTGATGTGCTTTCAGCTCTGGCCGACTGGATTGGCGACAACGACAGCGTGGCGCGCATCATCCTGCAGGAAGTGCGCATTCCACGCGCACTGCTGGCGCTGTTGACCGGCGCATCGCTGGGCATCAGTGGCGCGGCGCTTCAAGGCCTTATGCGCAACCCGCTTGCCAGCCCTGACCTTCTCGGGATATCGCAAACGGCAGCGCTGTTGGCCGTCAGCGTGTTGTATTTCGGCTGGTCGGCACAAGCGTGGTGGCTGCTGCCGCTGGCCGCCCTGCTCGGGGCCGCGCTCGCCGTGCTGTTGCTGCTTCAACTAACGCGCAAACTGCCGGGCACCCACGCATTGATCCTGGCTGGCCTCGCTTTGACGGCACTTACCAGCTCGCTGACGACGTTCGCCCTGTCGTTTGCACCCAATCCTTATGCCTTGCAGGAAGCGTATTTCTGGCTGCTCGGCTCAGTAGCCAACCGCAACCTCACGGATGTGTGGATTGCGCTGCCATTCATGCTGGTGGGCACTATGCTGCTGTTGGGTTGTGGCCGAGCTCTCGATGCGCTCAGCCTCGGCGAAGATACCGCCGCTTCGCTCGGCTTTCCGCTGGCACACTACCGCTGGCGGCTTATCATCGGCGTGGCCTGCAATGTAGGCGCGGCGGTGGCTGTCAGCGGCTGCATCGGTTTTGTTGGTCTGATCGTGCCACACCTGTTGCGCTCGCTGTGTGGAGCCCAGCCGTCACGCCTGCTTTGGTGGAGCATGCCGGGTGGCGCGGCACTGGTATTGCTGGCGGATGTGCTGGTGCAACAGATTCCCACTGGTCAGGAACTGCAGCTCGGCGTACTGACGGCACTGCTCGGCGGGCCGTTCTTCCTGCTGTTGTTGCTGAAACAGTGGAGCGAGCGATGAGCACGCTGCTGCACGCGTCACATCTTTTATGGCGCACTCCAGAGTCGCTGCGCGTCGACGACATGTCGCTGGATATCGCAGCCGGTGAAGTCATCGGCATCATCGGCCCGAACGGCGCCGGTAAGTCATCGCTGCTGAAGTTGCTGGCAGGGTTGCAGCAACCTGAGAGAGGCTCAGTGGTGCTCGCAGATAAACCGCTGGCGCAACACACACCGCTGGCGCGCGGCCGTCTGCTTGGCTATCTCGAACAACGGCCAGTGCTGCACTGGCCGTTCAGCGTGCAACAGGTGGTGAGGCTCGGCCGCCTGCCACATGGCGATGGCGACACTGCCAGCGGCATTGCAGCCGTTGCTGCCGCGCTGGCGCAATGCGATGTACAGCACTATGCCACGCGCAGCTTTCTGCAACTGTCGGAAGGCGAAAAAATGCGGGTGAATCTGGCGCGCTTGCTGGCCGGCGAGCCACAGGTATTGCTGGTCGACGAACCTACCGCCTCGCTCGATCCTGCGCGCCAGCACGAGGTCATGGCATTGCTGCGCCAGCAGGCAAGGATCGGACGGGCGGTGGTGGTCACCTTGCACGACCTTACAACAGCGGCGCGTTACTGCGATCGTTTGCTGCTGCTGCAGCATGGGCGTGTGCTGGCCGCTGGCCGCAATGTCGACGTGTTGACCCCCGCATTGCTGGCGCAAGCCTTCCAGATTGTTGCTCATTTCGATACAACAACATCCACTGTCATCATTTCTGATCCGCCCCCGGTGTGAGCCTGCATGGATTCCCTGTTTTTCTTCGCATCCAAGATCTTGTGGGCGCTGCTGCAACCCGACGCCATGCTGTTGTATGCGCTTGCACTCTCTCTAGTGTTGCTCATCTGGCAACGCCAGCGCTGGGCGCAATGGCTGTTGTCTGCCACGCTGTTGGTGTTGATCGTGCTCGCAGTGGTGCCTCTCGGCTCGTGGCTGTGGCAACCACTGGAAACACGTTTTGCTGCCAATCCGCCGCTACCGTCCAAAGTAGATGGGATCATCATGCTCGGCGGCTTCCTTGATCCGGTGGTGTCGGACTACTGGCAGCAGGCCGAAGTCAGCGACTCGGTGGAGCGCGGTCTGGCCTTTGCCACCCTTGCGCGCCAGCATCCGGAAGCAACACTTGTGATGAGCGGCGGCACCGGCGCGCTGGTGTTGCCCGACCTGCGAGAAGCCGACTACACGCCGATGCTGCTCGATATGCTGCAGGTGGATTCGTCGCGCGTGCTGCTTGAACGCGAATCGCGCAACACCAGCGAGAACGCCAGCTACAGTAAACAACTGGTACGGCCGAAGGCCGGCGAAACCTGGGTGTTGGTGACCTCTGCCAGCCACATGCCGCGCGCCGTCGGTGTATTCTGCCGGCAGGGCTGGCCGGTGGTACCGTGGCCGGTCGATCATCAGTGGTCGCCGGCTGCCAACCGCTTGCGCTTCTCGCTGGTGAACAACTGGCTGACGCTGAACTACGCGCTCCACGAATGGCTCGGCCTGCTGGCGTATCATTTCACCGACAGAACCAACGCCCTGTTCCCCGCCGGGTGTTCATCAACCCAGTAACCAGCCTTACCGTGGAGCCCGCATGAGCATCTGGAAACGCCAAGCCACCGTCGACGACATCAACCAGCTTTGCAAGGGAACAATGTGCGAGCACGTCGGCATGATCTTCACGGAGCTGGGTGACGACTACATCAAGGCGACGCTGCCGGTGGATTTCCGCACGCAGCAGCACATGGGCATCATCCATGGCGGCGCGTCGGTGGTGCTGGCAGAAACGCTGGGCAGCGTCGGTGCGGGTCTCTGTTGCCCGGAAGGCTTTCATATTGTCGGTCTCGATATCAACGCCAACCATATCCGCGCGGGCAAACATCCATATGTGACTGGCACTGCGCGCCCTGTGCATGTGGGCAGCTCGACCAGCGTATGGGAAATCCGCATCACCGATGTCGATGACAAGCTGGTGTGCATCTCGCGGCTTACCTGCGCTGTGCTTAAGAGCAATAAATAGGAAATTCCATGTCGACACTGCTGGCTGCCGAATCTCTCACGCCTTGTCGCAAGGGCATGCCGGTGTTGTCGCCGACGCAGGTGGCAGAGGCACTGATTGCACTGCCGGAGTGGTTGGTCGTGCAGCGCGACGGCGTGTCGCAACTGCAACGCAGCTACTGCTTCCACAACTACGCCGACGCGCTCGCCTTCACCAACGCGGTGGGCGCGATCGCTGAAGCAGCCGATCATCATCCGGCGCTGACGCTGGAATGGGGCAAAGTCGGAGTTAGCTGGTGGACGCATGTCATCCACGGGTTACACCGCAACGACTGCATCATGGCCGCGCGCACTGACGCCTGTTATCGGCAGCAAAATGGAGTGACTGCATGAGCCATGATTTCCGCCGTTTGTTCGGCCAGTTGTTGGCGCTGCCTTCAGTGAGTTCAGCCAACGCGGCCATCGACATGGGTAACCGCCAGGTGGTGGAACTGCTCGCCAATGTGTTCGGCGATCTCGGCTTCCGCTGTGAACTCATGCCGCTGCCGAGCCAGCCACACAAGGCCAACATGATTGCCACCTACGGCAGTGGTCCCGGCGGGCTGGTGCTCTCAGGCCACACTGATACGGTGCCATTCGACGAATCGCTGTGGTCCTGCAATCCGCTGGCGCTCACCGAGAAAGACAATCGCCTGTACGGCCTTGGCAGCAGCGACATGAAGGGTTTCTTTGCTCTCGTGCATGCTGCAGTACAGCCGCTGCTCGGTGAAACTTTCAAAGCCCCGCTGATCATTCTCGCCACCGCCGACGAAGAAAGCTCAATGGACGGCGCCCGTGCGCTGGTGCAGCAGGGTCGCTCACTCGGCCGTTATGCCGTGATCGGCGAGCCGACCGGCCTCAAACCAATCAACCGCCACAAGGGCGTATTGATGGAACGGCTGCATGTGCAGGGACAGAGCGGACATTCGTCAAATCCCGCGCTGGGCAAAAACGCACTGGAAGCGATGCACGACATGATCAGCGCTCTGCTGCAGTTCCGTCGCCAACTGCAGCAGAGCTTCCGCGACCCGCACTTTGCGATCGATGTGCCCACACTGAACCTAGGCTCCATCCACGGCGGCGACAACCCCAATCGTATCTGTGGCCACTGCGGCCTCGAATTCGATGTGCGCATGCTGCCCGGTATGAAGAGCGTGGAAGTGCGCAACGACATCCGCGCGTTGCTGGAGCCGATCGCTGCCCGTCACCGGGTAGACTTCAGCTTCACGCCGCTGTTTGCCGGTACCGAAGCCTTTGCCAATGACAATGGCGAGCTGTTGCATGTGTGCGAGCAACTGACCGGCCACAACGGCCAGAGTGTGGCGTTTGGTACCGAGGCACCCTATCTGCAGCAGCTCGGCATGGATACGCTGGTGCTCGGTCCCGGCAGTATCGACGTAGCGCACCAGCCCAACGAGTACATGGCGCTTGAGCAAGTGCAGCCGTGCATTACGCTGCTGCAGGCGCTGATTCGCCGCTTCTGCCTGTAGCAGTTGGCGCCAAACCCCTGTCAATCCAAGGGTTTTCGCATAAACGGTATGACTCAGTAGCCTTTGGTCGCTAAAATGGCGCCCCGTTTTCCCACCCTTGCCCGAGGGTCGTCGCGATGGATGAGATGGACAGCAAGCAGTATGTAAACTGGTTCCGGCAGTCGACGCCGTACATCAACGCCTATCGCGGCAAGGTGTTCGTCATCCTGTTGCCCGGCGAAGCCATCGGCCATGACAACTTCTGGAACATCGCCCACGACATCACGCTCCTCAACAGTCTTGGCGTCAAGCTGGTGCTGTGCTTCGGCGCGCGCTCGCAGGTGGACGCTGCGCTGGGAAAGGCCGGTATCGACACCACCACGCAAAACGTTATCACTCACGATGTGCACAACAGAGTACGCGTCACCGACGCAGTCACGCTCGACATTATCAAGCAGGTGGTGGGCAAGCTGCGCATCGACATAGAAGCCGCATTCTCGATGGGACTGATCAATTCACCGATGCACGGCGCCGATCTGACTCTGTCGAGCGGCAACTTCATCGTGGCGAAACCGTTCGGCATCCACAACGGCATCGACTTCGGCCTGACCGGCGAAGTGCGCAAGATCGAAGCCGACGCCATCCGCAAGCAGCTCGACAACGGCAACATCGTGTTGATGCCGTCGCTCGGCTACTCGCTGACTGGTGAAGTGTTCAATCTCACAGTAGAAGATGTCGCCTGCGCCACTGCCACTGCATTGAAAGCCGACAAACTGCTGATCTACGGCAACGAAGCCGGCATTCTCGACCAGGACGGCGAACGCATCAGCAAGCTGAGCGCCGAAGAAGCGCAGGCGCTGATCCGCCAGAAGATTGCGCAGAGCGGCATCGACGACGAACTGCGCAACCTCGAGCTCGGCGTCAAGGCATGCAGCGCCACCGTCAAACGCTCGCAAGTGATTTCCTATGAAGACGACGGCGCGCTGCTGATCGAGCTGTTCACGCGCGACGGCATCGGCACGCTGATCACGCAGGAGCAGTACGAACAATTGCGGCAGGCGACCATCAAGGACGTCGGCGGCATTCTCGAACTGATCGAACCGCTGGAACAGCAGGGCGTGCTGGTGCACCGCTCGCGCGAGCGGCTGGAAGCGGAGATCGAACAGTTCAGTGTCATCACGCGCGACGGCATGATCCTCGCGTGTGCTGCGCTGTACCCGCAGGACGCCGGTTCAGGCGAACTTGCCTGCCTCGCCACGCATCCGGACTACCGTAACAACAACCGCGGCCAGCTGCTGCTGGAAAGCGTCGAGAAAAACGCGCGCAAACTCGGTCTCAGCAAACTGTTCGTGCTGACCACGCATTCGCCGCACTGGTTTGTCGAGCGCGGCTTCGTGCCAAGTTCGGTCGAAGCACTGCCCGAGAAGAAGAAGTCGCTGTACAACTTCCAGCGCAATTCCAAAATTTTCGTCAAACCGATATAGGGTACCCCCATGCCTCAGTACCGATCGAAGACATCTACCCACGGCCGCAACATGGCAGGCGCACGCGCGCTGTGGCGTGCCACCGGGATGAAAGATGACGACTTCAACAAGCCGATCATTGCCATCTCCAACTCATTCACGCAGTTCGTGCCGGGTCACGTGCACCTGAAGGATCTGGGTCAGTTGGTGGCGCGCGAGATCGAGCGCGTCGGTGGTGTGGCAAAAGAGTTCAACACGATTGCCGTCGACGACGGCATCGCCATGGGCCACGACGGCATGCTGTATTCGCTGCCCTCGCGCGAGATCATCGCCGACTCGGTGGAATACATGGTCAACGCGCATTGCGCTGACGCCATCGTGTGCATTTCCAACTGCGACAAGATCACGCCCGGCATGTTGATGGCCGCATTGCGCTTGAACGTGCCGGTGATCTTTGTTTCCGGCGGCCCGATGGAAGCTGGCAAGACCAAGCTCGGCCAGATCCAGGTGAAGAAACTTGATCTGATCGACGCCATGGTTGCCGCTGCTGACAGCAGCATGAGCGATGAAGAAGTGGCGCGTTACGAGCGCTCCGCTTGTCCCACCTGCGGCTCCTGCTCCGGCATGTTCACCGCCAACTCGATGAACTGCCTCACTGAAGCGCTGGGGCTCTCGCTGCCCGGCAACGGTTCGGTACTGGCAACACACTCGGACCGCGAGCAACTGTTCCTTGAAGCCGGCCGTCGCATCGTGGATTTGTGCAAACGTCACTACGAGCAGGACGACTATTCCGTACTGCCGCGCAGCATCGCCAGCTTCAAGGCATTTGAAAACGCCATGACGCTCGACATTGCGATGGGCGGTTCCACCAATACCATCCTGCACTTGCTGGCCGCTGCGCAGGAAGCCGAACTCGATTTCACCCAGAAGGACATCGATCGTCTCTCACGCAAAGTGCCTCAGCTGTGCAAGGTGGCGCCATCAACACCGAAATACCACATGGAAGATGTGCATCGCGCCGGTGGCGTCATTGGCATCCTTGGTGCACTGGCGCGTGGCGGCCTGCTGCACACCGAAGTGCCCACCGTGCACAGCAAGACGCTGGCGGAAGCGCTGGAAAAATGGGATATCGCAGGCAATCCGTCAGATGCAGTGAAGCTGTTCTACCGTGCCGGCCCGGCAGGCATTCCGACACAGACTGCTTTCAGCCAGAGCACGCGCTGGGACACGCTGGACGATGACCGCAAGGAAGGCTGCATCCGTGACGTCAGCAGTGCCTACAGTCAGGAAGGTGGTCTTGCCGTGTTGTACGGCAACATCGCACTCGATGGTTGCATCGTCAAAACCGCTGGTGTTGATGAAAGCATCTTCAAGTTCGCCGGCCCTGCCCGCGTGTTTGAAAGCCAGGACAGCGCGGTGAAGGCCATCCTCGCCGACGAGATCAAAGCCGGTGATGTCGTGGTCATCCGCTACGAAGGTCCACGCGGCGGCCCAGGTATGCAGGAAATGCTGTACCCAACCTCGTACCTGAAATCGAAAGGCCTCGGCAAACAGTGTGCGCTGCTGACTGACGGCCGTTTCTCGGGCGGCACTTCGGGCCTGTCGATCGGCCACGCGTCGCCCGAAGCGGCAGAAGGCGGCAACATTGCGCTGGTGCAGGAAGGTGATCGTATCGAGATCGACATTCCGGCCCGCAGCATCCACCTGGCCATCTCCGACGATGAGCTGGCCAAGCGTCGCGCCGCCATGGTGGCGAAGGGCGACAAGGCCTGGCATCCGGTGGAAGTACGCACGCGCAAAGTCAGCACGGCGCTGCGCGCCTACGCCAAGATGACTACCAGTGCCGACAAAGGTGCCGTACGCAAGGTGGACTGAAGCAACACATTGAACGAAAAAAGCCCGGCGAGTCCGGGCTTTTTATTGCAGTGGTTTGCACGCCACGAAGATGGCGTTGTGACTTTCGCCACGCCACGCCAGCATGGCGCTGTAATCGTGTTCCATCACATCAAGTTCAAAACCAATCTCCTGCAACAGCGTTTGCAGTTGCGGCAGTGTCAGCGCTGTCATCGTGTGATGGTCGCGCCATTGGTCTTCGCTATCGGACTGCGTGCGAGTGATCGTCAGATGCAGACCCAGCACCTCGCCTTCGCCTCGATAATGCCAGCCTGATTTGAAACTGAGCTGGCCTTCTGCCTGCGCAAGATAAGTTGTCACACCTTCATCATTCTGGATGCCGCGCGCATCGACGGCATTGAACAGCAGCACACCACCCGGTTTGAGCGCGGCAAAACAGCGCTGCAGTGTTTGTTCTACCCGTGCTGTCGGGTGACTGTAGTGAATCGAATACAGAAAGCAGGTAATCAGATCGAAGCAGTCCTGCTGTTCAAACTCGGCGAGATCGCACAGCTGCAGACTCGCCGCAGGGCAGCGCGCCGCCGTCTGCTCCAGCATTGCGCTGCTGTTGTCGAGCCCGTGAGGGACAAAACCGTGCTGCTGCATCGCCAGCAGATGCTGGCCGGTGCCGCAGGCGAGATCGAGATACTCAACACCATCCGAGCGCGCAAAGGTTCGGAACACCCGCTCTGCAAACGCGGACTGTTCTGCGTAGTCCACTTCGGCGCAGAAACGGTCGTAGTACTGCGCCAGATCGGCGTACAGCGAGCCGGAATTGGACATGCAATGACTTCAGCGTTTGCCGAGCGGCTGCAACAGCCACACCACTTCATCGGCCGCAATGGCGCCCTTGAGTCCGCCTGCCACTGCCCGTACATCGGCCAGTGTCAGGCGATAGTCGCTGCCGTAATGCTGCCACACCTCGGCTCCTGGCACTGAGTGGGGTGGCCCCGGCATCTTGTTCTGGTCGTATTCGAAACAGATCAGCAATTGCGGGGCGTTGCCCGTCAGCACACGCAGATGCGCTGTGTAGCGGGCACGCATCGCCGGGGGCAGTGCCGCCAGTGCGGCGCGGTCATAGGTCGCATTAACCTTGCCGAGTATTTCTGCCGACAAGGCAAAGATGTCGCCAGTGAAAATCTCGAGATTGGGCGCCTGGAAACGAATGAAACTACCGACCACTGTCATCATCGGCTCTACACCGAGTTCTTCGAACAGCTGAGCAACCGCCAACTCGCTCAGCTCGGCACCGGCCACTTTGTAACCTGCCGACAACAGCCACTCGATGTCGCGCGTTTTGCCACACAGCGGCACGAATACCCGGCTACCCACCGGCAATGCCAGCTGGCTGAAATGTGCCGTCAGCAACGGATGGAAATCACGCTCATGCCAACCTGTCTCGTTGCTGGCCCACCGGTCCAGCCAGAAGTTTGCTTCCATAAGTGTTTCCTTTAGGGCTTTCGCGGTTTTGGTCCTGCGGTGCGAACAATTTGTGCGCAGAGTGTTGCGCGACACTAGCATGAACCCCCATGGCGCCATAGAGTCGCACCATGCAGACATTTTTCATGACAACTGGTAGGACAACATGAGGCGGATAGTGGTGTTCTGTGGCTCCAGCAGTGGCAGTGATGCGCGCTTCACTGAACAGGCGCTGTTGCTGGGCGAAACGCTGGCACGACAACAGATTGCGCTGGTGTATGGCGGTGCGCGCATCGGCTTGATGGGTGCCGTGGCCGATGGTGCGCTGCGTGCCGGCGGTCATGTGATCGGCGTGTTGCCGCACTTCCTGCAATCGAAGGAAATCGCGCATGCAGGTCTGACTGAACTGCATCTGGTCGACAGCATGCACGAACGCAAGATGCTGATGAACGAACTGTGCGACGGCGCCATCGCACTGCCGGGCGGCTTCGGCACGATGGAAGAGTTTTTCGAGATGCTGACCTGGGCCCAGCTCGGGCTGCACCAGAAACCAGTCGCACTGCTCAATGTGGCCGGCTTCTATGACCCACTGCTGGCGCTGGTGCAAACGATGGTCGACAACGCGCTGCTCAAATCGCACAACCAGGCCATGTTGCTGAGCAGTGACAACATCGACACGCTGCTGGGGCTGATGCGCAACTATCAGGCGCCGGTAGTGCCGAAGTGGATTACGCCGGCGTCGGCTTGAACGGCAGTCTCATTTTGCGCGCATGAAAAAGGGAGCCCGGAGGCTCCCTTTTCAGTACTGCAACACGGTGTGTTGCAGTTACGAAGTACTGGTCAGCCATCGCCAAAGCGACGGCCGATGCACTTACTTGATCTTGGCTTCGGTGTAGATCACATGCTTGCGCACGACGGGATCGTATTTCTTGATCTCCATTTTGTCGGGCATGTTGCGCTTGTTTTTGTCGGTGGTATAGAAGTGGCCGGTGCCGGCGCTGGATACCAGACGGATTTTGTCTCTCATGACGCTCTCCTGATCCTGATTCGGTTGGTTAGACTTTGACGCCGGTGGCGCGGATATCGCTCAGTACTGCGTCGATACCTTTCTTGTCGATGATGCGCATGCCCTTGCTGGTCAGACGCAGTGCAACAAAGCGGTTTTCCGACTCAACCCAGAAACGATGGGTGTGCAGGTTCGGGCTGAAGCGGCGCTTCGTGCGGTTTTTGGCGTGTGACACGTTGTTGCCAACCAATGGGGCTTTGCCGGTCACCATGCAGACTCTGGACATACTTTTAACCTCGGACTTGCCTGGCAATTCGTAAATTGCGGATTTACTGGGAAAAAGAGGCGCGCTTTATACCAGAACACTCCGGGGGCAGGCAACCTCAAAGGCCTGTTTCAGGCAGCAACCTGAGTACCTGCCGTGCAATCCGCCTTGTGCCACTGCGCCCTCAGCGCGATCTACATCAGCCCCCGCTCGGCCAGCGATACCACCTCGGTATCCCCCACCACGAAGTGATCCAGCGTGCGGATGTCGATCAAGCCGAGCGCATTCTTGAGCCGGCGGGTAATGCCGACATCGGCCTGGCTGGGCTCGGCCACCCCGGACGGATGGTTATGGGCGAAGATCAGCGCGGCGGCATTATGGTAGAGCGCGCGACCGACCACCACGCGTGGATGCACGGTGGCGCCGTCGATGGTGCCATGGAACAGCTCCTCGGCGGCGATCACGCGGTTCTGGTTGTCGAGGAACAGGCACAGGAATACCTCGCGCTCATACCGTCTCAGCCTGCTGCGCAGGTAGTTGCGGGTCAACAGGGACGAGCTGAGGCAATCGCTGCGCTGCAGGCCTTCCTGCAGATGCCGCTGTGCCAATTGTAGGGCAGCTTGCAGTAGTACGTACTTACTGGCGCCCATGCCGGGCTGGTCGCAGAAGTCAGAGAGGGAGGCATCAAGCACCCCGCGCAGACTGCCAAAGGTGGTGAGCAGCTTGCGGGCCAGATCCAGCGCAGACTGCCCGGGCAGGCCGGTGCGCAGGAAGATGGCGAGCAGTTCGGCGTCGCTGAGGCTGTTGGCGCCTTGCTGCAACAGTTTTTCGCGGGGACGCTCGGCGAGCGGCCAGTCCGGGATGGTCATGCTTCCTCCTTGAATGGGTGGCCGGGCTCCATGCCCGTCCACCCCAGTGTAGTAGAGATTCCGGGATTCAGCATGTGTCAGAATCAGCGCCAGTCCTCAGGAGCCCGCCATGCCCGCCTTCTTCATTTCCGTGCTCAGCTGGATCGAGGACTCTGCCCTGGCGGTCTGGGTGGGTGAATCAATCTGGGGCTTTCCCATTTCCTTGACCCTGCATGCCTTGGGCATGGGGTTTCTGGCCGGCGGCAACCTGGCACTGGCGCTGCGGCTGTTGGGGGTGGCGCCGGCGATACCGCTGCCAAGCCTGCTGCGGCTGTATCCGCTGCTGTGGGGCAGTGCCGGGCTCAGTCTGGTGTCGGGTGTCATGCTGCTGTCGGCCTACCCGGCCAAGGCGCTGACCAATGGCGTGTTCTATTTCAAGCTGACGCTGATTGCGCTCGGGCTGTGGCTGTTGGCCAAGCCGGTACGGCGGCTGTTGCAACAGGGTGGTAATGCTGCTGTTGAACGCCGTTTCGGCGCGGCGATGGCGCTGATCTGGTTGGCGACGATCACGGCCGGACGCTTTTTGGCCTACACCCACAACGTGATGCACGTCAGTGATCTGACCGGAGGCTGAGATGGAAGTTGCGCTGCTCGATTTCTCCCACGCCACCGGCATTTACGGCTTCATGAACAGTCCGTGGGGCTGGCCGGTGATCGAATCGCTGCATTTCATCGGGTTGTCGCTATTGCTCGGCACCGTGGGCCTGTTCGACTTGGGGGTACTGGGGCTGGCGCCATCGATCCCGCTGCCAGCACTGCACCGGCTGATTCCGTTCGGCGTTGGCGGTTACGTGCTGAACGTGCTGACGGGTGTCATGTTCGTCAGCAGTGTGCCCGATCAATACATCTACAACCCGGCGTTCCAGAGCAAATTGCTGTGCATGGCATTGGCAGGCGTCAACATGCTGCTGTTCTACACCAGCTGCTTCCGCGCCGTGATGCAGCCCTCGCCGTCGGCCGATACGCTGCGGCTGGCGCGGGTATTCGCCGTGATTTCGCTGCTGTGCTGGGCAGGTGTCATCACCGGCGGCCGGCTGATCACCTTCTACCGGCCGCCGTTCTATTGGTGCTTTTGGTGCGGGTAGAATGCAGCCATGACTGTCACCCCGCTTGCCTCACCCCATACCAGCCTGCAAAACAAGCGCATCCTGCTTGGCCTCACCGGCGGCATCGCCGCTTACAAGGCTGCCGAGCTGTGCCGCCTATTGATTGGCGCCGGTGCCAGCGTGCAGGTGGTAATGACCAAGGGCGCACAGGAGTTCATCACGCCGCTGACAATGCAGGCGCTCTCCGGCAACCGGGTGCACACCGAATTGCTCGACCCGGCCGCCGAAGCCGCCATGGGACATATCGAACTGGCACGCTGGGCCGACCTGATCCTGGTTGCACCGGCCAGCGCCAACTTCATCGCCCGTCTCGCCCATGGTGAAGCCGGCGACTTGCTGACCACCGTCTGCCTCGCCCGCCGCTGTCCGCTGGCGTTGGCCCCGGCAATGAATCAGGCGATGTGGAGCAACGAGACCACCGCCGCCAACGTTGCGCTGCTCGAAGCCGCCGGCGTGCTGCTGTTCGGACCTTCGGTGGGTGCACAGGCCTGTGGTGATGTCGGCCCCGGCCGTTTACTGGAGCCGCCGCACTTGCTGACGCTGTGTGCAGCCCGCTTTTCCACCGGTGCTCTGGCTGGCCGTCATGTCGTCATCACCGCCGGGCCAACGCGCGAAGCGATTGATCCGGTGCGTTACCTGAGCAATCACAGCTCCGGCAAGATGGGCTACGCGATTGCCGCTGCTGCCATCGACGCCGGCGCCCGCGTCACCTTGATCAGCGGCCCCACCGCCCTCACACCGCC
>Ga0255096_1000602_pt1 | contig 16786 bp, 10 predicted proteins | sample Colum_Atlam_RepA_2_FD_188563 | JGI IMG/M metagenome (GOLD analysis project Ga0255096, IMG submission 188563) | Freshwater microbial communities from Columbia River, Oregon, United States - Colum_Atlam_RepA_8d | ecosystem: Environmental > Aquatic > Freshwater > River | place: USA: Oregon...
GGTGATCGCTTCCAACGCTTGCTCCGGCCCGTTCCCGCTGCTGGTTTGGTGTGGTGGGTTTTGGGGACGATGGGCATTTCCAAGGCAGGCCTTCGATGGTAGTGTTTCAAGGTGTCCACTGTCTTTCCATCGATGGGTTGCTGGCTGAGCACCGTCCTTGCCCTCGGAGGACTCATTCTGGGGTCCGGCCGGATGGTGGCTTCGGGGTCGGATTTCACCCGTTCGGTACGCCCTATTCTGGCGGCCAAATGCTACTCGTGCCACGGACCCGACGCCGAGGCCCGCAAGGCGGGGTTGCGATTGGATACGGTGGAGGGTGCGACCGTTCTGCTGAAATCGGGTGGGGTGGCCATTGTGCCCGGCAAGCCCTCTTCTAGTCCGCTGCTGGCCCGGGTGGTGCATTCCGATCCGGAAGAACGCATGCCGCCCAAGGGGGAGCCGTTGACTCCGGATGAGGTGCGGACTTTGGAACAATGGATCGCCGCCGGTGCCGGCTACGCTGAGCCTTGGGCGTTCCGGACTCTTCAAGACCCGGCCTTGCCTTCCATTCGTGACGGGCAGTGGTGTTGGGGTGGGATCGACACCTTCGTGCTCGCCAATCGGGAGGCGGCACAACGTCGCGCCCCGGCGCGGGACATCGATGCGGTAGCGCTGCTCCGGCGATTGTCCTACGACTTGCGCGGATTACCCCCCACTCCCGACGAGGTGCGCGCTTTTGCTGCCGATCCCTCTCCTGAAAATTATGCGCGATGGGTGGACCGGTATCTGGCCGATCCGGCCTTCGGTGAACGCTGGGGGCGTCACTGGCTCGACCTCGCCCGCTTCGCCGAGACCATGGCCCATGAGTTCGATTTCGAGATCCCCTATGCTTGGCGTTATCGGGATTACGTGGTCGATGCCTTTAATTCCGATTTGCCGCTGGCCCGATTCGTCGCCGAACAGGTGGCTGGCGATTTGTTACCGCCGCGGCCTGGGCTCGGGCTTCCCAATGCGGCACCGGTCGGGACCGCCTGGTGGTTTCTGGGGCCTTCGACCCACGCGCCGGTGGACGTCCGCCAAGATGAAGCCGATCGATTGGCCGGGGCGGTGGATGTGGCGGGCCGGAGTCTCTTCGGTTTGTCCATCGCCTGTGCCCGTTGTCACGATCACAAGTTCGATCCCATTCCGACTCGTGATTTCTATGCTCTGTCCGGTGTGGCTCGCAACACGCGGCGCATCGAAGGGTTTTTGGATGCCGATGCCCGGACGCCTGAGCGTGCGTTGGCAGCCCGCGAGTCTTTGGAGGCGGCAGCCAAAATCTCCGGGGCTTCCGGAGTGACTCGCGCCATGCAACCGGCAGGTGTCACCGTGCTGGACGACGTAGCTCAGGGCGGTGCGGGGTGGTCTCGCAGCGGACACGCGTTTGATGCGTCGGGTTCTCGGTTGGCGCTCACGACGGCTGGGGAGCTTCGGGTCGCTGAGACCGGCACTCTGGATAGCGCCCGCTTGGCCTTGCCGTTGGCTGGCAGTGCGCGTTCGGCCGATTTCACGATTCAAAAGCGCTACTTCCATCTTCGCGTACGCGGTAGTGATGCGGCCGTGCGCGCCGTGGTCGACAACTACTGGCTCGACAAGCATGTGGGCCTGCTCTTTGAAGGATTTCGCCGCCGTCTCGGACGCGCCGAAGGGGCCGAAGCTCAGAAAGATCCGCGTGAAACTGCCTGGCGGATCGAGACCTTCGACTTCTCTCGCTATCAAGGTGAGCGGGTTCATTTCGAAGTTCAGGATGACGGCCCCGGTTGGATCGAGGTTGATGCGGTTTTGACCAGTGATGCCCCGGCACCACCAACACCCGAACAGTGGGATGCCGATGGGTTGGCCACTGGCCTGAATGCCGAGGCGCCAGGCTTGGCCGAGGCTCGCCTGCGTGCGGTCGATGCCCGCGATGCCTTGCTGGCTTGCGCTGCGCCCATCCGAGCCTTGGTGGCCGACGAGGGGGGGGCGCTGGATGAGCCCATCCATGTCCGTGGTGCGGCCCATCGCTACGGAGAAACCGCTCCGCTGGCACGGCTCTCATTGTTGGGGAAATCGGCCAAAGACCCGGTGGCGGGCAGTGGTCGTCGGGATTTGGTTGCGGCCATCACCGATCCACGCCGCCCATTCCTCTGGCGGACCACGGCCAACCGCATTTGGCTCAAGCTGTTCGGGCGCGGGATTGTTGAAACGCCCGATGATTTTGGGCAACTCGGCGGCACACCGTGGAGCCCGGAATTGCTCGATCATCTGGCCTCCAAACTCGCGCGAGGTCAGACCGTCAAACAACTCATTCGCGAGGTGGCCCTTTCACATGCCTATCAGGCCTTGGCTGATCCCGGAGAGGCTACAGCCGATGTTTGGTCGCCGCTGCCGGTGCGTCGTCTGGATGCCGAAGAAATTCGGGACGCGATGCTGGCGGCTTCTGGAGCCCTCGATCGCAAGGCGGGGGGAGCCAGTATTCCGGCCCGTTTGACGGAGCACATGCAAGGGCGGGGCAGGCCGGGGAAATCAGGTCCGATGGATGGGGCGGGTCGCCGCAGTGTGTACCTCGAGACGCGGCGCAATTTCCTTGATCCGTTCATGCAAGCCTTCGACCAACCGGCACCGGCCACTACTTGCGGACGGCGGCATGCTTCCAATGTGCCCGCACAGGCCTTGGCCCTGATGAACAGTGAGTTGGTTCACCTGATGGCCGACCGCTGGGCCCAGACGCTCATTCCTGAGGGCAGTGCTTTCGTGGAGCCATCAAAGGAAACGGATCAGGCCAAGATTGAGACGCTCTGGCTCTCGGCTTTCTCTCGGTGGCCGCGGCCCGATGAAGTCCGCATGGCCTTGGAGTTTCTGGATTCGGAGCGGTCCGCCTTTTCGAAACCCTCACCGCGTGATCGGGAGCGGGCCGCTTACGCGGCGTTGAACCACGCTCTCTTCGCCTCCAAAGAATTCGTTTTCCTCCGATGAACACACCTCCCACACACCATTGCGGCCGGTTTCAGTCCGCTCCCCTAAGTCGCCGTGACATGCTGGCGGCCTCAGGCGGTGGGTTTGGTTTGTTGGCGTTGTCCGGGCTTTTCGGATCAACAAGATCGGCCTTAGCGGCTGCCGGCGGGTCGTCGCGGGACTCACGGGTTTTGGCTTCAACCCATTCCCGGGCGCGGGCGCGCAGCGTGATCTTCCTCTACCAGGACGGAGGGCCGTCGCAAATGGACACCTTCGATCCGAAACCGCGTCTGGCCGATTACCACGGCAAGCCCTTTCCGATGGCGATGGCGCCCACGCAGTTCAACAACAACGGCAACACGCTGGCCTCGCCTTGGAAGTTCAGCCAACACGGGCAGTCGGGCATTCCCATTTCGGAGCTCTTTCCGAACCTCGGGAGGGTGGCCGATGAATTGTGCGTGGTCCGCTCGATGACGAGTGAGTTCAGCGAGCACACCAATGCCAATTATTTCCTGCACACGGGCTCTGGCATTCCCGGGCGGCCGTCCATGGGGGCCTGGATGTCGTATGGCCTGGGTAGTGAAAACGACAACTTGCCCGGCTTTGTCGTGGTGGAAGGCGGGCTCGTGCCCCCGGGAGGTTTGGATTGTTTTTCCGCCGGATTCCTCCCGGCACGCCATCAGGGGTCCATCTTGCGTCCACGCGGTGAGGCCATCGCCGACGCCACACCGCGGGATCCCGAGACCGTTCAGCAACGCAAGCGTCAGTTGATCGGACGCCTTGATTCAGCCTTCGCCCACGAGACCGGAGCCGAGGCCATCGACAGCGCGATTGCCAATCACGAACTGGCCTACCGGATGCAGGCCGCGGTTCCTGAACTGGCTGCACTAGACGGAGAGAGTGCGGAGACCAAAGCACTCTACGGTTTCGATAGCCCGTTCGAGCCGACTCGGATTTATGCCCGCGAATGCTGTCTGGCGCGGCGTTTGGTGGAGAGAGGGGTTCGCTTCATCGAGGTCACTTGCCCTCGGACCATTGGTGACCGCTGGGATCAGCACGGCGACCTGAAGGCCGGTCATGAGGCCAATGCCCGTGCGGTCGATCAACCCATTACGGCGCTGATCTTGGATCTCAAGCGGCGCGGCCTGTTGGATTCGACGCTGCTCGTGTGGTCCGGAGAATTCGGGCGGACTCCCTTTGCCCAGGGATCCAACGGTCGTGATCACAATCCGTTCGGATTCTCGGTGTGGATGGCCGGCGGTGGGATTCGTGGTGGCTCCATCATCGGTGCCACGGATGAGTTCGGCTACCGTTCGGTGGACAAGATTTGTCGGGTGCATGACCTGCACGCCACGGTGTTGCATCAAATGGGGGTGGATCACCGGCGACTGACCTTCCGCTCGGGCGGGCGCGATCACCGGCTCACCGACGTGCACGGCGAACTGATCGAAGGCGCGATCGGTTGAATTTGTCGGACTTGTTGCCGGGGCGAAGGCTGCCAAGGCCGCGACGTTGGACGGAACCTCACCGAGTCCACGCCTGCACCGTTTGCCAGGCGATGGATTGCAGGAAGGTCCCTTCATCCGCCGACACCCCGTCAGGTCGGTAGGGCAGTCCTTCCGGAGAAACGCCCAAGAGGGTGGTGTAATGGACACAGGCTGCCAGGTAGGTGCCGTGGAGGGTTTCGTGTTCTCGATCCTTGCCCAGCATGGCGAGTTGGGGTCGTGCTTCCAGCGAACGCCGGAAGGCCAATCCCACCGGGGCCACCGGGATCTTCAGTTCCGTCCCCAGGCTTCGATGGGCGTCGGCGATTTGCTCGAGTGAGATCCAGCCGAGGCGTTCGTAGGGCCAGGCCATGAAGAGCACCGGGCGTCCGCCATGGGATCGAATTTCCTGATCGAATCGCCGGACGTATTCTTGGAAGGGAGCGATGCTGTGTTCGGTGAGTTCCGGGAGGTCGTCTTGCAAGATGACTTGATCGTAGTGCCCTTGTTGGATGCGTTCGTGCACTGCGGGCAATCCGTGGAGGATGCGCAGCGTGGCACCGCCTTGCGTGGCTCGATCCGCCACGAGGATGCGGGGAGGGGTTGCGGATGCGGCCAGCAGACGGACGTGGTTCTCCAAGCCGCCGTTGTAATAGGTGAGGCTGTTGCCCACGAAGAGAAGTCGCATGGGAGGCGTCGGGTTGGATGCAATCGTCGAAGGGCCCGCGGATCGACAAGCGGTCAGGAGCAACGTCGCGAGCCAAATCCAACCGATCCATCGAAGAGGCATGGGCCGACGCTAGGCTTTTGTGTCGAAGCGGTGCAAGGTCGCCCCGTGAGTCGGTCTTCAGCCATGCCGGCGCAGCGATTCAAACCATGGTCAGCATCAAGCTCGCTCAAGAGGTGTCGGAGTTGGAGGGCATCCTCGCGTTGCAACGGCGCAACTTGAAGCGGTGCTTGAGCGAATCCGAGGCCGAGGAGCAGGGGTTCTTGGTTGCCGAATACAATTTGGCCTACCTCCAGCAAATGCAGGCGCGGCGACCTTCGGTGGTTGCCGTGGACGACGGTCGGGTCGTGGGCTACGCGCTGGTGGTCACGCAGGAGGTTCGTAAGGGCCTCCCGTTCATCTCGGACTTGTTCGACGAAATCGATCGGATCTCCTATCGAGGCGCGCTGCTGGCCGGAACCGATTATGTGGTGGTGGGACAACTGTGTGTGGACAAGGACTACCGGGGGCAAGGGTTGGTGGACCGGTTGTATGGGTGTTTTCGCGCGTCGTTGGATGATCGTTATCACTGCGGGGTCACCGACATTGCCCGGGCGAACCGCCGTTCGCTCAAGGCTCACCAGAAGGTGGGTTTCGAGGTCATCCACACCATTGAATACGAAGGCCGGACTTGGGATGTGGTGCTCTGGGATTGGTCGGAATTGGGGCGGTGAAATTGGCTTTTTGGGTGTTTCGGCGGGACAGGTGGGTGGTTTTCACTGAGACTTTTTTGAACCATGAAACGGCAACAATTCCGTGTCTGCAGTTGGTTCGGGGCGGTGATTTTCAGTCTGCTGTTTCTTCAGGCTGAGGAACCCAAGAACAGTGATCTGGATGTCATTCGCGATGAATCCAAGGTGCCGCCGTACCAGTTGCCGCCAGCGTTGGTTTCCGCCGAGGGGCGCCCTATTACCACCGCGCAAGAGTGGTTCCAAATCCGACGCCCACAGTTGATCTCGCTCTTCGGGAATCTGGTTTATGGCGTCGTGCCGAAACCGGAAGTGCCGGTTCAAACCTGGGTGGAGGTGTTGAAAACCGATCGTGAGTTCTTCGGCGGCAAGGCCACCCGGAAGGATGTCCGGCTCCGCTTCCACAATGCCAAGGGGGAGGCCGATTTGCGGATCTTGGTCATCACACCCAATGGAACCGGCAAGCCGGCACCCGTCTTCATGCTGCACAGTTTTTCCGGCACCCGGGACGACGGCCATGATCCGCATCCCGATCGCCCGGGGTACTTGCGCAACGGCGTGCCTCTGGGCGAACTGCTCCAACGGGGATTTGGTTTTGTGGTGGTGCCCCAATCGGACCTTACCCGTCACAACGAGGTGGAGTTCCTCAAGGGAATCCACCCGCTGTTTTATCGGGAGCACCAGAGTTTTCCGAAGTCCTACGAGTGGGGCGTGATTTCTGCCGTGGCCTGGGGTGGATCCCGGGCGATGGATTATTTGGAGACCGATTCCGACGTGGACGCCCGACGGGTGGCCATCATGGGGCATTCCAAAATGGGCAAGACGGCTCTTTGGACGGCGGCCCAAGATACCCGATTTGCCTTGGTGATTTCGGCGCAATCGGGTTGTGGCGGAGCGGCTCTCTGGAAACGCAATTTCGGCGAGAACATGGAGAAGATGGTCACGCGTTTCCCGTATTGGTTATGCCGGAATGCCGGCCAGTTTGCGCGCAATGAAGACGACTTGCCCGTTGATCAGCACGAGTTGCTGGCGTGCATCGCACCAAGGCCTCTGTACGTCGCCAGTGGGGTGGAAGACCTCTGGGCCGATCCAGTGGGGGAATACCTTTCAGCCTATCATGCTTCCGAGGTGTACCGATTGCTGGGCAAGAAGGGCTTGGATTCGCCGACGCCGCCTCCTGTCGGCACCGCCCTGACCGATGGGGATATCGCCTACCACAACCGACCCGGTGGCCACTCGGTGGAGCTCTACGACTGGCAGAAATTTATCGAGTTCGCGGAGCGCCATTTTCGGATGCGATAGAAACTGATGGGGCAATTGGGGGGCGGGAGCTGGGTTCGTCAAAAGGATCCGGTTTAGGGGTTGCAGATGTGGAGGAATACGCTTCCGTAGCCCCACTCAATGGAAGTGATGGCGGTCATAATGAACCTTCTTGGACACGGCCTCCGCCGGATTCGGAGATGGCCTCATTCCGCTGCGCAGACGTTTGTCCATCGGAGTGTCCGACTGGAGTTTCTCCTCCTCGTGAGCCTTTGGGTCGCCTGTCGAGTTGTGGCAGGTCCCGCATCCACGGAGCCAGAAGCGGGTCTGGTGGGTTATTATCCCTTCGATGGGGATCTGCTGGACGCCAGTGGATTCAAGCGTCATGCGGTGAGTGATCCGGTCGGGGTGGCTCCGCGTTTTTTGTCGTCGCGTAAGGTTGCTCCCAGTCAGGTCCTGAGTCTCGGCGGTAGCAATGTCAGCATCACCATTCCGTCGCTGGCCGGATTCGGACCCAATGGGTATCGCGGCACGACAGTGTCCTTGTGGATGCGATGCCCGATCCAAGGTTACCTGCTGGGGTGTTCCCGGGAATCCGTTCCGGAACAGTCGAGTTTCTACATTCGCACCGATGGGAAACGCTTGATGGTCTCGGGTGGTGTGGGGGATGAACTGGGTTTCGGGTTTCCCGAAAGCCCCAATGCCTGGCGTCATGTGGTGGTGGTGTTTGGTCGCTCCACACAAACCAATGAAATAGGCATGGTTGTACAAGTTTGGGTGGATGGGCAATCCATGGGGGTTGCTCCCATCCGCGTGAATCCACTGCACCTGAAGACACCTCTGACCTTGGGAGGTATCTCAGGCACGGCCCATGGGCGGTTGCAGGGTGAAATAGACAGTCTGCGACTGTTCCATCGGGCGTTTTCACTGGAAGAGGTCATGAATCTCTATGCCCATGACAGGGTGGGCCTAGACAAGGCCCCAGTGCTCCTTGTCCAACCCCAGGCTCAATCCGTGGAGAAGGGACGCGATGTGACCTTTCGCGTGGCAGTGCACGAAGGTCAGCCAGTCACCTTCCACTGGCAGTGCGATGGGTTGACCCTTCCGGGAGCAACGACACCCGAGTTGACCTTGAGCAATGTGCTGCCGTCCCTCGATGGGGGGCGCTATCGGGTCTTCGTACAAAACGCGTCGGGTGCCGTTTTCAGCGAACCAGCCCTCCTCACGGTCTACCCGTTAACGCCCCCCAGTATTGTGTTACAGCCCTCTTCCGTTGAGGTGGCTGAAGGTGAACCGGAAGTGGTGTTCACAGTGGCCTCCGCCGGTTCGGGTGCCTTGACCTATCAGTGGCAGCGCGATGGAAAGAATCTACCCCAAGCCAAGAGTGAACGTCTCACGCTCCGGCACGTGCGCCCATTTTTCGACGGTCGGTATCGCGTGCGGGTCAGTAACGCCTATGGATCGGTTTGGAGCGATGAGGTGACGCTGACGATCAACACCTACGACTCCGACGATGATGGGTTGACCGATTACGAAGAAGTTTTGCTCAAGATGGATTCACGTAAACCGGACTATTACGGAGACCGTATGCCGCCCATGGCGTCGCCTGAATCGAATTCCTGGGAGACGATCCTGGCCGAATCCCAGGACGATTCACGAAGTCGCCGCTCTTGGGTCTCGTTCGCGCTTCAGATCCTTCTGCGAACGCCCCGTCCGTGGTGGCTCGATGGTTCCTCCGGCGATGTCCGACTGGATCTTGGGACGAAGTGAGCTACGCGGTGCGCGAATACTCGGCGATGTTCTCGGTAGTTGGAGACTGGCAGGCGCCAGCCACGAGGGTCTCCTGCGGATTGCGGAAGGAGAGCCCGGCGAAGTCGAGGTAGTGGCCGAAGAGTTCGGTGTTCTGGATGAATCCTTCGATCCGGTCGGATCCGGGTCCCAGCGCCAGCACGGGCACGTAATCGGAGGTGTGATTGCCGCTGGTGAAGGCGATGCCGGTGTGGTTGGCCAATACCTGACCCAATGCGCAGGTGTCCGAGTTGAACGCATCGAAGAGTGCGTAGCCCTTTTTCTTGAGGAACGGATCGAGTGTTTCCATCCGTCGGGTGCTGGCTGCGTAGCCGGTGGATTCTTGGAGGCGCGCAGCGGCTTGTGTCCGGTTCTCGGCGGTGCGCAGTCGGTTCAGGATCTCACCGACGGATTGACGCACCTTCGTCAATTTGTGGAAGGCGGCGTTGGTCTTTTCGTAGGTCTCGCCGAGTCCGTTGAGTCCGGGGTTGGCCGTGGCGTGATCGGTGGTGATGAGGAGGAAGGTGTCGGGATGGTCCTTCTGGAACTCGAGGCAGACTTCGATGGCTTGATCGAAGGCGATCATCTCGTGGATGGCCGCCGCGGCGTCGTTGCTGTGGCAGCCGTGGTCCACCCGTCCCCCTTCGACCTGAAGGATGAAGCGTTCCTCCGAGGCGAACCGTCGAAGCGCGGCCCGGGTCATCGCGGCCAGCGAAGGGGTCGGGGTGACTTTCGTCAGGCCTCCCTGTTGGTCCACGACGTAGGGGATGTGGCTGTCCGAGAATACTCCCAACCAACGCTGGTCGCGGGGTGCAGAGGCCAGATCGGAAGGCGTGCGGAGCACGGCGTATTCGAGACGGCGGAAGTCTCCGAGCAAATCGCGTTTGTCTTTGCGCTTGTCGGCCCGGAAGTGGTTGCTGGCACCGCCGAGGGCCAGGTCGATCCGTCGCTCGAGATACTGGGTGGCGATGTCATCACCGCTACCTCGGGCGCTGACGCAGGCGATGAATCCAGCCGGCGTGGCGTGGGTGATTTCAGTGGTGGTGACCAAGCCTCGCTTCCAACCGGCTTGTCCGAGGAGTTCGTAGAGGGTGACCAACTTCTCCCCCTTACTGGTTTGGTTGACCTTGCCGTTGGGGATGCGAACCCCGCTGCCCCAAGCGCAGGAGGAAGCCGACGAATCGGTGACCAGCGAGTTCTGGGACCGCACGTTCATGACCGCCTGCCGGGTCGAGGGTTGATCCATGAGGCGAAACCAGGTGAGCGGGCGCCCATGGACGTGCTCGGAGAACTGATTGGCGCAGGCGAGGATGCCTGAACTCATCCCGTCGACGACCATGTGGATGATGCGCCGAGGGGTGCCCAAGGCCAGGGGGCGATTCTCGGTGTTGGATTTCTTCGGAGCGTTGGTCGCTGCGCCCAACTGAGTGGCGGTGAGCGCGGAGACGGCAGGGGCCGTCACGAGTGACTTGAGGAAGTGTCGCCGAGGGTTCATTTAGGTCGTGCAGGTCGATTGCCTGGTCATCAAAAGCCCGGTCAGCAACTGGGGCAATCGATCAGTTCGGAAGGACGGTGACATTGTTGCGACGGTGATCCAGGGCATCCCTGGAGCCCGTGATGATCCTCTGGGAAAAAAGGTCGTGGGGTGTACCCTGCGCCCATGGCCCAGCCCAATGCTCCGTTCACGCCGTATATCCCCGCGGCCACCCGATTGCGCGAATTCACCGCCCGCTCCGTGATCGTGGGTTCGCTTCTGGGCATCATTTTCGGGGCTTCGTCGCTGTACTTGGCCCTCAAGGTGGGCCTGACGGTGAGCGCTTCCATTCCGGTCGCGGTCATTTCGGTCACGCTGTTCCGGTTGTGGGCCAAGCTGGGCGGGCGGGATGCCACCATTCTGGAACACAACATTGCTCAGACCGCGGGTTCCGCCGGTGAGTCGCTGGCCTTCGGGGCGGCGGTGACCATGCCGGCGATCCTCATCCTGGGCTTCGATCTCGAGGTGGGTCGAGTGCTGTTGGTGGCGGTGCTGGGCGGGCTTCTGGGCATCTTGCTGATGATCCCGCTGCGCCGACCGCTCATCGTCCAGCAGCATGGGGAGCTGAAATATCCCGAAGGCACGGCTTGTGCCGAAGTGCTCAAGGCCGGGGCCAATGACGAGTCCCGGGCTGCGGCGGATCCAGCCTATGCCCGCGAAGTGGCCGGGGCGGGCCTCCAGGCCAAGACCATCTTCGGCGGGTTCGCCTTGGGCTTATTGTACAAGTTCGGCAACTCGGCGCTGAAGCTGTGGAAAGAAGCCCCGGAAAAGGTGTTTGGGGCTCCGCTCAAAGGGGGATCGGTTTCGTGCGAGATCTCCCCTGAAATGGTGGGCGTGGGCTACATCATCGGCCCGCGGATCGCTGGGGTCATGGCGGCGGGCGGGGTCTTGAGCTACCTGGTGCTCATTCCGCTCATCCAGTATTTCGGAGGGGGATTGGCCAGTCCGTTGGCTCCCGGCAAGAAGCTCATCGCCGACTTGTCGCCCAACGGCATTCGCAGTGCGTACTTGCTCTACATCGGGGCCGGGGCCGTGGCGGCCGGTGGCCTGGTGAGTTTATTGCGCTCGATGCCCACATTGTGGCGGACGTTGCGTGCAGGTTTGGCGGATTTGGCTGGAGCCCGCGAGGGAGGGGTTGAGGCTTCGGGCGACCGGCGTGATCGGGACCTGTCCCTGCGTTGGGTGGTCGGCGGGGTGTTCGTGCTGATGGCGGCCATCACGCTGGCTCCGTCGCTGCGCATGAACCTCTTGGGCGCGGCGCTGATCCTGGTGCTGGGATTCCTTTTTGTGACGGTCTCCTCGCGATTGACGGGCGAAGTGGGTTCCAGTTCCAACCCCATCTCAGGCATGACCATCGCCACGCTACTGCTCACGTGCCTGACCTTTGTGGCCGTTGGGTGGACGGGTTCGGCGCACTATGTGACCGCGCTCTCGGTGGGCGGTATCGTGTGCATCGCTTGCTCCAATGGCGGCACCACCTCGCAAGACTTGAAGACCGGGTTTCTCATCGGTGGCACGCCGCGATATCAGCAATTGGCCATCTTGATCGGAGCCTTTGCCTCGGCGGTGGTGATGGGTTGGGTGCTCTTGGCTATGAACAATGCGGGGACGATCCACGTGCGTGCCTCGGACGTCGCCCCGGGCTTGGTGGCCCCGGCCCAGGCGCTGGTCGACGCGCCGCGCGCCCATCTCGTCGGGCCGATGGCCGGAGTGGATGCCCAGGAATACCGCGTGTGGCATCAGACCGATACCAACGGCGTGGCGCGGAAGTGGTTGGTCGATGATTCGGGCCAGGCCGTCTGGTTGGTGGATCCGGCCATCACGGGAACCGAGGCCAAGCTGCCCAGTGGGGCCACGGTCACCAAGTATGATGCGCCGAAAACCGTTCTGGTGAGCTACATCATCAAGGGTGTTCTCGATCGCAAGCTGCCTTGGGACTTGGTGCTCATCGGCGTGATGATCGCCCTGGTGCTCGAACTCAGCGGGATTCCGTCGCTGGCCTTCGCGGTGGGGGTCTATTTGCCCATCTCCACCTCGCTGGGCATTTTTGTCGGCGGGTGTGTGCGGTGGTGGGTGGATCGCGCCACGCACGCCCGGGGGCATTCGGCGGGATTGAGCCCCGCTGAGATCATCGCCGAGAGCGATCGCTCACCCGGGGTCTTGATGGCCAGTGGTTACATTGCCGGCGGCAGCATCGCGGGCATCGGTGTGGCGATTAGTCAGGGAGTGACGACGGGGTTCAACGAGTCGGTTGAGAAGTGGATGACCGCGAACAACCCGTTCTTCGAGGGGCCATCTTCAGACGCTCTGTCGCTACTGCCCTTTGCCGTGCTGGTGGTGCTGCTGTTCCTCGCCGGTAAGTCCGGAGATCGACAGCAAAAAGCCGCTGCAGGAAAGATTTCCTGAGCGGCTGTCCCGGCTCCGAAGTTGTTACCAGCCGTATTCGATGGAACGGCGCTGCCAGAGGAACTCGAACATGTTGCCCTCGTGGGGTTGATCCCAGGAGATCTTCATGGTGGAGACCGGGCCGATGTTCAGACGGTCGATTTCAGTGAAGGCCTCGAGGTCGCGAATGAAGGCCGGGTCTTTCGTGATCGCCGAGCAGGCCAGAGTATAGCCGATGTTCTTGAGCACCTCGGACTGCGAGCAATGGACCACGCTGGCGTAAGGGCAGAGGAACTCCCGGTTCGCCAGCGGGTGAGCGAACGAGTCGCAACGCACGATGGTCGGCCGCATGAAGGTGCCGATGTCGCTGGAGACTTTGCGGGAGCCGCCGCGGTAGCGGGCGGTGACGTCTTCGGCACCCGGTGTCTTGAGGCCGTCTTCGATTTGCCCATCGATGTAGTCGGCCATCTTGGGGTTGGCGAAGCCGGAGAGCCGGGCCTCGGGATCGTCGGAGGGCGTGGGGGCGATGGGGCCGAGCTTCTTGGCCAGCGCATCGGCGATTTCTTCCGCGTACTTGGGAACCACCACGGCACTGGCATTGATGCACGAGCGGCCGCCGTTGTCGGCGATGCTGGCGGCGATGACGTCGATGAACTCGGGCCAGTTTTCGATCTGGTCTTCGCCAATGACGAATTTGCTCCAACCCGGGCCGTGGATCTGGATCGCCGGGTTGTGGGCGTACTGCTGGGTGGTCGACTTGTCACCGAAGATCAAGGCCCGGCCGCACAAGTTCAGGATGGCGGCGGCGCCCTCGTGATCGGTGGGATAGAAACCAAAGGCCTCAGCGGGGACCCCGGCGGCGATGAAGGCTTGGATGAGTCGGTACGGGGTCCAGGGCTCTTCCTTGCCGGGCTTGATGATCACCGGCGTCTTGAGGGAGATGGCCGGGATCCACAGGGAATTCACGGCCGGCGAATTGCTGGGCATCACTAGGCCGAGGGCGTGGGCCGTGGGAAAAAATGCAAGATTGGTGCCGAACTGCTCGCCGCGTCCTTTATCGAGGATGGTGAAGTCGAGCCCGCGGGAGAGGCCGTTGAGCACCTCCGGCATGTGGGTGAGGGCGTAATGAATTTTCGCCATGTTCCGCTTCACCATCACATGGGGCAGTCCGCTGGTGCTGCTGAGGGTGCGGATGTATTCGTCGGCGCTCTGGGTATGGCCGCGGTCTCCCAAAGGCAGCGTTCCATTGAGGAACAGTTCACCGGCCTTGGCGCTCATGGCCATGAGTTCGGCGATGGTGAAGTGATTTAAGGCGGCTCGGGCGACCCCCAGCTTGGTCAGGTCTTTTTTGACGATGCCGGCATTCACGGACGAGACGACGGCACAGACTTCTCCGGTGCGGAAATCTTTCACCTCCGTTTGCTCCAGGGAGGCGTAGTTGCGGCCGAGACGAATGACAGGGAGATGCGGAATGGTGCTCATGAGATTCGATGAACGGACTTCAAACTGGTACGTCTGCGTACAATTGGCAAACGCAGGTTTTGGATCTTGGGTTGAGGTGAAAATCTGAAGCCGTTCTTCAGGGTTTCTTGGGCGGAGTGATGACGGTGAGCCGCTCGGCGACGGTGGCCGCACGGTAGTCGGCTTGGGCCCGGAAGCAGTCGGCATCGATGTCCACGGCGCTCACTTGGGCATCGAAGGCCGCCTGCTCCCGCAACTGCAAGGCCAACAAGTCGGCGGCGCCGCGGGCGAAGCGTTCTGTCTCGGCTTCTTGAAGTTCCACGGCTAGCTGGACATTCAGGCGGGCTTGCACGGTTTGTTCGTGGGCCGCACTCCAGGCAGAGAAGGAGTCCCGAACTTCCGTCTGGATGCGGTCGCGGGCGAACTGCTGCTCGCGGGTGACTTGTTCGAGTTGGGCTTCGACTTCGGCCGCCCGCCCCTTGGCCTCGCGGCGCTGCAGGGGCACTCGCAATTCGACGCCCACTTGGACTTCGGCTTCGGTCTGGTCTTTGTAGCGACGGTCGCCGTAGTCGCGGCTGGCGCTGACACCAGCATCCAGATTCGGGAGGAGTTGGTTCTTGGCCAGTCGGCGATCCACCTCGAGCTTTTCTTGAGTCAGGCTGAGGCGCTTGAGTTCGGGTCGGGTCGTCAGTGCTCGTTGCAGGTCTTGTTGCAGCAGGCTGGCCTCAGGACCCTCCGGCGTCGGCAGGAAGGGTGGCAATCGGTCCCGTGTGGCCACGGTGGGGTTCTCCCGGGAATCGCGATAGAAGAGTGATAGGGCCAATCCAGCCGCCTCGAAGCGGCGGCGCGCTTGGACCACGGCCAGTTCCCGCGCGACAATGAGGCGTCGATTGTCGGTCAGGACGATGCGCGGAATCAGACCGGACTCGCTTTGAGTCTTGAGGGCGTCCATGCGCTCGCGGGCGATTCGGAGCAGCGCCTCGGACAATCGCAGACGCTCTCCGGCTGCGAGCCATCCGTAGTAGCCCGCGGTGGCGGCTCGGATGAAGTCGAGTTGTTGGCGGTGGATCACCGGGTCGGCCAGCTCTTTGTCGAGTCGCGCCTTGATCAGCGTGGCCCGCCGCCGGTCGATGGACCCATCGCGCAGCAAGGGCAACCGGAAGCCGATCCGGGGTTCGCCGGAGCCTTGGGTGCGGCTCTTCTCGTAGTCGGGCAACAGGCCTCCGGAGGTGATGCGATAGCCTCCGAAGAGGGTGCTGCCCCAGATGCCGGTGAATTGCTCGAAGCCCGTGTCGACGGTGGTGCTTTGGTAATATCCGCTGGGAGTGTCGAAGAGGCGTGAGAAGAACTGGAAATCGAAGGTGCCGCGCGCGCTCTGGAGACGTCCGGCGGCGACATCCCGCTCGATCAAGGCGGCCAGCATGGGGGGGTATTGCTGGCGGACCGAGTCGAGCACCTCGTGGAGTGTCAGCGCACTGGCGGTGGCGAGGGAGAGGTGAGTTGTCTCCGCTGATCCCGCGGACGGGGACGTATTGGTTGCCGGGGTCGCGGGCGATTCGGCAGCCTGCAATTCCCCCAAGGCATTGCACAGGAGAAGGCCTACGAGGAGAGCCAAGATGGTGCTGTGAAGATCACCCCAGGCCGCGGTCGACCGGGAGGCGTGCGGTTTTCGGGCTAATGCCCAATTCCAAGGAAACGTCCGGTCGGAGATCACGTTCATGACGGGCGAATCACTTCTTGGGATCAAGGAGTTCCTCGGAGATCACCGGTGGAAAACCGTTCAACTGACGCCAGACCTCGTACCACAGCGGAACTCGTTGGAGCAGCACCCATCCGTTGGCCCGGACTCCCTGCCTGAGCCATCGGGAATCTGGCCAAGGCACGAGAGTGTCTTTTTCATCTTGGCTGGCGATGCTGTCGGGTTTTTCGGCCACGAGAATGCGGAACTTGCCCTTGCCGTTGTCGGTGGGGTCTACGAGCACCACTTCGCCACCGAAGGTGCCCCGCGCGAGGCTGGGCCAGCCGACGAGTTGGAGGGCCGGCCAGCCCTCGAACTGAAGGCGCACCGGACTTCCCTCTCGCACGACCCGACCATCGGGACTCGTTTCGCGGGCGATGACAAGAGGCATGTCTTGGCCACTGAGCCACACCTCTACCATGGGTCTATCAGTCTGGCCGATGATGGTGCAAAGCGGTGATCCGGCGCGAAGGAAGGTTCCCTCGGTGGCTTGCAATCGGAACACGATGCCGGCCCTGGGCGCGGTAACTTTCTGCATGCGGGTTTGGCTGATCTGGATCTCCACGCCGGTCAGCGATTGCTCTGCGGAGGCCAGTTCAGCGCGGGCAGAATCGCGTTGAGCCGTGATGCCCTGAATCGCCCCCCGCAAGTCGACGGGAGTTCGATCGAGTTCGGCTTGGGAACGTTGCAATTCGGCTTCGGTGCGATCCCGTTCGAGGGTGGCCAATT
>Ga0255096_1000603_pt1 | contig 16780 bp, 27 predicted proteins | sample Colum_Atlam_RepA_2_FD_188563 | JGI IMG/M metagenome (GOLD analysis project Ga0255096, IMG submission 188563) | Freshwater microbial communities from Columbia River, Oregon, United States - Colum_Atlam_RepA_8d | ecosystem: Environmental > Aquatic > Freshwater > River | place: USA: Oregon...
TGGTGTTGGTGATGGTGGTGCCCTGATCCGGCGTGACCTTGGCCAGACCATAGGGCAGTAGCGCCTCGGCGGCCCGCAGCTGGGCGGTGAACACGAACTGGAACGTCGCCAGCCGCTGCGCCATCGACGGCGCGGCAGGGCTGGCCTTGTAACCGACCGCACCAGCCTCGGCCCAAGCCAGCACCTGTTCGGTGCGGGCCATGGCCGTGACGAACGCATCGTCGCCCGACGCCATGCCAGCCATCTGGATCAGCACGTCCTCGGGCATCCGCAGCCCTTGGGCGGCGAGGAACTTGCGCAGCTGGCTGGTGGCCTTGCCCTCGCCACGCTTGGCCGCCGATCCGGCCTTGGCCTCATCCGGCAGGAAGGTCAGCTGGTCGCCAGCCTCACGCGCTGCCGTGATCCGATCGGCAGCGGCCTTGGCATCGGCCTCATAGGTCGAAAGGTTCTTTGCCATGGTCAAAAATCCCCCTTTTCGAAGGATTTCAAAGACTTAGATGCACTACTACCGTAAGCAACAGCCGAGGTAGTGGCAAAGTAGTGGGCAAAGTAGTGGCTTTTTCCTTTGCGGATCAATGACTTATTATAACTACTACCACAACTACCACATATATACACAATCCCGCGCATGCGCGCGCGCACACATGCGCACACATGTAGGGGGCCGATTTTTGCGGTAGTAGCGGTAGTGTTTGTTGTAAGCCTTTGATTTCGCGGCGCTTTTGCCACTACTTTTGCTACTACTTTGCCACTACCTGTGCGGCTGGAGGTAGTAGTAGAGTTTCGCACCCAATCCCCCAAACCCATGGGCAGATCGACGGTGCGCGTATGAATTATGGGCCTCTGCGGGTCAGGGTGCAAGGGGCATTCCGCCACGCCGCGCGCGCGGGGATTGTGAAGAACAATCAATGCCTTGAAGGGGTGACGGGCTGCGGCGCGCATCAATAGCTGTCCTCCATGCCTGCGGGAATAGCCTCGGCACGGCTGCTGTCGGTCAGGTCACCGTCAAACGCCAGCAAACCAGGCATCGAGGAGAATGGGATTTCGGTGCCCTTGGTCTGCTGGCCGTCCAGATAGCGCGGGCCGCAGTTTGATCGGGCATCCTTGATCCGCTGCAATGACTGCGTCCAGGCACCGCTTGACCACTGGCTGCGCTGAAACAGGTCTTTCAGCCCCTGCAGCTGTTTGGTGGCCACGAACAGCACGGGGGCTTCGGGGGTGCCGATCACCCGCACACCAACCGATGCCAGCGAGTTGTTGGCCTTCTTGGCGTGGTCTGCAAGCGTGCCCTTGTCCTCCTGGTCGGCGACATAGCTGTCGTCGCCCGCCTGCTGTGCTCCGAACAGCCTGCGCCCGGCCCGAGGCCGCCAGCCAGCCGCCTTGATCCAGGCGGCAATGGTCAGGCGTTCGCCGCGGCGGAACGGGTCAAACTGCTGCGACAACAGGTGCGTGATCACCTCGTCGGCATCGCTGCCGATCTCGTCCACCGTCCCGCGCACATGGCGGGCAACCTTGGCCGTCCAGCCAGACAGTTCCTCGGCCGTCGGCATGTCGGCAGACTGCGCCATCTGTGCCATCGCAAGAATTGTGGCGTAGTTGTCCGCGTTGCGGCCGCTGATCTGATGATCGGCAAAGGCCTCGCGCCACAGGTCATAGCGCGCCTGCCAGCTGGGCCAGCGATCGATCAGCAGCCGCTTGATTGCAGCCCCGCGCTTGCGCCATGTTTCGGGCCGCAGGTTCAGCGGGGCGGCATCCTCGGCCAAGGGTTGCAGGGACAAGATGACCAACCGCGACAGGTCTTGGCTTTTCAGTGCGCCCGGTATCAGGATCGATGAAAAGAAGAACGGCGAATACACGTTGCCAGATGCGCCCTTCTGATCCGCAGATCCGCGCATCCATTCGCCACCCGAAGAGGCGACACGGGCCAGTTCGATGATCGCCTTTTCCTTGCCGCTGCCTTCGTCACCCGGCTCAAGTTCATCAAGCGCCACCGGCAGGCTGGAATGGCCGACGCGGCTGGTGATGCCCGACTTGGTGGCATCGGTCGACTGGATCAGCCCGCCAGGGCCATGCAGGTGTTTGAGCAGCGATTGAAACGACGACTTACCTGCCGCGCGCGGGCCGGTGTTCCAGAATGTCGGCCGCCATGCCAGCGCACCACCCAAAAACTGCACCCCAACCATGCCTAGGCACAGCATCGGGTCAATGTCGGGCCGCGCCCAGTTCCAGCAGCCGAAGGTTTCCAGCAGTTGGCCGGCCACGTCATCTTTGACGGCGTCGGCAGGGTGCGGGATCGACGGATAGGCCGGATAGATCTTGCCCTGGTGCATCGCCGGGTCATGCGCATCGCGGCCGATCAGCACGGCATCGCCCGTGTGATAGACCAGATTGCCATCGTCATCGGTCCAGGCACCCACACCGCGCACAGCGCCTTCGGGGTTGAACAGTCCCCGCTCGCCGCAGGCGGTGATCATGGCCGAACAGGCCAGCTGGTGCTCGAAGTGTTCCGGCTTGCGATAGATGCCGCCCTTTTTATCGGCCACCATCTTCGGGAAGGCGTGATAAAGCCGCGGCAGTTTGCCCGCGAACAGCATCATGATGTTTTGCGCGTCGTGCTTCGTCAGCCCGCGCAGCTGGCCCAGAGGATCCAGATAGAAATAGGTCGCGCCCAGATAGCCAAGCGGTTTGACCGGGCAGCCCTTCCAGATCTCACCGCGCGGCCGATCGACGGCACGGCGCTGGCCGCCCTGATCAACAGGCGCATCCTCTGGCGGCGGCGGGGCATCATCATCTGGCGGGTCAAGCCCTTCGCCCGGAGCGGTGGCGCCATAGTCGGGCAGCCAGTCGTCATTGGTGGCAGGCCCCGCCACAGTGGGCGCATTGTCGATATCATCGGCAAGCCGATCGACAGGGCGCAGGGGCGTGACGTTGTCGGCTATGTCCATCAGTGCACACCCTGCACCGACATCATCGCCCTCGCCTCCAACAGCGGCTTGATCGTGGCTAAGATATTTTCGTCGCAAACCGCATCAAAGCACGTTTCTGCAAACTGCTGTTCTGCATCAAAATCGCCGCTACCCGGGCGGCATAGGTTCATGCTGAACTTGTAGTCACCGACATCAGCAATGCGAAAGATGACGGCTGGCTTTTCATCTTCGTCCTGGTCCAGCGTTACCAATACTTGGCCAACGCCCTCGATACAAAACAGCTTTGCGAAAAGCTTCATGCTGCGCCCCTTTCGGATAGAACACGCCGCAGCGCGTCGTTTAGGTCTTCGCCGGGGATCGAGCTGCGCCAGACGCGCACGCTGCGGCCCTTGCCGGCATGAAAATCGATGGCTTTTTGCAGCTGCGCCTGTGCCTGCGCGCCAGTGTCATTGTCGGCGCACAGGGTCACCTCGCGCACGGTGGCGGGCAGTTCGACCTCGGCCATGTTCCAGATCGCGCCAGCAGCCACCACAAATGCGGGGGGCAGGCCGCGCAGCTGGCGCAGCATCATCAACGACAGGGCGTTTTCGATGCCCTCGGCGACAAACACCCGCGCCCCCTCGGGCGCTTGCCCCAGTTTCAGCCGGCCACCGCGCGGCCCCAGCGCACCGCACAGCCGGATCGATCCGCCGGTGTAATCGGTGAACACTTTTTTCGCCTTGGGCATGTCGGGGGCCTTGATCCACTGCCCTGCCCGATCGTCAAACGCCAGATAGGTGCGGTGGCAGTCGATGATATCCGGCCCGCGCGCGATCGCCGTCAGCATGGCCGGGTATGGCTTCCAGGTCAGACGCTGGCGCACCTCGCCGGTGGTCTGGTCGGTTTCCTCGACCTCGAAATAATTGCGGCACTCCGCGTGGTAGCGGATGGCGCCGGGCACATGGCCCAGCTGCGCAAGATCGATGCCACGGGCGCGCAGGTAATGGTCAACTGGGGTGCCGCGAATATCCGCCAAGCCAGACAGCCATAGCGCAGCGGCGCGCTTGCGCTTTTTAAGGTCGGCTTCGGCCTGCTTTTTCTCTTGCTCAGCCCGGCGGCGCTTGGCTGCGGCGGCGGCCTGTTCGCGCTGGCGCTTCACCTCGGGGCTTTCGGTGTCAAGTCCCAGGAAGGCCCGCGCCTCTTTGATCGCGCCGGCGCCATCGACGCTGCATGACAGACCGATCAGATCCAGCACGTCGCCGTGTTCGCCGGTAGCGTAATCATTCCAGCGGCCCGCCTTGGCCCCGCCCATCGTGATGCAAAACGACCCGACAGACCGATCGGCACGGCCGGGGTTCAGCGTGAAAAATCGGCCATGGGTGGTGTGGCTGCCATTCGCCGCAGGCGCATAGATCGAAACCACATGATCCAGCTGCGCCAGCAACCGGTCCTTGATCTCGTCTATGCTGACCTGCTGGCGCATGGCTTAGGCCTGCTCAGCCAAAGTTTGCAGACGGGTCAGCACATCGCGGCCCGAAAAGCGGCGGGCTTGCTTGCCGGTGACGGCATCCCGGAACAGCCCGGTCAGGGCATCCCAGCGCTGCTGCACGGCGCGGGTATCCAGCCCCAGATCAACAGCAATGTCCTGGCTGCCCCAGCCGTTCTCGACCGACAGCAGCGCCAGATCCAGATCGCGCTGCACCGTCCAGCCATCTTTGCGCGGCAACGACAGAAGATGCGCCGTCAGCGGGTCAGCATCGGCGGGCGGTTCGGGCAAATGCGGATCGGGGGCGACCGTCGCGGCGGTCAGGGCATCCGCCAACTGGACGTTGGCCGCAGTTTCTGCCAGCGCCTCGGCATTGCGCAACCGGAGCACCTCGCGGTCAATCCGCTCCAGCAGCTTTGACTTCACCCGGAACCTTACCGCCTCGAAAGTGCGGCCCAGCTCCACCTGAACATTACGAATGCCCACCGACTGCGTCTGCCCGCTATGAAGCGCAGCCGCGACAACTTCCACGGCAAGCTGATCTTCAGCAAGTGACCACAACTGCGCATGTGCGTTTGCCATGGCACTGGCCGACCCGGGCGGGCAACCGCCAGCCTCTTGATCGGGGGCAGCATCGACAAATGCGGCCGCGATATCGGGCTGCGGGACGGGCGCTGGCTGATCTTCAAACAGCTCGGACGCATCGGCCTCGGCGAAGGCGGCGACAGCGCGATCGACCAGCTCCGACCGCGCCTGACTGAATTCGGCGGGCGGCGGCGGAGGTGCATTTTCAAACAAGTCGGCAATGGTGGCATCGATGTCCGGCACGGCGAAATCCAGCGTCATCGCCAAAAGCTCGCCGGGCATCGCATAGAAGCGCGGCCTCAGGCCCATCATCTTGGCCCCCACTCCAGCATTTTCCAGCGTCTGCAGGGCAGTGCGAAACGCAATCAGTTGATCCAGATCCAGATCATTCAGAACAGGGGCGGTCATTGGGCAGCTCCATCAATTGCAAGATTTCCGTGGAATTTTTCGGCCGACATGCCCAAGCGCCACAGCGCGAATTCGGCGAATGCGGTGCTGGCCTCCATCGACGCCTGCATCCACAGCAACCCGGCCTCCGGCGCGGCCGTCATCATCGCCTGGTCGGCAACTTTGACGGTGATCGCCGCGAGGATCAGCCGATCGAGCATGCGGTTTTCGGTGGCATGGGCGTGCGGCAGGGCCTCGGCCAACAGATCAAGCGCCAGCCGGCGGTTGGGGTGGTGGATCCGCTCGGCCACGACATAGCCCAGACAATCGATCACCACCTTGTGGGCATCGGTGAAAACAGGATTGTAGCCGCTCATCGCAGCACCGCCGGGTTAACCATCGATATCCCTCCGAAACCGGGGCTGCGGCGCGTTGCGGTTCAGTGCGGCCTCGACCGCCCGGCCTAAACTTTCGCCAAGCTTTTCCATCGCATAGGCGTCGCGGTGGTATTCCTCCCACATCGTGGCAAAGGCCAAGACCGCCAGCCGCAGATCATCACCGCGCTCCAACAGCTCTTCGGCCTTGGTGCGCAGATCATCGACAGCGTGTTGGGTCAGGCCGCCAGTGCGGGCCGAAAGTGATACGGCCGTGGCCGCGAACAGAACGGTGGTGCGGTCAGCCATGGCGCGGCCCTCCGATCGCAGCGGGGCGCATCGGCCCCGCCACGCCAGAGGTCGCCGCGGCTTGCAAACGCGCGACCATCGCCGGGGTTTTGGCCCGACGAATTCGAAAAAAGGCGGGACGCACCGGGAGGAGGTGGCGCGCCCCGCCGAAGTGCCGCCCCTTGGGCAGTTGCACAGGCGGGCAAACAAGGGGCGGTAGGGAGGTCATTCGGCAGCCTCGCGGCGGCTGGAAAACGCAGGGGCCACCGGAAGGCTGGCAACCAGCCGCGCCAGCTCGTCTTCCGAGGTGCCCCAGATCAGGTGTTCGGCGGTCAGCGGGATGCAATTTGCGGCGGCGTAAGCCAGCAAAGCGCGCTTGTGCGCATCGTAAGGAATGTCACCAGCGGCCCGCAAACCGGACTTGTCGCGCCACTGATAGGGCGATTTCGGATGGACACCGACAATCTCGCCGATTTTCTCGGGTCGACCGATCAGGGCCTCTGCTACTGCCAATGGTGTGCGGTGATTACTCATGACGCGAGATATAGCGCGCGCACAATGTGTGCTGTCAAGACGATTTGTGAGGTAATTGTGCAAATACCCAGCTTGGGTGTGCGGTGGTCAGTGATTACCTACGCAACATGGATATGATCTGGTTCAAAAAAATGCAGCGGCGCGCAGGCGTCACTAGCTTTGATCTCGGCGAGGCGATCAAACGGGATCGCTCCGTCATTTCACGGATCGTGAACGGGTCGCAGAAGATGACCCTAGATCAAGCGCGCGTTTTTGCCGACCTTCTAGGCGTGCCACTGCCAGAAATGATTGAACGCGGCGGCCTGGGCGAAAAGCAGGTTGCACAAGAATTCACACCGGGATTTTCAGAAAGTGATGCCGCCGTTTGGTTAGGCGGTGGCAATCAGGCTGAAACCGCGCCAGTCGCGGCCGTTGCCGCCGCACTCGGCGCGCGCGCTGGTGTGGACGTTTGGCGGGTGAAATCCCGAGTAATGGCGCTAGCGGGTCTGATGGAGGGCGATTTCATGTTGGTCGACACCCATCAATCTGAGAGGGTAAAGGCCGGAGATATCGTTATTGCTCAAGTATATAACCGAACCGGCGCAACAACAGTGCTGCGCAGGTTCGAAGCGCCTGTGCTGGTCGCGGCCAGCATTGATCCGGCAGATGGCCGCGTGTTCGTTGTTGACGGCGTCAACGTCGTGATACGCGGCAAGGTCATTGCGAGCTGGCGGATTTGAAGCGATTAAAATCCGGCAGGCCTAGATGAAGGGGACAACTTCGTTCTTTACGGCCCGGAAATATCCCCAGCGCACAGCACGGGCTGCCAAAAACACTGCAGCCACCCCCAGAAATGCGCCGAACCAAATATCGGCAGATGATGGTGCTCGAATGCCAAGCTCCCTGGCAGTCGGGATTACAGTCACATAGCCATTGAACACCGACAGCAGGAAGCAAAAGGCGGAAACAACAGCCATCGTCAATCGACTGCTCATGAAAAGAAAGCCTACGAAAAGCACAATACCCATATCAAACCTCCAAAACTAACCGATACTAACGCGCCCTTGCGCGCACGACTTGTGTAAACTTCTCACATTGTGCTTGACAGTGTGAGGTAATCACCCATAACTTCTGTGCAGAAGGCTTGCACAGGAGTATCCACATGTCCTCCACATCCTCCCCCTACATTCCACAGGCGCGCCCTGCGCCGATTGATGACCGCCTGCTGTCGCAACTCGCGAAGGTTGGCGAAGATGCCCGCATCGGCATGGCCACCGAGGCAGAGGCCGAATGGCTTCTGTCTACCTGCGGACCGCTGCTGAAAGAGCTGATGGCTCGCCGCGAATTCATGGGCTCGCTACGCCCCGCTGAAATCGGCGCCAACGTCTGCTTCCTGCCGGTGAACCGGTGATGCGCGCGTTCAAGGTTACCATCAGCGAAACCCGCGAACGCCGCATGGAAGTGGCCGCGCTAGACATGCAACAGGCCAAATTGGCCGTGCAGTCCTTGCTCGGCGCCAGCGAAACCGTCAAGGCGGTGGAACAAATCGGCCAGGCCCGCCACGGCGAGGCTGGCGCTGCGCTCGCGCATCTGCTGGGCCAAGACTATCTGGCGCTGGATGGGGCCGCCGCCTCAATCGGCGACTGGCTGGCTGCTGCTGTTGCGGGCAGCGATGAAACGCGCCGCAGCCTGAATGCCCGGCTTGCAATGGCAGGGCTGCGCGTGATCGACGGCCCGCAGATCGCGGTTGCCTCGGCCGGGTCGATCCCGACGTTGGCGATGTGGTTTGCGGGCACCGAATGGCAAGGCCCCGATCTGATCAGCACCCTGCGCACTGCACCCGAAGCGCAAGTGCGGGTCTATTCCTTCGCGGGCATCAACTCCAAGGCTGTTGTGTTGCCTGCCGAACTGGTTCTGTCCGGGGGTGAACAGCCATGAGCCGCCGCGATATCCTTCCCGCCCACGGCACCATGACGCCGGATCAGCTTTACGGTTTCCGCGTCGCCTGCGCCTGCATGCAGACCTGGGGCCACCAGCTGGCCAACAGCACCCCCGACATGCGGCTTTATGGCCTGTTCATGGAAGCCGCCGCCAAGGCGCTTAGCACCAAACTCGGCCGGGGCCAGATCCCGCCCGCATCGGCATCGCTGATCCCCGAAGGGTTCAGACTGTAGTCGCTGGCCGGGGCCGCTGCAGGGCGATCTGCCCGCCCTCCCGGATATGTAACAGCCCGATCGCGCACGGCAGATCGGGCACTTTGAAAGCCGCTTTCATGGATCACTGGATTTCAGCCTGCGTGTTTCTGTTTGCCTACGGCACGCTGGCATTCGGGCTTTACACCGCTGCCAAGGATATCGTGGCGCTGCTGAGCGGGGATCTGTGATGCGGATGTTTCTGCCGTCGGCCGCCGTCGCCGAACTACTCGGCCTGCCATCACCCGCCGCTTTCCTCGCACGGCGCGACACGATGGAAGGCGAACAGCTGTTCCCGCTTCCGATGCCGCACTCGCGCCGCCCGCTGCTGTGGAAGGCTGACGAGGTGCAGGCATGGATCGACCGCAACGGTCGGCCGCTGCCGCAGTCGATCGACCCTGATTTACTGGCCTCGGGCAAGGTGGCGCTGATCGCCACCGGCCGCGCAGCCCTGCACGAAATGGCAAGGACCGCCTGATATGGCACGCAAACCCACGCAATTCGGCCCCGTTCTGGATGCCGCCCCCGGCCTGCGCCAACGTCAGCGCGCCGATGGTTCTTGGCGCGTATGGTGGGAGCCGACAGCCGCACAGAAAGCAGTCGGCGCGCGGGTGGTGGAATTTGACCAGGATAAACCCGGCCATGCCACGCGCGAAGCCGGTCGGCTGCACGATCAATATCTGCGCATCATCCGGGGCGAGGTTCCGGCGGTGAAATCCGGCGGCCGATCGATCAATGATCTGATCCTGAATTACCGCCAGTCGCTGGCATGGAAAAAGAAACCGGCCAGCACGCAGCGCGCCTACGGCGCCGACCTCAAGGCGATTGCCGAAAAATGGGGGCCGCAGCCGGTGGCCCTGTTCGACAAGCCGACGATCGCCAGCTGGTATGAAGCCCTGCACAGCGCCAAGGGCGTGCATCGGTCGCGCGCCATCCTGCGCATGATGTCGATCCTGATGGAACATGCCGAACTGCGCGGCTGGCGGCCAGAAGGGTCGAACCCGGCCAAGAAAATTCAAACCGAAACCCCGCTGGAACGTGAACGCGCGGCAAGCTGGGAAGAATTTGATGCGCTGCTGGCCTCGGCCCGCCGGTTGCGCGCCCGCGCCGTGCTGATGGCGCTGTATCTGGCGGTCACCGCAGGCCAACGGCAATACGATATCCTGCGCGTGAAGCCGACGGATTTCTACCAGATCGATGATCCGATGCGCCGCCGCCCGGTATGGGTCTGGCAACTGGTGCAATCCAAACGCGCCCGCCCGCTGGAGGTGCCACTGCACCAGATGGCGGTGCCGATCTTGCGCGTGCAGCTGCTGCGCGCCGAAGCGCATGGCGCTGGCGTGCTGATCTGGGATGAGGTGACGGGCAAGCCCTTCACGCCCCGCCGCTTCTTTGACATCTGGGAAAAGGTCCGCGCGGCCGCCGCTGCCGATCTGCCCTCGGTCGCCAGCCTGCAATGGCGCGATTTGCGCCGCACGTTCTCCAACCTGAGCCGTGCCGGCGGATCTAGCGATGCAGACACCAGCGACGTGCTGGGCAACACCGCCGCCAAAAACGCCAAGCTGCGTCGCACCTACATGGCGCCGCAACTCGTCACCACCCTGCGCGCCGTCGAGGCACTGCAGCGGCCGCAACCCCTTCCGCAAGAGAAAAGGAAAAAGGCATGAGCCAGCCGGAGAATTTTATGACTGATGCGCCTGTCGTCAAGGCATTGGCTGATTTTGAAGCGGCGGTGCGCGCTGCACTGGCTGCCCGTGGCCATGAAATGAAACTGGCGGCGGTTTTGGTTCACACCGATCAGAACTATGGTGCCGGTGGTTTAAGGGGCTGCGACTGCATGGGTTGCAAGCGCGCCTTGGCTGATCTCTTTGGCGAAACCATTGGCGCAAAGATGACCATCCAGCGCCTTCCAGCTCTGGGCGATCCCGCGAAGCCTCACAAGGCGGTGCACTGATGCAGGCGCTGCAGATCCGTGGTTCCGGCCACAGCTTCGCCATCCTGCGCGGCACTCAGATCATTGGCCGCGCCACCAGCAACGGCAACGCCATCGCCGCCCTGCCCGGCATCCAGCGCCGCCTGCAAACCACGTCACGCCCCTGCCTGAATTGCGGCAGCAGCTTTCAAAGCCGCGGCGCTGGCCATCGGCTGTGCCCTAGCTGCGGGAAGGATGCGTAAGATGAGACAAGGAGACATGGTTTTCTTTCAAGGCCAGATGATTGCAACCCTAAACAAATCAATCGCAATTCCAGATGGCGTTGCATTTCAATTTGAATTTTTTATGGAGCACGAGCCTTCATTCCGGGGAAATCCCCTGCGCACCGCATTTCAGGCGCGGACAAGCAGGGGCTGCCTGCGCAGAATTTTTAACCTAGGGGACATTCAGCACTGGGAGCTTTCAATCTATGGCGATGCAACATTAAAGGATGTCTGGCGCTCGGGCTTATTCGATGAAGCCAAGACCAAACCTTCCGCAGATCCCGCTGGCATGGTCGTTGCACTCGATTTGGTTCTTGCTCAATTAACAGCGGGAAGCATTGAGCGTTCTTTGCTTGATCAGATGCGAAGATTTTATCTGCAAAGGGCAGAAGACGAGCGGCGCCGTCCTTCTGTAAAGTCGAAGGGCGAGTGACATGGCCCAGAACAAACTATCCGACCTGAATGCCCATCTGTTTGCCCAACTCGATCGCATGAAAGAAGCGGTCGGTGGCGATCAGATTGAACAGGAAGTCATGCGCAGTGCGGCCATCGTGCAGGTGGCCCGGCAGATCACCGACAATGCCGACCTGCAACTGAAAGCCGCCAGGCTTTATGCCGAACACGGCCAATCGGTGCTGCAGTATCTGCCGCAGATCGGCAAGGCCTCAGAATGAACTGGCTGCGCTACACCCCGGAACAGCTGGCGTGGATCGAAGCCAACTGCACCCTGCCCCGCAGCCAACTGCACGCCGACTTCTGCGCGCAGTTTGACCGCAGCGATATTTCGCGCGCCAACCTGACGGCGCTGTGCAAACGCAATCGCTGGCTGACCGGCCGCACTGGGCAATTTGTCAAAGGCCAAGCCTCGCCCAACGCCGGAATGAAGGGCGTGCGCGTGGCCGGCTGCGAAAAGGGCTGGTTCAAAAAGGGCGCGCCGTCGCACACCAAACGCGCGATCGGCTATCAGTCGATCGACAGCGACGGCTATATCAAGATCTGCATCGACGAGGCCAACCCGTGGACAGGCTCGGCAACGCGCATGGTGCACATGCACCGCTGGCTGTGGGAAAAGACCAACGGTCCGGTGCCGGAAGGCCACCGCCTGAAATGCCTGGACGGCAACAAGCAAAACACCAACCCCGCGAATTGGGAGCCGGTGCCGATGGCCTTGGCCCCACGGCTGAACGGGCTGTATGGCTTGGGCTATGATCGGGCAGAGCCTGAAATCAAACCGACCATTCTGGCGATCGCCAAGCTGGAACACGCGGTGCGGACGGCGAAGTCGAATGGCTAGCCCCGCCCAGCCAGCCGCGCGGTTGATCCGTCTGGCCAGTGCAATCGGATCGTGGAGCGCACCGCCTCTAGCGCCGCGTCTAATGTTTCGGCTGTGCCACTCGCGACAGGCTCGGTCCAGACGCCCCAAAAATAACGCGGCCCCATCATCGCGCCGCCCGGCACCGCATAAACCCGGCCGACCTGCTGGCCATGCCGCAGCACCAGCCAATCGCCCGGGGTATGACCACCACCAATAACTGTTCGCTTCCGGGTCCACATGGTTGGAACATTTGCGGAACATATAATTTATAGTCAAGGAGACTGTGATCTATGACTGACCTGATTTCACGCGAGGATGCGCTGGCTGCACTCGACAAACACTCTCATGGCACGACGATACTTGGCGGTCAGAGATATCGGTCGATCACGCTGGAAGTGGCCGTCGAAGCCATCCGCGACCTGCCCGCCATTGCTGCCGCGAAAGGCGGTGACGCATGAGCGACCGTCCGATCATTTTCTCCGCGCCGATGGTGCGCGCTCTGCTTGCAGACCAAAAAACGCAAACGCGGCGGGTGTTAAACCCGCAGCCGAAGGTTCTAAAGAACGGTATCTGGTATCGCCCCTATCCAGCATCGCATCCGCTGGAATGGACATATCTGCATGGTGACCGTGTTGCAGGTTTCGCGAAAACCACCTGCGCCACTGGCGACCGTCTTTGGGTGCGCGAGCAATGCGCGACATGGGGGCGCGGGCCAGAGCGTGAACCTGTTGAGTTTCCTACGGTCTATGCGGCTGATGATCCCGGATGGGATGATATCAAGCACGATGCGCGAAACTCGAAAACTGGCGATGAATGGAAAATTCGCCCATCCATCCACATGCCTCGATGGGCGTCCCGCCTGACGCTGACTGTCACCGATGTTCAGGTGCAGCGCCTTAATGAGATCACGCGCGGAGATGCGATGGCAGAGGGTTGCCCATTTCCGAACATGGCAAACGGTCCTGATGCGCGCGACTGGTTTGCAGAACTCTGGAACAGCCTGCACGGCCACGAAGCATGGGATGTAAACCCATGGGTGGGCGCAATAAGCTTTACCGTGCAGCATGGCAACATCGACCAGATCGGCGGTGCAGCATGAGCATTCAGCTTGAATTGACCGTTTACGGACCAGAGCTGGCGCGCGCCCTAGGGAACGACGCCGAAGAACTGGCCTACTTTCTGCAAACCCTCTCCGAAAACCACAGTGCCACTGACCTTGGCAACGAGGTCGCTGGATATGGTCAGGATCAAGCCAATGTTGCTGAATGGCTAGAGGAACTGGCCCGCGCCGTTCGGGCCGAAGCATGAGCGCGCGGGTTGTTGCCGTCACGCAGCTGCTGCTGGATGTGCTGGTCTATCTGGGCACCGAAGCAAAGACGGGCGTCACCCCGGCCGAACGCGATTTGCAGCGCACCGTGCAGCCGATCTCGGCCGAGCTGCGCAAGATCAACGAACGCGCGCGGGCCGAAATGATGGCCGAAGTGGTGAAGGTTTTGGAAACATGATCTGGGGCGTGATCGGTTTTATCACGGGCTTTGCCCTGGGCGGTCTAGGCGTTTTTGCCTGGGTTTCCGAATGTCTGTCGGATGATTTTCCAGACAAGAAATCCCGGCGCCGGGGCTAAGCGGCGCACCTTCCTGTTGGATCTGGGCGGGGCAAAAACCTCGCCCTTTTTTATTGACACCGCAGGCTGTCCGAATTCGGACAACTCGGACGGTTCGGACGGACAAGCTTTTGAAAAGATGTAACGTGCTGGATTATAAAGGGAAAGTGGTGGACCCGGAGCGATTCGAACGCCCGACCCTCAGATTCGTAGTCTGATGCTCTATCCAGCTGAGCTACGGGTCCACTGTGAGGCAGCGTTTAGCCCTCCCTGCCGGGCATTGCAAGGGCAATTCTAAATATTCTTCGCAACTTGTTATTTAATCTATTCCGACGCTTGCGCTGCACAAGTTTCCTGCACCGCAAAGGACTTGCGCTAGATTTGCTTCGGCAGGTGGATCAGGAACTCTGTGCCATCGCGGTCGGTGCGGGCCAATTCCAGACGCCCGCCATGACCACGAATCAACTCTGCCGCAATCGCCAGACCAAGCCCGGTGCCGCCTTTGCGCGCGCCACCCTGAAAGGCTTCGAACAGATGTTCGCGGGCTTTTTCGGGCAATCCGGGGCCGGTATCACCCACCCGTATCCACCATTCTGCCACGGTTTCGCCCGCCGAAATTTCAATGCTGCCCTCAACGCCGGTGGCCTCGATCGCCTGCCGCGCATTGCGCACAAGGTTCGACAGCACGCGGAACAACTGATCGTAATCGGCATGCACCAGCAGCGTCGCAGGCACCTCGATCAAACAGGTGACCGGGCCTTCGCCCGCCAAACCTTCGGCTTCGGCCACGTCTTCGGCCAAAACCGCAAGGCCGATTTCGCGCAGCTGCGGGCTGGGCTCTTCGGCCTTGCCGAAGGCCAGCGTTGATTCGCACAGCGTCACCGCGCGGGCAATCGACCCCACCAGCTTGGGCGCGGCGCGGCTGACCATCGGGTCGGCACTGCCTTCGATGCGGTCGGCAAACAGTTGCGCCGTGGTCAGGATGTTGCGCAGATCGTGGCTGATCTTCGCCACCGCGCCGCCCAACTGCGCCAAGCGTTCCTTTTGCCGCAACGCGCCGGTCAGTTGCGTCTGCATCGACTGCATTGCTTCTTCGGCATCGCGCAATTCCACAACGGTTGCATTCGGCGCAATCACCCGCCGCGCATCTTCCGGCGCTTCGGCATAGGCGGTCATATGGCTGACCACCCGCCGGATCGGCAACACGATCAACCGCTGCACCGCCAGAAACAGAAAGAACGCCGTCACCACCGAAATCAACGCCGACAGCAACAAGATCCGCGCACCATAATCCAGCATCGCCCGGCGCATCGGCTGCGAATCCATTGTGATTTCAATCAAAAGCCCCGCCGATTGCACCGGATAGCCGATCACCCGGATAATATTGTCATCCGGGTCGAACAGACAGACGAAGGCATCGCGGATCAGCTCCCAAGGGCCTGCAACCCGCAGATCGAACGTATCGGAAATCGGCGTCGGAATCGGCGATGACAACACCAACTGCCGCACCTCGTCGCGCCGCAGCACCACGTTGTAAACTTCGGCATTGGCCAGCAGCTCTTTTTCAAGCGCCGGGGTGACCATATCTTCGGCCGCCAACTGCGCCAAAGCTGCGATCTGCGCTTTTTCCAGCCGCATGGTCAGAAAATCTGCCCGAAACCGCGCGATCGACGGCACAAAGATCAAAACTTCGGCCAGCATGACAAACCCAACGGTCAGCATCAGGAAACGCCCCGACAAGGTGTTCCAAAATCCGCCCCGCCGCGCCGTCAAACCCACGTCCGCTTTCATCTTGGCTCAAATATCCTCGGGGGTCCGGGGGCAGACAGCCCCCGGCGCGCCCCGCAAGCACCTCGTTACGGCAAAAGGCGCTGCACCAGCCGCACCACTTGCTTCAGCCTAGGATTATCAAAGAGTTTCGGCGTGTAATAGGCCCCTGCTGCACGCTTTGAAATCTCGCCCAAGGTCGGATAGGGCGCGATCATCGCGGCAATGCTGCCAACCTTCAGCCCGGCTTGCAGCGCCAAGGCCCAAAGCCCGATCAGCTCGCCCGCTTGTGCGCCGACGATTGTGACCCCCACCGGGCGGGATTTTACCAGCATCAGCTTTATAAACCCGGCAGGTTTTGTGTCAGTGATGGCGCGGTCATTGTGGTGAAACTCTTGCCGCAGCACGGTCACAGCGGTGCCATGCAGGGTGCGGGCCTGCGCTTCGGTCAGGCCGATCTGCGCCAGCTCCGGGTCGGTGTAGGTTACCCAAGGCACAGTGGTTGCGGCTTTGGCGCGCAGACCGAACAGCACTTGCCGGATCACCACGCCAGCATGGGCGCCCGCGACATGGGTAAACTGCACCCCGCCAGCCACATCACCCACCGCATAGACCCTTCGATTGCTGCTGCGCAGGTTTGGCCCCACCCGCACGCCTTTTTCGGTGGTTGCTACCCCCGCCGCCGCCAGATCCAGCCGATCAAGCGCCGGAACCCGGCCTGCCGCCAGCAACAGATGCGATCCGGTCAGAGTTGCGCCATCGGCCAGCACCGCTTCCACACCTTGCGGCACGGCGCGAAAACGCACCGCGTCGTTGCCTTCCAACACGGTCACGCCTTCGGCCCGCAGCGCGGCCACAACCACCGCCGCGGCCTCGGGGTCGTCGCGGCCAAGCGCGCGGCTGCGGGCGATCACCGTCACCGCCGACCCCAAGCGGCAATGCGCCTGCGCCATTTCCAAGGCAATCGGGCCGCCGCCCAGAATCAACAGATGCGCCGGACGGTCGGTTTGCGCGAACAGGGTTTCGTTGGTCAGGTAGGGCACCGTCTCCAAGCCCGGCACCGGCGGGATAAACGGATGCGACCCGGTGGCGATGACAAAGCGGCGGGCGCGGATGCGTTTGCCGCCAGCCTCGACCTCACGCGGGGAAACAAAGCGGGCATAGGCCC
>Ga0255096_1000605_pt1 | contig 16767 bp, 15 predicted proteins | sample Colum_Atlam_RepA_2_FD_188563 | JGI IMG/M metagenome (GOLD analysis project Ga0255096, IMG submission 188563) | Freshwater microbial communities from Columbia River, Oregon, United States - Colum_Atlam_RepA_8d | ecosystem: Environmental > Aquatic > Freshwater > River | place: USA: Oregon...
TGTATTTATCAATCCTACTTCTTCTTGAGAATTTACCAAAAGATGAAATTTAATCCTCTTATTTGGACCAAACGCTAAATCTTTCTTTTCATTTTTTTTCAAGCTCCATCGCCAAATTTTACTTCCATTTAATGAAGTTGCTGGATTGATTTTCTTAACTACAAACAATTGAACGATTAAATCAGAATTAGCTGGTAGTACTTCTCCTAAGGATTTATCCGACCAACCCAATTCTGCGGGAATGATTACTGTAGCGACATCTCCTACTTTCATTTTTCGCATTGCCATATCCCACCCTTTATTTTGAATGTTATATCCAACCATGAATGGAAGATCAGATTTTGTAATTTTAGAACTACCATCCACTAATTTTCCATTGGGTAATGAAACCACATAATTAATTAGAACTACATCCCCATTTTCTAATTCAGAACCTGTGCCTTTTTTAGCCCATTTGATTTGCAAACCACTTTTTTCGGCAGTTGAATCAATGTATTTTGTACTTGAAGTTATTATTTTTGAAGGCTTGGCTTTCTCTTTTGGTTTAATCGGTTTTACAGGTTCGTCTTGACAAGAACAAATACATAAAATCGTACTAAAGAAAATTAAAATGATGTGATAATTTCGGAATAAAAAATAACTATTATTAAAATTTAAAAAGCTCATAATTTCTATTTTTTCATTTCATTTTTAATCACCTCAACTAATTCCAATTCGACAACAATTGGAGACATGGGTGGAATTTTTTTAAAATCCCCTAATAAGCCATGTGCTAGATTACTGGTTAAAATGAAGATGGCTTTTTGACCTTTTTTCATAAGTTTTACTCCTTCATGAACTCCCGATTCTACTTGACTTCTATCAACTAAAAACTGATCCAATTCGGTGCTGTCAGTTTTATAGCAAACAGTTCCATCTAAAAGAGAAATTTTCATGTCAATATCTACTGAGTCACCTGCCATAACCGGTTCTCCTGATATATCTGTCAAAATTTGATACCTCAAACCTGATCCGGTTGACTTCATTTTTAGATTATCCCTATGTTTCAAATATAAATCTATTTGTAATTCTTCTTCCTTCACTCGATCTTGATTAAACCCAACTGAAATACTATCATTCCATTGGTTTGAAGAGTTACATGAATACAATGAAAACATTTGAATTATAAGAATAAACAAGTAAAATACTTTAATCATAAAATCCTGAACTTACAATTTCTTTGAACATTTCAACTACTTTTTCGATGCTGTTATTTGAAAACCCTCCTGCAGCATATTTATGCCCGCCACCATTAAAATACTTGTGCGCGAGTTCGTTAACAAAAAATTTCTCTTTGGATCGAAACGAAATTTTAACACCTTCATCATTTTCGATAAAAATTGCTGCAATTTTGATTTTATCAATGGACAAAATCATGTTTACTAAGCCTTCCGTATCTCCTTTTTGATAATTAAATTTTCGAAGTTCCGACTTTGATAAAGTAATAATTCCAATCGGCACATCTCCTAAAATTTCCAGTTTTTCAACTATCGCGTATGACTTTAATTTTATGCGATCTAAAGTATTCGAATCATACATATTTTCATGGATTTGGGTATGATTCATTCCTGTTTTAAGAAGTTCACAAATCGTCTCATGAGTCCTTGACGTAACTGATTGAAATCGAAATGAACCAGTATCCGTCATAATTCCCAAATACAAATACTGAGCAATTTGCTCGTCCAAAAGATGGATATTATTGGATTGATCAATAAATTCGAAAATAAGCTCCGATGTCGATGCTCGCCTATTATCCCAAATGTTGTAAGTAGCCTTAATACTTGGGTTTTGATGGTGGTCAATTAAAACTTTTTCTGCTTTTGAATTCTCAACCATTTTGCCAAACTCATCCCCTAAACGATCAAATGCGTTAAAATCTAAACAGAAAATTAGGTCAGCATGTAAAATCTCATTTGTTACTTTTTCTAAATCGTCCTCATAAACCAAAATATCATCTATATCATCCAACCACCTGTAAAAATATGGCGCCTTATCTGGATGACAGATAACCGAATTTAAGTTTAATTTTTTTAGAAAATTAAATAAGGCCAACGAGCTACCCAATGAATCGCCATCTGGAGATTTGTGCGAAAGAATTACAATTTTTTCAGATTGAAGAACTTTTTTAATTAAAATTTCAATATTTTCTGGAAGAAACGACATGTTTTTAATACTCATTTATAGAAGGCAAAGTTACAAATAGCATTGCTTTAATATTCAGCATAAAAAAATGAAATGATCAATTTTACTTATTTTTGTAAAAAAACAGGCAACTTTACACTTGTTTTAATCGTTTTAGTCTTGAATTAACACAACTATGAAAAAACTAGCATTTTTAATTATTTATTTTTCTTTATTTATTTTATCGAAATCGGTTTATGCCGCATCCAACGTTTCCTTATGTCTCGGACAAGACGCAACAATCTGTGCAGGACAAACGGTTACAATTACTAATTGTAATGGAGGTAGTGGTACAAATAATGCAGCAGGAATCTATTTGAATGCACCTACAAGCGTAACATTATCTGATGATGTTTGGTCAGGTACTGTAAATATCGGTTTCACATTTAGTTTTTATGGTCAGAATTATACGCAATGTGTGATCGGATCAAATGGACTTGTTTCTTTCAATACGTCACAAGCAAGTCAATATTGCCCATGGTCTTTGACTGGTGGTCCGCTACCCAATACTACGCTAACTGGTGCAAGAAATTCTGCCATGTTAACTTATCAGGATATCAATCCATCATTGGGAGGGCAGGTACAATATCAAACGGTTGGAACAGCTCCAAACAGAAAGTTCGTGGTGCTTTACAAAGACATATACATGTTTAGCTGCACAAGCCAATGTAATTACATGGCAATTATTTTGTACGAGACTAGTAATATTGTGGAGTATCATATTGGAAATAAACCAATTTGTACAACCTGGAACAGTGGATTAGCAATTCAGGGAACCGAAAACAACGCTATGACCGTAGCACATACAACAACAGGACGAAACAATACAGTTTGGGGTGCAAATCAAGATGGAAGACGATATACACCAACATCCCCAACTAACACCGCAGCATATACCATTACTCAAATACCTTACGTTATGGTAAATAGTCCCGGTAGTAATTTTGTTTGGAATGCATGTAATGCAGCAGGAACGATTTTAGCCACTTTTCCATACAACAATGGAGTTCTAAATTTACCATCAACAAATCCTAATTACCAAATTCCTCCGGGAACGTCTGGTTATTTCTTATCAGGATCGGCGTGCGGTACTGCTATCGGTTCAATAACAAACGACACAACATGGATTACCGTTGCGAATCCTGTGCTTACTACTACGTCGACACCCGATATTTGTACTCAAGGACTAGGAAGTGTGACTGCAAATCCAGGAGCCAGCTCTCCTCCACCTTATTCTTTCACCTGGCCAGCATTGGGTGCAAGTACTCAGACAGTAAATAACGTGACTGCCGGCACTTACACTGTTACTATGCAGGATGGAAATGGCTGTACTGCTACTGCTACTGTCACTGTAGGTGATACTCCGGCTAGTTTTACTGGAACAACTACTCAAGTATCATGTATTGGAGGATCTGACGGAACTGCGACTGCAACGATGACACCTTCTCTTGGTACTGTAACTTATCAATGGAATGATCCATTGAGTCAAACGACCCAAACCGCCACTGGACTAACTGCTGGGAGTTATACTTGTATTGTAACTTCTTCAATTGGCTGTTCAGGCACAGTCAATGTCACCGTAACAGAGATTCCAGGAATTATTTTATCGGTAGCCAACCAATCAGATGTCACATGTAATTCGGGTTCAGATGGAATTGCCAATATTTCCGTGACACAAGGTACTGCTCCTTATACTTATGATTGGGACATTTCTAATTCATCAAGTAATCTTGCAAACGACTTAGCTGCAGGTATACACACACTAACCGTAACTGATAATCTTGGTTGTATCGAAACTATTTCAGTGACAATCGGTGAACCTGATCCATTATCGATTAGTTTTCTCACACCAGATTCAATGATTTGTCCAGGAACATTAATAACATTAAACGTTAGTGGAACAGGAGGATCATCTCCATATATATTTACATGGTCAGATGGATCAAATACAATTGGAACTGGGAATTCAATAACGCTTGAACCAAATGCATCAGGAAATCAATATTGTGTTACTTTATCGGAACAATGTGGTTCCCCAACAACGCAAGATTGTTTAGTTATAACTTTCCCAACTGAAATTATTCCTAATGTAGTTCCGGATAAACCTCGAGATTGTATCCCAGGAGAATTCACATTCACAAATACATCTTCCAATATCGGTGCGATTGCCTTTACTCAGTATGCATTTTCAAATGGCGATGTTTACAATGTTGTTGGATCTGAAAATTTAACTGCAACATTCCCAAATGTTGGAATATATGATGTGCAAATGTCCGTTACCTCAAATTATGGCTGTGTTTATGTAGTGAATAAACCAAATATTGTAGAAGTAACACCTGTTCCTACAGCCGACTTTACAGTATCAAAGAATCCTGCAACTTGGTTCGAAACTTCCATTCAAACTTCCGATATTTCTGATGGTAATATCGTTGATTGGAATTGGACAAGTCCAGGTGCAGTTTCTATTGCGAACGGAGGACCAAGTGCTGTCTTAACATACCCAGAAGGGCAAGTAGGAACTTACCCTATAACATTAACCGTTACTACTGCAGAGGGTTGCTCAGATTCAATAACATTAGAAATACAAATTGTTCCAGACATCATTTTATATGTTCCGAATACGTTTACTCCTGACGACGATGAACACAATCAAAACTGGTCAATTTACATAGACGGTATTGATTTTGAAAATTTCCAACTTGTTTTGTACAATCGCTGGGGTGAACTTGTTTGGGAATCAACAGATGCCTTTGCTTCATGGGATGGTACTTTCAACGGTAGATTAGTTCCTAATGGTACTTACATTTGGAAAATCTCCTTTAAAGAAAAAGACAATGATGGGAAAAAATATTATACTGGTTTTGTTAACGTATTAAAATAATGGAAATGAAAAAATCAATAGCACTTTTTGTATTACTTTTTTCGTTCATTTCATGTGATGTTATTCAGGAGTCTCTAAACTCAATGAATTCCGGTTCAACTAAAACACCAAGTTTAACCAATGAAGAAGTAATTTCGGGATTGAGAGAAGCTCTTCAAATTGGAATTAAAAACTCTGTTAATCTCACTTCCGTAACGGATGGATTTTTAAAAAACAATTCCATAAGACTACCTTTTCCTCCAGATGCAATGAAGGTTCGAGAAAAAGCGTTGGAATGGAAATTAGATGGGCAGGTTGAAAAATTTGAAACAACTTTGAATAGAGCAGCTGAGGAAGCTACTAAAGAAGCTTTACCTATTTTCGCTGATGCCATTAAAAACATGACCGTTCAAGATGGTTTTGCAATTTTAAATGGTGGAGATGGAGCAGCAACCAAATTCCTTAAAGACAATACTTCGTCCAAACTAATAGCAGCATTCAGTCCAAAGGTAAAGACTGCAACTTCTAAAGTTGAATTAACTAAATATTGGAATCCAATTATTACAAAGTACAACGGTGCCATGACTGTTACTGGAGGTCAAAAAATCGAACCCGATCTGGACGCTTATATTACTCAAAAAGCAATAGAAGGATTATTTTTTATGGTAGCACAAGAAGAAAATAAAATACGTAAAGATCCAGCTGCTAGAATTACTGATTTGCTTTCTAAAGTTTTCGGTAGTTTAAAATAATTTATTGTCTTGAAATACGAACCTTCTGAATTAGTTCTTAATTCCTCTGGACAAGTATACCATCTAGGATTATTTCCAAAAAATATAGCTACTAAGATTATTCTTGTTGGAGATCAAGACCGCGTTCCCCAAATTAGTCAATATTTTGATTCCATTGAGCACCAATCTCAACATCGCGAATTCGTTTGTCATACTGGTTTATTTCAGCAGAAACGAATTTCTGTCATTTCGACGGGAATTGGTACGGATAATATCGATATTGTTATCAATGAATTGGATGCCCTTGTAAATATTGATTTAAAAAACAGAACAGATCATCAAAATCAAACCTCGCTCGAATTGGTTAGAATTGGAACATGCGGAATACTACAAAAGGATATTCCTGTCCATTCATGGATTCTTAGTACCCATGCTTTTGGTTTGGATAATGTAGCTCATTTTTATCAAATTGAAAATACGCAAGAGGAAAATAAAATAAATACAAGCCTGAACCAATTCCTCAACTTACCGAGCAGTATTCATCCTTACTTTATTTCAGCAAATGAAAGTTTAGTTGAAAAACTAAAATCAGAAAACACCCATCAAGGAATTACAGTTACGAGTTCAGGTTTTTATGGACCACAAGGAAGACAACTGAGACTTAAAAATCAAGTTGCCGATCTACAATTAAAACTTGGCTCATTTCGCCATCAAGAATTAAAAGTTACCAATTTTGAAATGGAAAGTTCCGCATTGTTTGCATTAGGACGATCACTTGGACATAAATGCGCAACTATTTGCTTAGGTGTAGCAAATCGACCAAATATGCAGTTTTCGAAAGGATACAAAGCAGAAATGGAAGAAATGATACAATATGTGTTGAATCGAATATAACCTCCCTCAAAAACACATTTTTTCTCTTGTACCCCCTATTTTTTAACAACTGTTTATAAAATTTAGGTTATTTTTCTGAATTACCCCCTATTTTTTGAATACCTTTGTCAAAAAAAATTAAAAAATGGCAACTAAAAGGTTACGTGCGTATCAAGATGTGTTAAATCGACAACCAAAACACATCGAATTTGATGGTAAGATTTCTGAACTTTATGCAAAGAATGTTTTTCACGCTGATGTTATGCGTGAATACTTGCCTTCAGAAACTTTTAAATCGATGATGGAATCCATAAATAATGGAACTCGCTTGGATCGAAAAAATGCCGATCAAGTAGCCTCAGCAATGAAAGATTGGGCGATTTCAAAAGGAGCCACACATTACACACATTGGTTTCAACCATTAACAGGTGCAACAGCTGAAAAACACGATGCTTTTTTTAAACCAATCGGGCCAGGAAAAGCGATTGAACGTTTTGATGGCGATTTACTAGTGCAACAAGAGCCAGATGCTTCATCATTTCCTAACGGAGGTATCCGAAATACCTTTGAAGCAAGAGGTTATTCTGCTTGGGATCCCTCATCACCTGCATTTGTTATTGGAAAAACTCTTTGTATTCCAACCATATTTATTTCCTACACTGGTGAATCCTTAGATTATAAAATGCCTTTATTGAAAGCACTACACGCGGTTGATCAAGCAGCTGTTGACGTATGCCAATATTTCGATAAAAATGTTACTAAAGTAAATGCCACATTAGGTTGGGAACAAGAGTATTTTTTAATTGATCAGGCACTTTTCAATGCCAGACCAGATTTAATCATGACGGGAAGAGCTTTATTTGGGCATGCACCAGCAAAAGGTCAACAATTAGAAGATCATTATTTTGGATCAATTCCGGAAAGGGTTACTGCATTCATGCGTGAATTTGAAATGGAATCCATATTATTAGGAATACCTGTAACAACAAGACACAACGAAGTAGCTCCGAATCAGTTTGAGTGCGCACCTATTTTTGAAGAATGTAACTTAGCAAATGACCACAATCTATTATTAATGGACTTGATGGAAAAAATTGCTCGCAAACATGATTTCCGTGTGTTATTGCATGAAAAACCATTTGCGGGAGTCAACGGTTCTGGCAAACACAATAACTGGTCATTAAGCACCAATACAGGAGTTAATTTGTTAGCACCAGGAAAAAATCCGAAGTCAAATCTGCAATTCTTAACTTTCTTCGTAAATACCATAAAAGCAATTCACGACAATGCAGATTTACTTCGTGCATGTATTGCTTCGGCTGGTAATGATCACAGATTGGGTGCAAACGAAGCTCCGCCAGCAATTATTTCAGCATTTATTGGCTCACAATTATCATCTCTTTTAGATAGCCTAGAGAACAACATCAAAGCAGGAAAAATGACTCCTCAAGACAAAACGGAGTTAAAGTTGAATATCGGTAAAATCCCACAAATTCTATTGGATAATACAGATCGCAACAGAACTTCTCCATTTGCTTTCACTGGAAATAAATTTGAATTTAGAGCTGTAGGTTCATCGGCTAATTGTGGGTCTGCGATGATTGTTTTGAACACAATTATGGCAAATCAATTAAAAGAATTCAAAAAGTTAGTTGATGCTCGAATTGACAAAGGTGAATCGAAGGATGAGGCAATTTTAAAAGAACTTCAATCTTTAATTAAAGCTTCTAAAAAAATTCGATTTGAAGGAAATGGATATGGTGAGGAATGGGTAAAAGATGCTGAAAAAAGAGGATTATCGAATTTGAAAGATACTCCTCGCGCTCTGAAAGTGTGGCATGAGAAAAAAGTTGTTTCATTATTTGATAAAATGGGAGTTCTTTCACCCAGAGAATTGGAAGCAAGGCAAGAAATTGAATTTGAAAATTACATTTTGAAAATTCAAATCGAATCAAGATTAATGGGCGATATTACTCAAAATTATTTCATACCTGCAGCAGTTGAGTATCAAAATAAGTTAATTCAAAATGCTCAGGGATTGATGCATATACTGGGTGAAAAAGCTGGTAAAGAAGCTGCTAAGGCTCAAATATCTTTGATTGAAAAAATTTCAACTCACATGAATGCGATGAAAAATGCTTCTGATTTAATGCTTGAAAATCGTAAAAAAGCAAATAAAATCGATTCTTCAGAAAAGAAAGCCATAGCATACTGTGATACTGTGAAAGTACACTTTGATGAAATCCGTTATCATGCTGATAAATTAGAATTATTGGTAGATGATGAGTTGTGGCCGTTACCTAAATTCAGAGAGTTACTTTTTACGAGATAAAGACAAATTTAACCGAATTACAAGCGCAGTTGAAATCAACTGCGCTTTTTTTATTTGTCGTACCTTTGAAATCTAAAAATCAAAATGTCAAAAGAAAATAAATTTAGTCGTTATCAAATTCTTGTCATTTTGATTCTGGCATTGACCCAATTTACGGTAGTTTTAGATTTCATGGTCATGTCACCTCTGGGAGATTTGTTGATAAAATCCATCAATATCAATCCAAAACAATTCGGCGTTATTGTTTCGTCCTATGCCATTTCAGCTGGTGTTTCAGGATTCTTAACCGCTAGTTTTGCAGACAAATTTGATCGAAAGAAATTATTACTATTCTTTTATGGTGGATTTATTATTGGAACTTTACTTTGCGGACTTTCAAAATCCTATGAATTTCTGGTTTTCTCAAGAATTATGACAGGTATTTTTGGTGGGGTAATGAGCTCTATTTCACTGGCAATTGTTGCTGATATATACGAATTTAATCAGCGTGGTCGGGTTATGGGATTTATTCAAATGGGATTTGGAATAAGTCAAATTTTAGGTATTCCAATTAGTTTGTATTTGGCAAATCACTGGAATTGGCAAGCTCCATTTTATTTCATTGTTGGATTAGCGATTCTGATTTTTGTAGCCGCTTTTGTAATTCTTAAACCAGTGAAAGAACATTTAAAACTGCAACGTAATAACCCCATCAAACACATGTGGTCTACGATATCAAATCGACACTACCGAATTGGATTCATAGCAACTGCATTTATGTCACTTGGAGGTTATTTGATGATGCCTTGGGGAAGCGTATTTGCTATCAACAATGTTGGAATAACCAAAGAAGATTTGCCATTGATGTTTATGATAGTTGGAATCATCACATTTGCTGTTATGCCTGTCATTGGGATATTAAGCGATAAATTTAATAAATTTTACACCTTCACTTTCGCTTCCATTCTAATGGTCCTTTCCGTTTTTTTTTATGTACGATTACAACAATCTACTTTTCTGATGCTAATTATTGTAAACGGAATCATGATGGTTGGAATCATGGCAAGAATGGTTCCTTCGCAAGCGCTCACAGCTTCCTTACCAAAAATGGAAGATCGTGGAGCATTTATGAGTATTAATGCCTCACTTCAGCAATTAGCGGGAGGAGCTGCAGCAATGATTGGCGGACTAATTGTTACTCAAAATAGCGTAGAAAGCCCATTGGAACAATTTGATCAACTGGGAAATCTAGTTACTGTAATTATCTTGATCAACATTCTACTTACTTTTCGAGTTTACAAATACATTCGCGAACGCGATCGAATTTAAATCATTGTTGGTTTTTGCGTAACTTTACTGTGTGAAAAAAATCTATAAATACCTACTCAATACTTTACCACGGCCACTTTTAATAAGATTGAGTTATGTATTTCGACTCTTTGCACCTCTTTTATATCGAGGCAATAAAGTGGAATGTCCGGTATGCGAGCGTAAATTTTCTAAATTCCTTTCCTACGGATCTGCTGTTGCGCATCGCGAAAATGTCTTATGCCCGTATGATTTAACTTTGGAAAGACACAGATTGATGTGGTTATATTTAAAAAATGAAAGTGATTTTTTCACCAAAAAAAGTATGAGTGTTCTTCATATCGCTCCTGAACAATGTTTCTATGGAAAATTCAAAGCACAAAAAAACTTGAATTACCTAACAGGAGATTTAGTTTCTCCTTTGGCAGACATTCATTTCGACTTACATCAAATTCCATTAGAAGACAATCGATTTGAAGTGGTTTTTTGCAATCACGTGATGGAACATGTAGATGATCCCATTCAGTGTATGAAGGAAATTCATCGCGTTATGAAGCCTGGAGGTTGGGCAATTATGCAAGTACCGCAGGATATGACTCGCGAAACCACATACGAAGACCCAAGCATTACAGATCCGGCGGAGCGAGAAAAACATTTTTGGCAAAAGGATCATGTTCGTTTGTTTGGAAAAGATTATCCAAAATGGATGGAAAAAGCAGGGTTTAAAGTGGCTGTTTACAACATGGAACAAAACTTTGATTCGGATACAATTGCAAAATTTCGATTGATGAAAGACGAATTGTTATATATTGCAAGTAAGGAATAATAAAAACCACTAAAGTTTGAATACATTAACTATGAAGAGGATCTATTTTATATTCATTTTTCTTTTGACGGTGTTCGCATCGAATGGGCAAAAAAATGTTTTTTTAGAAATTACTCCCATGTTTCAAAATTCTGTTCTGGCAATGAATACAAATTACGTGGCATGGAATGGAAAAACGTTCAAACTAGATCACTTTGATTATTACCTTTCGAATGTTCAAATTACACACGATGGTGGACAGACCACGCTAATAGACTCTGTGTTTCTGATAGAACCTCAAAATCATACCCTATTTCTTGGTAACCATGATATTATACAGATTGAAAAAATTGATTTTCTTGTGGGTGTACCAAAAACATTGAACACACAATCAGGAAGTGAAGCCATTGATATTTCACTCTATCCTGAGACTCACCCATTAAGTTTTCAAAGTCCATCCATGTATTGGGGATGGCAAGCTGGATATATGCACATGATTATTGGAGGATATGCAGATGACAATGGTGATGGATCGTTAGAATCTTATTTTGAATTACATAACTTAGGAGATAACAATCAGAAACTGATTCATTTGAATAATATCATACAAACGAATAGCTCTAGTGACCAAATTGACGTCTATCTCAACTGTCAAGTAGATCGTTGGATTAATAATATTTCAATAAGCACAGTTGGAATTATGCACGATGAAATTGGCGTCAATGTCCAGATCTTAAACAATGCAATTACAGAAAATGTATTCATTCAGCCTGCTAATGCCGGTTTAGAGGAGAACATTGAGAATTCATCTGTTTATTTTATCAATGAAAACAACGGAATTTCACTACACTGGAAAAATTTACAAGGCATTGATAATATCAAAATTTTTGACCTAAATGGAAAAACAATCAATTCTCTTATAAACAACAACGAATCTGGAATGGAATTTATTCAAGATCTTCATCCTGGATATTATACTATTCAATTTTACAATTCAAATTCCAAGCTGATTGGAAGTATCAATGCGGTTCATTGATTTATGCAGCGAATTACGAAATATATTTTTCTATTCATTCCTGTTTATCTATTTGTTTTTGTAAAATGTTCTTATGAAATAAAAGCAATAGATTATTCGAAAATACCCACTCCTTCTGACAATCCGATTACTGATGAGAAAGTCGAACTTGGAAGAAAACTTTTTTTTGATAAACGACTTTCCGTAAATAATACCGTTGCCTGTGCAACTTGCCATGTGCCGGAATATGCATTCACAGATCGTCTTCAGGTGAGTCGAGGAATAGAAGGAAGAGAAACGGAAAGAAACTCACCTTCCATACTCAACTCAGCATTCTTAAAAACTGTAATGTTTGATGCTCACTTGCCGAGCCTTGAAATGCAAGTAATTGTTCCCATTCAGGAACATACGGAAATGGGGAATAACATGAAAGAACTCATTCAAAAACTTCGTGCAATACCTGAATACCAAAATGCTGCAAAAAAGATATTCAACCGCGACTTTGATGCTTATGTTTTGACCCGAAGCATTTCAGCTTTTGAACGCATTCTTATTTCAATGAATTCACGATTTGACCAATATAAAAACGGAAATACTTCGAAACTCTCCGCAGATGAAAAAGCAGGTTGGAAAATTTTTTCTGAAAAACTTTATTGTATACAATGTCATCCTGCACCGTACTTTACCACCTTTGAGGCAGCAAATAATGGATTATACAAGGAATATGGAAAAGACAAGGGAAGATTTAGAATTTTTCTAGATTCTAATGATATTGGTAAATTTAAAATTCCATCCCTACGAAACATTCAACTTACCTATCCATACATGCATGATGGATCTATCAAATCAATTGATGATGTAATTGATCATTATCTGAAAGGAGGAGCGAAACATTCACTACAATCAACTATCATTCAGCCATTTGAATTAACATCTAAAGAACGAGAACAGTTAAAAGCATTTTTATATTCCCTTACTGATACATCCTACATGCGCAATATGGGGTTCCGTTAACGCAAGATTTGAACTTTATAAACGACTAATCACTGTGGAAGAATCGGAACTAATCTACCAGGTAAAGGATCAAAATCCAAAGGCGTTTTCCTATTTAGTGGATTTATATTCGACTATGGTATATTCCGTTGCAATTAAAATGGTAAATAACAAAGAAGATGCTGAGGACATTACTCAAGAAGTTTTTACAACTATTTGGACATCAATCGATAGTTTTAAGGGTGAAAGTTTATTGAAAACATGGATTTTTCGCCTGGCCATTAACAAATCGCATGAATTTCTCCGAAAGAAGAATCGAAAAAAGAGAAAAGGATTTCATTTCGATTTGGAAGAAGTAAAACATATTCAGACCAATCAGGAACTTCAACCTGATAAACTTATAGAATTGGACGAATTGCAAGACTTATTTAACCAATCTCTCAATAAACTTCCTGTGAACCAAAAAACTGCATTTTTGTTAAGTCGTTTTGAAGAAATGAGTTATCAGGAGATTGCAGATGAGATGAAAATTTCACATTCGGCAGTTGAATCACTTATTTTTCGTGCTAGACAAAAATTATCCGTTTTGATGCAAAAAACCAAAATTCAATAGCAAGAAAAGTCGACAAACAGACACTAAACAAAGAATTATGAAAAAAAAGGAACTTGAAAATTGGCTAGATAATAAAGATTATACGAGGTATTCCCCTTCGGATGAACTTTTGCATCGACTTAAGCAAATTCCAAATCAAACGAATCCTTCAGAAAAACCAATTTATCATTGGATAACGTTGTTAGCCGCGGCTTGTTTTGTGGGATTTATGCTCATCAATTTATCAAATTTAACTTCTAAAACATCCGAAAATTCAATTTTGGAAGGCTATTTTCCTAGCACATCAATTCATGGGATATGAAAAATAATAATATACAGCTTATCATTATCGTACTTCTACTATTTTCAAATGCATTTACCATTTTTCTTTTAACTCGAGGTAAAGATCATAAACATCCACCGTATATTTCAGATGAAATTGGTTTGGAAGGAAGTAAATTAAACCATGCGCATCAATTAGAGGATGCTCATTTTGCAAAAATGAAAAACATTTCTGATCAAATCCAAAAGAAACAATCTTCACTGTTTTCTACAATAAATAATAATACAGTGAATCAAGATTCTCTGCTAACAGAGATAAATCGATTGGAAATGGATAGAAACAAACTAGTAATCAAACATTTCAGAGCCATTTATAAAATTTGCGATTCAGAGGAAAAAACAAAACTCACTACAGAAATAAACGAACACTTTTCCAAACCACATCGACCGCGCAGATGAAATTCTTCCTTTTCCTAATAGGATTACTTATTATTCAAAATAATCAAGCACAAATCCAAGTTCGTTTTACCATTGATGGCAAATCAGTACAAGCGGAAGAAAAGGTTTATTTCTATTCAGATACATCTTGGATTCAAATTGATGAATTAAAGTTTTATATCACGTATTCTCCATTTTTTTCAGATGAACGAGAAAACGGTTCAAGCATTATTCATTTCCATACACAGCAGATGGGATGAAGAATAATCAATTTGAATTTGCCATAGGATTGGATAGCTTAACAACCATGTCAACTCAGTTTTCGGGAGCTCTAGATCCAGCATTGGGTATGTATTGGGCCTGGAATACGGGATACATTCACTTCAAATTGGAAGGAAAATCCAATCTTTGTAACACCGCGAAAAATGAATTTTTATTTCACATTGGTGGTTATTCGGGAAAATTCCAAACGCAACGTTGGTTCAAAAGTACTCTTTCGAATGATTCCAAATTTCCAATATTAAATGTTGAATTAAGTGATTTTCTGAAAGATATTCTAATTTTGAATAAAAATCATAATGTTATGATACCGGGAAAAGAGGCACTTGATATTTCAAATTCCCTATTCAAATTATTCAATAAATGAAAATCGGTTCTGTATTATTTATTTTATTCGTAATTCTTTCAACACTAGTTTCTTTTCAATTTGAAAAACCAAAAATGGGTTTCGAAGTTCCCAAAGGTTGGCCTAAACCATTGTATTACTTTGAAGGAAATGAATTTACGGAAGACAAATTTCAATTGGGCAGAAAACTGTTTTATGATCCAATTTTATCAAGGGATAGTACAATTTCTTGTGCCACGTGCCACGTTTCATTTTCTGGTTTCGCCCACACTGACCATGCGCTGAGTCATGGTATAGATGGAAGAATCGGGAGGAGAAATGCACCAGCCTTGATAAACATGGCTTGGAATCCTTATTTCAACTGGGATGGAGCAATGGGGAATATTGAGCGTCAATCCATGGAACCCATTCGGCATCACGACGAAATGGATTTTAATCTTGATTCTACAGTTGCAAGACTTAGCAGAAATTTAGCCTATGTAAATTTATTTACCAAAGTTTGGGGAGACAATACAATTACCGTTCGAAGAATGCTTCAATCGATGGCGATGTTCACGGCAAACTTAGTATCGAGTAATTCAAAATATGATAAGGTAATGCGCAAAGAGGTGGGTTTTTCTTTCACTGAACAAGAAAAAAAAGGATATGACTTATTTCGAAAAAACTGTGCATCATGCCACAATGAACCGTTATTTTCAAATTATAAGCTAAAAAGTAATGGTTTGCCGATGGATCCAGTTTTGAAAGATTATGGTCGATCTGCATTTAGTGAATATTACCGAGATTCATTCCTATTCAAAGTTCCAACATTAAGAAACATCGAATTTACCTTTCCGTACATGCATGATGGTCGCTTTAAGAAACTAAAAGACGTTATGAAACATTATGCTGAGTTGAATTCAAACACACCCCATTTGAGCAAGGAACTGAAAAAAATGAAACCTTTGTCCTCCAATGATCAAAAGGACATTATTGCTTTTCTGTATACATTAACGGATAAAGAATTTCTTTACAATCCTCGTTTTCAGTTTCCTCGATAATTATCGACTCAACCATAAGGATGGATTCAAACATTGAATGGATCCACCAGAAACAACATGTATTTCAAAATGTGCAATGGAAATACTACCAGACTCATGGGTTAACAATGAACCTATTGATTGCTTAGTAGTAACTTTTGTTCCCACACTGACATATGATTCTTTTAAGTTACTGTAGACCGTCCTATAATTTCCGTGTTTAATAATTACTACTTTCCCTGCTCCGGGGATTGTTAATACACTGGAAACTTCCCCTTCAAATACTGATCGAACATTTGCGTTTTTTACAGTGGTTATATCGACACCGTTATTATTTGTAAATACATTTTTAATGGTTGGATGAGCATTTGTTCCAAATTTTTCTGTAACTGTCCCACTAGCAACAGGGAAGGGTAATTTTCCTTTATTCACAGAGAAACTTGAGCCAAGGCTGCTTGATTCAGGTGTTTCAGTAATTATTACTTTTTCCTCCTTTTTGGAAGTTGTTTGAGTGTCTTTTTTACTCGTTTTATTGGACTCTTTTTTCGTACTTTTCGATTCGGAAGCGTTTTTAGAGGTTTTGGTTTTAGTCTGTTTTTTTGAACTTTTCTTTATTTCCTCTTGAATTGCAGCATTAATTTTCGATTTTAATAACTGTTTTTCTTTCTCATCTTTGGCCAAATTATTTCGTAAGG
>Ga0255096_1000607_pt1 | contig 16753 bp, 13 predicted proteins | sample Colum_Atlam_RepA_2_FD_188563 | JGI IMG/M metagenome (GOLD analysis project Ga0255096, IMG submission 188563) | Freshwater microbial communities from Columbia River, Oregon, United States - Colum_Atlam_RepA_8d | ecosystem: Environmental > Aquatic > Freshwater > River | place: USA: Oregon...
GAATTCGCGCACGGTGGGAATCGAATCCTGGCCTTTGCGCGGAGTCTGTTGCTGAAGCGGCGAATCGGATTCGGCAAACGAGCGATGCAGGAAGAATACCGCCACTTTGTGCGGGCCAGCCGTGGTGGTAACCGGGATGTCGCGCAGGCGGGCATTCAGTTCATCAATGGCGGGTGCGCGCAGCTGGTCGAGTTTGCCGGCTTCTTCAAGACCGCCGATTTTTGTTTCAAAAAACTTCTTGCCATCAAGTGTGGCTACCAATGTGTTCTCGTGTTCCATGCTGCCGACTGCCAGCCCTGACACGAAATTGCCTATGTTCAGCAGGTATTCGCCGTCACTGGGGAAGTAGTGCTCGACCACGGCACCGCCGCGCGAACCCAGCGGCAGACCATCCATATGGAACGACTGGCCTGCCGGTGAAAACGTATACGGCGTGCCGGAAGGCCTTGCTGTCGGCGATCCAACAGCCTGCTCGCTTACGACTCTGGCAGCGCCCAAGTATTGGTCAATGAACGTAGGAGTGACCTGCAGCGCAGTGGCAATGTTGTCGAAGCCGTCCTCAGCACCATCTACCGGCAACAGCGCAGTGGGGTCGATCTTCAGGTCCAGCAGATCCTTGATGGCATTGGCATATTCGGTGCCGTTGAGGCGGTGCAGCAGTTTTTGCCCCGGATATTTGGTTGTCTGCGGCTGGTCCAGATTGCCTTCGAGCCAGGCAACGAATTCATCGACCTTGGCCGTCTCGGGCCGCTCCTGCCCCGGAGGCGGCATCATGCGGCCGCGCAGTTTGCGCACGACTTTTTCCCAGACTTCGGCATCCTGCTGGATGGAGTCGTGGCTCATCAGATCGAACGACAAGTTGCCACTGAAATCATCAAGGTTGTGGCATTCGGAGCAGTACTGGTCGAGCAGCGCCCACTGGGAATCCGCCTTGGCGTCCAATTCGCTCTTCGCGGCAAGCGGTGGCAACGCTGTTACGGAATTACCATCAGCAACAGGGTCACCTCCGCCACAGCCGGCAACCAGCAACACAACACCAAGCATCCTGGTAACTCCGAGGCTGGCCAATGGCTTTCTTTTGATGACTGTCGTCGACGCTTTCATGTTGCCTGATATCTTTTCTTGGGGGATCTTCAGGGAATGTTGAGGAACCTGTCGTTCTGCGGGTCGCGGATGTGACCCTGAATGCTTTGGTAGGCCAGTGTAAGGAACCGGGTAGGTTCACCCATCTGACCATCATATTCGGCGGTGGGCTTGGCAGTAAGCAACTCTGCAAGACTTTCGCTTTTGATGAAGGAGCCGTGCAACTTGTCAAAAACGGCAATGTACATCTGGTTCTGCGCTTTGAGTTGGTCATGAGTCATTACATCGCCATAGGCCGGGATGATCTTGGTGGTTGCCCCTGGCACGCTCATCAGCGACACAAATCCATCCATCATTCCGCCGATGAACCCGCCGGTCCACCAGTCGATGTCGGGCCAGCGCTGGTTGGAGACCAACCCGCCGGTGACCAGCACGTCTTCGTTTTCGAAATAGACCCAGATATCGCCATCCGTGTGGGCATCGCGCATATACCCGTAATGCACGCGGCAATCCCCGATCTTCATGGCACCGTCCGTGTAAAACGTGGTTTTCGGTAGTGCGCTAGCGGGCAGTGGCGAGAAAGTGATGTCTGACCAGCGTTGCCACACCTCGGTTTCCATCCAAAGTTTGGTATTTTCGTGGGCAATGATTTCCACACCTTGTTCGCCCAGCGGCACGTTGGCACCGGTTTGTTCAGCGTGCCAGTGGGTGTTGAAAAGAGCGCGATAGGGCCGGCCTGGGAATGTCTCGGTAATTGCAGTTTGCAGGTCGGCGAACCAGTCAGTGTGGCCGCCATCCACCAGGATGAGGCCTTCGCTGCTGTCGACCACCAGCACATTGCTGTCTGGACCTTTGACGAAAAGTACCTTGTCTGACAGCCGCTGCGACTGTAGTTTTGGCGGCACTTTACCGGCCTGGGCAACCGAGGGGCCTGACCTGAGCAAGGGCAGCGCCGAAGCGGTTAGCACAACAGATTTTTTCAAAAAGCCTCGACGGCCCGGAAAAGCAACGCTGTTATTCATACTTTTTATTTTTGCTATCGCTTGAAATGGTTTGCCCGAACAGCTGGGAAACCTGCTGATTTATTGATGATTTTGCGTTTTTCAATCTGAGGAGAGGCTATGAAAGTCAATCATAAAAGTAAACTGCTATTCTCAATCGCCACAATTTCTGCACTCTTGTTGGGCACTGCCGCCCAAGCCCATCACTCGCTGGTAGGCGAGTTCGACACCACAGTCGATATTGAAGTGCGTGGTGCCATCTCTAAGATCGAATGGACCAATCCGCATATCTGGATCTATCTGGATGTGACCGCCGCCAGCGGCACTGTAGAGAAATGGGAATGCGAAATGGGTTCGCCTAATCAGCTGATCCGCCAGGGCTGGAAGAAAGAAGATTTGCCGATTGGCACCGTGATCCGCGCCCAGGCAAACCCTGCCAGAGTCGGTGAGCATATTTGCAGCACCAGAAAAATCACTCTCGATGACGGTACGCCGGTGTTCAGCCGCGGAGCCAACTGACAACAATAATAATGGGCAAGACAATGAATCTGACCAAATCTGTCATATCTGCTTGTTCGGCGCTGCTGCTGGTAGCCGGACTGGCGCAGCAGGCGTTTACGCAGGCTGCAGGTGAAATACCCCGCTTGCCGAGCGGGAAGCCTGATCTCAATGGTTTCTGGGAATTTCCGTACGTTGCCGACATGTCAGGCAAGGGCAACGGTAGGAACCAGATAGGTGCCGGAGAGCTTCCGTTTACTCCTGCTGGCAAGTTGAATTTCGAACGTTACGATTCTTCAGCTGGCGATTACACCGGTGCCTGCCTGCCGTTCGGGCACGTGCGTTCGATGAACTCACCGAATCCGGTACAGTTTTTCCAGACGGATACTTCGTTCGCTTACCTGTTTGAAGTCAACACCTGGCACCACTCGTTCGCAATCGGCGGCAAGGACATGACTTATGATCTGCCACCAACGTGGTATGGCAACTCTCACGCCGAATGGGATGGCGATACGCTGGTGGTAACCACCGGCAATTACAATGGCAAGACCAGGCTTGATACTGCCGGCCATCCGCACAGCCACAAGCTGACGGTGACCGAAAAGTTCACGATGCGCGATGCCAATTCGATGGATTATGAAGTCACCGTCAATGATCCCATCTACTACTCGGCACCGTGGAGCAACAAGCGCATATTTACGCGCATGCAAGACGGCATCGGTCTGCTGGAGTATTCCTGTGAGGAGAACAACAGAGGATTGTGGGAGGGTCGCTTGAAGGCGCCCGACTACGAGAATTGGCATACCTACGAAGTAGAAGAGTGATTTATCGATTGTGTCGGTAAGCATGAAAAGGCGCCCATTGGCGCCTTTTTTGTTCCGACTCGACACAAGGTACTGCGCGCGTTGGGTTGCGTCTCAAAAAAACAGCAATCAAGATCTTTCCCGCCAATAGGCTCAGCCAACATAACGCCGGCAAATGCAGAGTTTTTCCCTGGCGTTTCATGTCTGTATTCAGCCTTGCAACGCTATAGAATGCATCAGCTCTGCCACTAACCAGATGCTGCCTTTATCGGACAGCCTGAAGGAAATCGCTGTATGCCAACAGATGAGAACGGCTCTGCCAATGAGAAAGCCGGCCGGATAATCGTCGCGCTTCAGCCTCGCGGTGCAGCAGCTGCCGATCTCAACCAATTCGACAACTCGCCGGAATCGCACTCGATTCTGCGAGACCTGCGCCAACTCAATCAAGGTTTCTGGTCGACACCGCATGGCAAGCCGATTGTCACCATGTTGTGCGCAGTGATCGTAGTAATCATTGCCAATATGTTTGGCCAGGTGTGGCTGAATCGCTGGAATGGCGCCTTCTTCGATGCCATTGAACTCAGGAATACCGAAGAGATCGGACGCCAGCTGGTGCGATTCATATACATCGTTGCCTGCATGCTGGTGCTGGTAGTGGCGCAAACGTGGTTGCACGAAACGACCAAACTGCGTGTGCGCGAGTGGCTGACACAGCACCTGTTCGACGCGTGGCTGGTCGGTGGTCGTCCTTATTTGCTGGGAGCCAGCGGAAATACCGGTGCCAATCCCGACCAGCGTATGCAGGAGGATGCCCGCCATCTCAGCGAACTTTCCACTAACCTCGGCATCGGCTTCACTCATCAGTTATTGCTGTTGACGACCTTTATCGGTGTGCTGTGGCAGTTGTCGAGCGATGTGGTATTCGACATTGCCGGCGTCCATGTCGACATTCCCGGCTACATGGTGTGGTGTGCGGTGTTGTATGCGCTGCTCGGATCTCTGATGACATGGGCGGTGGGTCGCCGGTTGATCGGTCTGAACGCGGCACGTTATGCACGTGAAGCGGAACTCCGCTACAACCTCGTACGTGTAAGCGAGCGTGCCGAAGCGGTGGCGTTGTATCGCGGAGAGTCGGGAGAGCGTCGTAACCTCGATGTTGCACTGACGAACGTACTGGACACTACGCGTGAATTGATCTTCGCTCTCGCGCGGCTTACCTGGATTACCTCGGGTTATGGTTGGTTGGCAATCGTAGTGCCAGTGATCGTCGCGATGCCGGGCTATCTGCAGGGCCAACTAACCCTTGGTGGATTGATGGTGGTGATTGGTGCTTTCAACCAGGTGCAGCAGGCGCTGCGCTGGTTTGTGGACAACACGGCAGCAATTGCTGACTGGCGCGCGACGCTGTTCCGTGTTGCGGTATTCGATCAGTCGCTGCGCAAGCTTGAGGAATGTGAAAGCTGTATCGACCAGATTCAACTGCGCAGCCATCCACAAGGGCATCTGGCATTCGAGAATGTCACCATACTTACCGCCTTTGGCAAAGTTGTCATCGCCAACGCCAGCGAGGAAATCAGGTCGGGAGAACGGGTGCTGATCGTTGGTGATTCCGGTGCCGGCAAGAGCACGTTGTTTCGAGCAGTATCGGGACTGTGGCCATGGGGCAACGGTCGCATCCTGCTGCCGCCGCGCACGTCGATGATGTTCATGCCGCAATATCCCTATCTGCCGCTGGGCAGCCTGCGGGTCGCCGCCTGTTATCCGGATCCTCCGCAGAAGTTCGACGACGCGCAAGTCTGTGCTGCCTTGGAGCGCGTTGGCCTCAAGGACCTGATTCCGTCACTTGATGTCGAAGAACGCTGGGATCGCGTGTTATCGCAGGGACAACAGCAGTTGCTGGCGTTTGCGCGGTTGTTGTTGCACAAGGTCCAATGGGTGTTTCTCGATGAGGCTACCAGTGCGCTCGATCTCGACAACCAGACCAGGGTGATGACGATGTTCGATCAGGAAATGCAGGGCGCCACTGTCATCAGTATTGGCCATCGCCCAAGTCTTGAAAAATTCCACAACCGCCATTTGCAGTTGAAGCTTTCACCGGAAGGCTCCCAGTTGAGCCGGCGTGTGCCGGAAACCGATACGCCGCCGGAACAACCGAAGGCGCCGGTACAGACATGGATCAAAGGCGCCCTGGACAAGCTGTCGCGATTCGTCAGCAAGACTCCGGACAAAAAGCGCTAGCAAGAGACTCCTGTATGTCACAACAGTCACGAACGCGCGAACCTTTCATCGAGCAACTGCTGGGTCGAATGACGCTTGAGCAGAAAATCGGCCAGCTCAATCATCCCAATGCCAGCAGCGGCGATACCACTGGTGCCGGCGCTGCTATTGATAACATCGAGCAGCGCATTGCGCGTGGTGAAGTGGGCTTCCTGGCCGGCGGAGCTGATCCAGCACAACTGCGTGCATGGCAGCGAATAGCCTGTGAGCAGTCGGCCACGGGTATTCCGCTGGTGTTCACGATGGATGTCATTCACGGTCATCGCACCATCTTTCCGTTGCCATTGGGGCTGGCAGGCAGCTTTGATCCCTTGCTGATACGGGAAACCGCCCGGGTGGCTGCGGCTGAAGCGACGGCTGAAGGAGTGACACTGACATGGGCACCAATGCTGGATGTTTCGCGTGATGCGCGCTGGGGCCGCTGTGCGGAAAGCCCGGGCGAAGATCCGGTGCTTGGCAGCGCCTATGCCCGTGCGATGGTACAGGGCTTCCAGAGCGAAGCGCCTTCGCAATCGCAGCCCCTCTTGAGCTGTGCCAAACATTTTGCGGGCTATGGATTTGCCGACGGTGGTCGCGACTATAACGCGGTCGACATGACACCCTACCGTATGCACAACGTAGTGCTGCCGCCGTTCAAGGCTGCGGTTGATGCCGGTGTCGCTGCAATCATGGTGGGATTCCACGATCTCGCCGGCATTCCCTGCACCGCGCACCGTGACTTGCTCGACGGTTTGTTGCGTCACGCCTGGGGATTCGACGGGCTGCTGGTGTCGGACTACACCGCCATCATGGAATTGATCCACCACGGCGTTGCTGCTGATCTGGAACAGGCTGCTTATCTGGCGTTCACCGCAGGTGTTGATATTGACCTTATCAGTGAAGCCTATCGCAAGCATTTGCCTGCGCTGGTGCGCAGCGGCCGCATTGGCGTTGACGCCATTGATGCGGCCTGCCGCCGCGTACTGCAGGCAAAACAGAAACTCGGACTGTTCGACAATCCATGGCGCGGGCTTGATGGTGAGCCAAGTGCCAGCGCACCACTCGCGCCAGCGCATCGCCAGCTTGCGCGCATCGCTGCCGCCCGCTCCGCTGTGTTGCTTAAGAACGACGGCGTGCTGCCACTGGAGACCAATAGGCGCATCGCCCTGATCGGACCGCTGGCAGCCAACCGCGAGAACCTGCAAGGCACGTGGGCCGTTGCCGCGCGCAGTGTGGACAGCATCACTGTGCTCGAGGGCCTCACCGCTGCGCAGGCCATTGTTGACTACGCGCTGGGCGCCAACCTGGTCGATGACGCCGCCATGGCCGCACGCGTCAACGTTTTCGGCTCCACCTTTGTCATTGATCCCCGCAGCCCTGAGGTGTTGATCGCCGAAGCTGTCGCAGTGGCTGCGCGTGCCGACGTTGTCGTTGCCTGCGTCGGTGAGGCGAAGGAGCACACCGGCGAATCCTCGACGCGTACCGATCTTATGTTGCCGTTGGGGCAGCGTCGTTTACTGGCCGCCTTGCATGCCACTGGCAAGCCACTGGTCATCGTGACATTGAGCGGGCGCCCGCTGGCACTGGAATGGGAAGACCGCCATGCCAATGCGCTACTGCACGCGTGGTTCGGTGGTAGCGAGGCAGGCAATGCCATTGCGGATGTGCTGTTCGGCATAGTCAATCCATCGGCGCGGGTGACGATGAGCTTCCCGCGCGATTCGGGCCACTGCCCATTGCATTATGCTGAATCTCCCACTGGACGCCCGCGTGATCACATAGGCGTCGATGTGGCGGGTGACAACGAAGTGGATGCACAGGGGCGGCACGTGTTCCGCAAGTTCACGACCGCCTGTCGTATCGAAGGCGCCCACACGGCGCTATATCCGTTCGGTCATGGGCTGGGTTACACACGCTTTGAGTACACCGCGCTGCAGGTGGACAAGCCTGTGCTGCACGGTCTCGATGACGTTCTGCAAGTCAGTGTCTCGTTGCGCAATGCCGGCTCGCATGCCGGCACTGAAGTAGTCCAGCTCTATGTCAGCGACCCGGTGGCCAGCCGTTCGCGTCCGCTGCGTGAATTGAAGGATTTCCGACGGGTTGAGCTGGCCGCAGGTGAACAACAGCGTCTGGTGTTTGAGCTGGGCGCTGCCGCGTTGCATTACTACCGTGGCGTGTCGCTGCTTGAGCCTGATGCGGTATTCGAACCTGGCAGTTTTGTTATCCACGTTGGCGGCAGTTCAGCTGCAACGCTGTCGATCGCCGTCGACTGGCAAGGGGCTTGAGGCATGCCAATGCTTATTGATGCCATGACCCAGGCGCGCCGGTCTGCTGATGACGCCATGCTCGACCTCGTGCAGCGCGGGACGCTCAACTATTTCTGGCATTTTGCCCATCCCCTCAGTGGCATGGTGCGTGAGCGCAGTAATCCGGCTGGTTATGACTATCTGGAGACTGTCACCGCCGGCGGCACCGGCTTCGGCATCATGGCGCTGCTGGCCGCCAGTGAGCGCGGCTTTTTGTCGCGGTCTGAGGTGCGCCAGCGCGTCGCCACTATTGTCGGATTCCTCAGCAAGGCCGAGCGTCATCATGGAGTGTTCAGCCACTTCCTGCATGGCAGTAGCGGCAAGACCATCGCATTTTCACCGCTCGACGACGGTGGCGATCTGGTTGAAACTGCTTTCTTGATGATGGGGCTGTTGTGTGCCCGCGAGTATTTCGGCACCGATGCAGTAGAAGAAAAAACACTGCGTGCGGGCATTGGTGAGCTGTGGCATGCAGTTGAATGGGACTGGCATGCGCGGCCTGATCGGGATCCTCTATTGTGGCATTGGAGTCCGCGCCACCAATGGGCGATGAATCATGCCATCACTGGCTGGAACGAAGCCTTGGTGGTGTATGTGCTGGCCTGCGCATCGCCGACGCATGCAGTGGCCCCCGAACGCTACCATCAAGGCTGGACTGCAAGTCCGCACTTCATCAACGGCAACAGCTATCACGGCATCACCTTGCCGCTGGGCCCGCCCGGTGGTGGCCCGCTGTTCTTCTCACATTACTCCTTCCTCGGACTTGATCCTCGCGGACTGGTCGACCGCTATGCGGATTATTTCGAACAGAATCGTGCGCATACACTGATAAATCGCGCCCACTGTTTGCTGAATCCCCGGCAATTCCGCGGCTATGGCGAAGACTGTTGGGGGCTGACAGCCAGCGACGGCGAACGCGGCTATTCGGCGTTCGCACCTGACAACGACCAGGGCATCATTACACCGACAGCCGCCATCGCGGCGATGCCCTATACGCCTGAAGAATCATTGCAGGCATTGCGGCATTTCCTGTTTACGCGTGGCGGCGATTTGTGGACACCGCTCGGTTTCCGCGATGCCTTCAGTCCTGTTACCGGCTGGGTGGCAGAGGGGCAGTTGGCAATCGACCAGGGGCCGATCATGGTGATGATAGAGAACTACCGATCAGGTTTGCTGTGGTCGTTGTTCATGCGGGTGCCTGAAGTGAAACACGCGCTGGCCACAATGGGGTTCGAGAGTTTACTACCGAGGCGACACGCGTCATGACTGAGAACCCACTGCTGCGCCGGCTGCAGCCAGATCGAAATTGTCCGGCAGGTGAACTGCTCGATCGCTTCCTCGACTACGTCGGCGAACGGAAACTTGAGCTTTATACAGCACAGGAAGAAGCGATTCTCGAGCTGTTCGATGACAGCAATGTCATCCTCAATACACCCACTGGCTCAGGCAAGTCGCTGGTTGCCACCGCGCTGCATTTCAAATCGATGGCGCAGGGACGCCGGAGTGTCTACACCTGCCCGATCAAGGCGCTCGTAAACGAAAAGTTCCTCGCTCTGTGTCGCGATTTCGGTCCGGAGAATGTCGGTATCGCCACCGGGGACGCCACCGTCAATCGTGATGCACCCATACTGTGTTGCACAGCGGAGATTCTTGCCAACCTTGCACTGGCTGAAGGAGAGAATGCACCGTTTCGCGATGTCATCATGGATGAGTTTCACTACTACTCCGACTATTCGCGCGGTGTTGCCTGGCAGGTGCCGCTGCTCACCATGCGTAAGGCGCGTTTTCTGCTCATGTCTGCCACTCTTGGTGCCACCGGTTTTTTTGAGCGGGAACTTACACGGCTGACCGGCGCAGCAACCCGGGTAGTAGCGTCAGTAACACGACCAGTGCCGCTACAGTTCCGCTACGAAGACAAGACGTCGCTCGAAGCCACAGTGATGGCGCTGGTGGAAGCCGGGCAATCCCCTGTGTATGTCGTGCACTTCACCCAAAACGATGCCGCGCAGACTACGCAGGATCTGATGAGCCAGAACTATTGCAATGCGCAGGAGAAAGCAGCGATTGCCGAGGCTCTTGTCGGAGTGAAGTTCAACAGCCCTTATGGCAAGGACATCAAGCGCTTCCTGCGTCATGGCATCGGCCTGCATCATGCAGGGCTGTTGCCGAAATACCGCGTGCTGGTGGAGCAACTGGCACAAAAGGGCCTGCTGAAAATCATATGTGGTACTGACACTCTAGGTGTTGGTGTGAATGTGCCGATACGCACCGTGCTGTTGACGCAGCTCAGCAAGTACAGTGGTTCGAAGGTGGCTATTCTGACCGCGCGTGACTTTCACCAGATCACTGGCCGCGCCGGCCGCAAGGGGTTTGATGACATCGGCTATGTCGTTGGCATGGCACCCGAGCATGTAATCGAGAATGCCAAGCTGGAGGCCAAGGCGGCCGGCGATCCGAAAAAGGCGAAGAAGATTGTCAAACGCAAACCGCCGGACAAGTTTGTTGGCTGGACCGCCGAGACCTATGCAAAGTTGCAAACAGCGCCCCCTGAACCGCTGGTATCGCGCTTTGAGGTTACCCATGGCATGTTGCTGCAGGTGCTGAGCCGCAAGGGCGATGGTTGTCGTGCGATGCAGCAGATTATCCGTGACTGCCACGAGACCCCGTTGCAGAAGAAAGTGCATCGCAAGCGTGCATGGCAGCTTTTTCGCTCTTTGCATGAGCGTAACATCATTGAAATCATTCCAATGGCAGAGCGAACTGGTGAGAGCAAGCTGCGGCTCAACATCGACCTGCAGGAAGACTTCTCACTCAATCATGCGCTGTCACTCTACCTGCTGGATACGCTGGTTTTGCTGGAGGCAGGCAGCCCCACCTATCCGTTGGACGTGCTCACTCTGATTGAGTCCATCCTCGAGAATCCTGACATCATCTTGCGCCGCCAGTTGGATGCACTCAAAACCGAAAAGATGGCAGAGATGAAGCAGCAAGGCATCGAGTTCGACGAACGTATCGCCAAACTCGATGAGCTGGAATATCCAAAGCCACAGCGTGAATTCATCTACAACACGTTTGCAGCGTTTTGCGTGCAGCATCCGTGGGTTGGACAGGAAAGCATCCGCCCCAAGAGCATCGTGCGTGAGATGGTGGAAAACTTCAGCGACTTTGCCGCTTACATCAAAATTTACGGACTCGAACGTTCGGAAGGCGTTCTGTTGCGCCATGTTGCCAGTGTGCACAAGGTGCTGGCGCAAACCGTGCCGCCGGCGTTCAAAAATGACGATGTGCTGGAGATTGAAGCCTGGCTCGCGGGACTCTTGCGAGGCACGGACAGCAGTTTGCTTGATGAGTGGGAACGATTGAAAAATCCCGATTGGCGCCCGGACGAAGATGACACTGCCAAGCTCCAGGAAGCGATTGATATCACCAGGAACAAGCGAGAGTTCACGGCGCTGATCCGCGCCGAGATTTTCCACTTCCTGCGGCCGTTGGCGACGGGCAGGTTCGATACTGCGGCAGCAGTAGTCCCGCCATGGACCGGCGATGAACTCTTTGCAGCGTCCGAGGAATACTTTGCCACTCATACCCGCATCACGCTCGACCCTGAAGCGCGTAATCACAAGCACACCTACATTACGCCTGATGATGAAACCGGTATGTGGAGCGTTGCGCAGGTTCTGGTCGACCCCGAAGGCCTCAACGACTGGCAGGCGAGTTTTTCTGTCGACAAGGCACTTGCGCGTGAAGAGGGCAGGCCAACGCTGCAGCTGCTTAGTCTGGCGCCCATCTGAGCTAAGTATGGCGCGGCGGGAACGCGCTGCATGCATCCGCTATCATTGGCTTTTTATCAGGAGTATTCATGGCCTCGGGTCTTTCTGCGCTGTTGGATGACATAGCCACCATTGCCAAGGTGGCGGCGGCTTCCATCGACGATATCGGTGCCGCGTCGGGCAAGGCTGGTGCGAAAGCCGCAGGAGTGGTGATTGATGACACTGCCGTCACGCCGCGATATGTCACCGGATTTACCCCTGATCGCGAGCTGCCGGTAATTGCCCGCATTGCGCGCGGTTCCCTGTTCAACAAGATTGTAATCATCCTCCCAGCCGCGTTGTTGCTCAGCTATTTCCTGCCGTGGGTCATCACTCCCATCCTCATAATCGGTGGAACTTACCTGTGCTTCGAAGGTGGCGAGAAAGTGCTGGAGGGGTTCGGGCCGCACGAAGAGACACTGGCAGCGGAAGTGGCAGAGTTGACGAGTGCCGAACATGAGAAGGTCATGGTCGCCGGTGCTGTGCGCACTGACTTCATCCTGTCGACCGAAATCATGGTGATTGCATTGAAGGAAGTGGGCGAACTCAGCATCGTGATGCAGGCGGCAGCGCTGTTGCTGGTAGCGATAGTCATCACCGTGGGTGTCTACGGTATGGTTGGGTTGATCGTGAAAATGGATGACGTTGGCTTGCACCTGGCACAAAAACAGTCGGCATTGCTGCGGCGCACGGGGCGAATACTCGTACTGGGTATGCCAAGACTGCTGGCTGCGCTGTCTACTGTTGGCATTGCTGCCATGTTGTGGGTGGGCGGCCAGATCATCCTGCATGGCGTCAATCTCCATCCTGGCCAATGGCTGGGTCTGCACGATGGCTTCAGCGCATGGCTGGCGGATGCTGCATTGTCAGGATTGTTCGGATTATTGCTCGGTGGTGCGATTGCCATGCTGCATCATCGCTGGACTGCCCGCCACTAGCGCAGCATCAACGCTGTTGCCACGCCCGCTGCCGCAGTCGTGTGGTCGAAATAAACGACGCATAGCTCCAGCTCAGGTGTCGCGCTGACCGCGGCTCCTTTGTTGTGCGATCCACTTGTTCCGTCATTGCGCCATCACTTGGTGTCATCCATTGCACGGTGGCCATCCAGGCATCACCACGGGCTCGCCAGTGGTCGGCGTCAGTGTGTTCAGCCAACGCGTGACGAAAGCAGAACGCAGCGGCGGCCAGCGTGGTCACATACCACGCACCCCCGCCGAAATAGCGATCGGCCAGTGAGCGTCCCAGTGCTGGGGCCAGCCCTGCCGGCAGGGCGTGGTTGATCGGAAACTCTGCGGAAAATGCCTGCGCCAGCACCTCGAGCGTTGCTGTCGCGCGCTGATCACGGATGTTGTGCAGGTCACCGGGCAGGTCGGCGTCGAGAATTGCCAGCAGGATGGCGGAATCGACACGATACGCTGCTTCGGGTTCGGCATTGTTGTTCGTACTCGTCTTGCCAGGATTGCGAATGGCACTGATTACGTTGTGCGTTGCAGACCAGTGACGATCCAATGCGCGCTGCAAACCTGTTTCAACCTTCTGCCAGTGTGCAGAATTGTTGCCCGCAAATGCGCGCCCGTGGACCAGAGCCCCCAGTTGGGCCAGCGTCACGTAATAGTGATGGTTGTACTCATTGGCCTCTTCCCATGGACCAATGCTCCGGCGACCGGCCTGTCTCAGCGTGAATCCCAGATCGGTTTTCAACAGTGTCGTCAGTGCAGATGTGCAGTTGCCGCCGTCAGCCAGCCAGTACAGACAGGCCAGCGCGCGCAGTGCCGGGCCATCGATCTGGGGACGTGACCAGCGCAGGACATCGACACTGCCATCGGGATTGAAGCGTGGCTCAGCCAGCAGGTTGTCGCCCTGCAAGCCATCCAGTTCAGTTCGGCGGCGCAGAAAGCGGCGGCAATTGCGCTGGGTAGTGGTGCGGTAGTCGGCCGGTGCCGGCTTCAGTGTTGTGACCTGCGAAACCGCCAGGTTGAATTCCACCATATCCTGGAAGCACTGCTGCCAGTGTTGGCGCTCCTCAGAGTTACCGGCCATCGCAACCAGATCAGTGACTGCGCGCATTACTGCGGCCGCATCGCGAGTCCAATGGAAGAAGTAGTCGGGATCGGGGTCCCAGTTGGCGATGACAGGCGAGGCGAGTACGGAACCGCGCGCTGGCGCGATTCGCTGGCAGAATTCCTTCCGATCGCGGCGCAGTGAGGTGGCTGAAATCGACAGCGAGAGATTGTGGGTGCTGGTGCGGAGTTGGTGGGTTATCCAGTCGTCAAGTGCCAGTGACGCAGACACAACCGCCTCGCCGCAGCGTCTACTTGCGGACGGCGTGCGACATCGCGCGCCGTTTGTCGAGATTCCACTCACGCTCTTTCTCGACATTCCGTTTGTCGTAGTCGTGCTTGCCCTTGGCGAGCGCTATTTCCGCCTTGATCAAATGGTCCTTCCAGTACAGTTTGGTGCAGATGCACGTGTAACCCTTCTGCTGCACACCATTGAAGATGCGGGCGAGTTCGCGCTGGTGCAGCAGCAGTTTGCGGGAGCGGGTCGGATCGGCAACGCTGTGCGTGTTGGTGCTGGCGAGTGGCACAATGGTGGCGCCGAACAGAAAAGCTTCGCCGTTCTTGATCAGGATGTGGCTGTCGATCAGCTGAACTTTTTTCTGTCGCAGGCTTTTCACTTCCCAGCCGAGCAGCGCGAGGCCGGCCTCCTGGCGATCCTGGAGGAAATAGTCGTGGCTGGCCTTCTTGTTGACGATGATGGTGGGGTCGTCGGCCTTGGATTTCTTGGGCTTGCTCATCGCGGTGGGGGCTTTTGCAGGGTGCGGCATTATAGGCAGGTGTTGTCTAATGCGCACATGCCACGCATCTCCCGCTCAGCCCTGTTGCCGTATTCCGCCGCCCGCATGTTCGCGTTGGTGGACGATATTGCTGCGTATCCGCAGTATCTGCCCGGCTGTCTGGCTGCTACTGAGCTGCAGCGCGGGCCGGATGTAGTTGCCGCCACGCTGTTACTCGGCAAGGCCGGACTCAAGTATGCGTTCACCACCCGCAATCTGCTCGATCCGCCGCACAGCATGCAAATGACCCTGGTTGATGGGCCGTTCCGCAAGTTCTTGGCTCACTGGCGTTTCGAGCCGTTGACGGATAGCGCCTGCAAAACCAGCTTCGAGCTTGAATTCGATTTCAGCGCGTCGCTGGTGGATGCGGCGCTTGGCAGTCTCTTCGAAAGCACCGGCAGTGAGATGGTTAACGCGATCGTACGCCGTGCGGAGCAGGTCTATGGCAAAGCCTGATTCGATCGCTGTCGAAGTGGCGTATGCGCTTCCAGAGCGCCAGTTGCTCATATCGTTGCTGGTGGAGCCAGGCTGCACTGCCCTCGCGGCGGTGCAGCGCTCGGGCATTGCACGTGAGTTCCCCGGCCTTGATGTGGATAGCGCCAACATGGGTGTTTTCGCGAAAAATCTTGATGGCAAGACATTGCCATTGCCGCAGGACTACGTGCTCAGGGAAGGCGACCGCGTGGAAATCTATCGACCGCTTGTGGCCGATCCGAAAGTGGCGCGGCAGCAGCGTGCGGCAAAACTGAAGGCAGCTAAAGCGGCCGGCGGATCCCCGCGGAGCGGACACGGCTGACGCCAGGCCAGACAGACTTGCGTGTCAGTTGGCAGCCGGTGCGGCAGCGGGACTGGCGGCAGTGGCAGGGAACTGGGTGTTCTCGGGCGTCTGCTGGAAATCACCATCGATGCGGACAAGAGCATCATTCTCGAAAAAGATCGTCAGGCGTTCCTGAGAGCGCTCGCCGCCTCCGGGCTGGAAGCCATATACATAATCCCAGCGATTCTGGTCAAAAGTGTCGCGGATCAGCGGCGTGCCCATAATGAAGGTGACCTGGCGCTTGGTCAGCCCAGGCCGAAGTTGATCGACCATTTCCTGCGTGATGATGTTGCCCTGCGGGATATCGATACGATAAACGCCGGGAAAGCTGAACGACGACACAGTGCCGCAGGCCGCAAGCAGCGCAAAACACGGCACAAGTGCTGTAAGCCGCAAAGCGGATTTCACGAGCGTGGGCAGAACTGAAGCAACCGGCGATCTGTTGAACATGCGAGGCTACGGGAGTGAATGGATGGGAGGGAAGCGGGTAGGCGGCAGGCTTTGTGGCTTGACGATGTGCAGGCATAATACTTGAAAGCCGCGCGGCATGTCAGCCAGCCGCTGCGGCTCCCCATTCGCCGACGTCTGTCTGAGGTATTTATGGCCGGAGAAAATCAGGAACTGCGCAAGGCCGGCCTCAAGGTCACGCTTCCCCGCGTCAAGATCATGCAGATCCTCGAAAGTGCCCCTGATCGCCATATGAGCGCCGAAGATGTCTACAAGGCGCTGCGCGATGCCGATGAGGACGTCGGTCTGGCCACGGTATATCGGGTGCTGACCCAGTTCGAAACTGCTGGATTGGTAATGCGTCACCACTTTGAGGGTGGCCACTCGGTATTCGAGATGAGTTCCGACCACCACCACGACCATATCGTCTGCACCAAGTGCGGCAAGGTCGAGGAATTCATGGACAGTATCATCGAAGAGCGGCAGCAGATTGTGGCCAAAGAGATGGGTTTCACCGTGAGTGACCACTCGCTGTACATCTACGGTCTCTGTCAGAGCTGCCGTAGCTGATCGCTGCCAGTACAGCCTTTTTCAAGCCCCGAGCAATTCCTTCGCATGCGCCAGCGACTTGGCGCTGGTGTCATCGCCGCCCAGCATGCGGGCGATTTCGCGGGTGCGTTCGGCATTGTCGAGCAACTGCAGCGATGATGTGGTGTTCTGTTTGATGGTGGTCTTGCTGACCAACAGGTGTTGGTGCGCCTGTGCTGCCACTTGTGCCTGGTGAGTGACACACAGCACCTGGCCGCGATCTCCCAACTGGCGCAGCAACTCGCCGACCGCCTTGGCAGTGCTGCCACCGATGCCAACATCCACTTCGTCGAACACCAGAGTTGGAAT
>Ga0255096_1000609_pt1 | contig 16741 bp, 16 predicted proteins | sample Colum_Atlam_RepA_2_FD_188563 | JGI IMG/M metagenome (GOLD analysis project Ga0255096, IMG submission 188563) | Freshwater microbial communities from Columbia River, Oregon, United States - Colum_Atlam_RepA_8d | ecosystem: Environmental > Aquatic > Freshwater > River | place: USA: Oregon...
AGTCCATAGCTACGAACCAACCGTGTGTAGCTCCGACTGGTGAACACCAACCCGTTATCCGATCGTAGCAAGAACGGTTCGGGTACTCGGCCCAGCGTACCAAACCGAGCAATCAGTGCCTGCTCCAGAGCCGCCTGCGCCGTACTCGCCTTACCACTGCGCGACAGATGCCAACCCAGCAGTTCTCGCGTGTGGCAATCAATCACCAATGCCAGACTCAGCCAGCCATCGCGACCGCCCCACACGCGGCACAGATCAGTAGACCAGCGTTCGTTCGGCTGCTGTGCCACGGATGGCAAGGCTTGAATGCGCGGCCTGTGTCCAATAGCCCGCTTCCGTACCTGCCAGCCTTTCAGCTGGAAAATACGCTGCACCGTGTTCTTGTTCATCTGCAGCAAGCCTGCCACCGTGCGGTAACCGAATGAAGGCTCTTCCTCAATCATCGTCTTGATTGGCACTGCCAGATCGTCTCGCACCTTGGGCTTCGTCTTGGTGGGGCGGTAGTAGAACGAACGCCTGGGCACCTCGAACCATTCGCAAAGCTGGCTGACGGAGGCCTTGTAGCCGTCCTCCTTCAATTCCCGCCGAACCCGATCAATCAACTCTCGTCCCTGCCCAGCAGGGCATCCAGCTTTTTTCTGGCGCGTAACTCCAGCATGGCCTCCCCGTATGCCGAGTTCAGCTCTTTAAGCTGCCGCTCGTATTGCTCTCGCACATCTTCAGGTTTGGCACGAAGCGCATTCTCCATACCTGCCTTGGCCTGGGTTACCCACTCGTCAATCTCGGCAGGCGGCAGATCAAATTGTCTGCTGGCCTCGGCTACGGTGGTCTTGCCCTGGATGATGTCCAGCACCAGCGCTGACTTGCGTTTGGCGGTCCATCGTTTGATGTCTTCTTCCTGCATATTGCTCATCGGTATCTCCAATCGTTAGTCGAATAATACCTGAGCAGAAATTCACTGGGTCATTACACGGAGGCGCTTCATGGCCTGGCCATGACCTTGCGTGATCAGCGTGCCTACGACGAAGCACTACCGCTGATGCAGAAGGCCACGGTGTTGGCTCCGGACCGTGCGGAGTACTTCAATGATCTTGGCATGCTGTTCCAGGACAAGGGCGACTTCAACAAGGCCATCAGCTTCCACAAACGTGCGCTCAAGCTGTTCCCGAAGTTGAGCTGGGCCTATATCAACATAGGCGTGGCACACAAACGGCTCGGGCAGCTGAACGAAGCGGCGGAAGCCTATGTCGAAGCCCTGAAGATCAATCCCGATTCCGCGGAGGCACACAACAATCTTGGTAACCTTTATCGGATGAGCGGACATCTTCCGCAAGCTGCCGAACATCTCAAGCGCGCGGTTGCAATACGGCCTAACTACGAAGATGCCATCGCCAACCTGCTGGCACTCAAACAGCAGCTCGATACCATGATCGAAAAGCAGAAAATCGGGGAGTCCAAACCGAAGAATGCGAAGGTGAAGGTGCCGGAAAGCAAAGGCAAACCAGCAACCGTTGCCGGCAGAGCCAAACCCTCTGCAGACAAACCGCCAAGCAAAGCCATGCCCGTCGCAGTCAAGCCGGCGGGCAAAGTGGCCCCAGTGAAAAAAGCCACAAAACCGGCCAAGAAGAAGGCTATCGTCGAGAAATCCGCGCCAAAGCGCGCCGCCAAAAAGTCGACCAGCAAAAATACCGTGACGAAGAAAGCTGCACCCAAGAAAGCGGTAGCGAAGAAGCCTGCACAGAAGAAGCCTGCACCCAAGAAAACGGCACTAAAGAAAAAGGCCGGCAAGAAGAAATAAAAAAGGGCCCGCAAGGGCCCTTTTCGTTATCAGGGTGAGCGATGGCATGCCCGCTTAACGAAAGCGTCGGCGCCCAGCGCTGGTACCTTCACAAGTGCGGTAACCAGCGCGAGAGCAAGCTTGCGTACTGCAGACGTCATTTACTTCCTCAGAAGTTGAAGCGGACACCGGCAAGGTAACGTGCACCGAAACGTTCAAACTCGATCGGGTAGATGTCCTGATCACCATAACGACGAGCGCCGAGGTTGGTCAGGTTGACGGCGTCCATGTACACCTCGAGAGTGTCGTTGATCTGGTAACGCACCGACAAATCAAGTTCGTTGTCAGTATCCCAGAAGATGTCACCAAGCCCGTCTGCGTAGATCTTGCCATTGATTGTGCGATAGGTGCCAACCGACTGGCCCCACGGTGTACGGTACTGGTAGGCCAGACGCACGGACAGACCGTATTTTTCATAGGTCGCCTGGATGTTGTAGACCTCGTCCGAAGTCCCCAGCACGCTGATGGTACGTGCCGGCTGGATACCAACAGCAGGCAGATCAACTTCGGAATCAGTCCAGGTGCCTGACACGTTCATGCCAAAACCACCCATCCAATCAGGCAGGCCAATGCTGGCTACCAGACGTTCCGCGCTCGCCACATAGGCCAATTCAAAACCACTCAGTTGACCGTCGCCGGCGTTACCGATAGCAGTCTGGGTATAGCCCGAACGATCGATGCCGGCGACATCAAGCGTGTCGAGGCCGAATGGATTGGCCTGCTGTACCAGCACATCACGCAAGTTTTTGCGGAATACACCAGCCGAGAAGTAGTCGCCAGTAGGCATGTACCACTCGAGATAGGCATCCACACCAGTCTGACGTTCGGGTTTGGCTGCCGGGTTGCCACCAGAAATGGTCTGGGAAGCGTCGTTGATCGTGAAGTTCGGTCGCAGGTCGTCAAAGTCCGGGCGCGATGCAGAGGTGGTCACACCGAAGCGGACTTTCACTTCGTCGGTCAGGTTCCAGTTCAGATGCGCGCTCGGGTATACCAGCGTGTCGTCACTGGATACTTGTACCAGCTGCAGGCCGGTCGGAAAGCTGGCCCAGGCCTCACCGCTGTTGTCGAGCTGCTCAACACGAGCACCGTACACCAGGGATCCCCAACTGAATTGGCTGGTCGCCATCGCATAGAGAGCGGTGATTTCTTCTGTCACTTCCCAGTAATTGCCACGAGTATCCTGTGCGGTAGCAGAACCATCTGCGATCAGCGAATTCATGAAATTGGTGGTGAAGTCGACATCGGTGTAGCGGAAGCGGTAGTTCAAATCCTGCGACCCCAGATAGCTGGTGTTGGTGGCGAACGTCGACCAGGACGGAATGGTGCCGGTCGTGAAGTTGCGCAGGTAGTTGCTTTCCAGCGAGCGCTTTGTGCGCTCGGTGTAGAGTCCACCCAGCTCGACCTTGGTGCTGAGGCCAAATAGCTCGGTCTCATGATCGAGGTCGAGCTTGAAGGTGTCGGCCAGCGTGCGATCACTGCCTTCAATCTGGCTGATGCTCTGCATCGGGAACTGGAAATCTTCGATGTTGCTGACCTGTGCACCCTTGGTGCGTGCGGCAGTCACGCCTCCGGTGCTGTAGAAACGCATGGTGTTTACATCACCATCGCGGAAATCGTATTCCATTGTCGGGCGCAGCAGGAAGCTGGACGGACTCTGGAACGCTGCCGATACCGGCGTGTTGCGGCCGTCATCGGTCATCGTGTGGTTGAGACGCCAGGAAACATCCCAGCCGCTGAGCGCATGTTCACCGCCGAGCGTGTGGGTGGTGGCGTATTCTTCGGTGTCACGGTAGTCGATGCGAGCGTTGATTCGTGCGCCATACACAGTCCCGTTGGTCGGGCTGTTGGCGTTGATATAGGCGGCGCTGGTGTAGCTGGCGCCGGCAGCGTCGGTACCCTGATCGAACCGCACGATGAAGTTGTCGCGGTATTCATCGTCGTGGAACATCGTGTTGATCGTGCTGGCGAACAGCGTGTTGTTGTCGTCCAGCCGGTAGTCGAAGCGCAGCGACCCGGAATAGTTCTGGCGCGTCAGACGGTAGTGCTTGTTCTCGTGTTCGCGGGCAAAGTGTTTGTCCGGGTTGATTGTGTTGGTCAGGTAGGGATCGGTTTCCCAGTTGTCGGTCGCCATTTCGCGCTGGTAGAACGAGCCCTGTGCTACTACACCGAGCTTGCCATCGAGCAATTGATCGGAATACGTAAGTGCGCTGTCGTATTCATCACCACCGCCCAGGCGTACGCGGCCCACACCAACCTTGCCATTGAACACGCGGCCCGGATTGTCGAAGCCGGTACGGGTGCGGATATCAACGTTGCCCGCCACGGTGGCGCCGGACATCGAAGGCACAACGGCCTTCTCGACCACGATCTGTTTGGCAATCGCCGATGGAATGTTGTCGAATCGTGAATCGCGGCCCTGCGGGCTGACGATGCTGAGACCGTCATACGAGAGCGTGGTCCAATAGACAGGTGCGCCACGCAGGTTGATGTAACGCGCCTGCCCTTGGTCACGTTCAACAGCAACGCCCGGCAAGCGGCCCACAGCAAACGCGATATTCTGGTCAGGCAGGTTGCCGATGGCATCTGCCGACAATACGCTCACCAACGAATCGGAATTTCGCTGTACCTGCAAGGCAGCAGCAACGCTTTCAGCCAGCGGGCGACGTCCGGATACCACGATTTCTTCAGTGGCAGCGCCATTCGCCGCTTGGGCATTTACGCCCGAGCTCATGCCGATTACGGTTACCCCAACCAGCAAGGTTTTCAATGTCTTCATAGGTATTGCCCCGGTTTGTGACTAATAAAAACTGGATCAGCAATCACGCATCCATCAGGCCGATGCAATCCGGCTGATCTCGTAAGTGATGCCATCGGTATCGAGATTGAGTGGCCCGGTCTGTGAGCTGAAGTACAGCCGCTGAAATGACGGGTCGAAGGCAGGGCCGCAGATTTCCGACAGGTCTTGGCCGATGATTTGCACGATCGGCAACACAATGCCGTTTGGACCGAGCAGAACTATCTGCATGTCACCGCCGTCTTCTGCCACGAGCACATCGCCGGACGCGGTAATCGTGACGTTGTCGACACCACTGAGATGCGGTGAAGCAGCTGTCATCACGTCGTACAACACTTCCAGTACCTGACGGCGTGTATCCAGACGCCAGACCCGGTTGTCGCCCTTGGTAGTGAAATGGACAAGGCCGCCGTGGAATGCAATTCCTTCGCCACCGTTGAAGTGTGTGGCGCGCTCCACTTGATGGCGGGTGGCAACGTTGCTTGCCTGCGGGTCAGGGACTGGGTGCCAGATGATGTGGAACGTGCCGTCGCGTTCAGTGGCTTCAGCGACTTCAAGCTGTCCCGCTTCCAGCGATGGCAGTGGTTGCGATGGAATGAAGCGATACAAACAACCGTCAGGCTCATCTTCGGTGAGATACAACAGACCGTTGTCAGTATCGACAGCCACAGCCTCGTGTTTGAAGCGTCCGAGTGCCGGACGCACTACGGCCGCGCGGGAGCCGAATGGATCGCACTCGTGTACCTGGCCACGATCGACTTCCTCGCACGACAGCCATGTTTGCCACGGCGTCTTGCCACCGGCACAATTGTTGTCGGAGTTCTGCAGGATGGGATATGCGTCGACAATGTTGCCGCGTGCATCAAAACGCACGGCACCTACACCGCCGCCGCCGTCACTGACTTTGACTTCGCTGTTGGATACGTAGACCCAGCCGCCGTCATCCGCGGCATAACAGGCGCCGCCGTCTGGCGCGTTGTGCCAGCGGTAGGTCGATGCCGACAATACAGGGCGACCCGAGTGGGCAATGACGCGGGAGCGGAAACCGGCAGGTAGCCGCAAACCGTTCTCGTCAGGTGGCAACAATTCGCCAGGCATATCTGAAAAAATGGCTGCCGCGTTAACGCTTTCAGCTGCCAGCAAGGTTGTGGCATTAGCACCTGCAAAAAAGGTAGCCAATGCACGGGATCCGCGCCGCAAAAATTCACGTCGCTTAACGCTATCTTCATGATGTGTTTGCATGCGCGCACTTTAAAGTCGCAACATGAATTGCTGATTAATTCTCTCGAAGTGCCCGAATAAAAAATCCTGAACTTCTTGTTAAGAGGTCGTTTTCATTTTGGTGGCTGGTGGACTACTCTGTTCACCTTGTTCATGTCAGGAGGCTTCCATGCAAACCGTTGTAGTTACCGGCGCCAACAGGGGCATAGGTCTTGGGCTTGTGCGCTGCTTTGCGGCAGGCGGCCATCACGTCATCGCTGCGTGCCGGCAACCGGAAAAGGCGGATGCGCTGCGGCAGGTACAGGGCTCCATTGAGATACTGCCGCTTGATGTTGCCAGTGCGGTATCGACGACGGCATTTGCCGCAGCACTGGGTTCACGCACGATTGATGTGTTGATCAACAATGCCGGGGTTATGGGTGGCGAGAAGCAAGGGTTCAAGGACATGGACTTCGATGCCTGGCTGCGTAACTTCGAGATCAATACCATTGCACCGTTTCGGCTGTCGTCGCTCCTGTTCCCCAACCTGAAGCAATCATCCAACGCTCGTGTGATTACGGTGTCGAGCCAGATGGGCGCTTTCGGCATGAATATGGGCTTCGGTACTTATGCCTATCGCAGCTCCAAGAGTGCGGTCAGCAAGGTAATGCAGGTGCTCGCCAATGAATTGAAGGCCGACAACATCATTGTGTGTCCGGTGCATCCTGGCTGGGTGAAAACCGACATGGGCGGCGCCAATGCCCAGATCCCGGTTGAGCAAAGTGCGAGCGGTCTGTTCCACCTGATTTCCAATCTTACTATGGCGCAATCCGGTCGCTTCTGGACCTGGGATGGCCGCGAACACGTGTGGTGACCTTATGCTGACTTTCTATTACGCCCCCAACTCCTGTGCACTGGCTTCACACCTGGCACTCGAACACAGTGGCGGCAACTACAAGGCACACAAGCTGGACTTCAGCAAGGGAGAGCAGCGCTCATCTGAATATCTCGCTGTCAATCCAAAAGGCCGCGTACCCGCCCTGTTGACGCGACACGGGGTGCTGACTGAAACACCCGCGATCCTTGTCTATATCGCACAATGCTTTCCTGCTGCATCGCTGATGCCGCTTGGCGATGCCTGGCAGTTTGCGCAAGCGCAATCGTTCAACAGTTATCTATGTTCGACAGTACACGTGGCGCATGCGCATCGTTATCGGGGTGCGCGCTGGTCGGATGATGCCGCGGCAATCGAATCCATGCGCATCAAAGTGCCGCAAACAATGAAGGCCTGCATGCAGCAGATCGAGGATGATTTCTTCAAAGGACCATTCGTACTGGGCGAAGACTACTCGGTATGCGATATGTACCTCTTCACAATCACACAGTGGCTGGAAGGTGATGACGTGGACGTGAACCTGTTTCCGAAAGTCGCCGCCATGCGCAAGCGCATGCTCGACAACCCCGTCGTGCAGAAAGTACTGCACAGCCAATAAGCAGCATGGATCGTTGTCACGCGGATTCATTGCCTGTACCACGCTGCGTTCAAAGGGCTGCGTTGCCTGACGCAGTCGAGGTATCCCATTGGCACAGAGATACGGTCAGTCTGCCGGAACTCGCACATTTGCGACGATCAATGCGCTGATGGGTACGCTGTTGCGCTGCTGGCTGGCATAATCGCGGCTTCTTCTACTGCTTCTTTTTCCCTCGCATGGCTTCCAACTCCAATCTCGTTCTCATCGGCATGCCTGGCTCCGGCAAAAGTACCATCGGCGTTATTCTTGCCAAGCGTACTTCTCATGATTTTGTCGACACCGATCTGGTGATACAGAGCGTCGAGCACCGTTCTCTGCAGGACATCCTCGACAAAGAAGGTTATCTGCGACTGCGTGAAGTCGAAGCACGCGTGTTGCAGAGCCTGACACTGGAGAATCACGTGATCTCCACCGGAGGCAGCGCGGTATACAGTGACGCAGCAATGCAGCATCTCAAGAAAAACAGCACCTGCATCTATCTTGATGTCACTGTCGACACCCTGCGATCGCGCATCACAGACTATGAAACGCGCGGCATAGCCAAGCGCCCTGATCAGAGTTTTGCCGACCTTTTTGAAGAACGGACCCAGCTATACCGCAAGTACGCCGACATCACGATCCAGGCTGATGCGCTGAATCAGGATGCGGTATGTGATGCGATCATGACGCACCTGAAGGCTTGAGCATTCTGCAGGTTGCTGACGACAGATCAGACCCGGCAACTGTCTGGCAGCTTAGGGTCCGGCGTAATCCGGCACAATAACGAGGAGAAAATCCCATGGCGCACTTCCCCGATACTCTTGCTTTTTCCGGCATCCTGAAACCGCTGCGATTTGAGGCAGATATTCTCGACATGGAAGTGGAAGGCGTGATCCCGCCTGAGCTGAATGGCACCTTCCATCGTGTGCATCCAGACCAGCAATTCCCGCCGATGTTCGATAACGACCAGTTCTTCAACGGTGACGGCCTGATTTCATTGTTCAAATTCCGCGGCGGCAAGGTTGATTTCAAACAGCGCTATGCTCAAACCGACAAGTTCAAACTCGAGCGTGCAGCAGGCAAGGCGCTGTTCGGCGCTTACCGCAATCCGCTGACCGATGATGCATCGGTACAGGGGCGCATCCGTGGCACTGCCAATACCAATGCGTATGTCCATGGCGGCAAGCTGCTGGCTCTGAAGGAAGACAGCCCTGCTCTGTTGATGGACCCACTGACATTGGAAACCTTCGGCTACACCGATTGGGGCGGCAACTGCACCAGCCAAACATTCACTGCACATCCAAAGACTGATCCACTCACCGGCAACATGGTGGCATTCAGTTATGCATCGAAGGGATTGATCACACGTGATTGCACTTACATGGAAATCAGCCCCACCGGTGAGCTGTTGCGCGAAGTGTGGTTCGAGGTGCCCTACTACTGCATGATGCACGACTTCGGTGTGACAGAAGATTACGCCGTGTTCCACATCGTCCCGAGCACTTCGAACTGGGAACGCCTGAAAGCCGGACTGCCGCATTTCGGCTTCGACACCAAACTGCCCGTTTACCTCGGCCTGTTGCCACGCAAGGGTGACGGCAAGGACATCAAGTGGTTCAGGCACCCTAATCTGTTCTGCTCGCATGTGATGAACGCCTTCAATGACGGCAGCAAGGTGTACTTCGATACGCCGGTAGCGAAAAACAACATGTTCCCGTTCTTTCCCGACATTGATGGTGCGCCCTTCAACCGCGACGAAGGCCGCTCGTTCATGACGCGCTGGACCGTGGACTACAACAGCAAGGGCGATGAATTCGAAAAGGTGGAGAAGCTGAGCGACCACATGGGCGAATTCCCACGCATTGATGATCGTTATGCTACCCAGAACAACCGCTATGGTTGGTTGCTGGTGATGGATGCGTCCTTGCCGTTCAATGGCCCATCCGCTCGCGCCTCCGGATTGCGTATGAACAATCTCGGCTTCATGGACCTGCACACCGGCAAACAGAGCCTATGGTTCTGCGGGCCCGACTGCCTGATCCAGGAACCCTGCTTCGTGCCTAAATCACCAACTGCACCCGAGGGCCACGGCTACGTTGTTTCACTGATCGACAACATCGTGCTGAATTATTCCGAGCTAGCAGTGTTTGATGCGCTTGCCGTGGAGAATGGCCCCATCGGCCGCGCCAAACTGCCGTTCAGGCTACGACAAGGGCTGCACGGCAATTGGACAGACGCCCGGGCCTTGCACGGGTGGTCATGATCAGAGCGTTTCCGGCGACTTCGCCTTCATCTTCGCTTCTTCGCGGTTCACAACTCCCTTCGTAATCAGGCTTTTCAGACACTGATCGAGTGTCTGCATACCGATCTGGGCACCGGTCTGGATGGCGGAATACATCTGTGCAACCTTGTCCTCGCGGATCAGGTTACGGATGGCGGGCGTGCCGATCATGATCTCGTGCGCGGCCACGCGGCCGCCGCCGACTTTCTTTAGCAGAGTCTGCGATACCACCGCCTGCAGCGACTCCGACAACATCGAACGCACCATCGCTTTTTCAGCAGCGGGGAATACGTCGACCACGCGGTCAATGGTTTTGGCCGCACTCGTGGTGTGCAGCGTGCCAAACACAAGGTGACCGGTTTCGGCAGCGGTCAGCGCAAGACGGATGGTTTCAAGGTCGCGCAATTCGCCGACGAGAATGATGTCCGGGTCTTCACGGAGTGCGGAGCGGAGCGCTTCGTTGAAGCCGTGGGTGTCGCGGTGAACTTCGCGCTGGTTGATCAGCGACTTTTTGCTGTCGTGCACGAATTCGATCGGGTCTTCGATGGTGAGAATATGGTGGTAATGGTTGGTATTGATATAGTCGATCATTGCCGCCAGTGTGGTGCTCTTGCCAGAACCGGTAGGCCCAGTGACACACACGAGACCGCGCGGCACATCGGAAATCTTCTTGAATATTTCACCCATGCCAAGCTGCTCCATCGACAGGATCTTCGACGGAATGGTGCGGAACACAGCGCCGGCACCGCGGTTCTGCACGAAGGCGTTGACACGAAAGCGAGCGAGGTTGGGAATTTCGAACGAGAAGTCACACTCGAGATCTTTCTCGTAGTTCTTGCGCTGTTTGTCGTTCATGATCTCGTAGATGAGCGCGTGCACAGCCTTGTGGTCGAGCGAAGGCACATCGATGCGGCGAATATCACCGTCCACACGGATCAACGGCGGCATGCCAGCCGAAAGATGCATGTCGGACGCCTTGCTCTTGACGCTGAAGTTCAGCAGCTCCTGGATGTTCATGGCGGGACATGCTCCTGTAGTATTTGACTTAATTCAGCGGGGGCAACCCAGCCCCATGGGTTATATACATGGGTTATATACATGGGTTCTGCACATGAGTGCTACATGAGTGCCACATGAGTACTACAAAGGACGCTCTGCAAGTGAGTTTGCAGCAGGTAAAACAACGCATTGCCGGATACGAATTGAAGTATGCGCGAGAGCCGGGAAGCGTGCAATTGCTGGCCGTCAGCAAAACGCAGGCAGCAGACCGCGTGCGTACGGCCCACTCCTGCGGCCAGCGATGCTTTGGAGAAAACTATCTGCAGGAAGCGCTCGCCAAGATGGAAACGCTCGTCGACCTGCCGCTTGAGTGGCACTTCATCGGACCTATCCAATCCAACAAGACACGAGACATCGCGAGTAATTTTGACTGGGTGCACAGCGTTGACCGCCTGAAGATCGCCCAGCGCCTCAGCGAGCAGCGGCCGGCAGCACGCGGCCCACTCAACGTGCTCATCCAGGTAAACCTCAGCAATGAAGACAGCAAGTCCGGCTGTTTGCTGGCCGAACTTGCAGCCTTGGCCAATGCCATCGCCGCCTTACCGGCCCTGAGGTTGCGGGGGTTGATGGCAATACCGGCACCAGCCACTTCGCTGACCGCCCAGCGACTGGTATTCCATCAACTGACGGATGCCCGGACACGGTTGCAACAGGCTGGACACCAGGCCTGCACCGAGCTGTCCATGGGCATGAGCGCCGATTTTGAGGCAGCGATCGCGGAAGGAGCCACCCTGGTGCGCATAGGCAGCGATATCTTCGGTGCACGCGCGTAGTACAATGTCGCGATGATTTCTGCCTCTCTTTCCATAGGCACCATTGGTGCCGGCAACATGGCCACTGCGCTCGTTGAAGGGCTGCTCGCCACTGGCGTTGCCCCCTCACAGTTGTGGGCCTCGGACACTGATCACGCCAAGCTGCAGGTGCTGGCCGCCAAGGGCGTGCATACCGCCACTGACAACCTTGCCATTGTCGCTGCCTGCGATGTGGTGATCCTGGCCGTAAAGCCGCAAGTCATGGGAGCCGTGGTGCAGCCACTGCGCTCAGCGCTCGCCGCCAAGCCGATCCTGCTGGTATCGGTAGCGGCAGGCATCCCCTGTTCACGGCTTACGGAGTGGTCGTCGCCACAGCAGGCTGTTGTGCGCTGCATGCCCAACACCCCGGCGTTGGTTCAGGCTGGTGCCAGTGCGCTGTATGCCAATGCAGCCGTCAGTGCAGCGCAGCGCGACATTGCAGGAGCCATTCTGCAAGCAGTGGGTCTCGCCTGCTGGCTCGACCACGAATCACAGATGGATGCGGTGACGGCACTGTCGGGCTCTGGCCCCGCCTACTTTTTCCTGTTGTTGGAGGCTATGCAGGCCGCCGGTACGCAGCTGGGGCTTTCGGCCGATGTGGCAAAGGCGCTGGCACTGCAAACAGCCTTCGGGGCCGCCAAGCTGGCACTGGCAAGCGAAGTGGATACCGCTGAGCTGCGTCGCCGTGTAACCTCGCCAGGGGGCACCACCGAAGCGGCTATCCGCCAGTTCGAATCAGAACAATTCCGCGACATTGTCGCCCGCGCGCTCGGCAAAGCGGCAGCCCGCTCGGCCGAACTGGCCTCCTCCTGACAGCGATACGACGACCATGGGTTCAGCATTCGGCGAAGCCTCGCTTCTGATCATCAGCAAACTCGGCGGCATTTATCTGGCAGCGGTGATGCTGCGCTTCCTGCTGCAGGCCGCTCGCGCTGATTTCTACAATCCGGTGTGCCAGGCCATTATCAAAATCACCTCACCGCTGGTGAATCCGCTACGCCGCGTTATCCCGGGTTGGCGCCGGCTCGACATTGCCACACTCATCCTGGCTCTGGTGCTCAATACGCTGGCAACCTGGGGCATGGTGCTGCTCACCGGCCAGCAGTTGCCGATCGGCATGTCGGTAAGTTGGGCCGTGGTGGGCCTGATCGCGTTCACGCTTGATCTGTATTTCTACGCCATGGTGGTAATGGTGGTTGCCAGCTTCATCGCCCCCTTCAGTGGTCATCCGGTGTTGCTGGTGATCTACCAGCTGCTGCAGCCGTTCTACAAACTGGCCCAACGCATTCTGCCACCGATGGGCGGACTCGACTTCACGCCACTGTTGTTGATGCTGGCGATACAGGTCGTGGAAATCCTCGTGTTGAATCCACTCGCCAGCGGTCTTCGCGTGGTGCCTGCCTTCGTGATCGGGCTGTGACGATGGAGACGCTACAGAAGGTAATTCCCGCCGATTCGGTCGGGCTGGTAAGTCCGCAAAAGCTGCACTTCAGCGAACCGCTGCATCTGCGCAGCGGCCGCGTGATCGAGCAATACGATCTGATGGTGGAAACTTATGGCACGCTGAATAGCGATGCCAGCAACGCCATCCTGATCTGCCATGCCCTCAGCGGCGACCATCACGCCGCAGGCTACTACGATGCCGCTAATCCGAAAGAAAAGGCGGGCTGGTGGGATTACTGCATCGGCCCCGGCAAGCCGTTCGATACCAATCATTTCTTTGTAGTCTGCCTCAACAACCTCGGCGGTTGTGCCGGCAGCACTGGCCCGAGTTCGATCAACACGGAAACCGGCAAACCCTTCGGTCCTGACTTTCCGATTGTCACTGTGCGAGACTGGGTACAGAGTCAGGCCCGTCTTGCCGACCGCCTCGGCATCCACCAATGGGCAGCCGTCATCGGCGGCAGTCTGGGTGGCATGCAGGTGATGCGCTGGGCGATCTCGTATCCCGAGCGACTGCGGCACGCGCTGATCATCGCGGCAGCACCGAAGCTTTCCGCGCAGAACATTGCGTTCAACGAAGTAGCACGCCAATCGATCATGGGCGATCCCGATTTCCATCAGGGCCGCTACTACGACTTCAATACCTATCCGCAGAAGGGCGTGATGCTGGCGCGCATGGTCGGCCATATCACCTACCTCAGCGATACCTTGTTGCGCGAAAAATTCGGCAAAGCCGATGGCGAGAACTTCGGCCGCGACCTGCGTGGCGGCAAGCTTAGCTTCGGCTTTGATGTGGATTTCCAGATCCAGAGCTACCTGCAATACAAAGGCGAAAGCTTCTCGAAGAATTTTGACGCCAACACCTACCTGCTCGTCACCAAGACGCTCGACTACTTTGATCCCGCCATCGATTACGACGGCGACCTTAGCAAGGCATTTGCGAAGAGTGCCTGCAATTTCCTGGTGGTATCGTTCAGCAGTGACTGGCGGTTTCCGCCTGAACGTTCGCGCGAAATCGTTGACAGCCTGTTGCAGGCCCGCAAGGACGTCAGCTATCTCGAAATCGAAGCCGCCGAAGGCCACGACTCGTTCCTGCTGCCGATTCCGCGTTACATGAACGCACTGCAGGCCTATATGAGCCGCGTCGCCGAGGAATGCACCGGAGGTAACGCCTGATGCTGCGCGCCGATCTACAATTGATCCAGGACTGGATTACGCCGGGCAGCCGTGTGCTCGACCTTGGCTGTGGCGATGGCGCCTTCCTTGCCCATCTGAAAGCCACCAAACAAATCCGCGACTATGGGCTGGAGATCGATGCCGACAACATCCAGCGGTGCCTGCAGGCTGGCGTCAATGTGATCGAGCAGAACATGGACAAGGGGCTGAAGAACTTTGCCACCGGCAGTTTCGACACGGTAGTGCTCGCACACACGCTGCAGGCATTGCACCGGCCCGACGAAATCGTCGATGAGATGCTGCGAGTCGGCAAGAACGGCATCCTCACATTCCCGAACTTCGCCTACTGGCGCCACCGGCTGGCACTGTTCGGCGGCGGTCGCATGCCGAAATCGCCGCAGCTGCCGCACGAGTGGTACGACACGCCGAACCTGCATCACTGCACAATCAGCGATTTCGACGAGCTGTGCCGCCAGAAAAACATCAAGGTGCTGCATCGCACGGTGGTGGACGACAGTCAGCACAGTACGCTGTTGATGCGGTTGAATCCCAATTTCTTCGGCATCAACGCGATTTATCACATCACGAGGTGATTGCGGCTATGGAGCCAAGTCAGCGGCAAGTAGTGGCCCCTGCGACACGCCGATGCAACAATAGCGGCAGCATCCCTCCAGCCACTACGCAGGCTTCGTGGCGTTCAGCAGCACGCAAAGCGTTGCTTTGCCTGCGCTCTGCTTCACCCATGTCCACAGCCGCTCGCAGAAACCACTACTTGCCCCTGCCTTTCCTGCTTTCGTTAGTGCTCTTCCTGTTTTCTGGATCTGTGTTTGCCGAGTCCAAGACTTTCGGCAACTACACCGTCCACTACATCGCCGTGAACAGCACTTTCCTGACGCCGGAAATTGCGGCGCAGTACAAGATCGTGCGCAGTGCGCGGCGGGCGTTTCTGAACATTGCGGTGCTGCGCAACAACACCGATGGCTCCACCACGCCGGTGGCTGCGAAAGTTGAAGGCGGCAAGCGCAACCTGATGCAGCAGACGGGTGACATTGATTTTGCCGAAGTGCGTGAAGGCGAGGCGATCTACTACATCGGCCAGTTCGATTTCTCCAACGCCGAGATTGTGCGCTTCTCGGTGCAAGTGACACCACAGGGCGAGAGCGCGGCACAAACCATCGAGTGGAGCACGCAGCTCTACAGCGACGGACCATGACGACACTTGTTCTTGCCAGCGGCAACCGCAAGAAACTGCTTGAACTGCAGGCGGTGCTGCACAGCCGCGTTTCGCCCACGCTAAAACTGGTACCGCAGAGTGATTTCGGCATTGCCGACGCAGTGGAAGACGGCCTGAGTTTTGTCGAAAATGCCATCATCAAGGCGCGTCATGCCAGTTCGTTGAGTAATCTGCCGGCAATTGCTGATGATTCGGGCATTGAAGTCGATGCGCTGGGTGGCGCCCCCGGCATCTATTCGGCGCGTTTTGCAAGCCATTACCTGCACGGCGGCTTTCCGTCACTGCCGCCGCTGCCGGCCGGTGTGGTGCTGGTACGTGACAATGCCGATGCCAACAACAATGCGCTGCTGCTTGAACTGTTGCGTGATGTGCCAAATGGCAAGCGCACCGCGCGCTTTCAGTGTGCGATTGCAATGTTCCGCTTTGCAGGTGATCCGATGCCGCTGATCTGCCAGGGCTCATGGGAGGGTCACATCGTGCGTGAACCGCATGGCGTACATGGCTTCGGCTACGATCCGCTGTTTTTCGTGCCCACCCATGGCTGCACGTCGGCCACTTTGGTGCCAGAAGTGAAGAACGCGCTGAGCCATCGCGCGCATGCGCTGCAGCAGTTGCTGGCTCGCTGGCCACTGTGAGCAAAATCCCGCTGAGTCTTTATGTGCACGTACCATGGTGCGTGCGCAAATGTCCGTACTGCGATTTCAATTCCCACCAGAAGCAGGGCGAGCTGCCCGAGCAGGCCTATATTGATGCGCTGCTCGACGACCTCGACCACGATCTGCCCGCTGCGCAAGAGCGTCCGCTGCACAGCATCTTCATCGGCGGCGGCACGCCGAGCCTGTTCAGTGCACAGAGTTATGAGCGCCTGGTGGGCGAGCTCGCAAGACGGCTGCGATTTGCCGACGATATCGAGATCACGCTTGAAGCAAATCCCGGCACGTTCGAACAGGAAAAATTCAGCGACTACCGCAAGACAGGCATTAACCGGCTGTCGATCGGCATCCAGAGCTTTGACGGGGCCCAACTGACGCGTCTGGGCCGCATCCATGGCCGCGACGAAGCGTTGCGCGCCGCTGACATAGCGGGCAACGCCGGCTTCGACAATTTCAATCTCGATCTGATGTTCGCACTGCCGCAACAAACGCAGGAACAAGCACTCGATGACCTACGCACGGCAATTGCCTGCAACCCTACGCATCTGTCGTGGTACCAGCTGACGATAGAGCCCAACACCGAATTCTTCCGTCGTCCGCCCGAGCAGCCCGCGGACGATGCCATCGCTGACATCCAACAGGCGGGCATCGAGCTGTTGGCCAGCCATGGCTACAACCGCTACGAAATCTCTGCGTTCGCGCAGCAAGGCAGGCAGTCAAACCACAACCTCAACTACTGGGAGTTCGGGGACTATCTCGGCA
>Ga0255096_1000610_pt1 | contig 16734 bp, 14 predicted proteins | sample Colum_Atlam_RepA_2_FD_188563 | JGI IMG/M metagenome (GOLD analysis project Ga0255096, IMG submission 188563) | Freshwater microbial communities from Columbia River, Oregon, United States - Colum_Atlam_RepA_8d | ecosystem: Environmental > Aquatic > Freshwater > River | place: USA: Oregon...
AGCAGCATTGCCATGCCGGCCGTTGTTGTAAGTACGTGATGCAACACGCTGCGATAGGGCTCCGCCTTTGCGCGCTGCCAGCCGGCGTGTGCGAGTGGCTGTGCTGCATCGTTGCACGGCGCCAGTGGATCCGCTGGCAGCGCATCGTAGTAACTGCGCCAGCGTGTCGTCACCGCCATGAATTGTCGCAAGCCATAGGCTTGCGCCAGTGCGGCCTGCAAGCGGTTGGTGGCGTATTCGTAGACAAGGTCGCGCGGCGAAGTGTTATCCAGTCCCCAATCCGCCTGCTGCCGCGCGCTCTCGCCGGAAACCAGCAGATGACAAACTTCATGCAGGATCATCTGCGCAAGACAATCGTCTGCATCCAGATGTTCTTCACTACTGAGCGTCAGTGTGCCGCTGCCATCCCACGCCGCATAGGCATCGGCCGAGCGCTCAACCGTGATGCCCAACGCAGACGCTGCCTGCAGCCAGATCAGATCAACAGGGTCTTGATAACGCGTGTGGGGTATGCGGGACACGGGAAAGCATTGATCCCGATAGGGGTTATACGTCCAGGTTCGCCACCATCAACGCATTACTCTCAATGAACTCGCGTCGCGGCTCTACCTGGTCGCCCATCAAGGTGGTGAATAGTTGATCGGCGGCCATCGCATCATCAATTGTTACGCGCAGCATGCGGCGGAAGTTCGGGTCCATTGTGGTTTCCCACAGCTGCTCAGGGTTCATCTCACCAAGACCCTTGTAACGCTGCAGATAATGACCCTTCATCGCATCGCCCATCAACCAGTTGAGCGCTTCGCGGAAGCTCTGCACAGTTTGTGTTTTTTCGCCGCGTTTCACGTAGGCGCCGGCTTCGCACAAGCCGCGCATGGTGGTGCCGACACGGCTGATTTCTCGGTATTCATTCGATTTGAAGAATTCAGCACTCATGGTGACCTTGCGAGTGTTGCCGTGGATGATTGATGTGATCACCGGCAGGTAGCGGTTTTCTTCGGCGTCGTGGCGCACCAGGAATGAATAGTGGGCGTGGGTAGTGGAAGTTTCGCCCACTGCTTTGGCGAGGCTTTCGGTCCAGCGGCGCACCAACTCTTCGTCGGCAAGTTGTTCAACAGTCAACTCCTGTTGGTTGAGCAGAACGTCGAGTACTTCGCTTGGATACTGACGCGACAAACGATTGATTTGCGCCTGGACGTTGCGATAGTCCTGCACGATGGTTTGCAGTGCAGCACCGCTGATGGGTGGCGCGGCGGCGTTCACGTGCAGGCTGGCATCGTCGAGCGCCGCCTGAGTTTGGTACTGCGCCAGTTCGTCGTCATCTTTCAGATACTGCTCCTGCTTGCCCTTGCGGATTTTGTACAGCGGCGGTTGCGCGATGAAGATGTGGCCACGCTCCACCAACTGGCGCATTTGGCGGAAGAAGAAGGTAAGCAGTAGTGTGCGGATATGCGAGCCGTCCACGTCGGCATCAGTCATGATGATGATGCTGTGGTAGCGCAGGTTGTCCGGATTGAATTCTTCGCTGCCGATACCACAGCCCAGCGCCTTGATCAGCGTGCCCACTTCGGCCGAGCTAAGCATCTTGTCGAAGCGGGCTTTCTCAACGTTGAGGATCTTGCCCTTCAGCGGCAGGATCGCCTGATTTTTGCGATTGCGCCCCTGTTTGGCGGAGCCGCCAGCGCTATCACCTTCGACGATGTAGATTTCGGAGAGTGCTGGATCTTTCTCCTGGCAGTCGGCCAGCTTGCCGGGCAGGCCGGCTACATCGAGGGCACCCTTGCGACGCGTCATCTCACGCGCCTTGCGAGCAGCTTCGCGCGCACGCGCAGCATCAATCATCTTGTTGACGATGCTCTTGGCTTCACTCGGGTTTTCCAGCAGATAGTCGTTGAAGGTCTTGCCCATCTCCTGCTCAACCGCAGTTTTCACTTCAGATGAGACGAGTTTGTCCTTCGTCTGTGACGAGAACTTCGGATCACGCACCTTCACCGAGATGATGGCGGTGAGACCTTCGCGGGCATCGTCACCGGAAGTTTGTACGTCCTTGCCTTTCTTCGAATCTATCTCTTTGTCGATATAGCTCTTCAGCACCCGGGTGAGTGCGGCGCGGAAACCCGCCAGGTGGGTGCCGCCGTCTCGCTGCGGAATGTTGTTGGTGTAGCAGTAAACGTTTTCCTGGTAACCGTCGTTCCACTGGATGGCCACTTCCATCGAGATGTCTTCCGCCTCGGAGGCAAAGTGGAAGATCTTGTTGATGGGTGTGCGGTTGGTGTTGAGGTAGGCGACAAAGGCGTGCAGACCGCCGTCGTACTGGAAGATCTCGAGATGTTCGGTGCGCTCGTCGCGCAGCTCAATACGAATGCCGGCGTTGAGGAAGGCCAGCTCGCGCAGCTTCTTGGCGAGGATTTCGTAGACGAAGGTGATGTTGGTGAAGGTGTCGGTCGAGGGCTTGAAGTGGATGGTGGTACCGGTGCGCTCACCCGCGTCTCCCACCAGCTTGAGCGGTGCCTGTGGCACACCGTGGTGATAGATCTGTTCGTGGATCTTGCCACCGCGGTAAATGGTCAGCTTCAAATGGGAGGAGAGGGCATTCACCACCGAGGCGCCCACGCCGTGCAAACCACCGGATACTTTGTAGCTGTTGCTGTCGAACTTACCACCAGCATGCAGCACGGTCATGATCACTTCAGCAGCAGAGACGCCTTCTTCATGCATTTCAGTGGGAATGCCGCGGCCGTTGTCTTCCACGCTGATGCTTTCATCGCTGTGGATGGTGATGCGGACGGTATCGCAGTAGCCGGCGAGGGCTTCGTCGATGGCGTTGTCGACGATCTCGAACACCATGTGGTGCAAGCCGGTGCCGTCATCGGTGTCACCGATGTACATGCCGGGGCGTTTACGGACGGCGTCGAGGCCCTTCAGTACGGTAATACTGGACGAATCGTAGTTGTCGTTGTCCGCCATACACTTTCCCCTGGCTGAGGTATCGCCAATTGTTGTTGCTATTCTAGCTAACTATTTGATTTGGAAGGAGTTAGCAGGATTTTAGCCCCTGCTCCTACAGCGCCACAATATTACCATGTTTCACGTGGAACAATGCCACCTGCATGCCGCTGGATTCAGCTTGTTTCAGCGCAATAGGCGCCAGATTCTCTTGTTCTATGCTGGTAAGGAAACACTGGTTTTGCAGCCCACCCAGCAGTTGGCAGACCTTGGCGCGGTTGTCAGCGTCCAGTTCGGCAGGGAGATCGTCCAGCAGGAACAGGCAGCGTGTGCCTGTCATCTCGCGCAGTAGTTGGGACTGTACCACCTTCAGCATACAGATAAGCAGCTTAAGCTGTCCGCGTGACAACTGTTCGGCAGCATCCTGCCCATTCAACAAGAAGCGGACATCGGCCTTGTGGGGCCCAACGGTGGTAAAACCATATTTACGGTCGCGCGCCAGCCCTTGCTGCAGCTGCAGGAACAGGCCAGGCTCTTCATCCCATCCCCGCCAGTATTTGAGGACTAGTTGGCCCCCTCCGGGGGTACCAAGCTCGGCGAGCTTTACCGCTAAACCTTGCGACAGCTGGTCCAGGTAGGTACTGCGGCATTGGTCCATGTGGGCGGCGCTCTGTGCCAGCTCGTGCGACCATGGCTCAATCTCCGCAGCACTGGCTTCAGCCCGCAATAGGCTGTTGCGCTGTTCCAGGGCTTGACGAGCCCGGCGCCAATACTCAATGAACTGGTGTTCCACGTGGAACACACCCCAGTCCAGGAAGTGTCGGCGCTCGCTAGGGCTGCCTTCGAGCAACTGGAAGGTGTCGGAATTGATTAATTGCAACGGCAATGCCCGCGATAGCTGGGCCAACCCCTCGGCTGACTTGCCGTCAATCTTGATAGTCTGTGGGCCCCGAAGCGGGCGTTGCACGCCCAATACTTGGCCTTCAGTGGTCTGACCAAAGACGGTGCTATGTGGTTGGCCGTGCTGAATCAGCGGCTTTTGCAGGTGGCTACGGAAGGAGCGCCCCATGCCCAGCAGGTACAGCGCCTCCAAAACAGAGGTTTTGCCGCTGCCGTTGTTGCCATATATCAAGTTGAAGCCAGTGCTTGGCTCAAGGTTCGCCTCAGCGATGTTGCGCAGATTACTGATCGCGAGGCGGGCCAGAGTAGGCATGGAAGGCTGGGGCAGGCAGGCTGCCCCGAGGTCAGAGCCTCATCGGCATCACGACAAAAAGAGCCGGGCTGCCTTCAGTTGTTTGCATCAGCACGCTGCTGTTGGTGTCGGTCAGCACCATCTGTACGGTCTCAGTGGTGACTACATTGAGCACGTCGATTAGATAACTAACGTTGAATCCGATCTCCAGTGGGGCTGAAGAGTACTCCACCGACACCACGTCTTCGGCTTCTTCCTGCTCTGGGTTGTTGGCCAAAATACGCAGCTCGTCTTTGGCCAGCATCAGGCGGATACCGCGAAACTTCTCATTGGACAGGATGGCCGCTCGGCTGAGGGCTTGTTTAAGGCCGTTCCGGTTGCCGATCATCACCTTGTCCCCACCCTTAGGCAGTACACGGTCGTAGTCAGGGAATTTGCCGTCGACCAGTTTGGAAGTGAAGGTGTAGTTCTGGGTTTTGACACGGATATGGTTGTTGCCGATTACAAGCGAGACTTCGTCATCCCCCTCGGCCAGCAAGCGCGACAATTCAGACACCCCTTTGCGCGGCACGATTACCTGATGCTTGGACGCGACACCAACTGCCATTTTTTCAGTGTGCAGGGCCAGACGGTGACCGTCGGTAGCCACCACTCGGAGGAAGTCCGAGGTCACCTCCAACAATAAACCATTCAGGTAATAGCGCACGTCCTGCTGAGCCATGGCGAAGCTGGTGTTGTCGAGCATGCTTTTCAGGGCCAGGCGCGAGACCTTGATCTCAAAGGAGCCTTTAGATTCCTCAACGCTGGGGAAGTCGCTGGCCGGCAGGGTAGACAGACTGAAGCGACTGCGGCCGACTCGGATGATGGCCTTACCTTCCTCTGTGCTGAACTTGATGACAGCGTCTTCTGGTAGCGACTTGCAGATATCCATCAGCTTGCGGGCAGGCACGGTGATTTCACCATCACCTTGACCATTGTCGACAGCAACCTTGCCGATCAACTCAACCTCGAGATCGGTGCCGGTCAGGGCAAGGGCGCCGTTGTCGAGAGCCAGCAACACGTTGGACAGCACAGGTAACGTCTGCCTGCGTTCCACGACGCCGGTGACCAGCTGCAAGGGTTTGATCAGCGCTTCCCGGGTAATTTCGAATTGCATGGTGGTTCTCTTGTGGTTGTTGTCGACTTTCTAGTTGTCGCTTTGGTGCTGTCTGGATCGTTTTGTTGGTACAGATTCAGCTCGCTGCTGTGGCGCTGCTTGTGCAGCCCGCCTCTACGGTTCCCGCATTTTGCCTTGACCTTATCAACTCGACAAGGAGCGCATGAGATTCTGATAGTCCTCTTCGATATCAGTATCGGATTTGCGCAGATCATTGATCGTGCGGCATGCATGCAAGACGGTGGTGTGGTCACGACCACCGTAATAGGTGCCAATTTCCGGCAGGCTGTGATTCGTTAATTCTTTCGACAAACACATCGCCATTTGCCGCGGCCGCGCGATGGACCGGTTGCGGCGTTTGGAAATCATGTCGCCCATCTTGATTTTGTAATACTCGGCCACAGTACGCTGGATGTTGTCGACACTAATCAGTTTGCTCTGGATTGCCAGCAGATCCTTTAGTGCATCCTTGATAAGGGGCACGGTGATTTCTTCGCCGAGGAAGCGTGCATGCGCTATTACCTTTTTCAATGCACCTTCAAGTTCGCGCACGTTGGAACGCAGCTTGTGCGCCATGAACATAGCCGCCTCTTCGGCAAGAACTACCTGATCCTGGATTGCCTTGTTCATCAGGATAGCCGCACGCGTTTCAAGATCGGGCGGCTCCACTGCCACCGATAGGCCCCAGCCGAAACGGGATTTCAACCGCTCTTCAAGACCGTTGATCTCACTGTGGTACTTGTCGCACGTCATGATGATCTGGCGGCCACCCTCAAAGATCGCGTTGAATGTGTGGAAGAACTCTTCCTGCGACCGCTCTTTGTTGGCAAAAAACTGAATATCGTCGATCAGCAGCGCATCCACTGAGTGGTAGTAGCGCTTGAACTCGTTGATTGCATTCAGTTGCAACGCTGACACCATACTGCCAACAAAGGTTTGCGAGTGCAGGTACACCACCTTGGCAGCCGGATTCTTCTGGATCAAATGATTGCCGATTGCATGCATCAAATGGGTTTTGCCCAGTCCGACGCCGCCATATATAAATAGTGGGTTGTAGGCTCCGCCCGGATTGCTCGCGACTTGTGCTGCAGCAGCACGCGCAATCTGGTTCGACTTGCCCTGGATGAAGCTATTGAATGTGTAATTCTTGTTGAGCTCGCCGCGGAAGGTCAGCTTGCGTGCGGTGGTGGCAATGGTGCCGCTGCGGCCCCCCTTTGGCATTACGGGTTCCGGGTTTGACGACACAGGATCACTTGATTCGCGCAAAGCGCGCTCGAGCAAATCTTCGGAATTGTCGGCAACATCGGCTCCAAGGGCCACTTCAGCAGTCGCGGGTTCTGGGGTAGTGGCTTGGTGATCCAGCATGTCAGCAGTGGCCACCTCCAACAAAACACGTGGAGCCGGCTTGCTGAGCTGGGCTACAACTTCGGTAATACGAGCCAGAAAATGCTCGCGCACCCACTCCTGCACAAAGCGGTTGGGGGCATATAGCTGGAGGGTTCCTTCGGCAGTTTTGGCCAGAATCGGACGTATCCAAGTGTTGAACTGCTGCGCAGGCAATTCGGATTTCAGGCAAACGACGCACTTTTGCCAAAGGGTGGTACTCACGGTCAAAACAGCTCCCTGGATTGTTATTCTGCTGGTCTTGTTGGGGGTAAAATTCTACCGACCACACCGGCACTTATCCACAGCCGCCAATGCACCATAAGTTGGGCTCCAGATTTCATTTCCATTTTTTAATCAACTACTTGCGGCCAAAACCCACTCAAATGTCCGGGTTTGTGCACCCTGCACCGGCACGAAGAATTTTTCCTCCTTTTGTGAATGATCTGTGGATAAGTTGTGCACCAACAGCGACTATCCCTGCTACCCACAATGACGGCGGCGGCCCAATCTTCGTAATTGCGCCGTGCGGCCAAACTATATAGAATCCGCGCTCTTTTTTCCGACCCTACGTTGCAGGAAATGCCATGAAACGTACATTTCAGCCCAGCATCATCAAGCGCAAGAGAACTCACGGTTTCCGCGCCCGCATGGCCACCAAGAAAGGGCGCCAGCTGTTGGCCCGTCGTCGTGCCAAAGGCCGCATCCGTCTTACCGCCTGAGCTTGTCTCCCCAGGCAATCGTCATGATGCCTGGTAATCCCCGTGTTGCTACCGGGAGGTCGCAGTGAACTTCAGGCTGACCAAGCAACATCGTCTATTGAGAGCTGGGGATTTCAGCGCTGTTTTTGAAGGCGCCAAATTGAAGGCCAGCTCACCTCAACTGCTGTTGCTTGGTCTGATCACCGACAGGGATCACGCTAGACTTGGTCTGGTAATCTCGAAGAAGAACGTAGGCGATGCGGTTGCCAGAAATCGCGTCAAGCGGCTGTGCAGGGAGGTATTCCGCCACCTGAGTGCAGGGCTTCCCGGCATCGATATTGTGGTGCTAGCCCGACCGGGGCTTGCTGCGATCGACAATGCCGGTGTCACTTTATTGCTGAAGCAGTTGCTTGATAACCTGGTCGCACAGAACAACAGGCGCAGGCCTCCCGCTATTTCCGCAGGCACTACCCATGCTGAAAAAAGTGTTCGATAGGCTGGGGCAGCTAGTTTCCTGGGTGTTACTCGGGCTAATCTGGTGTTATCAGCGCGTTTTGAGTCCGCTGTTCGGCGGCCAATGTCGTTTTCATCCTACTTGTTCACACTATGCCAACGACGCCATTCACCAACACGGCGCGTTGCGCGGCAGCCTACTGGCAATCTGGCGCATTTGCCGCTGTAATCCGCTGTGCGAAGGTGGGTCGGATCCAGTGCTCCCACGATTCTCAGTGAAACAATTCCTGCAAACCTCCCCAACAAGCAGTCAACACAATGGATCACAAACGTAATTTGCTCCTTGCCGCATTGGCAGTCATCAGTTATTTGCTGCTCCTTGCGTGGAACAACGACTATCCAGCACGGGCAGTAGTGCCATCTACCCAACTCGCTACCACAGCCGAATCCGGATCGCTCGATCTGCCAATTGCAGCTGCCGGTGCTGCCAGCGATATACCCGCAGTGCCCGGCCAGCCCGTCGCCGCGGCGCCGGTTTCACCCCAGTCCCGCATCATCACTGTTCGCACAACCAGCCAGGTTGCACAGATTGACCTGCTAGGCGGCGACATCATCGCCCTGTCATTGCCGCATTATCCCAAGACACTGGCAAACCCTGGCGATCCATTCCAGTTGCTGCGCAACGATGCGCTTGAAACCTATGTTGCACAGAGTGGACTTGTGGGTCGCAATGGCCCAGATGGTAGCAGTACTGGCAGACCGCTTTACCGGAGTGCACAGGCTGTATACGCGGCCGACGGCGGTGAGCTGGTTGTCGATATCGTTGCCACTACAACTGACAACGTGAATATCACGAAGCGGTTTATTTTCAATTCCGATGATTACCTCATCCGCCAACAATACGTGATCAACAACGCCAGTGCCGCGGAGTGGCGTGTCAATCTGTTCGGCCAACTGAAGCGCAACGGCAGTACGGATCCGAGCTCCAGCACGGGCATGAAGCTGAACAACTTTCTCGGTGCAGCAATGACGTCACCGGATGATCCGTACATGAAATTGAAGTTCAGCGACATCGAAGACGGTGAAGAGCCTGTGACGATGCCTGGGGGCTGGATTGCCTTTTCACAACACTATTTTCTCGGCGCATGGGTTCCACCGGCTGAGGAAGAAAACACCTTCAGCGTTCGCCGTAACGAAACAGGCGAATACCTGATGGGCTATGTTGGAAACGAGCACACTATCGCCCCTGGCGCAACGATGACGCTGGAAAGTGCTCTGTGGGCCGGTCCGAAGAACCAGGACAGACTGGAAGAAATTGCGCCGAATCTGGGCCTGACCATCGACTACGGCATGTTGTGGTTTGTCGGTTATCCGATATTTCAATTACTTAGCTGGGTCAACTCACTTGTAGGAAACTACGGCGTTGCAATCATCTTGCTCACTGTCATTATCCGCACACTTTTTTATCCGCTATCAGCAAAACAGTTCGCATCCCAGGCTGGAATGAAGCGCCTGCAACCGAAAATGAATCAGTTAAAAGAGCGCTATGGCGAAGACAAACAGAAGTTGATGCAGGCACAAATGGAGCTGTGGAAGAAGGAGAAGGTGAGCCCCTTCAGCGGATGCTTGCCCATGTTTCTTCAGATGCCGGTGTTCCTGGGCATTTACTGGGTGCTCAATGAAAGTGTAGAGCTGCGTCAGGCACCGTTCTTCTTGTGGTATCAGGATCTGTCTACGCTCGATCCTTTCTTTGTACTGCCTATTTTGCTTGGCGGTGTTTACTTCCTCCAGCAGCATATGAACCCGATGCCGACAACAGATCCAATGCAGGCAAAAATGATGAAGTTCATGCCAGTCATTTTCTCTGTTTTCTTCCTCTGGTTCCCGGCCGGCCTCGTACTGTATTACTTGGCTAACGCGCTGCTCGGCATTTTGCAGCAATGGATATTCAACATGCGCCTGACGGCAGTTGCTGCCAACGACGGCTGAATATGCCGGTAACGAATGACACCATCTGCGCTGGTGCCACCCCTGCTGGCAAAGGCGGGGTTAGTATCATTCGTATCTCCGGGCCGACTACTGCTTCACTCTGCCAAAGGCTGACTGGCTTACAACCCGTTGCAAGACACGCAGCCTTTGGCTCATTTCGTACTTCATCTGGTGAGCTGATCGACAACGGACTGGTCCTGTTCTTCAAGGCGCCACATTCGTTCACCGGCGAGGATGTCTGCGAATTTCACTGCCACGGCAGCCCTGTCGTTGTAGACGAGATTCTGGCAACCCTGGTTGACCTCGGAGCAAGGTTTGCGCGTCCTGGCGAATTCTCAGAGCGGGCTTTTCTCAATGACAAGCTAGACCTGACTCAGGCCGAGGCCATTGCTGACCTGATCGACAGCTCCTCGGTATCCGCTGCTCGTCATGCTGTGCGTTCTCTGCAAGGAGACTTCTCCCTCCTGATTCAACAGCTTGTGACACAGCTTGTTGCTCTGCGTGTTTATATCGAAGCATCAATGGATTTTGCTGATGAAGACATAGACTTTCTGAGCGCAGGCAATGTCAGATTACGTCTTGTTGAGTTGATGGCAACACTGCGGAACATTCAAGCGCAGGCTAAACAAGGAAGTCTGCTGCGAGAAGGAATGAGCGTCGTCCTGGCAGGAGCCCCTAACGCGGGCAAGTCAACATTACTGAATGCGCTATGCGGGCGCGACGTTGCCATCGTCACGCCAATCGCCGGTACTACGCGTGATTTACTGCAGCATGAAATCTCACTTGATGGCATTCCTGTACACCTGACTGACACCGCAGGTCTCCGTGACAGCGGAGATCCGGTAGAGGCTGAGGGAGTTCGTCGTGCTCGCATTGCAATCAATGACGCTGACCATGTGTTAATGCTGATCGATCTGCAGCAATCAGAATCAACAGTGACTGATCCGCTCTGGCAGGAGTTGAAACGACTAGCGCCCGGCAAATTGACTGTGCTGCTGAACAAAGCAGACTTGTTCAATCTGGAGCCCGCCATCAACACTATCGAAGGAGTTCCCTCCATCCGTCTGTCTGCACACACGAAGGCAGGACTCGATCTGCTGCGTAGCCACCTCAAGCAATGCGCGGGTGTCAATCCGGCTGAAGACGGTGGCTTCATTGCGCGTCGACGTCATCTGATAGCTCTGGAAGACGCCAGCAACTCGTTGCAGCGCGCATTGCACTGTCTTGACCAGCTGCAAGCCAGTGAGTTGGTGGCTGAGGAACTGCGCAAGGCCCAACAAGGATTGGATGAAATAACCGGAAAATTCACCACGGACGATTTGCTCGGTGCCATTTTCAGCAGCTTCTGCATAGGGAAATAGTAAATGGCCATCCTGTGGACAGTTATGGGATAACGCAGTAGTAGCTGTTAACAGTTCTGGTCGTAACCTGTCGTTCATGTGTGGACTATTCAGAGGTCTCTGTGGGTCGGTGGATAACTGGCTGATTGATACAGACTTATACGCATGCCCAACAGAGATAAAACGATCCTTTCCCACAGGGTTCAGTTACACGCAAGTCATTGAAATCAAGACAAAGATAGAAGCTACACACAAAGAAGTGGCTTGCTAATAATCATAACAACATCAAATAAATACATATCTCTTTCTTATATAGCTATATATCCATACTACAAAAAGAGCAAAGCAGGGCGTTCTGCTCAGTCGAAACAAAACACGTATAATCAGGCACCCTTTCACCCGGAGCTCCCATAGATGGGCTTTCAAGACTGCTTCGATGTAATCGTTGTAGGTGGCGGTCATGCCGGTACCGAAGCGGCACTTGCCTCAGCTCGGATGGGAGCTCGCACGCTGCTTGTGAGCCACAGTGTTGAAACGCTCGGACAGATGTCCTGTAATCCAGCAATTGGTGGGATCGGCAAAACCCATCTCTTGCGGGAAGTTGATGCCTTGGGTGGAGCCATGGCGCGTGCCACAGACAAGGCGGGTATCCAGTTCCGCATACTCAATGCCAGCAAAGGCCCAGCAGTCCGCGCAACCCGTGCGCAGGCAGATCGAGTACTGTACAAAGCTGCAATCCGCGAGATTCTTGAGAACCAGCCAAATCTGCGGATATTCCAGCAGGCCATTGATGATTTGATCGTCGTTGGTGACCGCGTAAATGGTGTGGTTACCCAGACCGGCTTGAAATTCTTTGCTCCGCGCGTAGTCCTGACAACCGGTACGTTCCTTGGGGGCAAGATACATGTTGGTTTGAAAAATCATGCCGGTGGTCGAGCGGGTGATCCACCATCGATAGCGTTGGCGCAGCGATTGCGGGAGTTGCCTCTGCGGGTCGGTCGTCTCAAAACCGGAACGCCACCTCGACTCGATGCACGCACGGTGGATTTTTCTGTCATGGTCGAACAGCCGGGTGACACACCAACCCCAGTGATGTCCTACCTTGGCAAGGTGGAAGAGCACCCGCGTCAAGTCAGCTGCTTCATAACGCACACAAACGAACAAAGTCACGACATAATCCGCCTTGGTCTCGATCAGTCACCGATGTATGCTGGTGTAATCGAGGGAGTTGGTCCTCGTTACTGTCCGTCAATCGAAGACAAGGTAGTGCGTTTTGCTGACCGCTCCAGCCATCAGGTATTCATCGAGCCAGAAGGCCTTACCACTCATGAGCTCTACCCAAACGGCATTTCTACCAGCCTACCGTTTGAAACTCAGTGCAAACTGATTGCATCGATCAAGGGACTTGAAAACGCCCATATAGTGAGACCTGGTTATGCGATCGAATATGATTTCTTCGATCCGCGCGATTTGCAATCAACCTTTGAAACCCGGGCCATCAATGGTTTGTATTTTGCTGGCCAGATCAACGGCACCACCGGCTATGAAGAGGCAGCTGCTCAAGGTTTGCTCGCTGGCGTCAATGCAGCACTGGCGGCTCTTGGCAAAGAGCCATGGAGTCCAGGCCGTGAAGAGGCCTATATTGGTGTGTTGGTCGATGATTTGATTACGCAGGGCACACGTGAACCGTATCGCATGTTCACGTCAAGAGCTGAATACAGGTTGTTGTTGAGACAGGACAACGCCGACCTTCGCTTGACTGAAGCTGGGCGGAAGCTAGGTCTGGTTGATGACGAACGCTGGGAGCATTTCAGCGAAAAGCGCGAGGCTATAGAAAAAGAAGGCCACTGGTTGCGAAATCAATGGGTACAGCCCGGCACATCGATGGCCGCCATAATTGACTCATTGCTGGAACACCCATTAGCACATGAGTACCGGCTCAGCGATATTCTTGCCCGCCCAGCCATAAGTTTCGAACAGCTGGCTACTGCCTGGCAGTTGAGCGGCATACGTGGCGACACACCCTCTGCTGTAGTGGCGGAGCAAGTTGAAATCCAAGTGAAATATCAAGGCTATATAGATCGCCAGCATGATGAAATAGAAAAACTGAAACGTCATGAAGATACAAGATTGCCGGAGAATTTCGACTATCGCTCTATCCCGGGATTGTCGAATGAGCTCAAACAGAAATTATCAGAGCAGCGGCCTGACAGCATTGGTCGCGCATCCCGCATTCCAGGCGTTACGCCTGCTGCAATTTCCCTATTGCTCGTTTATCTGAAGAAACACCAGGTGCTTGCAGCAAGCCAATTGGCACCAGACAGCTTAAGCAAAACCGCCTGAAAGACGAGATGAGTAGCGTGACTTACCCACGCCAGACTTTGGCGCCAAAGCTTGCTTCCGCGATTACTGAACTCGGCTTGACTATCACGATCGAGCAGCAGGAAAAACTGCTGGAGTATCTTGCACAGCTGCATAAGTGGAACAATGCCTATAACCTCAGTGGCCTGCGTGATCTCGATGAAATGCTCGTACTGCATATCATCGACAGCCTAGCCACATTGCCGTTCTTCAGCGCCAATCGAATTGCAGACATTGGGACCGGCGCCGGCCTGCCAGGCATGGTACTGGCCATCTGCAAACCTGACGCCGAACTTTTCCTGATTGACAGCAACAGCAAGAAAACCCGCTTTCTGTTCCAGACTGCCGCTACTCTAGGCCTTGGCAATGTGCATGCAGTGCATGCCCGCGCTGAAGGCTATGCAATACCTGCGCAAGTTGCTATCGTCACCAGCCGTGCCTTTGCTTCGTTGCGACACTTCATTGAGAGCAGTCGGCATCTGCTGGCAGACAATGGCCGCATGCTAGCGATGAAAGGACAGTACCCCGCAGCCGAGCTGGCCGACTTGCCCACTGGATTCACGCTGTTTGCCAGCCATCCCTTGCATGTCCCCTACACGGCTGTAGCCCGCCATCTGCTGGATATCCGGCGAAGCGGGTAACAAGACACGACACAGAACAAACAAGCAAAAACAAACGATAGACAGGAACGGGACGTAGGTAGCTCAAGTGGCCAAGATTATTGCTGTCGCCAACCAGAAGGGCGGTGTGGGCAAGACCACCACTGCCATCAACCTCGCTGCGTCGTTGGCGCGCATGCAGCGCAAGGTGCTACTGGTAGATCTGGATCCCCAGGGCAATGCCACTATGGGAAGCGGGATCGACAAGAACAACATAATGCTTGGCACCTACGATGTTCTCACCGGCAAAAGCAATGTGAACGCCGCAGTCATGCCAGCAGTGGAAGCCGGCTATGCTTTGCTGCCATCCAATGCTGATCTTACGGCCGCCGAGGTCGAGCTGCTTGAAATGGACAACAAGGAGCAGCGTTTGCGCACGGCATTGTTGGCAGCTTCAGACAGCTACGATTTCGTGCTGATCGACTGCCCGCCCTCGTTGAACATGCTGACGTTGAATGCGCTTGTAGCGGCCGAGGCGATCCTGATCCCTATGCAATGCGAGTACTACGCGCTCGAAGGGCTGTCGGCTCTGTCCAATACCGTCGCCGCCATCCAGCAGTCACTGAACCCCGCATTGGTTATAGGGGGTATCGTTCGCACGATGTTTGATCCCCGCAACAATTTGACGCAGCAGGTTTCAGAGCAGTTGAAACAGCACTTTGGTGATGTGCTGTATCGCACCGTAATCCCGCGAAACATACGCCTGGCCGAAGCGCCAAGCCACGGCTTACCTGTCATCGCATACGACAAAGCATCAAGCGGAGCCCAGGCCTACCTGGCGCTTGCCGGTGAGCTTGTCCGACGCGGCAGCGACGCCGGCATTGCGGCAGAAACCCTGGAAGCATAACGAGGCAACAATGGCGACCAAGAAGCTTGGACTAGGCAGAGGACTGGATGCGCTGTTGGGGGGTGTTAAAGCCGGCAAGCCTCAGCCAGAGGCAGCCACGCCCGCACCACTACCGACCCCAGAGACTCGCGCGATTGATGGCAGTCTGCGTCACCTACCCATTGAATTCATCCAGCCAGGCAAATACCAACCGCGGCTCGACATCCGTACTGAAACCCTTGAGGAACTGGCCGCCTCTATAAAACAGCAAGGCGTGATGCAGCCGATTGTTGTGCGTCCGATTGGCACCAACAAATACGAAATCATTGCCGGTGAGCGCCGCTGGCGCGCCTGCCAGCTGGCCGGACTCGACAAGATTCCAGCATTGATTCGCGAGGTGCCCGACAATGCCGCCATCGCGATGGCGTTAATTGAGAATATCCAGCGTGAAAATCTCAACCCAATGGAAGAGGCTGTCGCGTTGAAGCGACTGCAGGACGAGTTTGCGCTGACCCAGCAGGAAGTCGCTGACGCAGTAGGCAAGTCACGCGCATCGGTGGCCAACCTGCTTCGGTTGATGAGTCTGCAACCGGAAGTGAGAATCTTCCTTGAGAATGGAGATATCGAGATGGGCCATGCGCGCTGTCTGTTGGCGCTGGACGGGCCACAGCAAGTAGTCGCGGCGCGAACCGTGATCGCAAGGAGCCTGTCGGTTCGCCAAGCAGAGGCGCTGGTGCGGTCGCTGCAAAGCGGCAAGCCACCACCGGATAAACAGACCAAAGAGTCAGATCCCGACATCAAGGCTCTGCAGGATGAGTTGGCGGACAAACTGGGAGCAGAAGTTGTAGTTGAACACACGGTCAAAGGCAAAGGACGGCTGGTTGTAAAATACGGCTCGCTTGACCAGCTAGACGGGATCCTTGCGCGCATCCGCTAGCGCGCAAACCTACACAATTGGCCACGCCAAATTCCGCCCCAAAATCAGGCACATTTGTGTTGCCGGCATAATGTGCTCCCCCTATAATGCGCCGCCGTCGATGGACGGCCCACTGGCCATGCATAATTTCCCGATTTACAGAGCAATCGCCTGCCAGGCCTTGGTATGGCTGGTCTCGGTTGTGCTGGCCATACTATTTCTTGGCTTAGATGCCGGATTCGCGGTAGCGCTGGGGGGGCTTATTTCCCTACTGCCGGGCTGCTGGTTCACGGTGCGGTACTTCCGCTACAGCGGCGCCCGCTCGATGGAGCAAGTGGTCCGGAACGCCTACGTCGGAGAAGTTGTGAAATTGGTCCAGATGGGGGCAGGCTTTGCCTTGGTGTTTGCCTTGGCAAGACCGTTGAACCTTATGGCCGTAATAGGCGGTTTTTTGGTGGTCCAGGTGGCTGGCATTCTGATTGCTGCCAGCGTGGCAAACACCAAACCCGTCTGAACTGATAACGAATACTGGTGTAACGATGGCAGAAGCAGCAGAAGTGGCTGGTGATGAGCTGGCAGGCGCAGCAGAACACGCGGGTGAAGAAGCTGCTTATGCAAACGGCGGTGAGTACATCAACCACCACTTACAATTTCTAACCTATGGAAAGCACCCTGAAGGCTATCCCGACGCCGGCCAATGGGGTTTCGCACACACCGAAGAAGAAGCGGGCGACATGGGATTCTGGTCCATCCACGTTGACACGATGGGCCTATCCGTCGTTACCGGCCTCATCTTTATAGCGATTTTCATGGCA
>Ga0255096_1000611_pt1 | contig 16707 bp, 13 predicted proteins | sample Colum_Atlam_RepA_2_FD_188563 | JGI IMG/M metagenome (GOLD analysis project Ga0255096, IMG submission 188563) | Freshwater microbial communities from Columbia River, Oregon, United States - Colum_Atlam_RepA_8d | ecosystem: Environmental > Aquatic > Freshwater > River | place: USA: Oregon...
CATGATGCCGGCGCCGAAGTCCCAGTCTTTGTTGATACTGGAGGCGGGCGGGCAGTTGGGGCCGTCGGGCACGTTGATACAGCCGGTGAGGAAGATGTCGTTTGGCGTGGTCTGGTATTTCCATGCCAGCGAACCGTCATCGATGCGGATGGCGAGAATTGAATCGCTGGTATCAGTGGCAGGAGCGGAGGTGTTTTCACCGGTGCCTACGTAGATCAGCCGGCGTTTCTCGTCGATGGCGGCTGCAGTCCAGATCGGCGCACCCGACGGGCCGTACTGCTGCACGCCGACTTTGCTGACGGTGGTCGGTTTGGCGTCTTCCATCGTGTGGTACACCCATAGCCGTTCGCCGTTGGCGGCGTTCAAGGCCACTACGGCACCGTGACTGGTGCAGCATTCGTAGTCTGAGGCGGCGCCCATGTTCAGTTCGCCGGACGAAATCGGCACTAGCACCTTGTCTTCGAACAGAACCGGCATTGCAGTGACGTTCGACACGCTGGTGACCTTGACGGTGGCATTCCACAGGATTTCGGTAGTGACGGCATCCATCATCATCACGTGCGTGGCGGCATCGGCAAATAACAGTACATGACGGCCATCCGGCAGTGTGTGGTAACCAAGCGCAGTGCGCAGCGGCACGTCGTGTTCATACACCCATTGCACGCACGGGCTGGCACCGCTGATGTCGAGCGCAAACAGTTGGCCGGAATCAACGATGGAGAGATACATGGTGTTGCCCACCACTACCGGCTGCGCGCGCATGTTGGCGGTTTGCGGGAAGGCCAGTGCCCATGCCAGTTCCAGCTTGCCCATGTCGGCGGTGGTGAGGCCTGCCTGTTGTGCGGTGAGGCGGCGGTTGTTGTGTGAGTCAAAGCCCCACTGTCCGATGGTCGGTGTGCCTGTGGAAACATTCATGTGGTCGGCAGCGCAGGTGTGTGACGTTATCCAGCCGTTGTCGATGTCTGCGGTGGCAGAGAGATAGGACACGACGTTGTCGATATCCGTGGGGCTCAGATTGGCTGCCTGCACTTTCATCTTGCCGTTCGTCAGGGCATAAGACACTGCGCGTGGGCCCATGCGTTTCAGCGTATCGACCGGTGGCGATTTGGTAACTTCCGGGTTGTTGTGACACGTGGCACACACGGTGTCATACACCGTTTGGCCGGCGGCATTGGTGTCGGCACTGCGCACCTGCTGGCCGATGGTGAACGAACTCGCCATGACGAGCATGGCAACAAGACCTGTTTGTATTTTTCTCATGGTGGCTCCCCCTCATTCGGTGGGACGATTTAGCCAGTTGGATTCAAGACTGGCAAGGGCGGGCGGCCACACCAGGGGGTTCAGCGACGCTTGGAGGCGGTGAGCAACAACAATTCACCACCGAGGTAGCCGCAACGCGCTGACCAGTACAGGTGGGTTCCGGCGTCGACAAAGCCCACAGCCCGCAGTTGTGAGATCAGATCCCAGCCGAAGGTATAAAAGCACAGACAGCCGGCCGCTTCGTTCACCGGGTCGCCGTGGTAGTCCGGCGGCTCCAGATGCTCGATGCTGCCATCGTCGTTGATGCGTGCACGCACCAGAGTGTTGGCATAACCCTTGTGGAACGGCACTGTGAACAGCAGCGTGCCGCCGGGTTTGAGTACCCGCAGGCACTCGCGCAGGGCACTCTGGTAATCCGGTACATGCTCGAATACGTCGAACGACAGGACGTAGTCGAATGTGCTGTCGGCAAAGGTCAGCGCAGTGACATTTTCATTGCGCAGGCCGGTAACAGGATCGTTGCTGCCGAAAGGCACTCGGTCGCCGAAAAATTCGCTGCCTGTAAGGTTGGGGTAATTCCTGCTCATGTGCTGGAACAGCGGTGTTGTCTGTTCCGTCATGTAAATGCGGGCACCACGTGTACAGCCGAGATTGCGTTCCAGGAAGTGGACCGATGCACGCAGTCGATTGTTCAGCCCGCAGCGGGTACAGGCAAGGTGTTCGCGCCAGTTGGGCACGCGTTTGCCATCACGGACTTCGCCTGCGGAGTAATGAAAAGTCGTTTCGAACGTCGACTGGTGACGACATACGTGGCACCAGCCCTCCGACCTGAAACTGTCACTGCCGGTGATCAAGGCAAGTTCCAGTTGTTCGCGTCGCTGGTATTCCGGTACCAGTGCGCGGTGGAAATCCACATATTGCGCATGGGAGGTGAGCGGTACCGTGATCAGCGAATCAGGTGGCATGCCGCGCAGGCGACGTACAACACGTGCCAACGGAAAGTCGTCGGAAGACAGTAGTCGGGCAAGGGCAGGGAGCATCTTCAGTCCAGCAAGTGATCGTTTTGTTTGCAATAGCGTGGTTGCGCGGGGATGACGTCAACCTGAGTGTTGAAGAGTACTCCGTATGGAAGAATACTTTCCAGCAGAGGGCGCGCGTCGGAAGCAGCGTGGGCGAAGTGATCGTCGTCGCTGTGGATGAACAGGTTACTTCGCCCTATCGAGAATGCCCTGCACCAACATCGGCAATGCCACGATCTGGTTGCGTGCACTTGATGTGCCCCAGCCGCCATAGAACACGATGCCGAACAACGTGCGCTTGTCGGTGCCGCCGAAAGCGACACCGTGCAGGCCCGCGGGGCCTGGGATGCGGCCAAGCACCTTGCCCTCACGGGCGATCACGTCGACACCACCGCCGGCAGCCACATAGAGGCGACCCTCGTCATCCACCGCCGACCCATCGCCGCTGCCGCTGAGCTTGGCAAAGTCACGCTGGTTGGCCAGCGAGCCGTCTGGCTGCACATCAAAGGCAACCAGCATAGGGCCGTTGGTTACATACAAGACGTTCTCATCAGGGCTGAGGATGATGCCGTTGGCACCGTTCATGTCGGTGCCGTACTGCGTGATCTCGCCAGCGGCGTCGGCATGGAATACGCCGACACCGGAGGTGGCGATGTAGACACCGCCCTTGCTGTCGGCGCTGATATCGTTGAGCACGCCGCCGGCGCAGTCGAGCGGTTCGTTGTTGATGGTGTTGGCGAAACTCATGCGATCCGGTTCCAGCTGTTGAACACCGGCGTGCAGGCCGCGCATCGCCAGGAAAAGCTTACCCTGCTTGTTGCGGGACAAAGCGCCGCCGGTGTTGGTATCGGTATACAACACGGTCGCCAGTCCGGTTGCCGGGTCAAGCTGCATCACATTGCTGGCGTCGTTGTTGGCGAACAGCAGCGTGCCGTTGTCGCCGGCAATCGGGCCATCGGCATTGTTGCCCTGCCACGTCCATACCACCCGCCAGCTGGCGTCCGCAGCAACGATCTCATCGATCGCCTGTACAGTGGGCAGTGCTGGCGCTGGTGGTTCGTTCTGGTTGGCCGGCTGAGCGCCACCGCCAATACGGAATGGGGTGGGCGGCGTTTTGCATTGGGCGATCAGTGTCTGGTAATTGGGGTGCTGCCAGCTCTGCAGGCTGTTACCGCGATCAAACGCTGACGCAGGTTGCTGGGCATGTGCATAGGGCAGTGAGCAGAAGAGAAGAGCAGAGGCGAGACGGAGAGTCATCGGTATTTCCTGTTGTTATCGTTGTAAAGGGGAATCCCGACGAGCTTGTGTCGCTGCTGTCGCTGGCCACGATGATAGTTCTGCTAGACTGCCAAGCCAATCCGGTTCACAGCGCCGACATGATCGGCAAGGGGCAGACCCATGCGCACAGACAACCGCTGGATCACTTTCGCTGCGATGGGCTGGATGGCGTTGGTCGTCATGGTGTTGCCGTTGCAGACCTGGGCAGCCGAGGATGCCCGCCCCGTCATTCTTGCTGTAGGCGAAAGTACCACCGCCGGCTACGGCGTGCCGCGTGATCAATCCTATCCGGCCCAATTGCAGCAACTGCTGGACGCCAATGGCTACCGCTACCGTGTGGTGAACCATGGCAAGAGCGGCAGCACGGTGGCGATGGCGCTGGGTTCACTCGATCGTGGCCTGCTGCTGCAACCGGAGATTGTGCTGATCGCCATTGGCGGCAATGACGTCGGCAACCATGTCGCCGCCGTGCGCACCGAACAGAACCTGCGCAAGCTGGTATCGATGTTCGTGCGCACCGGGGCCACGGTGTATCTGGCGGATCGCACGGCAGCAGCTGATGGCGGAGAGGCCGACACCGCTTCACTTTATGCCACCATTGCAAAAGAAGAGGGCGCGCTGTTGATGCCTTCGCTGCGGCAGGATATTGCCGACAAGCCCGAGCTGTTGATCAGTGACATGCGGCACCCTAACGCTGACGGTTATGCGATCATTGCCCGCCGTATTTTCGGACTGCTGCAGCCGCAGCTCGTCAAATAACCAGTCTTCCACCGGCCAGGAGCCACCCATGAGTTTGCGTACTGTCGTTAGTTTCATTGCCGCTGTGGCGTTCACCTCCGCTCTGCAGGCAGCAGAACCTGCCCCGGCAGCCGGCGAACGTCGCGCACCGCCACCGCCATTGCCGCTGCTGTTCAAAGAAAGCTGGAAGCAGACACCGGAGAATGTGCAACTGTCGCAGGAGCTGGTCAGCAATCCTGACTTGCTGTTGACCGTGTATGGCAAGGCCCCTGAAGTGAATAGCGAAGGTGGCACGCCACACGTGTGGACTGGCCTGTGCCTGCCATCGTGTGCAGTGACGCTGAAGCTGAAGGATAGCTACGCCGACCTCAGTGGCAAGGCTCGTATCAAGTGGTATTCCAAGACCTCCGGTTTTCACCAGATCCGCCCGGTGGTCAAACTCGCTGACGGCACGCTGCTGGCCGGTGACTTCATCGACGCCTATACCTTCGACTACCGCACCGTGGAGTTCTATCTCGCCGAAGTACGCTGGCTCACATTGGACGCCGCCACGTTGACCGGCAAAGGCTCGTTGCTGCCGACCGTGGATTTGAGCCAGGTCGATGAAATCGGTTTCGTTGATCTGATGCCCGGCAGCGGCCACGGGTTCGGCGGATTCAGTAACGTCGGCTGGATCGAAGTGTATGGCAAGCCGGTGCCACGTAACGGCAATTAATCGCAGTACTTCTTCTGCTCAGCGGGGACGTAGGCGGCGAGATTTGAGCGGAGCTGAAGAGCGGACTGTCTAAAATGAAAAGGGCCCGCACTGCGAGCCCTTTTCCGGTAATGCAAGCAGCAAGGAGCTTATGCCAGTGCCGGCTTGAAGATGGCCAGCATGCGACCCCAGGCTTTTTCGGCCTGCTCTTCGTTGTAGGAACCGCCATCAGGCGGGCACCAGCCGTGCATTGCCGGATACACCTCGATTTCGGCCTGCACCTTTGCAGCAGCAAAGGATGTCTTCAGCGTTTCCTTCACAGTGGCGTCCTGCTTGTCGTCGTTATCGGCCACTGCCACGAGATAGCTGGCCTTCATCTGCGGGATCAGCAGGTGCGGACTGTTGGCTTCCTTGGTGGCAAGACCATTACCGCCGTGGAATATACCGGCAGCACCGATACGGTCAGGCAGGGTGGCAGCAGTGCGCATCACCATCGGGCCACCCATGCAGTAGCCGGTAGTGCCGATTTTTTTCGACTTGTCGACTGCCGGCTGTGAATCCAGCCAGGCAACAAACGCCTTCGCGTCGGTAACATGGGTGTCAGCGTTGAGCGCACGTGCCAGCGGCATTACCTTGGCCTGGAAGTCCGGGCTCTGGAAGGTATCACCCGGTTTTACCACCGGGGCCTTGGCGCCACGGTAGAACGGGTTGACCACCAGCACGGCGTAGCCGCTTTCGGCCAGACGTTTGCCCATGGCGCGGAAGGCCGGGCGCAGACCGAAAATGTCGGGCCATACGAGGATGGCGGCACTGGCGCCGCTGCTTGGGTGCACGAAGTAGCAGTCGGCTTCGCCATCGGGCGTTTTGATCATCACGTCGCTTTCGGTAACGGCTTGCGCATCCGCGGCGGATGGCAACATCACGCCCATGCCAAGCGATACAGTCAGCGCGCCGAACCGGCGGCGGCTCAGCGGCTGTTTCTTCAGAAATTCCTGCAGGTCGTGTTCGGTATCCTGGTCACACATGCGGTGTTCCTCGTTGTTGTGGATGGTCTTGTTGTTGGTGGTACTGGTGGTGCCTGGCCGGATTATAGCCACCAACCGTTGCGATTGATCAAAGTCCGTTGTGTCCCGTACCAACTGGTGCGGTGTTAGACTGGGTCAGGTCCCGACTGTCGGGAGCGTCAATCAAACAACAAAAACCATGAGGCCTCTGCAATGAGCGACCAATCCGATTCTGCTATTGCCAACAGTCGCCGTGATTTTCTCGGTGGTGCCATTGGTGTGGCTGCCGGCGTTGGGGCCGCTGCTTTGCTCAGTGGCACTGTAGTCCAGGCGCAGCCGCCTGCTGGCGCTGCCCCTGCGCCGGCTACCGGTGCACCGCCCGCTGCTACCGCCCCGCGCTTGTTCCGCGCCGAGATCGAAATCCGTCACTGCGAAGTCGAGGGCACCATCCCGTCTGATCTGAATGGCGCTTTCTACCGGGTAGGCCCGGATGCGCAGTTCCCATTGCGTCAGGGCAACATCCCGTTCGATGGCGAAGGCCATGTCGGCATGTTCCGCATCAAGAACGGCCGTGTCGATTACAAGACCCGCTTCGTGCGCAATGAGCGCTGGGAAGCACAGGATCGGGCCGGTAAGCTGCTGTTCCCTATGTACCGCAACCCGATGATGGATGATCCGAGTGCCAAGGGGCTCAGCCGCAGCACTGCCAACACCCACATCATCAATCACAAGAATCTGTTGCTGTGCCTCAAAGAAGACAGCCCGCCAAGTGCAGTCGATCTGTTGACGTTGGACATGGTTGATCCGGTCTACAAATTCGACGGCCAGCTCAACAGCCAGACCTTTACCGCACATCCCAAGATCGATTCACGCACCGGCAATATGGTGGCATTCGGTTATGAATCCGAAGGTTTCGGCAGCGACATCGTTACTGCCTTTGAAGTCACGCCAGCGGGCAAAAAGGTATGGGAAGCGAAGGTGAAGGTGCCCTATGTCGGCATGCTGCACGACTTCGCCGTGACCGATAACTATGTGGTGCTGTACGTGATCCCGATGGCGATCAACCACGAGCAGATGGCGCAGGGCGGCATCCACTGGAATTGGGACCCCGCGTTGACCACGTTCTTTGGTGCTTTTCGTCGCGATGGCAACGGTTCCGATATCCGCTGGTTCGAAGGCCCGCACCGCAGCGCCACTCACGTTATGGGGGCATGGGACGACAACGGCAGGATCTTCGTCGATGTTGAGATGTCTGAATCAAATCCGTTCCCGTTCATGCCGATGAAAGACGGCTCGCGCTGGGACCCGGTGAAAGGCACCAGCTATATCACGCGACTATCGGCCAACATGAACGACAAGAGCGTCAATGGTTACACAATTGAGCGGCTGTCGCCGTGGCAGGGTGCCTTGCCGCGCCAGGATGACCGCTACAACACGCAGCACTATCGCTACGGATTCCTCGGCTCGCGCGATATCAATGCAGCGCAGGGTCAGCCCGGCAACGCCTGCTACGTACGGTTCGATCATTCCACTGGCAAGCAGGATTACTGGAACGCCGGCGCTGGTGCGTCGCTGGCTGAATGCTGCTTTGCGCCGAGATCGGCAACGGCAGCGGAGGGTGAAGGCTATCTCGTTGGTGTTGTCACGCGCCAGAACGAGGGCGGCCGTACCGACTTTGTCATTCTCGATGCGCAGCACCTTGCTGATGGCCCGGTCGCCACAGTGAAACTACCGGTACGCAACCCGGGCCAGATCCACGGTTGGTGGGTGCGTGAAGACCAACTGCCACAAGCCTGAACAATGAAGGTGTCCTGCTTCATGCAGTCTTCGATCCGTATTGTTGTACTCCTTCTGTCGTGCCTGTCGCTCGGCGGTTGTATCTCGACTGCGCTCGGCGTTGCTGCCGGTACGACTGCTGCCGTCGCAGGAGCCGTAATCACGGCGCCGATCAAGATCGGTGGTGCGGTAGTCGATGCCGTCAGTGATGATGACTGTGGCGCTGACGACGATGATGCTTGCGACGACTGAGCAAGAACACTCGCCGGAACTGGGCCCGTCAGGTACCTGATAGTGTCGGAACCATGTGGTCCTGTCGGATTTGCCGTTTCAGTCTAGTTTGAGGCTGCCGGCGAGTGGCATTATGCGGAGATGAACCGTAGCACCCAGCATCCCAAGGCAATCGCATGCAGATAACCCGTTGTCGCCGATCCTCCCGGCTCGTTTCACTGTTGCTTCCCGTATTCTTTCCGGCGGCGGTGCCCCTTGCGCATGCGGCAGACAATGCCGTCGACTGGACCCTGCTGGATGAATACTGCAGCGAATGCCACAACCTCGACGACCAGGCCGGCGGCATTGCGTTCGACCTGCTGCAGCATGATGCCATCGTAGGTGATGCCGACACTTGGGAGTTGGCCATCCGCAAGATACGCACCGGTATGATGCCGCCTGCCGGTAAGCCTCGCCCGGAGCGTGCAGTGCTCGACGGTTTCGTGGCGTCGTTGGCCAATCGGCTTGATGCGGAACAGTCCGTTCATCCCAACCCGGGCAGCGCCGGCATGGGGCGTCTCAATCGTGCTGAATACCGCAATGTCATCCGCGACATGCTGGCGTTCGATGCGTCCGGCATCGTATCGCAACTGCCGGCCGATGAATCCGCTCACGGTTTTGACAACCTTGCTGAAGTGTTGAGCGTGTCACCGACGCTGATCGATTCCTATGTGGGCGCTGCAATGCGTATCGGTCGCGAAGCCGTTGGGGATCGCACGTTGATCCCGACGCAGGTGAAGTACCCTGCACCGGGCGGCGCGCAGACAAAGCATGTGGAGGGACTGCCACTCGGTACCCGTGGCGGCATGGTGGTCACCCACAACTTCCCGCTGGATGCGAAATATGAAATCCGCGTCAATACCCAGGGCGCCGGTGGCGTGTTCAACAGTCAAGCCTTCTGTTCCGGCGGCCCGGATATTGTGGTGATGATCGATGGCGAACCGGTAACGGTTGAAGATCCGAAGACATTCCAGCTACCAATACCAGCAGGGCCGCATACGCTGGGTGTCGCACTGGCGGATGCGCGGCGCTGTGAAGGTGTCAATGAGTTCTATGATGTGTACAACGTCGGTGGTGCCATCAGCGGCATCGAGATCAATGGACCGTTCGAAGCTGGCAGTGTGGGCGATACGCCGAGTCGCCGTGCCATCTTCTCATGCTACCCGACGGTTGTGAGCGAGGAGCGCAGCTGCGCACAAAGCATACTCACACGACTGGCGACGCAGGCCTACCGGCGTCCGGTCACCAGTGATTCGATCGAAACCACTACGCTGCTCCAGTTCTACGATAAGGGTCGACAGGAAACTGATTTCGAGACCGGCATCCAGTATGCACTGGCCCGCCTGTTGATCGATCCACGCTTCCTCTATCAGGCGGAAGCCGAGCCGACAGGGCTGACAGCGGGCACCCCGTATGCAATCACCGATATTGAACTGGCAACACGGCTGTCATTCTTCCTGTGGAGCAGTATTCCCGATCAGGAATTGTTGGACACCGCCGTTGCCGGCCGTCTGCATGAGTCTGCGGTGCTGGAACAACAGACACGACGCATGCTGCGGGATCCGAAGGCAAAGTCGCTGGTAGACAACTTTGCTGCCCAGTGGCTGCGGTTGCGTGAACTGGATGTAGCGCTGCCACAGGACAATGCCTTCAACAGCAAGTTGCGCACGGCGTTCCGCAGTGAAACCGAGCTGTTGTTCACCGACCTGATTACACAAGACCTTGGTCTGCTCCATCTGTTCAACGCCGATTACACCTGGCTCAACGAAGATCTCGCCCGCCACTACGGCATTGAGGGTATTCGTGGCGATTACATGCGTCGCGTAGCGTTGCCGGCTGACAGCCCGCGCCGTGGCCTGTTGGGGCATGGCAGTATTCTGACAGCGACGTCAGTGGCCAACCGCACCTCGCCAGTGATCCGCGGAGAGTGGATCGTCGAACACCTGCTCGGTGCACCGGTGCCGACACCACCGCCCGGCGTTGAGACGGATTTGTCAAATGAGACCGCGCCCGAGGGTCGTACTTTCAACACGTTGCGCGAACGGCTGGAGCTGCACCGCGAAAACCCAACCTGTGCCTCCTGCCACCAGATCATGGATCCGATCGGGCTGGCGCTGGAAAACTTCGATCTGATCGGCCGCTGGCGCGTGGAAGAGAATGGCTTTCCGCTCAACACGCATACGCAGATGGTGGATGGCACGCGGATTGACGGCCCTGTGTTGCTCCGGCAAGCGCTGTTGGCGCGCAGCGATAGCCTGGTGACCACCATCACAGAGAAGTTGATGACCTATGCATTGGGTCGCGCGACAGAAGCCCACGACATGCCGGCCGTACGCCGCATCGTCCGTGCCGGCGCGGCCAGTGATTTCCGTTTTTCCGACATCGTGCTGGGTGTAGTCCAGAGCGACTCCTTTCTGCGGCGCAGTGCCAGCGGGCAGGGCAACACGATTGCGCAGCTGGAGGAGACAAGCCCATGAACTACCTGACCCGCAAACACGTTTCTCGCCGGCTGTTGCTGCGCGCTACCGGTACCGCATTGGCGTTGCCACTGCTGGAATCCATGCTGCCTGCATTGGCGCGTGCACAGGCTGCCGCGCCGCAGTCGCGTCTTGCGTGCATCTATGTCGCACATGGCGCAGTGATGGATCGCTGGATGCCAGCGACTGACGGTGCCGGCTTCGAGTTCACCCCGACGCTGAAATCGCTGGAGCCATTCCGTGACCGCCTCAATGTCATCAGTGATACGCGCTTGCCGCTAGCCTATGGTGATGATGCATCCGCGGGTGCCAACCATGCGCGTTCATCCCAGGTGTGGCTGACGTGCGCAGCGCCGGGCACCGGGCCATCGCCAACCTCGCTCGATCAGGTGGCCGCGCAATACATCGGTCAGGACACGCCGTTGCCGTCACTGGAGCTTTCGCTTGATGATGGCTCTTCCATTTCGTACCGCACGCCGACTCCACAGGTCGTGTTCGAACGCCTGTTCGGTGACGGCAGCAATGCGGCCGAGCGCGCTTCGCGTACTGACCTCAAGGGCAGTCTGCTCGATTCCGTGACGCAGGATGTGGCGGCACTGCAGCGCACACTGCCATCGGCCGACAGGATAAGGCTTGATCGCTATCTGGAAGACGTCCGCGAGATCGAGCGTCGCTTGCAGTTGGTAGCGTCTTCGAAGGCGAGCGAACTCGACGTACCTTCGAAGCCGCTCGGCATACCGGCCACCTTTACCGAGCACTCGAAACTGATGTTCGATTTGATCACGCTGGCCTGGCAGGCAGAGATAACCCGCGTGTCGACCTTGATGGTGGCGCGCGAAATCAGCAACCGCGTGTATCCGGAAAGTGGTGTTACTGATCCATTCCACAATCTTTCGCACCATTCAGAAGTGCGGGCCAACAAGGACAAGCTGGCGAAACTGAATGATTTCCATACCCGCACCACGCTGGCTTATTTCCTTGGCAAGCTGGCGGCCACGCCTGATGGCGACGGTTCGTTGCTCGATCACTCGCTAGTGCTGTACGGCAGTGGTATGAGCAATTCCAATCAGCATGATCATGATCCGTTGCCGATTCTGGTTGCCGGCGGTGCTTCCGGCCGCATGCAGGGCGGTCGCCACTTGCGCGCAGGCAAGAATACGCCGTTGTCGAACGTGCATGTGTCGTTGCTCGACAAGCTCGGTGTCCCGCTCGACGCGTTCGGCGACAGCACCGAAGCGCTGACGCTGTGAGGGCCTTGTGATGGACTGCATCAGCAACAGGAAGAATGTCAATGCGGTGGCGCTGCTGCTGGCTCTTGCCGCCAATGGCAGCATGGCGGGTGATTCGCCGCTGGCGATTGCAGCGATGGAGCGTAATTTCGATAGCGTGCGGGCATTGCTTGCCGAGCGTGGTGCCGATGTCAACGCATTCGGGCCCTATGACACGCCGGCATTGCACTGGCTTGTGCGGGTGGAAGAGCTGGAATTGAGCAGAACCCTGTTGGCCGCCGGCGCAGACCCGAACCTTGCGACTTCACTGGGCCTGTTGCCACTGCATCTGGCAATCGAGAATGGCGATGTCGATATGGTGAAATTGTTGCTCGATCAAGGGGCTGATCCTTCGCGTCCCGACCGTACCGGCGAAAGCCCGTTGATCATGGCAACTCGCGCTGGCTCTGCCGAAATCATAGCGCTACTGTTGGAGCGTGGTGTTGATGTCGATGCTCGCGAGCCTGCATACAACCAGAATGCGTTGATGGTGGCAGCACGCAGTGGCGCTGCCGATGTGGCGAGTTTGTTGTTGAGCCATGGTGCCGATGTCAACGCGAAGTCTAAAGGCGGTGCCGTGCCGGATTTCAGATTGCCTGCATCAAACGCGGGTTCTAAAGGCATCGGCATCGTACGGGGTGGCTGGCCGGAGCAGGGTGAGCGTGCGCCGGTAGCGGGGGCGAAGACTCCGCTCCTGTACGCTACCCGTGCCGGTGATCTTGAGCAGACCAAAATGCTGGTAGAAGCCGGTGCCGATCTGGAAAATGCCGATGAAAACGGGCTGACACCGTTGCTGAATGCCATTCTCAACGCCTCGGTTGCCAATCGCGATCGGCAGAACGATCGTCATATCGCGGTGGCTGCTTACCTGATCGACAAGGGCGCCAATGTAAATGCAATGGACTTTTACGGTGAAACACCACTGTGGTCGGCTGTGGTGCTGCGTAACCTGGATATCAGCGGTCCGTCCGATGGCAACGGCATTGATCGTGAGGCGGCACTGGACTTGATCCGCAGCTTGCTGGAAAAAGGAGCAGATCCGAATGCCCGCACCAAACAACAGCCACCAGAACACCGCTGGATTACCCGTATCGGCGATCTGTCGTGGGTTGATTTCACCGGCCAGACTGCGTTCCTGCGCGCCGCGCTAGCCGGCGATGTGGCGACGATGAAATTGCTGGTCGAACACGGTGCTGATCCGAACATCGGAACCCTGGCCGGCACTACGCCGTTGATGGCGGCAGCCGGTATCAATTGGGTGGTCAGCCAGACTTTTGATGAAGGCCAGCAGGCGCTGTTGGAAGCAGTGCAGTATGCGCATTCGCTTGGCAACGATATCAATGCGGTCAATTCGATGGGACTTACTGCCGTGCATGGCGCAGCGAATCGTGGTTCTGACAGCATCATCCGCTGGCTGGCCGCCAACGGTGCTCGACTTGATGTGGCCGATCAGCAGGGTCGTACGCCCGTCACTTGGGCGCATGGCGTCTTCCTTGCAACGCATCCACCGGTTGATCGGCCCGAAACCGCCGCGTTGATCGAACAACTGCTCACTCAACAATCCGGCCAGCCGGCTGCCAACCAGAAGGAAACACCATGAACACCACCCGCCGAACCTTGCTTGGTGCTCTGACACTGCTGGGGCTGCCACTGCCGGCACTGACCCTGGCGCAGTCCAAATTGTTGCCGCTCAATACTCCCGGCCTCGATCATCTGGACGTCATCGTGCCCGATGTTGAGAAGACGGCGAAGTTCTACATGGGCGTGTTCAAGACTACCTTGCACGCGCAGCCGTTCCAGGGTGGCTTCCGCTATTTCGTATTGCTAGGGGCCTTGCCCGAGAACCGCGCTGTCGGCTATCTGGCCATCGGCGATTCACGCGGGCGTGGGACCTACATTGGTCACTACTGTACGTCGGTCGTCGAATGGCGACGGGATAGCCAGGCAATTTTCGGTGCGATGGGCGAGGCATTTCGCGGCATCGGACTCGGAGAATTTCCGGGCTCTACCGGCGTAGGGGGTATTTTTGCCGATCCCGATGGCATCGAGATCCAGTTCCTGCCGGCACCCGATACGTTGGTAACGGCAGCTGTCCCCTCCGATCTTGTGGTCGGCGCGCAGGGATTGGTGTCACCTCTGCGGGTCGACAACGTGTTGTTGCAGGTGTCGGATCTCGATAAAGCGCTGTCTTATTACCGTGTGCTGTACGGCCATGAAGCCGCTCGCGACAACAATGGCCGCGCCACGTTCGCTTTCGCAAACGGCTCGCGGCTGCTGCTGGAGCAGACCCGCTACGAATATGGTTCGGCACAGCCCCGCATTGCCCGCTTTGGTATCCGTGTTGAACCCTTCGATCGTGCCATGGTGGCTGACGGCATCACTGTCCTTGGCGGCACCGTGCTGGAAGCAGAGGATGCGGAAGTGCTGCGTTTCCGCGATACCGACGGCAACGAGGCAGAACTCATTCCTGCCTGAGTAATCCAGGAGGCTGCCGATGCCGCAACGCGGGATGCAGCCAATGGAGTGCGCCGTTCGACATGTTCGGGCTATCGGCAGAATCAGCGCAGCAATGAATCGGCAGTTGTCGTAATGGGAGCCACACCTGTAGCGGCAATCTTTGATTGAAACTGCCGCCTGAAAGTCAGGTCCTTTTGCCCACCAGCATGCCGGCCAGTGACGCCAACATGCCGACGAACATCGATGGCACCTTCACACTGACGATGAACTCCGTAAGCACGTAGACAAGCAGCCCCAGTATCATCGCCAGCAGAGCGCCGCGTGACGATGGCTGCTTGTCGAACAGCGCGAACAGCATGGGTATCAGAATGGATACCGCGCCCAGTGACGACGATTGACCGACCAATTCATAGATGCTGTCCGATGCACTGGCCAATGCCAGTGCGATGAGCGCCACCAATACCACGCACCAGCGCGAGGCCGCCAACAGTGCCTTGTCACTGCTGTCGCGCAACAGCAGTGGTTTGACGATGTTCTCGGCAAGAATTGACGACGGTGCCAGTAGCGCACCGCTGCAGGTACTGAATACGGCCGAAATCAATGCACCGAAGAACACTCCCTGCAACCAAACCGGCGCATGGCGCGCCACCAGCAGAATAAGGGTGTCCTGCTGGTCGCCCGCGAGCAGCTCCGGGTCGAGCTGGAAGGTCATCAGCGCCAGCAGCAACGGCAACATCGCAAACAACAGGTAGAGCAGGGCGCCCAGCAGCGTCGAATTCACGGCCACCTGCTCGGAGCGGGCGGCGTTGGCGCGCTGGAAGATATCCTGCGATGCCAGCGACCCGAGGCCCAGTGTCATCCAGGCGGCAATATAGTCGAGCCATGTCATGCCGTTACCACTATCGGGAATGAAGTCGAAGAAGTGTTCGCGTGGTGGCGTCAGCAAAGTCGCCAGATCAACCTTCATGCCGAGATAGACTGCAATGGTGAGCATGCCTGCCATGATGACGATGCTCTGCACAAAGTCTGTCAGTGAGATCGCCCACATACCGCCAGCGGCGGTATAGAGAGTCACGATTAGCGCGCTCAACATCAAGCCGTAGGAGGTATCGAGTCCAAACACGGCATCAAACAGGATGGCCAGTGCAATCAACTGACCGGCGATGTAGCCGATGAAGGTGAGGATCATGAAGAAAGCCGACAGGTATTCCGTGCGCGGGCCATAGGCGCGGCGGAACAGGTCTCCAAGTGTCAGCAGGTTCTGGCGGTACAGTGGTCGTACCAGGAAGAGGCCGAACAACACCAGGCACAGCGTGCCGCCGAACGGATCTTCAATGATGCCGAGCAGTCCGTGATTGATGAATTCTGCGCTGGCGCCAAAGATGGTTTCTGAGCCGAACCACAGCGCAAACAACGCGAACGAACTCAGCAGCATTGGCAGCTTGCGGCTGGCGGAGAAGAAATCACTGACGCCGCTGATCAGCGTGCTGGCAGCGATACCAAGACACAGGGTCAGCAACAGGTAAAGCGAAACTATCCAGCCCAGTGTCATGCGCGAAAGGAGAAAGGAGTGCGGCCTTGCCGAAGGTGGCTGGCCTGGCGTTTTGGCAGCGTAGACCACCAGTTTACTGATGACAAGTTTCTGTCAGCTTCGCAGACAGCTGCTGCCAGTCGCTGCACACAACTGCACTCGGGTTGAAGGAGCGGTCAGGCCGCCGCTTGCTTGACAAAGATCAGGAGGCGGGGATTCTTGATCAAATCACTGAGATGGTATTGCCCCAGCACGTCCATGAAGGATGACTGGGCTTTTTGCAGCACGTGCTTGAGTCCGCACATGCCATTGATCGGACAGGTATTGGTGGTTTTGTCAAAGCACTCGACCAGATCGGCATTCTCGAAATGCATCACGACATCGCGCAGATTCACTGTCTCGGCCGGTTTTCCGAGGCGGATACCGCCGTTGCGGCCTTGAGTTGTGTGCAGATAGCCGGCCTGCGACAGGGCATGCACTACCTTGCGCAGATGCTCCTTCGATATGTCGTAGGCAGTGGAGATGGTGTTGATGGTGACGGCATCATCGGTCGAGGCCACGAACAGCAGGACGCGCAGCGCGTAGTCAGTGTAACTGGTCAATCGCATTAAACCTCCGCGACACCGCAAGCCGCTGCCACACCCAAGCGGTGATCCATCTCACTCCGGGGTGTCAGAAGTTGAAGCGCTATTCTTTGGCGTATTTCTGTACGCGCTTGTTGACGACATCGGCGATGTAGACGTTGTCGTCACCATCAAGCGCCAGGTAGTGCGCCTCACCGAACTGACCGTTGGCCATGCCGGGGCTGCCTAGCGAGCCCATCAACTTGCCGTCGGTATCGAGCTTGGCCCATTCACCGTCGAAGCCGCTGGTGATGTAGAAATGGCCGTCATCGTGCAGGTAAAGTCCACATACCATGGCGTTGTACTTCCATT
>Ga0255096_1000615_pt1 | contig 16656 bp, 15 predicted proteins | sample Colum_Atlam_RepA_2_FD_188563 | JGI IMG/M metagenome (GOLD analysis project Ga0255096, IMG submission 188563) | Freshwater microbial communities from Columbia River, Oregon, United States - Colum_Atlam_RepA_8d | ecosystem: Environmental > Aquatic > Freshwater > River | place: USA: Oregon...
TATCTGGGATCGGCCCGATGCGTTCGACCCCGACCGTTGGCAAACCGATGCCAACCGCGCCTGCGCGCGCGACGCCTATATGCCGTTTTCGGCGGGGCCAAGGGTGTGCACGGGGGCCGGGTTTGCCATGGTTGAGGGCCCGCTATTGCTGGCAATGCTGGCGCGGGCGTTTCGGTTTGAATTGGTTGGTGAAATGCCGGTGCCGGTGGCGCATCTGACGGTGCGGGCAAAAAACGGCATCCGATTGCGCGTTACCCGGCGCTAGCGTGTCGCTGCTTATTGGCCACTAAGGGCTTGCAGCACGAACACCCGAATGGCGGACGCTAGCCCGACATCGCCGGCGCGACTTGCGTCAATTTCGGCGGCCAATTCGTTCAGCGATTGCCCGCGTGTGGTCGCAACTTTGCGAAACGCATCCCAAAACGCCTGCTCTAAAGACACCGATGTGCGATGCCCTTTCAATGTAAGGGAATGTTTGACGGGCCGCCCGCTCATTCGCGTTCGTGCCCGTCAAGATCGCGCTTGGCTTTTTCGGCCTGCGCACTTTCAAGCTGTTTGTCGGTCTTGCGGCGTCCGTATTTCACAGCGTTCGCATCCGCCTGCGCGCGATCAGCGGCCTTTTCCTTGGCCTTCCGCACCGCGCGCAGGTTGATGATTTCGGCCATGGTTTAGCCTTTCGGGCCGACCATGTCTTCGGGCCGCACAACGCGGTCGAAGGTTTCGCCGTCGACATAGCCAAGCGCAATCGCCTCTTCGCGCAATGTGGTGCCGTTTTTATGCGCGGTTTTGGCAACCTTGGTGGCAGCGTCATAGCCAATGGTCGGGGCCAATGCGGTGACCAGCATCAGGCTTTCTTTCATCAGCTTGTCGATCCGCGCCACGTTGGCTTGGGTGCCGACAACCATGTTATCGGTGAACGACCCCGCCGCATCGCCCAAAAGCTGCATGGATTGCAACACGTTATAGGACATCATCGGGTTGTAGACGTTCAATTCGAAATGGCCTTGGCTACCTGCAAAGCCCACCGCCGCGTCGTTACCCATGACATGGGCGCAAACCATGGTCAGTGCTTCGGCCTGCGTCGGGTTCACCTTACCCGGCATGATCGAAGAGCCCGGTTCGTTTTCCGGCAAGATCAACTCGCCCAGACCCGACCGCGGGCCCGAACCCAAAAGACGCAGGTCGTTGGCGATTTTGAACAAGGATGCCGCGACGGTCTTCAGTGCGCCCGAAAACATCACCATCGCATCATGCGCGGCAAGGGCTTCGAATTTGTTCGGTGCGGTGACGAAGGGCAGGTCAGTGATTGCGGCGATTTGTGCAGCCACGCGGGTATCCCAACCGACGCGGGTGTTCAAACCGGTGCCAACGGCGGTGCCGCCCTGCGCCAGTTCATAGATGTCGGGCAGGCAGGATTTCACCCGTGCGATGCCTTTGGCAACCTGTGCGGCATAGCCCGAAAATTCCTGCCCCAAGGTCAATGGGGTGGCATCTTGGGTGTGGGTACGGCCGATCTTGATGATGTCTTTGAATTCAACGGCTTTGGCGTCAAGCGCCGCATGCAGCTTTACCAGCCCCGGCAACAGCACATCACGCGCCATCATGCCGATGGCCACATGCATCGCGGTCGGGAAGGTGTCGTTCGACGACTGGCCCATGTTGACGTGATCGTTCGGGTGAACCGGCTTTTTGCTGCCCTTCACGCCGCCCATCATTTCAATCGCGCGGTTCGAAATAACTTCGTTCGCGTTCATGTTCGATTGGGTGCCAGAGCCGGTTTGCCAAACCACCAGCGGGAAGTTGTCGTCAAAGCGTCCCAAGATGACTTCGGTGGCAGCTTGCTCGATGGCGTCTGCCAATTCAGGCGACAGGTCACCTTGAACTTTGTTAACTCTTGCGCAGGCCTTCTTGATCACGCCCAAGGCGCGAACAATGGCAATCGGCTGACGCTCCCAGCCGATCGGGAAGTTCATGATCGACCGCTGGGTCTGCGCGCCCCAGTATTTGTCGGCGGGAACCTCAAGCGGGCCAAAGCTGTCGGTTTCGGTACGAGTGGCGGACATCTGCAAGCCTCCTGTTGGGATTGGTTGCCGCATACAGCGGCAGGCCTGAGAATTCAATCGGTATGCCGAGGTATACCGCGCAATTGCGACGATCAGGCGCGGCGGAAGTGGAACACATGCGCCGGCGGCAGGTTCAACCATACCCGCTGACCCGGACCAACGGTTAGCCCAAGCCGTTCCAGTTGCTCTGCCGACAGCGCTGGCTTGCTGCCATAGCTGAATTGAACGTAGAGGCCGCCGGGTTCCAAAATATCGAAGGCAGCGCGCACGATAGATTCGCGCAAAGCTGGCGGCATAGATAGCAGCGGTAGCCCTGAAATCACCCGGTTAACCCCGGCCGGAACCGTTGACGGCGCGGTTTGCGCAGGTGCGTTGATCACCGTGACGCCCGGAAGGTTGGCGCGCAGATGTGCGGTGAAATCCGCGCTCATTTCAAACAGGGTCAGATTTTCGGGTTTGACGCCAGCAGCAAGGATGCCGCGTGTCAGCACACCAGTGCCGGGGCCAAATTCGACAACACGGCCGGTATCAGGGCCAAGCCCTTGCGCCATGGCCTTGGCCAACCAACGTGACGACGGTGCCACAGCAGAGACTTGCAACGGGTTCCGCAATAATTGGCGGATGAACAATGTAGCCTCATTCGCCATGACAGGCTCCTGAAATTAGAGGACTATTGCTTTCTGAATTTATCCAGCCGCACAATTTGGGCGTCACCCTGCGGCGGAGTCGGGTCGTCTTCCGGCTCTTCTTCGTCTTCGTCCTCTTCTTCGTCATGCGTTTCAAAGCGCAGGCCGAATTCAACCGAGGGATCTACAAAGGTACGCACGGCGTCGAAGGGAATCACCATCGGCTCTGGTTGGTTGCCAAAGTTAAGCGTGATGGTGAAGCCGTCATCGTTAACCGTCAGGTTTTCAAACCAGTGCTGAATTACAATTGTCATCTCGCCCGGATAGCGCGAGCGCAGCCAATCGGCCATTTCGACGCCTTCGACGCTGGTATCAAAGGTAATGAAAAAATGATGTGCGCCCGGAAGGCCGTGGGCTGCGACATCTTTGAGAACGGTCTGGATCAGCCCCCGCATCGCGCGGTGCATCAGGTTTCCGTAATCAATCGATTTCGCCATAAGACATCCTTTCACGCTGAGCCCAGCATAGGGGATTCGCCTCTAAAGGGAAGAGGTTACCGGGTCAGATTGCTGCAAGTGCAGCGGTCGCCAGCGCACAAAGGCACAGAACCACCGGCAAAGGCCAGTGGCGTCGTAACAAAAGATAGGCCGCAGCCAAAGCAAGCAAGCTTGGCAGCAGGCGCAGGCTGCCCAGGTCCGGCGTGATAAGGTGAAGCGGGCCAAAGTCGACCGATGCCACTTTGCCAAACAACACATGCGCGGCAAACCAAATCGAAAGATTGGCAATCACGCCAACCACAGCGGCGGTGATTGCGCGCAACGCACCCGAAAGGCGCGGGGCGTGGGTCAGACGGTCAATCCAAGGCGCGCCAGCGAAAATCCACAAGAAGCAGGGCGCGAAGGTCATCCAAAGCGTGATAATGGCCCCGGCCAAGCCCATCCATAGGCCTTGCTTGGCGGCGGCAAGGTAGCCCACAAATTCAGTGACCAAAATAAGCGGGCCGGGCGTGGTTTCGGCAAGCCCCAAACCGTCGATCATTTGCGGCAAGGTCAGCCAATGCTTTTGCTGCACCACATCTTGGGCCATCCACGTCAGCACAGCGTAGGCGCCGCCAAAGGTCAGCAGCGCAAGCTTTGAGAAGAACCAGGCAATGTCGGCAAGGATGCCGGGGGCAAAAACTGTAAGCAAGCCAAGCGGCGCCAGCCAAACCACGCCCCAGATCAACAAAGCCCGCAGCGTTGTGCGCCACGGGGCAGGCGTTGGCGGCGCAGTGTTGGGGGCGTTGGTGGTGACAAATCCCCAAATGCCCGCAGCAAGGATTACCACCGGGAAAGGGGCCGCGAACAGAAACAGCGCGGTGAAGGCCAGTGCGGCAATGATCCAATGGCCGCGCGATTTCAGGGCGCGCTTGGCGACCCGCAGCAACGCTTCGATCACCACCGCAAGCACCGCCGCCTGCACGCCGGTAAACAGCGCGGCCACCAGCGGCACTTGCCCCCACGCGCCATAGATCATCGCCAGCGCCAGCACGATAATCGCACCGGGCAGCACAAACAGCCCACCCGCGATCAGACCGCCAATCGTGCCGTGCTTCTTCCACCCAATCCAGGTGGCCAATTGCATCGCCTCTGGCCCCGGCAGCAGCATGCAGAATGATAAGGCAGACAGGTAATCTTCCTCGCTTACCCACTGCTTTTCATCGACCAACTCCCGGTGCATCAGCGCGATTTGCGCGGCTGGGCCACCAAAAGACAGGATGCCAATGCGCGCAAAGGCGCGGGTGAGTTCGGAAAGGTGGACTGTGGTGCTCATGGTGCCATTTGGCATCATCCGCGCCGATTTTCCAAAGCTTTTGCGACATTCGGCGCATAGCTTTTTGCGTGCCATCCCGCGCGACCAAGGCTTAACAGTTTGGGAAAGTGCAGGTTTCTGTTGCCAGGTACCTGCGAACCCCGCCTTACGCGGCTAAGCGTAAGGGCTTAGTTTCGGCGACTCGAACTGCTTACGCAGCCAAAGCCATTGCCGGAGCACGGTTGTCATTGGCAACTGTGATTATGCACCGATAACGGTAGTAGCTCACCGAGCGAAAGCTGGCCTCTTTAGACGTTCGTCGATCCTATTTCGACCCCATTTGCCCGCAATGCCGGGGTTTTTGGTGGAGTCGCCGGGTACCGCCCCCGGGTCCGAGCCGTTTATTACAGGTGCGTTTATCGCCATAGTCCGAGTTACCCCGAACACCGCCAACATAGGGGCGCGGCAGGGGCGGCGCAAGGGGCACCGGCGGTGGAGTTTGCAGGCTTTGGCAACGTCGGCCTAACCTCGCGATGCATCACATGGTCAACAAAAAACGCCCCAAGCCGATGCTTGGGGCGTTTTGAAGTGGCTTGGTTAGGTTCAGAACCCAGATTTAATCATTTCAAACTCTTGCGTCATGCGGTCGCGCATCGCCGGGTCGATTGGCACCTGCGACAGCAGCGTGCCGGTGATCGGATCGACATCATGGGCCTTCAGCTCTTCCATCGGAATGTCTTTCATCGCGACGTCGTTTGAATGGACATAGCCGAAGTTGTCCAGCAGCCCCTTGGCCGACCCGTGGTCAAGCCAAGCGTTGATGAAGTCGTAGGCCTTTTCTTCCTTGCCGGGGCCGTCCTTGAAGTTGACGTAGCCGCAGAACCAATTCGCCACGCCCTCTTTCGGGGTGCGTTGGAACGCCACGGGCACGCCTTCGGTCTTCATTGCCGCAACGCCATCGTTCCATGTCCAAGCGATCACAACTTCGCCGGTCTTCATCAGTTGCGCCAATTCAGACGGGTCTGCCCAATAGGTGCGCACGTTGGCATGGGCCTGGCGCAGCCATGCGGCGGCGGCGGTGAATTGTTCGTCCGTAATGTTTGACCAATCGGAAACCCCGGTTGCCAGCAGTGCCAACGACCACGTGTCATCGGTATTGTCAGGCAGTGAAATCTTGCCCGCAAACGCCGGATCAACAAAGACTTGCAATGACGCAACCTGATCGGCAGTCACTTTTTCGGTGTTATAGGCCACGGCGGTATAGGCGCCATCGGTCGGAATATACCAAACGCCGCCTTCATCCGCGAAGATCTTCGATCCCTTATAGCGTTCACCAATTTCGCCGTAGTTCGGGATTTTCGAAATATCCCAAGGTTCAATCAGGCCCGCGTCGCGGTATTTCTGGACCATTTGCGCGCAGGGGTGGCCGACATCGGCCTTGAACCCGGAAGAAACCTTCTGAAACGCCTCATCATCGTCGCCGTAGAACGAGTAGGTCGGCATATCGCCGTATTTGGCCACATAAGGTGCAATCAGGGCTTCGTTTTCGAAACCGGCCCAATCGAACACGGTCAGTTCCGGGTCGGCGGCAAAGGCGGCGCTGGAAAAGCTGAACGCAAGGGCAGTGCTTGCGACAAGGCGGCGGATGCTGGTCATGGCGGCTTCCTATCTGTTGTTTTGAATGTCTATCGCATCAAGCGGCTAATCTAATGGGATTGGCTCTGGCATTCGGCCAAGCTGTTATTGCAGGATTGGCCGGACGCGGGCGTTTGGCAAGAGGGCCGATCACCGCAAATGAAATTTTGATCAAATCGAGGGCGGGCGATGGGTTTCAAGGCACTGGTGATGGAAGCGGGCGCAGATGGCGCTGTGGCTGCACTGCGCGAATTAAGTGAAGATGCGCTGCCTGCAGGCGATGTTACGGTGCGGGTTGAATATTCGACACTGAATTACAAAGACGGGCTTTGCCTTTCGGCCAAGGGCGGCGGTTTGGTGCGCAATTACCCGCATGTGCCAGGCATTGATTTTGCTGGCGTTGTCGAGTCGTCGGCAGACGCGCGCTATAAACCCGGCGACCGGGTTGTGCTGACCGGTTGGCGCGTGGGCGAGGCGTATTGGGGCGGTTATGCGCAAAAGGCGCGGGTCAAGGCCGATTGGCTGGTGCCACTGCCCGCAACGCTGACCACCCGCGATGCGATGGCGGTCGGAACCGCGGGTTTTACTGCAATGCTGGCAGTGATGGCGCTGGAGGATCACGGTTTGACCCCGGCAAAAGGCGAAGTTTTGGTCACAGGTGCTGCAGGTGGCGTTGGGTCAATCGCCACTGCAATTCTGGCGGGTTTGGGGTATCAAGTTGCAGCGGTGACCGGGCGCCCAGAGACAGAGGCCTATCTGCGCGCCTTGGGCGCAAGCCGGATCGTTCCGCGCGCTGAACTTGCCGAAACGGTGAAGCGGCCACTAGAAAACGAAATTTGGGCGGGCTGCGTTGATGCCGTTGGGGGCGCGATGCTGGCGCGCATTTTGGGTCAGATGAAGCATCGGGCCAGCGTTGCCGCTGTGGGGCTGGCTGGTGGCGCATCCTTGCCTGCCACAGTGGTGCCGTTTCTGTTGCGCGGGGTAAACCTGCTTGGCATCGATTCGGTGCAATCGCCCTATGAAGAACGGTTGCGGGCTTGGGGGCGGATTGCGCGCGAATTGCCGATGGCGAAGCTGGCGGCGATGGTGCGTGAGGTTGGGTTGGCCGATCTCCCGGCGCTGGGTGCCGCGATTTTGCAGGGCGAGGTGCAGGGCCGTATCGTGGTCGATGTCAATCGCTAGGCCCTTTACGCGCGGATTTCCGGCGGCTAGGTTTGCGGCGACCCCAGCTTTTGCGCGGGTCTGCCACAGCACCGATGCGGGGCTGCGGCTTGGCTGGAAGACCTGCCACGGCCTTTGCTATTTCCGTGGGACTCCGCTGGGCCGTTTTGTCTGAAACGCAAATAACAGGTGTCTGATGACGCAACTTGATCTGAACTTTGTCCGCAGCCAGTTTCCGGCCTTTGACAGCCCTGTGCTGTCAAGCCACGCCTTTTTTGAAAACGCAGGTGGGTCTTACCCGTGCCGCGCGGTGGTTGACCGGCTGCACAGGTTCTACCTTGACCGCAAGGTTCAACCCTATGGGCCATATCCAGGGGCACAGGCAGGCGGTGCCGAGATGGACGAGGCGCGGGCGCGTCTTGCGGCCCTGATGGGGGTGACGGATGCACAGGTAAGTTTTGGGCCATCGACCAGCGCAAACACCTATGTTCTGGCGCAAGCCGTGCGGGTCTGGCTGCGCGGGCAGAACGCCGCGATTGTGGTGACAAATCAGGATCATGAGGCGAACTCTGGCGTCTGGCGTCGCTTGGCTGACGAAGGGATCGAGGTGCGCGAATGGAAAATTGATCCGGTAACCGGTAGCCTTGATCCGGCTGGCTTGGCGGCGCTGCTGGCCGATGGCAAAGTGCGCTTGGTGGCTTTCCCGCATTGCTCTAACGTGGTGGCAGAGATCAACGATGTCGCTGAAATTTCCGCGATGGCCAAGGCCGCCGGCGCGCGGGTTGTGGTTGATGGCGTGTCTTACGCCCCGCATGGCTTTCCAGATTTCCCTGCGCTTGGCTGCGATGTATATCTGTTTTCGGCCTATAAAACCTACGGGCCGCATCAGGGCATCATGGTGATTTCGCAAGAATTTGGTGCCGAATTGCCCGCGCAGGGCCATTGGTTCAATGCGGGCAGCCTTTACAAGCGTTTTACCCCCGCCGGTCCTGACCATGCGCAGATCGCGGCTTGCGCTGGTATGGCGGATTACGTCGACGCATTGCACGCGCATCATTTTGCCGCCGAACCGGACGCGCGTCTGCGCAACCGGGCCGTGCACGACCTTATGCGGACCCAAGAGGTGGCCGTAGTGGCGCCGCTTTTGGACTATCTTGCGGCGCGCAACGACCTGCGCCTGCTTGGTCCACGCCGCGCCGAAGACCGCGCACCAACGGTTGCCGTCGCGTTGGATCGGGCGGCAGAGCCCGTCTCGGAAGCCTTGGGACGCGAAGGCATCGCCTGCTGGGCGGGGGATTTCTATGCAGTGCGCCCCTTGGAAGCGATGGGGATCAACCTTTCCAACGGCGTGCTGCGGATGTCAGCGACGCATTACACCCGCGAAAAAGACGTATCGCAGCTGATCGCGGCCTTGGACCGGGTTCTTTAACCTTAGCGCCGTTGCGAGCACGGCAAAGAGGGGGGCTGCCTGCCCAGCCCCTGCGGATAAATGTTGAAAGATTGCCAAACTGAATATCAGCACCGGAAATTTGCATTAAAAGACAACGGTCTGAGCAATTTTTTAACTCTTCGTCATTCACTCAACCTCCGAACAAATTTTCGAGATTGAGCAAAAATAGGCGGATCAACCATCGGCAGCGGCCTTTCAGTATCCAAGGCCGCCGCCACTTCGGGCGTTAACGTCAGTTTTCGGTCGGTTTAGCCAATTCTGCCTTATGCGTGACAGCCAAAAGGAGCTGAACTTTCTTAGCTTTACTCGCTTCTCCCCTTCTCTTCGTTGAGAGAATATCGCCAATTCATTTAAGCCTCGAAAACCGAGCAACTTTCGCCCCTCGGTTGTTCAACATTTATCCGCAGGGGCTGGGCTGCCTGCCCCCCTTTCGTATTTTCTGCGAAAATACTTCCCCCCGGGGATATTTGTGCCAAGAGGATGTAAAAGATGATCCAGCGCGGGTTTTTCGGCGTAAGCCGTTGAAACGGTGTGGGATGTGATGACAGACAGGCCTTTGATCTTGTGGTTCCGGCGCGATTTGCGGCTTGCGGATCATCCAATGATAACCGCCGCAGTTGCGTCAGGGCGGCCGTTGATTCCGGTTTTCGTGCTGGACCCCGAAACGGAAAGTCTGGGTGCTGCAGCAAAGTGGCGTTTGGGATTGGCGATCGAGAAGTTTGCAGCTTCGCTTGCAGGTTTGGGCGCGCACCTGATCTTGCGGCGCGGCGCGGCAGAGGATTGCTTGCAGGACTTGGTCACCGAAACCAACGCGGCAGGGGTGATGTGGCAGCGGCTTTATGATCCGGCGTCGAAGGCGCGTGATATGGCCGTGAAGGCCAGCTTGAAAGCGAAAGGATTGATTGCGCAAAGCTTTCCCGGCGCATTGCTGTTTGAACCATGGGATGTGGCGACGGGGCAGGGCGGCTATTACAAGGTCTACACGCCATTCTGGCGCGCAGTGAAAACGCGGGCAGTTTCGGCGCCCGAAGCTGCGCCAAGGGCACTGCGGACCCCAACGCTGTGGCCGCGTTCAGACGCCCTTGCGACGTGGCGCTTGGGGGCCGATATGCGGCGCGGCGCGGCAGTTGTTGCACCCTATCAGCGGGTTGGCGAAGCGGCGGCTTTGCAGCGGCTTGATCAGTTTATGGATCAGGCGGTGGCGGGATACCAAGCGGATCGGGATTTTCCCGGTATTGCGGATGCGACCTCTGGTCTGTCGGAAAACCTTGCTTGGGGTGAAATTGGCCCACGACGGATCTGGTATGCCGGGCAGCGCGCGATGTTGGAAGGTGCTGCGGGGGCAGAACATTTTCTGAAGGAATTGGTGTGGCGCGAATTTGCCTATCACCTGATGCACCACAGCCCGCAAATCCTGACGCAAAGCTGGCGCGAAGGGTGGGAAGCGTTTCCATGGCGCGGCGATAACGCCGATGCCGAAGCATGGCGGCGCGGCAAGACCGGCGAGCCGTTTGTTGATGCGGCGATGCGCGAAATGTATGTGACCGGGCGCATGCACAACCGGGCGCGGATGATCGTGGGGTCTTATCTGACCAAGCATCTGCTGACAGATTGGCGAGTTGGGCAGGCTTGGTTTGCCGACTGTCTGACAGATTGGGACCCGGCCGCAAACGCGATGGGCTGGCAGTGGGTTGCCGGATGTGGGCCAGACGCGGCTCCATATTTCCGGGTGTTCAATCCGGCAGGGCAGGCCGAAAAGTTTGACGCCGATCAACGCTATCGCAGGCGTTGGGTGGCAGAGCTAAGCCCGCGTCCGGGGGCCGAGGCACTGGCATATTTTTCCGCAGTGCCAAAATCGTGGCAGCTTGATCCTGCTGCGCGGTATCCGATGCCAATTATTGATCTGGCAGATGGGCGGGCGCGGGCTTTGGCGGCTTATGCGCAACGAAATGCTTGAGAGATGGACGATGTTCTGAAAAAATACCTGAAAGCCATGGGGGCTTGTGATGGATTATTTCACGGACACCAAAGGTCAAACGCGTCTGCCGCGCTATTTCAGTGCGGTGTTTTCGGTGGCCAAACAGTTACAGCACGGGCAGTTGGATTTTGTGCTGCCCGACGGGCGGCGGTTTCGGATTACCGGTAAAAACCACGGTCCTGTGGCCGCGATACATGTCCACGATGTTGATGTTTTCGCCCGGTTGATCCGGGAAGGCGACTTGGGGTTTTGCGACGCCTATGTCGAAGGCGGTTGGTCAACACCCGACTTGATCGCGCTGATGGATCTGGTGCACGAAAAGAACGACGCGGTCTATGACGGGTTTCCGGGCATGGCTTTGGTGCGCGCCTATGAACGGATGCGGTTTTGGCTGCAGTCGAATTCGAAGCGGCAGGCCAGAAAGAATATCGCCTATCATTACGATCTTGGGAATGCGTTTTACCGGCTGTGGCTGGATGACAGCATGACCTATTCCAGCGCGCTTTATCGCAGTGGGCAGGAAAGTCTGGAAAAGGCACAAGAGCAGAAATATGCCAGCTTGGTCGATCAGATGGGTGCAAAACCCGGCGATCACGTTCTTGAAATTGGTTGCGGATGGGGCGGTTTTGCCGAATACGCGGCGAAAGAGCGCGGCCTGCGCGTGACCGGATTGACCATTTCACAGGCGCAGCACGATTATGCCGTGGCACGGATGCAACGCTTGGGCTTGTCTGGGCAGGTTAACATCAAGCTGCAAGACTATCGCGATGAGCGTGGCATCTACGACGGCATTGCCAGTATCGAGATGTTCGAGGCGGTAGGAGAAAAATACTGGCCGACCTATTTCAACAGTCTGCGCGACCGGCTTAAGCCGGGCCGGAAGGCAACGCTGCAGATCATTACGGTGCAGGATGCGCGGTATGAAACCTACCGGAAAAGTGTTGATTTCATTCAAAAATACATATTCCCGGGCGGTATGCTGCCAAGCCCATCGGTGCTGCGCCACGAAATCGAACGCGCAGGGCTGAAAGTTCTGGGATCGGTCGAGTTTGGCAAAAGCTACAGCCAGACGCTTCGGCGCTGGCACGACAGTTTCAATGCGGCTTGGGCAGAAATTTCGGCGCAGGGGTTTGACGACCGCTTTCGTCGGATGTGGAACTTCTATCTGGCCTCTTGTGCTGGCACGTTTGAGGGCGGAAACTGCGATGTAACGCAAATTACCGTGACCCGCCCGTAGATCGAGGATTTCATGCCCACCGCCGCCAAACTTGCCGCCGCTGTGGCCTTTGCCCTGCTGGCGTTCATTGCCGCAGACACCTTTGTAAAACATCTGCCCGAAGGAACTGCGCTGGGCTTCTTTCGCGAAATCACCGCCGCGATTGGGTTTGTTGTGGGTTGGATTGTGATGGGCGGGCTTGCCGGGCACGGCTACCGCGAAGCCATAGGCCACGGCATTCGAACCTCGATCACCGTGGTGTTCTGGGCGCTGCTGGGATTTTCGATTTACTTCATGATCCAGAAGTCGATGCACATGATGTATGATGGCCCGATGGAAGCGGTGATAGGTATTTTCGATCTGATGTTGGAATATGGCAAGAAACTGGTGGCGTTGGATATGTCCGTGGTGTTGCTTGGTGGCGGGGCGCTTGCCGGTCTGGTGACCGAATGGGCCGGGAAGCGTTGGTCGTGAGCCAATTTTTCTTCTGTGGCACTTTGCGTCACCTGCCCCTGCTTCATATCGTGTTGGGGCGTGAGGTTAGCTTTGGCGCCGCGTGGCTCCATGATCGGCAGATGATTTGGGGCCAGCAAGACAGCTACCCCCTGATGCAAGCTGCGGCAGGTGGCAGGGTTGAAGGCATATTGGTGCGCGACCTTACCAGCGATGACGTTGCGCGTTTGGTGTTTTTCGAAGGTGGGTTTGGCTTTGAGATCGCTGCAATGCGTGTTGAAACCGATCACGGCACGGTCGAGGCGCAGATCTTTCAGCCCGCTTTGGGCGACCCAACTGGCGCAATTGTGCCGTGGTCACTGACCGAATGGCAGGCGCGCTTTGGGGCCGAATTCGAAGCGATGGCGCAAGATTACATGGCGCTTTATGGCGTGAAACCCGGCTACGCGGTTGCCGCGCGGTTCCCGCAGATGTTGGCGCGCGGGGCGTCGCGTGTGCGTGCGCGCAATCCCGCCCCGACAGAGATGCGCAAGCGGGTAGTGGCCGGTGATGTGGCCATTGCCGCCCTGCGCGAACCTTACGCGCGCTTCTTTGCGATTGAAGAAATCGACGTCAGCTTTCGTCGCTTTGATGGCTCAATGAGCCCAAAGGTAACGCGGGCGGGTTTCATTGCCTGTGATGCCGTGACGGTGTTGCCCTATGATCCGCAGCGGGATCGGGTGCTTGTGGTCGATCAGTTCCGTGCCGGGCCACATTTGCGCGGCGACCCGCAGCCTTGGCAGATAGAAGCCATCGCTGGCCGCATCGATGCGGGCGAAACGCCAGAACATGCCGCACGGCGCGAGGCAGAGGAAGAGGCCGGTTTGCAGTTGGGCGCCCTGCTGCCGGTTGCAAATTACTATCCGTCACCGGGATGCTCTGCGGAATATCTATATTCCTTCGTCGCAATCACCGACCTGCCGGATGGCGCGGCAGGTGTCTTTGGCGTCGAAGGCGAAGCCGAAGATATTCGCGGCCATTTGCTAAGTTTTGATCACCTTATGGCATTGGTCGCCAGCGGTGAAATCAGCAACGCGCCCACGGTTTTGACGGCGTTTTGGTTGGCAGGGCAGCGTGACCGCTTGCGCACAGACCATCAAAGCGGGGCGCAAGCGCGCCCCGCCTGATCGCCCACGCCACTGATTACAGCGCGAGTTTGGTCCATGCGCCATTCTTGCCCGAAGACCGCACGCAGGCATCCACGAAGGCAACGCCCTCAAGCCCCTCTTTCAACCCCGGGAAGCTGACGGCGGCGTCAACCGCCACGCCACCCCGCCGGGCAATAATCGCCCGCGCGGCTTCGGCGTAAATGTTTGCGAAACCTTCCAGATACCCCTCAGGGTGACCCGCCGGAACCCGCGTGACCCGTGCCGCCGCGTCGCCCGTGCCAGCCCCGCCACGCGACAGCCGATACCGCGGTGCGCCAAGCGGCGTGACCCAAAGGTAGTTCGGGTTTTCCTGTTCCCATTCAATGCCCGCCTTGGTGCCATAAATCCGCAATTTCAGGCCATTCTCACAGCCCGACGCGACCTGACTGCACCACAGCATCCCACGCGCGCCAGAGGTGTAGCGCATCAAGACATGGCCATTGTCGTCAACGCGGCGCCCGGGAACAAAGCTTTGCAGGTCGGCAGACAGCTCTTGCAGCGTCAGTCCCGAAACGAAGTTGGCAAGGTTGAAGGCATGGGTGCCTATATCGCCCGTCGATCCGCCAACGCCTGATCGCGCCGGGTCGGTGCGCCAGTCGGCCTGCTTCTGCCCCGAATTTTCCAGCGGCTCGGCCAGCCAATCTTGCGCGTATTCAACATTTACCAGCCGGATGTCACCCAAAACGCCAGCCTGAACCATCTCGCGCGCCTGGCGGATTATCGGATAGCCAGTGTAGTTATGCGTCAGCGCAAAAACCACGCCTGACTCTTCCGCGGCTTTCGCCAGTTTTTTCGCTTCGGGCAGGGTTGCGGTCAGTGGCTTGTCGCAGATCACATGAATGCCGCGTTTCAGAAATTGCAGTGCAACAGGCGCGTGCATGTGGTTGGGGGTGACGATGGCGACAGCTTCGATCCCGTCTTTGCGACGTGCTTCCTTTGCAGCCATTTCGGCAAAGCTGCTATAGCTGCGCGCCACGCCCAGATCAGCGGCAGAGCCTGCCGCTTTTTCCGGGTCCGACGAAAACGCACCCGCAACCAATTCATATTGGTCGTCAATGCGTACCGCAATGCGGTGAACTGCACCAATAAAGGCACCACGCCCACCGCCGACCATACCAAGGCGAATGCGTGACGGGCGGGCAACATGGGCTGCGGTGATGGCCATTGGCGTGTCCTTTTGCAAGTGGTTCAAAGCGCTTTGAAGCGCGCTTTTGTTACGAATGCAAGTGCATTGACGGGGGGGCTGGCCAGACCCGGCAAGCCATTGCTGGTGGCCCCGTTGGTAACGCTATCACATGTCGGTTTGAAAATGCAGATGGCTTGGGCGCGCAACGGCCGACGCCCCCGGTATAGAGTGCCGATTTTACCCGCTTTGCCGATCTTGCGGCAGGCGTTTGCAGCACAGGCTTGCAACCGTGCCGCCCTTGCGCATAACAGGGGCAAAGATGGAACGAGTTCTGGCTGCATGACCGAAGATTTCCGCAAGATCCCGACCCACGAGGTCACCTACGCGCGCCTGCGCGACATGATCCTGTTTGGGGTGCTGGAGCCCGGCCAGCCTGTCACCATTCAAGGGCTGACGGCTGGCCTTGACGCGGGCATGACGCCAGTGCGCGAAGCGATCCGTCGCTTGGCCGCCGAGGGCGCTTTGCTGCCGCAGGGCAATCGGCGGGTGACGGTGCCAAAGCTTTCGCTGTCAGACCTTGATCAGGTCGCCTTTGCGCGCCTGACGATCGAGCCGCGCTTGGCCGAACTGGCTTGCGCCGCGCTGACGCCAGAGTTGATCGACCGGTTGGATGCAATTGACCAAAAGGTTGATGCGGCAATTCGGGCGGATGATGTTTCGGGCTACTTGCAAAGCAATCACGCATTTCACTTTGCGCTATATGAGGCTGCAGGCGCGGGGGTGTTGATTGACATGGCACGTTCGCTTTGGCTGCGGTTTGGGCCAAGCTTGCGGGTGGTATCGGCACGGTCGGGCGCAACGTCCTTGCCAGATGCGCATAAGGACGCGCTTGCGGCCATGCGTGCGGGCGCCGCAACGGCGCTCGCCGCGGCAATGCACCGCGACATCGCGCAAGGGGTCGACCAAGTGAGGGCCGCAATGCAGCGCGGCGAAATTTAGAAATTTGATCAAATTCCTTGATCGCCGTTTGATTTGATCATAACCTTGCGGAAAGCGCTCTGAATTCCACCTTGGATTCGCGCGCCGGGAACATTCCGTGAGGGTCAGCCGATGAACAAGATCACCAACCACATGCCGACGGCAGAGTTGCAGGCGCTGGACGCCGCGCACCACATGCACCCGTTCACCGCCAATACGGCGCTGGGCAAAAAGGGTGCGCGGATCATGACGCAGGGCAAAGGGGTCTGGCTGACCGACAGCGAAGGCCACAAGATCATTGATGGTATGGCCGGGCTGTGGTGCGTCAACATCGGCTACGGTCGGCCAGAGTTGGGCGAAGTGGCCAAGCGGCAGATGGACGAGCTGGCCTATTACAACACTTTCTTCCAGACCAGCCACGTTCCGGCGATTGCTTTGGCCGCGAAGATTGCCGAAATCGCGCCCGAAGGCATGAACCATGTGTTCTTCGCAGGCTCTGGGTCCGAGGCCAACGACACTAACATCCGTTTGGTGCGGCGGTATTGGGACATCAAGGGCCAGCCGGAAAAGCGTATCATCATTGCGCGGACCAACGGGTATCACGGGTCTACCATTGGTGGCGGGTCTTTGGGCGGCATGTCGGGCATCCATGCGCATGGTGGCAAGCTGGCGGGGATCGTCCATATTGGCGAGCCGAACTGGTGGGAACAGGGCGGCGAGATGACGCCGGAAAACTTCGGTCTGATGCGGGCGCAGGAACTGGAAAAGATGATCCTGTCGCTGGGTGTGGAAAACGTCGCGGCCTTTATTGGCGAACCGGTGCAGGGCGCGGGGGGCGTGATCATTCCGCCCAGCACCTATTGGCCGGAGATCCAGCGTATCGTGGATAAATACGGCATCTTGCTGATTGCGGACGAGGTGATCACCGGATTTGGCCGCACCGGTAACTGGTTTGGCAGCCAGACTTTCGGCATTCGGCCGCATATCATGAC